>Ga0114910_1001322_pt1 | contig 11884 bp, 11 predicted proteins | sample MalvireepMed_908_FD_83500 | JGI IMG/M metagenome (GOLD analysis project Ga0114910, IMG submission 83500) | Marine viral communities from the Global Malaspina Expedition - Malaspina viral metaG DeepMed_908 | ecosystem: Environmental > Aquatic > Marine > Oceanic | place: Mediterranean Sea...
AAGGAAAAGCTGCAGGAACGCGGCGCTGGCCATTTCGCCAGCGGCTGGGTGTGGCTCGCCGAAAAGGGCGGCAAGCTCTCGATCGAGGAAACCCATGACGGCGACACGCTCGCCGATCAGGACGGCGTCAATCCGCTGCTCGTGATCGACCTGTGGGAACACGCCTATTACCTCGACCACCAGAACGCGCGTCCGGCCTATCTGAAGGCGCTGACCGAGAAGAAGCTGGACTGGGGCTTCGCGAGCGAGAACCTCGCCCGCGGCGAGACCTGGACCTACCCGCAGTAAGCGCAGGCTTCATACGATTTCGAAGGGGCTGGGCCGGAAACGGTCCGGCCCTTTTTTGATGCGCGCCGCGGCGTCAGGCCGGGCGCGTATCGCTCTCGCCCGACGGCGCGAGTTCGGTATCGGATTCGAGCAGGGGCGTCTGGAACAGCGGCTCGCCGAAAATGAAGCCGAGCAGGTTGGGCCGCCCGATATGATCGAAGAAAGCGGTCAGCATCAGCAGGATCGGCACCGATAGCAGCGCGCCGATCGCGCCCCAGATCCAGGTGAAATAGGAAAAGGCGAGCAGGATCATCACCGGGTTCATGGTGAAGCGCCGGCCGAGAATCGCGGGCGTGATCGCGTTCGCTTCGAACACGTGGAGCGTGACGTAGGCGATCGCCGGAACGAGGCCGAGGAAGACCGTGTCCTCAGTGCCGAGACCGAACAGCGTCAGCAGCGCGGTCATGGCGAGCGGGCCGACATAGGGCACGAAGTTGAGCAGGGTGGCGAGGCCGCCCCACATGATCGGCGCAGGCAGGCCCAGCGCCCATGCGCCCAGCGCGACGACGACGCCGACGCCCAGGTTTATCCATGCGACGGTGAGGATATATGCGGCCACGCGGTCCTGCACCTCGCGCAGCACGCGGGCGGCTTTCACGCTGGTGCCGAAGCTGGTGCGCCCGAACAGGATGTTGCGGCGCAGCCGACCGCGTGCCTCGACCATGAAGAACGCCATCAGGAAGGTCAGCATCACCTCCAGCAGCAGCACCGGCGCGCTGATCGCGACCTGCTGGAAAACCGAAGGCCCCGCGAGCACGACCTCGTTCGCGCCCGACTGGCCGACGAGTTCCGCCAGACGTTCGTTGGCATTGGCCAGCCACGCGAATTCGCTTTGCAGTTCCTGATAGCGCGTGCCGATCTGCTCGATCAGTTCGGGGAGCTGGTCGAACAGCGTGAAGGCCGGTTGCAGGATCGCGCTGAAAGCGAGCACAACGATGGCAACGAAGATCACCAGCGCCATCATGGAGGCCAGCATGTTGGGCAGCCCCCATGCCGACAGGCGATCGGCCAGCGGGGCGAGCAGCACGGTCAGGATGATCGCCGCGGTGACCGGCAGGAAGACCACCGATCCGATCGAGAGCACGAAGGGCAGCGCGAGGAACAGGCCGACGCCCAGCAGCAGCACCAGCGTGCTGAGCAGCCGAAGTTCCTGTTCCGCCAGCAAGGTGCGTTTCTTGGACGCCCCGCCCTTGGCGCGCGGCTTCGGCTCGTTGGCTTCGGCTGCGTTCCCCGTTGTCTCGCCCATGGTGCCCGTCACGCGGCCTGGCGCGCGCCGGGCCTGCTGGGGTCAGGCGCGCCCATTGGTCGGTTCGGCAAGGCCATTGCCGGCGGCCACATCGTCGAGCTCTTCGAGGATCGCGCGGTGCGCCGTATCGTCGTCGATCGAGCGCCTGGGAATGTCTCCGTCGGCCAGCATCGCGTTGAGCGCGGCGCGCGCACGGCCCACCCGGCTCTTGATCGTGCCGACCGCGCAGCCGCAGATATTGGCCGCTTCCTCGTAGGAAAAGCCGCCTGCACCGACCAGCAGCAGCGCCTCGCGCCGCTCGGGCGGCAGGGTCAGCAGGGCGCGGTGCATGTCCGACAGGTGGATCGGTTCTTCCTGTCCGGCGGGCGCGGTCAGGATCCGCTCGGCAACGTTCTCGTCGTATTCGCCGCGGAAACGGTTGCGACGCATGTCGGTCAGGTAGGCATTGCGCAGGATCACGAAGGTCCATGCGCGCATGCTGGTGCCGGGCTCGAACCGCTCCTGCGCGGCCCAGGCCTTCATCAGGGTTTCCTGCACCAGATCGTCGGCCATGTCGGGGCGGCCGCACAGGCCGCGCGCAAAGGCACGCAGGTGGGGAACGACGCCGGTCAGCTCGCGCTTGAACTCGGCGGGATTGGCGGCGGGTCGGGGCTGGCCGCTCATGCCGGGTCCTTGCCCTTGCCGGAGCCCTGCGGCTTTTCATCGAGCTGCGCGAGCAGATCCTTGAAACTGTCGGGGATCGGCTCGTCCACGACAGAGTCATAGAGGTTGCGCAGGGAATCCGCCCATTGCGGGGATTCCGCGTTTTTTCCATCCTGGCGGGCACCCTGCTGGAGCGCGCCGCCGGCTTTCTGATTGTCTTTTTCGTCCATCACTGACGGCTTACATGGGCCTTCGGTTCCCGAAACCCAAGCCTACCCTTCCCATAATCGATCCGAGACCCATGGAACGTTGCGGTACCCACGTGGTTCCCTTGTCGTACCCGATAGCTTAACCACCGCCGGACGTGCGGGCAACCAGACACCAACCGGAGCATACGTGGCGTCCGATACCGCTCTTCCCAATCGTCGAGTAAGGCGCTGGCTGATCCACTATCCGCGCGCGGTTCCGGTGATCATCTTCCTGCTGATCACGGCGATCACGGCGTTGAGCGTCTTTGCGATCGAGCGTGGCGAGCGGCGGCGCGAACAGGCGACGCTGGGCGAAACCGCGCAGGTGATCGCCTCCTCGCTCGACCGGCGGGTGAACACCAGCGGTTCGTACCTGATCGCGGGCGCATCGCTCATCACTTCGCTCGACCGGGTGCCCGCCGACCTGTTCCGCCGCTTCGCGACCGAGCTGCGGCTCGATGCGGATTATCGCGGATCGGCCGGCATCGGCTGGTCGCCGATCGTTCCGCGGGGCCAGATCGACGCTTTCGAACGCATGGTGTCTTCGGAAACGGGCACCGCGTTCACGATCAGCCCCCGGCCGGCGGAAGGCAGCAACTTCGCAGTCCCCGTGACGTTCTTCGAACCGGTATCTGCGGGCCGCGCCTACGGTTTCAACATGTATTCCGAAGCGACCCGGCGCGACGCCATGCAGGAAGCGATCCGGACCGGCCGGCCGACCGCCAGCGGTCCGATCGAACTGGTGAGCGATCGCGATACCGGGCGGCAGGGCTTCATCGTGTTCATGCCTGTGTTCGAGCCGGGGACCGGGCGCGAGATGATCCGTGGCTTCGTCTACAGCCCGTTTTATTCGCAGGAATTCCTAGATTCCGTCCTGACGCGCGAGCTGGTGGGCGAACGCGGGGTGCGGCTCTACGATGGCCAGCCGAGCCCTGCCAATCTGGTCGCCTCGCATGCACCCGGCCGGATTACCGGCAATGTGACCCGGATCGAAGTGCAGCTGGCCGATCGCCCGATGACGGTCGAGGTGGAATCGGCGCGCGGCGATGCTTTGTCGCTGCTCTCGATGATAACGCTGCTGTTCGGCATCGCGGTCGCCAGCCTTTCGATGCTGGTTGCGCGCCTCCTGACGCAGCAGGCGCACGAGGACCAGGTGGCGCTGGACTTCTATGCGGAGCAAAATTCGATCCGCAATTCACTGACCCGCGAGCTCAACCACCGGGTCAAGAACACGCTCGCCAACGTTCTCTCGATCGTCGCGCTGACCCGCCGCCGCGCCACCTCGCTCCAGGAATTCGCCAGCGGGCTCGACGGGCGCATCCGCGCGCTGTCGGCGACGCACGATCTGCTGACCCAGTCCGAATGGGGCACGACCCCGTTGAAGGCGGTGCTGGACGCGGAGCTGGCCCCCTATGCCAACAGCGCGGAATCGGTGCTCGATCTGAGCGGACCGGCAGTAGACCTGGCGCCCAATGATGCGCTGTCCTTCGGGCTCGCGATCCACGAACTGGCAACGAACGCGTCGAAATATGGTGCGCTGTCGGTCGAAGGCGGCGCGCTGAAGGTGCACTGGACGCGGCTGCGCGACGAACTGGTCGAAGTGGTGTGGGAAGAAGCGAACGGCCCGCCCGTCTCGCAGGAGCGCTCGCGCGGGTTCGGCACCGAACTGATCGAGAAGATCGTCGCGCACGAGTTGAAGCACCCGGTCGATCTCGACTTCGCGCGCGAGGGCGTGCGCTGCGTGCTGCGGGTACCGGTCCGCAAGCCGACCGAATTCCGTATGCGCGCCAAGAGCAAGCGGCTGACCGACGACATGCCGACCGGCTGAGCCGATGGGCGAGCGAAGGGCAGAAGCGTGTCGGGAGCCCGGCCAACACCCGGGGCCGCCAGCAAAACAAGGCAAAAGAAAAGGGCGCCGCAATCGCGACGCCCTCTTTTTATCCGGTCGGTGAAAGCGGCCTCAGGCGGCTGCGTTTTCCCGGTTGGCATTGAAGAACAATGCCTGGCTGATCGCCGCGCGCACGGTCGCTTCCTGGAACGGCTTGGTGACCAGATAGGTCGGCTCGGGCCGGTCGCCGGTCAGCAGGCGTTCGGGATAGGCGGTGATGAAGATCACCGGCACGCTGCCGATGCTCAGGATATCGTCCACCGCATCGAGGCCCGACGAACCGTCGGCCAGCTGGATGTCCGCCAGCACGAGGCCCGGCGTCTTCTCGGCAACCACTTCCTGCGCCTGCGTACGCGTCGCGGCGGTGCCGCAGATATCGTGGCCAAGCCCGCGGACGAGATCTTCGAGCTGCATCGAGATCAGCGGCTCGTCTTCGATAATGAGAACGCTGGTCGCGGATTCGCGGTCGATCTCGGCGATCGCATCCTGGACCATCTTCTCGACGTCTTCGGGCGGGATCTCCATGATCTCGCCCGATTGCTCGATCGTGAAATCTTCCAGCGTGGTCAGCAGCAGCGCCTGACGGTTGAGTGGGGTGACCGTCTGCAGCCGGTCCGCCTCGACATCGCCGGGCAGGTCAGCATCGTCGGCACCACGGTCCGACACTTCGAGATAGGCGCTCGCCCAGACCTTGTTGAAGGCACGGTAGAGCGGCACGCGCCCGCCTTCGAGCGAGGCCTTGAGATCTTCGTCGGCCAATGCGGCCTCCAGCGTCGCCCGTACGAAGGCGTCGCCGGTCTGCTGCGATCCCGTCAGCGCGAGAGCGTAGCAACGCTGTTACGGACGCCTCGCAGCAACATTTCCACCGCGAGACATGATTTCTCTTTGCCGTCTGAACCGTACCCGCAACGCCCCGCGCACAGCCCGGTTCCAAGACTGCTTTCGGAACGCCAAATGGCGGTCGTTGAAAATTTTTTCAATGCTTGAGGAACCCCTCGCCGGGCCGGGCATTTCCTTTACGTCACCGCCGAGACCCCCCTCCCGTCCAAGCGGCCGGTGATACGATCCCGAAGGCCTTCGTTCCGCTCCCAAGCGGATCGAAGGCCTTTTTTTGTGCGGGTGTTTCCGGGCGGGCGATCGTGCCTGCGGTTCGCGGGGGCAAATGCCTTCGGTCAGTCGCGGCGCAGGCGCGAGAGGATCGAGCTGCGCTCGCGCGCGGCGACCAGGGCAACCAGTTCGTCGTAATCGTAAGGTTTTTCGAGCACCGGGCCGAGATCGGCGATGTCCTTCGGAATTTCCGCCGGCGCGCCGGTGGCAAAGATCACCTTGGGTCCGCCGCTGCCCAGGGCGCGGATCAGCTCGGCGATCGCCCAGCCATCGCCGCGGTCCGCCAGATGGACGTCGAGGATCACGGTGTCGAAATGCCGGTCGCGCAGCGTCTCGAGCGCCTGTGCGCTGCTCGCGGCGATCATGACATTGCGCGCGCCCGCTTCCAGCAGCGCGTCCTCCAGGGCCAGCGCCAGCGTGGCATCGTCCTCCACGATCAGTACCGGGCCGATTTTGCGGGTCTTGGGTGCGGAAGTGCCGTCGGGCGGCATGTGCGTGAAACTCCGAGGATGCCCTGCGGAGGCAGGGTCAGCCAATCGAACGGCCCAGGGGCCGCTCGCGTTCCGTCACAAACTCTTCTGGTAGATCACATATTCGCGGTTGATCGCGCTGTCGATCGTATCGGCGATCGCGACCATTCCCTGATTGTCCTCCAGAATCCAGCCGATCTCGCCGCGTTTGGATTGGAAATCGTTCGCCGCGTGGGCGCGAATTTCGCTGATCATCATGAAGGCGAGCTGGCTGGCGAGGCGCGAATTGTGCAGCCGCTTGCGAACGCCCATCAGCGGCACCCGCATCCCTGCGCCGCGCGGCTTCCTCAGCCAGCTCAGCGTGGTGAGCCAGCCCGTGGGAAACAGCTTGCCCCTAGTGCGCGCGAAAAGGTCGTTCGCGTCGGGCAGGGTCATCATGAAGGCGACCGGTTCGCCATCCAGTTCCGCGATCCGGTTGAGCTGCGAATGGATCAGCGGGCGCAGCTTCTTGCCGGTATGTTTCACTTCCGCATCGGTCAGCGGGACGAAGCCCCAATTGTCCGACCACGCATCGTTGAGGATTTCGAGGATGATCGCGATCTCGCGCTGATAGTTGTCGAGATCGACCGGCCGCACGCGGATGCGCGGGTTGCGATCGCCCGACTTCACGATGCGCTGGACCAGCGGCGGGAAGCTCTGCGTGATGTCGAGGTCGTATGTGTAGAGGCGCTTCGCCGGTTCGTAGCCGTGGCCGGTGATGTAGCCCGCGTAATGTTCCGGATGGTGGCCCATCATCAGCATCGGGGCGTGATCCTGGCCGCGCACCAGCAGGCCCGGTTCCTCCCAGATCGACATCGAGATCGGGCCGAGCACGCGGGTCATGCCCATGCCGCGCAGCCAGTCTTCCGCCCTCTCGAGCAGCGCGCGCGCCACCGCTTCGTCGTCCGCATCGAAATAGCCGAACATGCCGGTCCCCGGCCCGAGGCCCTGTTCGGCGGGGACCTCCAGCGCCAGATGGTCGATATGCGCGCTGATCCGGCCGACCGGCTTGCCCCCGCGCCGCGCGATGAACAGCTGCACGTCGGCATGGCCGAAGAAGGGGTTCTTGTCCGGCGTGACGAGTTCGATCTGTTCGGACCGCATCTGGGTCACGGAATTCGGCACCTGCGCGGCGAAACGTCGGCCGAGATCGACGAAGGCTGCGCGTCCGCGCTTGTCCGCCACCGGCTCGATCACTATCTCACCGGTCGGCGTGTCGGCGTTATCGCCCGTTGTGGAGGTGTCGTTCACTGGCGTGCCTTCGGTATAGCGGCTTGTCATATCCGGCCTAAATGTGCCTCGCGCCGGGCGGGTGCAACCCAGTCGATCACACTGGGCGGCAGGATGCGTTTGGCGGGCCACGAGAAGTGCAGTATTGCGCACCTTCGGCAAAAACAAAGTTTTATGACCATGCACCAATCCATCGATCCAGCCCAGAGCGCGCGCCACGCCCCCACCGTGCGTGCAACCCGTGCGCAGTTCATGGCGGAGGACGACAAGGCGATGCTACGCGCCGCGCGCGACCTGACCAAGGGTCTGGGCGAAGCGAAGCCTGCGATCTACTGGCCCGACATGCTGCTGTCCGCAGGCCTGGGCTATGCCGGCATCGCGGTCGCCATTCTCTCGGGCAACCTCGCGATCCAGATCGTGGCGGGGCTGATCGGCGCGCTGGCGTTCTACCGTGCGGAGATGTTCATCCATGAACTGACGCACATCCACCGCAACGCCCTGCCCGGATTTCGCACGGGCTGGAACCTTGCGGTCGGCATTCCCCTGCTGACGCCCAGCTTCATGTACGAAGGCGTCCACACGATCCACCACAAGCGCACGCAGTACGGGACGATCGAAGACCCCGAATACCTGCCGCTGGCGCTGATGAAGCCGTGGAGCCTGCCGCTGTTCATCGCGGTCGCGCTGCTGGCGCCTGTCGCCCTGCTGTTCCGCTTTGCGGTGCTGGTGCCGCTCGGCGTTGTCATCCCCGCCGTGCGCCGGTTCACCTGGCAGCGGCTCTCATCGCTGTCGATCAACCCGGATTTCCGCCGCAAGGCGCCCGAGGGTGCTTTTGCCAGGCGGGTTCGCTGGCAGGAAGCGGGCGCCAGCGTGTGGGCGATCGCGCTGCTGGCCAGCCCGCTGGCATTCGGCTGGCGGCCGCTGCTGATCGCGCTTGCCGTGCTTTCGCTCACCGCGCTGCTCAACCAGTTGCGTACGCTGGTTGCGCATCTGTGGGAGAACGAGGGCGAGGCGATGACGGTGACCGCGCAGTTCCTCGATTCGGTCAACGTGCCCCCGCCGGGCTTCGCGGCTGAGATATGGGCACCGGTGGGCCTGCGTTATCACGCGCTGCACCACCTGATGCCCTCCATGCCCTATCACGACCTGCCCGAAGCACACCGCCGCCTCGCGGGCGAGCTGGGTGCGGGATCGACATATGAAGGCGCGAACCACCCCGGTATGCTGGTGCTGGTGGGGCGGATCGCGCGCAGCACGATGCTGAAGCGGACGGGCGACAAACCTACGCGCTGAGCGCGCTTTCGATCACGCCAGGTCGCGGATCATCGCGACGCGCGATCCGGGCGGCTGGCCGTGGCCGTATTCCTTGGCCAGCTCTCCGGCGAGGCGCGGGTGATCGCCGCTTTCGATGTCGACGAAACCCATCCTGCGATAAAACGGCGCATTCCATGGCACTTCGCCGAAGGTTGTGAGGGTCAGCGCGGCGAACCCGCTGTTGCGCGCATCGATCATGCAGCCGCGCAGCAGGGCTGAGCCCACGCCGCGGCCCTGCCAGTCGGGATGCACGTTGAACTCCCACACATGCAGCTCGCGCCCGAAGGGTTCGGTGACGATAAAGCCGATTGGCGCTTCCTCGCGAACCGCGACGAGACAGTGGCCGCGCGCGATGTAGCGCAGCAGCCTTTCGATCGGGACGGTGTGCTGGCCCGCGATCCCGGCGAGCCCTTCGATCCGCTCGAACATCGCGCCCGCCGCCCGCTCGATGGCGGGCATGGCCTCCGCGTCGGCCCCGCGGGCGAGGCGGATCGACCATGCGTCCCCGTCGGGCGGCCTCATTCTTCCGTGCGCACGAGCACGGTTTCGCCGATCAGCAGAAACAGGAAGAAGGGCGCCCACGCGGCGAGGAAGGGCGGATAGCCGCCGAAATTGCCCATCGCGAGCGCGGCATTGTCGAGCACGAAATAGGCAAAGCCCAGCGCCATCCCGATCACGGCGCGCATGAACAGCTGGCCGGAGCGGGCAAGGCCGAAGCCCGCCACCGCGCCCAGCAGCGGCATCAGGACCGCCGAAAGCGGGCCCGAAATCTTGTGCCAGTAATTGGCCTCCAGCTCGCCGGTGTCGCGCCCGGCGGCGCGATAGGCCGCGATCGAATCGTCGAGTTCCCAGAAGGGTTGCGCGGTCGGATCGATATTCGCCAGCTCGATCTGCGCCGGGGTGATGCCCGGGGCGACCAAGACTTCGGCGGGCTCCGCGACGCTGGCCGTGCCTACGGTGAGCACGCGCGGCATCTGCATCGCCCAGCCGTCTTCGGTGCGGATCGCGACCGGCGCATCGATCTGCTGCGTGATCTCGCCGCTGGGGCTCATCCGGTAATAGGTCACCTCGCGCAGCTGCGGGGCGGGGCCGCCGCGCTGGTAGCTGCGGGCGGAAAGGATGTTCGATCCGTCGATCAGATAGACCGCGCCGCCACTGGCCGGCGCATCGGGCAGCGCGCCGTAATCGGTATCCTCCCACGCGCTCAGCTCGGCCGCCGCTCGGGTCACGATCCGCTCGTTGAAGGCGAAGCTGCCGATCGCGACGATCAGCGCGGTGATCAGCAGCGGGGCGAGGACCTGATGGGCGGAGAGCCCGGCCGCCTTCATCGCGATCACCTCGCTGTTCTGGTTCAGCGTCACCAGCGTGATGATCGTCGCGAGCAGCACCGAATAGGGCAGAAAACGCTGGATCAGCAGCGGTACGCGCAGGCTCGAATAGAGCCACAGCTCCGCCTCGCTGTTGCCGGGCACGGCCAGGATCTCGCCGCTGGTCGACAGCAGGTCGAGCATCATCAGCACCAGCACCAGCATCACCAGCACCGCGAGGATGCGCAGGCTGAACATCTTCGCGAGGTAGAACGTCAGCGTGCGCGAGGGGAAGAAGTCGAGGGGCATATCGTTGCGCTCAGCTCGCCTGTTCGACCTGGTAGGCATCGGCCCGGCGACGCGGGCGCAGCACCTTGCCGATCCGCTTCACGACCTTCGAGAACGCATTTTCCAGCGCGCCGATCGGCTGCCCGCCCGGCACGTAGGCGATCTGCCAGAACCACCACAGGATGAGGCCGACGAACACCACGAAGGGCCCCCACAGGCCCAGCGTGGGGTCGATCCGGCCGAGCGAGGCGAAGTCCTGCATGTACTGGTTGACCTTGTGATAGGCGACCACCAGCACCACCGCGACGAACACGCCGAGCGCGCTGGTCGATCGCTTGGGCGGCACCGCCAGCGCCACCGCGAGCAAGGGCATGAACAGCATCATCGCCAGTTCCACCATCCGGTAATTGAAGCTCGCCTGGCTGGCATTGCGCTGTTCCTCGCTGGAGGAATCGCTCCATCCGATGCGCAGGAGTTCGGGCAGGATATATTCCGCCTCCCCCTCGCCGCGCTGGCGGAAACTCTCGATCGCGGGCAGGTCGATCGGCAGGTCGTGCATGGTGAAGCTGAGCACGCGGGGGGACTGGCCCCCCTGGGGTTCCTGCACGATGGTCCCTTCGGACAGGCGCAGGATGATCGTGTCGGGATCGTCGCTGGTCGACAGGAAGCGCCCTTCGCGCGCGCTGATCGAGAGCACCTGGCCGTCTTCGGCAAGGATGCGGGCGAAGATGCCCTTCAGCTGGCGCCCCGAATCCTCGCTCGAATCGATGCGCAGGGCCATCCGGTCGGCCAGCGTCGTGAATTCGCCGACCTTGATCGACGCGCCGAGCGCGCCCGAGCGCAGGTCGAACTGCAATTCTTCGTAGTAATATTTGGAGATCGGCTGGACGTAGAACACCAGCGCCGCATTGATCGCCATCAGCACGATGGTGATCGCATAGGGCACCCGCAGCAGCCGCAGATAGCTGAGGCCGACCGCGCGCATCACGTCCAGCTCGCTGGAAAGCGCCAGTTGCCGGAAGGCGAACAGCGTGCCCAGCAGCAGGCCGAGCGGGATCGCCAGGCTCGCATAATCGGGCAGCAGCGCGCCCAGCATCTGGAACACCACCCCCACCGGCCCGCCCTCGGTCGACACGAAGCGGAACAGACGCAGCATCTGGTCGAGCACCAGCAGCGAGGCCGCGAGCACGAACACGGCCAGCAGCGGCACGATGGTCAGCCGGAAGATGTATCGGTCGAGTCGCGAAGAGAACGGCAAGACTGTTCCAGTGAAAGGCGGGCGGTATGCCGGTGGGCCCTAGCGGCAAAGCGAGGCCGCGTCATCTGCGCGTTTGGAGCTGTGTCGGCCTAGGCCTTTTCGAGCGTGCACTGGAGCGGGTGCTGGTTCTGCCGGGCGAAGTCCATCACCTGGTTCACCTTCGTCTCCGCGACCTCATAGGGGAAGATGCCGCACACGCCGACGCCGCGCTGGTGGACATGGAGCATCACCTGCGTCGCCTCGTCCAGATCCATGCGGAAGAAGCGCTTGAGCACCATCACGACGAATTCCATCGGCGTGTAATCGTCGTTGAGCATCAGCACCTTGTACTGGCTCGGCTTCTTGGGCTTGGCGCGGGTCTTGGTCGCGATGCCGATATCGGGGTTCTCGGGCCGCGTTCCCTTTCCGTCGTCATCCTCGTCGCCCATTGCCGGACCCGTCGCACGTGGCGCGGTCGGCACGCCGTCCTCTTGCGGCGGGGCCGCGCGGCTGCGCTGGGATTGGGGGAGCGGGGCAGGGG
>Ga0114910_1001323_pt1 | contig 11876 bp, 9 predicted proteins | sample MalvireepMed_908_FD_83500 | JGI IMG/M metagenome (GOLD analysis project Ga0114910, IMG submission 83500) | Marine viral communities from the Global Malaspina Expedition - Malaspina viral metaG DeepMed_908 | ecosystem: Environmental > Aquatic > Marine > Oceanic | place: Mediterranean Sea...
CGCCTACGGCGAAGAAGCGAAGGAGCCGACATGATCCGCATCCTCAAATGGGCCGCTGCCCTCGTCCTGGTCGCGGTGCTGGTGGTGGCGATCGGGCTGATGACGTGGGAGCCGTTCTTCGCCCGCGACGGCGTGGCCCCCGAAGGCGATCGGACCTACACCGCCGAGATCGTGCGCGACGAATTCGGCGTGCCGCATATCTACGGCGATACCGACGCGGACGTCGCCTATGGCGTCGCCATCGCGCATAGCGAGGATGATTTCACCACGCTGCAGGACGTGATCGCGATGAGCCGGGGTCGCTACGGCGCGATCGCGGGGGAAGACGGCGCAGCGGTCGACTATGTCTACCACCTGCTCGACGCGCGCGGCACGGCGGAGCGCGAATGGGCCAGCCTGCCCGAAGATACACGCGCGATGATCGATGCCTATGCCAGCGGCATGAACGATTATGCGGCTGCCAACCCCGGCGAGGTGAAGCTGGGCAACCTCTTCCCCGTCAACGGGATCGACGTCGCCGCCGGTTTCGCGCTGCGCCAGCCGTTCTTCTTCGGGCTCGACCGCTTCCTCGGCCCGCTGGTGGCGGGCGAGCCGCTGCCGCCCGAATATGGCCCGCGCATCCCCGCCGATCACCTGCGCGGGATCGACGATGCTCCGCGCATCATGGAGGAGAGCGCACCGCAGGCGCGCGCGGACCTGCCCACCACCGGCTCCTACGGCGAGGATTTCCGCATGGCGGGCTCCAACGCCTTTGCCGTCGGGCCGCAGAAATCGGGCGGACCGACCATTCTCGTCTCCAATGCGCACCAGCCCTGGCGCGGGCCCGTGGCATGGTACGAAATGGTCGTCGAAAGCGGCGAAGGCTGGCATTTCGCAGGGGCGAATTTCCCCGGCAGCCCGTTCCCCTTCCTCGGCCATAACGAGAATCTGGGCTGGACCAACACGGTCAACACGCCCGACATGATCGACATCTACAAGCTGGTGCTGGACGAGAGCGGCACGCGCTATCGCTTCGACGGCGAGTGGCGCGATCTGGAGGCGACCGACGTCACCCTGCCCGTGCGCGTCGGCCCCTTCACCCTGCCGGTGGGCCGCACGGTCTATCGCAGCATCCACGGGCCGGTCATCAAGAATGACGACGGCGCCTTCGCGGTGCGCTTCGCCGCTTTGGGCAGCATCGACCAGCTCGACGCCTATTACCGCCTCAACAAGGCGGAAAACCTGGGCGAATGGCAGGAGATCATGGCGCGCGGGCAGGTCCCCTCGACCAATTTCATCTATGGCGATGGCGAGGGCAATATCGCCTATATCTACAATGCCGCGATCCCCGACCGGCCCGATGGCTACGACTGGCGCGGCATTCTGCCGGGCGACACCAGCGCTGCGCTGTGGACCGACAAGGTGCCGTATGAGAGCCTGCCGCAGTATCTCAATCCGGCGAGCGGGTGGCTGATGAACGCCAACAACACACCGTTCTTCGCCGCCGGGAAAGGCAGCGACCTAAACCCCGACGACTTCGCACCCGAACTGGGCATCGAGGAGAAGATGACCAATCGCGGCCGCCGGGCGTGGATCCTGATGAGCCGGGCCGACACGCTCGACCGCGAAACGCTCGAAGCGATCAAGTTCGATACCGGCTACGAGCGGATGGGCTACGTGAAGCGGATGATGGAGGATATCGCCGCGATCGACCCGGAAGAGCATCCCGACCTTGCCGAAGCACGCGCGCTGATGCTGGACTGGGATTACACCGCCGACAATATCGGACGCTCCGACGCGATCGCCCTGCTGATGATCCGCGCCTTCATGTCGTCCAGCTACCAGAAAACGCCGTGGCCCGACGCGGTCGAGGAGCTGACCGCCGCACGCGACCACCTGCAGGAGCACTTCGGCCGGCTGACCCCGCCGATGGGCGAGCTGCTGCGGCTGCGCCAGGGCGATGTCGACCTGCCGCTCGACGGCGGATCGGACACGCTGCGCGCCTCCACCACCTGGGACGTCGACGATGACGGACGGCTCGCCGTGCGTCATGGGGATAGCTTCGTGATGTGGATCGAATGGCTGAACGGCCAGCCGGTCGCATCGCGTTCGATCCAGCCCTTCGGCGCGGCGACGACACGGCCCGACAGCCCGCATTTCGTCGATCAGGCTACGCTGTTCGTCCAGCACCGCTTTAAACCGGTACACTTCTGGCGGGACGATGTGTTAGCCTCCGCCGCCAGCCGAAAGACGGTATCCAGCACTCGCTAGCACTGTTTTATAAAGCTCCTGTTTTCAGGACCTTGGAATAACTTAGGGGAAAGACTCATGCTTCGTACTACCAAGACCAGCCTTACGGCGCTGGCCGTTGCGCTTGCCGCGCCGGTGTTCATCGCTGCACCGGCCCAGGCGCAGGATGCCGCCGCGCAGGATGTCGCCGATCTCGATGCGCTCGTCGATCAGGTCGAAATCCCCTATACCAAGTTCACCCTAGACAATGGCCTCGACGTGATCGTGCACGAAGATCGCAAGGCGCCGATCGTGGCGGTCGCCATGTGGTACAATGTCGGTTCGAAGGACGAGCCTGCGGGCCAGACCGGCTTTGCCCACCTGTTCGAACACCTGATGTTCAACGGTTCGGAAAACGCGCAGGGCGACTACTTCGAATATCTCCAGCAGATGGGCGCGACCGATTACAACGGCACCACCAGCTTCGATCGCACCAACTATTTCCAGACTGTGCCCACCGGCGCAGTCGAGCGCGCGCTGTGGCTGGAAAGCGATCGCATGGGCTATCTGCTCGGCGCGGTGACGCAGGAGAAGCTCGATAACCAGCGCGGCGTCGTGCAGAACGAAAAGCGTCAGGGCGACAACCAGCCGGGCGGCCTCGTGTTCTACGAAGTGATCGAGACGCTGTTTCCCAAAACGCACCCCTATGGCCACACCACCATCGGTTCGATGGCGGACCTCGACGCCGCAACCCTCGACGATGTGCAGCAGTGGTTCCGCGACAAGTACGGCCCCAACAACGCCACGCTGGTGCTGGCGGGCGACATCTCCGCTGCCGAAGCGCAGCCGCTGGTCGAGAAGTATTTCGGTGCCATCCCGCGCGGCCCGGTCAACAACCCCGCGCAGGCCGAGATCACCGAGCTGACCCAGGACGTCCGCAAGGTGATGCAGGACCAGGTGGCGGCGACCAGCATCACCAAGTACTGGACCGCGCCGGGCCTGAGCAGCGACGAGCTTACCGCGCTGAGCGTGGGCGCACGCATTCTTGGCGGGCTGTCCTCCAGCCGCCTCGACAATGCGCTGGTCCGCGACGAACAGATCGCGGTTTCCGTCGGCGCGGGCAACTACGCGTTCCAGCGCGTCGGTCTGCTCAGCGTCAGCGCGACGGCGAAACCGGGCGTGGACACCGAGCTGGTCGAGCGGCGGTTGGACGAGATCCTGGCGCAGTACATCGCGGAAGGCCCGACCGAGGACGAGGTGCGCCGTGCCGCAACCTCCGAACTCGCCTCGACCATCCGCGGGCTCGAGCAGGTCGGCGGCTTCGGCGGCAAGGCCGTGACGCTTGCGAGCGGTGAAGTCTTCGTCGACGATCCCGAATTCTACGCGCGCCAGCTCGAAACCCTCGCCAACCTGACGCCCGAAGACGTCCGCGCCGCGATGCAGAAGTGGTTCACCCGCCCCTCGCTCACCATGGTGCTGCAGCCGGGCGAGCGTACCGGCGAGTACGAAGAGGCCGCATCGGTGGCAGCGACTGCCGAAAGCGCCGATGATGCCGAAGCTGCGAACCAGATCACGGTGAGCAAGGTTCGCCCTGCACCCGCGCTGGGCGAGGTGGCCGAACTCGATTTCCCCGAGATCACCGAAGCCACGCTCTCCAACGGGATCAAGGTCAATTACGCGCAGCGCGATGCGGTGCCGGCAACCTATATCTCGGTCAGCTTCAACGCGGGCAGCGCGGCCGACCCCGCCGACATGCAGGGTCTCGAAGACCTGACGCTGAGCATGATGGACGAAGGCACGACCTCGCTCAACTCGCGCGAACTCGCCGAAGCGCAGGAGCGGCTGGGCACGAGCATCCGTGTGAGCGGCGGTTCGGACCGTTCGGTGTTCACGCTGTCGGCGCTGAGCGCCAACCTCGAGCCCTCGCTCGACCTGTTCACCGACGTCATCCGCAACCCGGCCTTCGAACAGAGCGATCTGGAGCGCCTGCGCACGCAGACGATCACGGGCATCGAACAGAGCATGAAATCGCCGGGCGGCATGGCCAATCGGGTGATCTCGCCGCTCATCTACGGTGCCGACAACCCCTACGGGCGCTTCAGCACGGTCGAGAGCGTATCTTCGATCACCCGCGACGATCTCATTGAGTTCAAGCAGACCTGGCTGCGGCCCGACAATGCCGAAATCTTCGTCGTGTCGAGCCTTGCGCTGGCGGAGATCATGCCCGGTCTCGAGGAATCCTTCGGCGCATGGCAGGCCCCTGCCACGCCCAAGGGCACCAAGGACTTCTCCAGCCTCGCGAGCGCGCCCGAATCCGCGCGCATCGTGCTGGTCGACCGGCCCAATTCGCCGCAGAGCCTGATCCTTGGCGGCCAGATCACCAGTGCCGATCCCAGCGATCCGGCGATCAACGATCTGATCAACGCCAATAATGCGCTGGGCGGCGGCTTCCTGTCGCGCCTGAACATGAACCTGCGCGAGACCAAGGGCTGGAGCTACGGCGTGCGCGGCGGGCCGAACCTTTCGGAAAATGCGGTGAGCTACGTCGTCCAGGCGCCCGTCCAGGCGGACCGTACGGGCGATGCACTGGCCGAACTGATCCGCGAGGTCGGCGAATTCGTCACCACGCGCGGCGTTACCGACGAGGAACTGGAGCGGATCGTGACCAACGAGATCAGCTCGCTGCCCGGCCGGTTCGAAACCTCTGGCTCGGTCCTCGGCGCGATGCGCGCCAACGCGCTCTATGGCCGTCCGAACGACTACTACGAAACGCTGGCAGACCAGTATCGCGGCCAGACCACGGCGAGCCTCGATGCCGCCGCACGGGCCGAGATCGATCCCGACCGGTTCGTATGGGTCGTGGTGGGCGAGGCCGCAACGGTCGGTCCGCAGCTCGAAGCGCTCGGCCTGCCGGTGGAAACAATCGAGGCTGAGTGAGTTTTATTGACATCAATGTAGGTGCGGGCGATTGCCCGCCCTACCAACACATTCGAGAGGAGTACCGCATATGTCCGTAGCCGGAACCTATGACACCGTCGTAAAAAGCCCGATGGGCGACCAGAAGGGCACCTTCACCGTCGTTCCTGGCGACGATGGCAACACCTTCACCGGCTCGATGGCCGGCGGAATGGGCTCGATGGACGTGAAAGACGGCACCATCAACGGCAACACGCTCAACTGGAAGATGGACATGACCGTCCCCATGCCGATGGAGCTGAACTGCGAAGCGACCGTCGAAGGCGACCAGCTGACCGGCAAGGTCAACGCGGGCGCGTTCGGCGACATGCCGCTGACGGGCGAACGCCAGGGCTAAGCAGCCTCCACCCGATACGAAAAGGCCGCCGGAGTTTGCGCTCCGGCGGCCTTTTCTTTTGTGACTACAAATCCGCGCGCAGCGCCTGATAGGCGGCCGCGGCGACGGTGTTCGCCAGGTTGAGCGAGCGGACCTTGTCGCTCTTCATCGGCAGGCTGACCATCTGATCACGATGCGCGTCCACGATTTGCGGCGGCAGGCCCTTCGTCTCGCGCCCGAACACGAGGTACGCATCCGCCGGATAGTCGGGCTCGTAAAAGCTGCGCGAGGCATATTCCTCGAACAGGAAAAGCTGGTCGGCGCGCGGGCCGCGCTCTTCCAGAAACGCCTCCCAGCTCGCGAATTCCGCCAGGCGGATATGCTGCCAGTAATCGAGCCCGGCGCGCTTGAGCCGTGTATCGGTGATCGTGAAGCCCAGCGGGTGGATCAGCACCAGTTCCATATCCAGCGCCACACAGGTGCGCCCCACCGCGCCGGTATTGCCCGGGATTTCCGGGTGGACGAGGACGATGGAGAGCCGTGTGGCGGTCATCCCCCTCGTCTATCCGCACCCGGCCCGGTCAGGCCAGCGGCAAGTAGAGGTCTGTCACCATCTCGTTCTCAGGGATGCCGGGGCCGAAATTGCTCCGCTCGCAGAACAGGGGGTAATCGCGCAAGCTTTCGCCGCTCGCGGGCAGCCAATTGCGGTAGAGCCAGGTGGCCGGTGCCTCCAGATCATCATTGCCGCCGACGAGCCTGAGCTGTGCGCAGCGCCCGGCGGGGATGCCCGCGCGCTCCATGCCCTCGCCCGGCTCCAGCCCGGGCATCGCCTGACATGCAAGGTCGATGCGGACATCCTCGGGCTCCACCCAATGGAAGACATTGAAGGTCCGCGCCACCTGCGGCCCGACCCGGTTCGCCTTGCGCCACGCGATGAAGCGCGCAATCGACCCGTTCAGGGTGGCGGGGTTGCCAATGTGGGTCAGCCGGATGATCGGCACCTCGGAGAAGTCCGCGATCTCCACGTCGGCGGGTTGAAAGTCGGCCATCATGATCTGTTTCCTTGCGTTGTTATACGGCGTGATTGCCGTTTGCCACGCAGCCCAGTCGGGTGCCTTCCTGAACGCGCTGGGACTGGCGCCGAATTCGGCGCGAAACGCCTTCGCAAACGAATCCGGCGACTGGAAACCCGCCGCCAGCGCGATCTCGATGACCGGCATCTCCGCCCTGCACGCCAGCGCGAACGCCGCGCGCTTCATGCGCGACAGGTTCACGTAGCGCTGCACGGAAATGCCGAAGGTGGCCCCGAACTGGCGATGGAAATGGAACTTGCTGAACGCCGCAACGCCCGCGAGCGTCTCCAGCCGCAGGTCGCGATCGGGGTGCCGGTCGATATGATCCAGCACCCGCGCCATGCGCCTGCGATAGTTTTCGGCGGCAGTCTCGTTCATTCCATCCTCCGTGGCAGGAGGATGACTAGAGCGCGAGGATGCGCGGTGCCCGACCGATCTTGCGGTTCAGGTACGAAGTTGCCTGCTAATAAAGAGGTTCAAGGTCCCAGCCGGTGAGCGTGAGCATCTCAAGCGCAACGTCGCGGACCGCCCCGTCCTCGGGAGTCCAACGCTCATAAAAGGCATATTTCCCGCCCGCCACGACTTCGAGAATCCACTGCGCGCCGTCACTTCCCTGATCACAGTTCGCAGCAGGTTCGGTCGTAAGTCTGCTACGCCGCAACACCGCTTTGAACTCCCGAAATTCCGCAGGTGTGAGTTCGCGGTTCAGGTGTTCGGCGATTTTGTCCGGCTCGTAGCCGCCCTCACCCGACAGACGCTTGGCTTCGATCACCGCCCCGCCATTGGCCCGCTCGTCAATTCGTACGACCATCGGGTGGTCGAACGACCGCAGCCAGAGGAACCGGATATGCAACTGCTGAGGCGCAGCGGCAGCCAGTTCCGGCAAGGGCCGCTCCTTCGCACCCTTGAGATGCGAGGTGTACCAATCCGACGAGTTTTCATCGAGCAAAGGGGGATTCTTGATGGCCCTGTAGCCGCATCCCCGCGGGGTGGTCTCAAGAAAGGCCGGGAAGATCTTGCCGGGAGCGACCGATGCATCAGCCAGCGAAACAGGCTCAACCGTCGCCCCGCGGAAATCGGCATCGAAAGGCGGTGACTCAGCTGAATCGCCCTCGTTGCAAGCCGTGAGCAAAAACACGCTTGCGAAGAGCAATGCAAAGAGTGACCAACCAGAACCTCGCATGGCCTATCCATACCATGCGAGGCTGAAGAAGCGAATTACCCCAGCTTGTCCTTCAAAATCTGGTTGACCACCGCCGGGTTGGCCTTGCCCTGCATCGCCTTCATCGTCTGGCCGACGAAGAAGCCGAAGAGCTTGTCTTTCCCGCCGCGATATTCCGCCACCTTGTCTTCGTTCGCGGCGATGATCGTGTCGATTGCTTCCTCGATCGCGCCGGTGTCGCTGACCTGTTTGAGGCCTTCGTTATCGGCGATTTCCTCGGGGTCGCGGCCGGTCATGAGGACGATTTCGTAGATTTCTTTGGCCTGTCCGCCCGAAATTTCGCCCTTGTCCTGCATCGCGAGGATGCTGGCCTGCGCCTCTGCGGTGGCGTTCGCGGGGTCGGCTTCCTCGCCCAATGACTTCATCACACCCGGCGCGACTGACAGCGCCCAGTTGGCGACCTGCGTGGCAACCGCCTTCTCGGGCTTGCCGATCTTCGCTGCGGTGGCGGAGAGGAGCGTTTCGAAGCGCCCGAACGTCTCCACCTCGGCGGTCAGTTCGCGCGCGTTATAGGGCGTCAGGCCCAGCTCGCCTTCATATCGCGCGCGCTTGGCGTCGGGCAGTTCGGGCAGGCTCTCGCGGCATTCGCTCAGGAAGGCATCGTCGAGTTCGAGCGGGAGCAGATCGGGATCGGGGAAGTAGCGGTAATCATGCGCGTCTTCCTTGCTGCGCATGGTGCGCGTGGTGCCGGTGGCGACATCGAACAGGCGCGTTTCCTGATCCACGCTGCCGCCGCTTTCCAGCACATCGACCTGGCGGTTCGCCTCATATTCGATGACCTGCATGACGAAGCGCACCGAGTTCACGTTCTTCGTCTCGGTCCGCGTCCCGAGCTCGCTATCGCCGACCTTGCGCACCGAGACGTTGACGTCCGCGCGCATCGATCCTTCTTCCATATTGCCGTCGCACGATCCGACATAGCGCAGGATGGAGCGCAGCTTGCGCACGTAAGCCCCGGCTTCGGCGGGCGAGGTCATGTCGGGCTTGGAGACGATCTCCATCAGCGCGATTCCGACGCGGTTGAGGTCGACGTAGCTCATCGTCGGGTGCTGATCGTGCATCAGCTTGCCCGCGTCCTGCTCCACGTGAATGCGTTCGATCCCGATGATCTTGTCCTCAGGGATGCCCGCCTTCTCGTCCGCCTCGATTCTTAGCTGCCCCTCGCCCACGATGGGGTGGTAGAGCTGGCTGATCTGATAACCCTGCGGCAGGTCGGCGTAGAAGTAGTTCTTGCGGTCGAACCGGCTCCACGCATTGATCTGCGCTTCGATGGCCATGCCGGTGCGCACCGCCTGGCGGATGCACTCACGATTGGGCACGGGCAACATGCCCGGCATCGCGGCGTCGATCAGGCTGACCTGCGTGTTGGGCTCGGCCCCGAACTCGGTCGACGCGCCGCTGAACAGCTTGGCGTTGGAGGTGACCTGCGCATGGACTTCGAGGCCGATCACGACCTCCCATTCGCCCGTTGCGCCCTGGATGCGGTAAGTGCTCATTCTTTGTTCTCCGTGAGCTCCTGCGAAAGCAGGAGCCTAGGGCTGCACGCGCTGGACAAATTGGCGCTGAGCCCCGGTTTGAAGCCTAGATTGCGGCGAAGGCGGCGCGTCTTCCAGACGGTATTCAGACATATTTTTGCTTAAAAACTAGCGGATTACATAGAAGATCAATCAATCCTACAATCATAAAGGAAAGCAAGAAAAAAGAACCATTAACTTCGCTGTGGAGAAAAGCAGCGCGGCCAAAAATTAAGAGAAACATGATATAGGCTATAGTTTGCTTACCATAACTTAAGATAAACTCAGAGCACCCATATCTGTCATACGCCGGAAGAAAGATAGATAACAAGTTCCAAACGATTTGCAAAAAAATTGAAACACAAAGAACTCGTATAAACTCAATATCTCCCGGCCCATTGTCTTTGTTTGCAATTATAGACAAAGCCAACGCAAATGTTGCGTAAATTAGAATTACAAAAACGTAATCCCAAAATATCGACCCTCTTATTTTTCCAAATCCTAAGGCGCCGTGGTTTTCAAATACTAGAACGAGATATGTTATGAAAAACGGTGCAATATTCGCAATTCGTGCCAGATCGACCTGATTTTCGGGGCTAGCAAAGGTCACGACTGGGGCGATCAGGACCGAAAGGCCGATCGTGGCGTGCGTCGCCCGCAGCTGAGTTTTCCGCTCTTGCATTTCGCTAAACAGGTCTTCCCCATTTCGCTCGTCCTCGTTCCTGCAAAGCGGGAACGTATAAGTCACCACCACTTCTCCGGCGTCGCGTCGAACCCGCTGCGCTGCTCGATCGCGAGGCCTGCGTTGAGCACGCCCTGCTCGTCGAATGGCTTGCCGACGATCTGGAGGCCCAGCGGCAGGCCGTCGTCGTTGAGCATGGCGGGCACGCTCATCGCGGGCAGCCCGGCCAGCGAGGCAGGCACGGCGAACACGTCGTTGAGGTACATCGCCAGCGGATCACCATCGAAGCCGCCCAGCGGGAAGGCCGCGTTGGGGGTGGTGGGCGCGAGGATCAGGTCGCACTCACCCCACGCCTTCTCGAAGTCCTGCGCCAGCGTGCGGATCTTCTGCGCCTGCGTGTAATAGGCGTCGTAGAAGCCTGCGCTGAGCACATAGGTGCCGATCAGGATGCGCCGCTTCACCTCGTCGCCGAAGCCCGCCGCGCGGGTTGCGGCGTACATGTCTTGCAGGCCGGCACCCTCGGGCAGATCGCGCAGGCCGTAGCGCACGCCATCATAGCGCGCGAGGTTGGAGGAGGCTTCTGCCGGGGCGATGATGTAATAGGCGGGCAGCGCATATTTGGTGTGCGGCAGGCTGATATCGACGATCTCGGCGCCCGCATCGCGCAGCCATTCCTTGCCGCGCTCCCAACTGTCGAGGATCGCCTGATCGGTGCCGTCCATGCGATATTCGCGCGGGATGCCGACCTTCTTGCCCTTGAGGTCCGCGTTCAGCCCCGCTTCCCACTCGGGCACGGGCATGTCGAGGCTGGTCGAATCCTTCGGATCGAACCCGGCCATCGCCTCCAGCATGATCGCGCAATCGGTGACGTCGCGCGCCATCGGGCCCGCCTGGTCGAGGCTGGACGCAAAGGCGACCACGCCCCAGCGGCTGCACCGCCCATAGGTCTGCTTGATGCCGGTGATACCGGTCACGGCAGCAGGTTGGCGGATCGAGCCGCCGGTGTCGGTGCCGGTCGCTGCCGGAGCAAGCCGGGCAGCGACGGCGGTGGACGAACCACCCGAAGACCCGCCGGGGATCAGCGCGGCATTGCTGCCCGCTTTCTTCCAGGGCGAAAGCACGTTGCCGAAATAGCTCGTCTCGTTCGACGAACCCATTGCGAACTGATCGAGGTTGAGCTTGCCCAGCATCCCCGCACCCGCGCGCCACAGGTTGGCGGACACAGTGCTTTCATACTGCGGGACGAAGCCTTCGAGGATGTGGCTGGCAGCCGTGGTCTGCACGCCATCGGTGCAGAACAGATCCTTCATGCCGATCGGCACGCCGCCCATTGTGCCGAGCTCTTCGCCCTTGGCGCGCTTGGCATCGATTGCGTCTGCGGCTTCGAGCGCCTTTTCAGGCGTGGCGACGATGAAGGCGTTCAGCTCCTTCGCGGCCTCGACATTGGCGTTGAAGGCCTCGGCCACTTCGCGCGCGGTGAAATCGCCTGCCGCGACCCCGTCACGGATGGCTTTGACGCCGAGATTGGTAAGGTCGGTCACTTAAAACTCCGCTCGTGCTGAGCTTGTCGAAGCACCGTATTTTCTTTCGGCGCGGCACAAGAAGAAAGAACAACCCTTCGACAGGCTCAGGGTTAGCGGCGAAGGAAGACGGGGTGCTTGGATCACTCGATCACCTTGGGCACGCCGAAGAAGCCGTGTTCTGCTGCGGGCGCATTGGCGAGCACATCTTCGCGCCGCCCACCGGCGGTCAGCGGATCGGCATCGACCACATCGTCGCGCAGGCGGGTGGCCTGCGGGATCACGGCGGTCATCGGCTGGACCTGCGAGGTATCGACCTCGCCCAGCTGCTCGACCCAGCCCAGGATATTGTTGAGTTCGGGGAC
>Ga0114910_1001326_pt1 | contig 11850 bp, 10 predicted proteins | sample MalvireepMed_908_FD_83500 | JGI IMG/M metagenome (GOLD analysis project Ga0114910, IMG submission 83500) | Marine viral communities from the Global Malaspina Expedition - Malaspina viral metaG DeepMed_908 | ecosystem: Environmental > Aquatic > Marine > Oceanic | place: Mediterranean Sea...
ATCAGAGAGGCATTTGTTATAGGCCCCCCACGCTGCTTAACGCGGTGATCCCCGGTAGCTCAGTGGTAGAGCAATCGACTGTTAATCGATCGGTCGCTGGTTCGAATCCGGCCCGGGGAGCCAGATTACAGAAAGACCGCATCCCTTTGAGGGATTGCGGTCTTTTTTGTTCCGGGACGAATGTCCGCAACACCGTAAAAGATCAGCATTTTTTCGTGAAACTTTTGATCCGGCTTGTTCGTAGTTCCGTAAGACGAGTTCAAAAGGCCCGGCGACTTTCGCCAAAACGGAAAAAATGCATCGAATGGAACGCGACACATCCCATTTACAGGATCCGGCAATCGTCTGGTTTCGCAACGATTTGCGAATTCAGGACAACGAGGCCCTGGTTGCAGCCGCCCAACACAGCTCGGTCATCCCCGTCTACATCAGGCAAACCGATGGCCTGGCCCGCGCTCAAGGCGCTGCACGGGACTGGTGGCTGCATCACTCGCTCTCAAGCCTTTCGCTCAGCCTCGATAGACTTGGCGCATCACTTTTGCTTCTCAGCGGCAATCCGGCAGATCTGATTCCGGAGCTCGTCAGAACCACCGGAGCATCAGCGGTGTACTGGAACCGCCGTTATGACCCGGCGTTTCAGGCTGCTGATTCGGCGCTGAAAGCTGAGCTTCAGGCACAAGACCTCGTCGCGGAAAGCTTCGCCGGGCAATTGCTGCACGAGCCGACCAGGCTGCGCACCGGCACCGGCACATTCTACAAGGTCTACAGCCCGTTCTGGCGGGCGCTCGAGCCCGACGTCGAAAATCGTCAGCCGCTTGATGCCCCCGAATCCCTGACCCCTTACGCAAATCTGTCCGGGATCTCCGGCGAAACCCTCGACAATTGGGGGCTGCTGCCCACCAGACCCGACTGGTCGGGTGGATTGGCGGAGGCATGGACGCCCGGCGAGATCGGTGCCCATGAGCGGTTGTCTGATTTCATCGAAGACAGAATGCAGGGCTATGACGACAGGCGCGATATTCCCGGCGTCGACGCCACCTCGGGCCTGTCCCCGCACCTGGCCACCGGCGAGATCACACCGGCGCAGATTTTCGAAGCGCTGAAAAGCACCGACAATGATGCGGCACCCGCAGACCGGACCAAATTCCGCAAGGAAGTTGGCTGGCGCGAATTTGCCTGGCATCTGCTGGTCAACAACCCGGCATTGCCCGAGAAGAATCACAATCCCAGGTTCGATGATTTTCCGTGGCTCGATAATTCGAAGTCACTTGATGCCTGGCAGAAAGGACTGACCGGCTATCCGGTGGTTGATGCCGGCATGCGTCAGCTCTGGCAGACCGGCTGGATGCACAACCGCGTCCGCATGATTGTCGCCTCGTTTCTGACCAAACATCTGCTGATTGACTGGCGCAAGGGCGAAGACTGGTTCTGGGATACGCTGGTTGACGCGGATCCGGCCTCCAATGCGGCCAGCTGGCAATGGGTGGCGGGCTCAGGAGCAGACGCGGCTCCCTATTTCAGGATCTTCAATCCGGTACTGCAGGGCGAGAAATTCGACGCAGAGGGCGATTATGTCCGCCGCTTCGTGCCCGAGCTGGCGCAGATGCCGAAACAATTCATCCACAAGCCGTGGGCTGCACCGGAGCAGATCCTGACCACTGCGGGCGTCCGCCTCGGCGACACCTACCCTCACCCGATTGTCGACCACAAGCTGGCGCGCGACCGCGCACTGGCTGCCTATCAGCAGATCAAGGAAGCCGCATGAACGTTCACCTGAACGCCTTTCCAGCAACCGCCGGGCCGAAACGATTGAAGGTCGCCATTGTCGGCTCCGGCATTTCCGGCGCCTCGGCGGCTTGGGCCATGCGTGATCTGCATGATGTCACGCTCTATGAAACCGGGAAACGCGCCGGCGGCCACACCGCCACGGTCGACATCGACTATGAGGGCACTCCGGTGTCCGTCGACACCGGTTTTATTGTCTATAACGAGCTGAACTATCCCAATCTGACGGCACTGTTTGCACATCTTGGCGTCAAGACACATGACAGCGACATGAGTTTTGCCCTGTCGCTGGATCACGGCAAGATGGAATGGGGTGGCGACAATCTGTGGACGCTGTTCGCGCAGAAACGCAATCTCCTGCGGCCATCCTTCCTGTTGATGCTGCGCGAAATCCTGCGCTTCAACAAGATCTGCCTGCAGGATCGCGCCCAGGGTCATCTGGCTGCCCGCTCGATTGGCGACTACCTCAACTGGCGCGGCTTCTCGCCCGGCTTCATGAACAATTACCTGGTGCCGATGGCCGCTGCCATCTGGTCGACGCCGGCCAAGAAGATGATGGAATTCCCGGCCACCTATTTCGTCAATTTCTTTGAAAACCATCGCCTCATTTACCTGGAGCGGCCAACCTGGCGCACGGTAACCGGCGGAAGCCGCAACTATCTGACCAAACTGCTGGCGCCGTTGGGCCACCGCGTCCGGCTCGATACCGGAGTCGTCTCGATCCGCAGAAGCGCCGATGGCGTCGATATCCTCGACACCACAGGAACCACCCAGACCTATGACCGGGTGGTTCTCGCCTGCCATACGGATCAGGCGCTGCGCATTCTCGACCGGCCGACAGACGAGGAAAAATCGATCCTCAGCGCGATTCCCTACAGCCCGAACCGGGTGGTGCTTCACCGCGACGAACGGCTGATGCCAACCCGCAAGAAGGTCTGGGCCTCCTGGAACTATCTGCGTTCGTCAGATCAAAGCAGTGATGCCAATGTCGCCGTCTCCTACTGGATGAACCGCCTGCAGGGCATCGATCCTTCCAAGCCCCTTTTCGTCACACTCAATCCCGACCGCGAGCCGGATCCGAAGCTGGTCTTTGGCGAGTACAGCTACGATCATCCGCAGTTCGGAACCGACGCGATGGAGATTCAGGGCCGGCTGAGAGAGATCCAGGGTGGCAACAACACCTATTTCGCCGGCGCATGGACAGGCTACGGCTTCCATGAGGATGGGCTGACCTCGGGCATTCTTGCCGCTGAAGCGCTTGGCGCCACCCTCCCCTGGCGCATGAACGCCGCGCAATCTCCGGAATTGGCAGCATGACCATGACCGCGGTCCTGAACAATGATGCCGTGCCCGGTGAGACCATCAGCCGGGCCTCCGCTTGCCTGTATGCCGGCGACGTCATGCATCAGCGCATGAAGCCGGTTGGTCACCGGTTCCGCTACAAGGTCTTTTCCCTGTTGATTGATCTCGACCGGCTTGCCGAGGCTGATCGCCTGTCGCCGCTGTTTTCGGTCAACCGGCGAAACGTCATGTCCTTTTACGAAGCCGACCATCTGCGCGGCACGGAACAGACGTCACTTCGCAAACACATCGACGCGCTGCTTGCCGAAGCGGGCGTCGAGCAGCCGGCGGCGCGTGTTGAACTGGCGTGCTATCCACGAATTTTTGGCCGCGTCTTCAATCCTTTGTCGGTTTACTACGCCTATGACCGGAATGAGCAGCCATTGGCGCTGATTTATGAGGTGAGGAACACCTTTGGTGAGAACCACACCTATGTCTGCAAGGTCGAAGACGGCGACATCACGCCGGCCGGTATTCGCCAGAGCCGCTCCAAGGTTTTTTATGTGTCGCCCTTTGTCGAAATGGAAGCGCGGTACAATTTCCGCATGAACCTTCCCGGTCAGCAATTGAAGTGGCGGATTCTGGAAACCGACCAGTCCGGCCCGCTGCTTGCGGCCACCTACAACGGCAGCCGGCGGGCGATGTCGACCGAATCAATTTTGGCCTGCCTCTTGCAGATTCCATTTTTGACGTGGAAAATCGTCGGCGGCATTCACTACGAGGCGCTCAAATTGTGGTTCAAGGGGATGCGTTACGTGCCGCGCCCGGCGCCGCCTCCCAGTGCGAGCTTTCGCGATCAGGGAAAGTTCGAACGTCAGGTGGCAAGACCGTGACGGATGAACCATTGGCAATACGGAGGAGGCTGCGCTCATGAAGACTGAAGCCACCTGGAATGAACATCAATCTGTAGAGAAGCTGTCGACGGACAATTTGTCGACCTATCTGCGCGGGCTCCCGGCGAAGGCCAAGATGGCATTGCGCGGCCTCTTGCACATGGGGCACGGACGGCTTTCGATCCGCATGCCGGACGGCCGCACCGTGTTGATCGAAGGCCGCGCGGACGGGCCTGAGGCGACGCTGATTCTTCACAACTGGAATCTTGCGCATCGCGCCCTCACCGGTGGCACCATCGGCGTGGCGGAATCCTATATCGATGGCGATTGGGAAAGCCCCGATGTGACGGCATTTCTCGAGCTGTTTCTGGTCAATGTCGAGGTAGGCGACACCCTGGCCGGTGGCGCACGCGGTATTGCCCGCGTCGTTGAACTGGTTCGCCACTGGCTCCGGTCCAACTCCCGCGGTCAGGCCAAGAAGAACATTTCCGCCCATTACGACCTCGGCAACGAATTCTATTCGAAATGGCTCGACGAGACGATGACCTACTCGTCAGCGCTCTACAGTGATGGCGCCAATGATCTGGAAAGCGCGCAGACCGCCAAATACCGGGCACTTGCCCAGGCGGCAGGTCTGAAAGCCGGTGATCACGTTCTCGAAATCGGCTGCGGCTGGGGCGGATTCGCCGAATATGCGGCAAGCGAAATCGGCTGCCGCGTCACAGGGCTGACGATTTCCAAAGAGCAACTTGCCTTCGCCCGGCAACGCATCGAGAATGCAGGCCTGTCCGACAAGGTCGAATTCCGCTTTCAGGATTATCGTGACGAAACCGGTCAATATGACGGCGTTGTCTCGATCGAGATGTTCGAGGCGGTCGGCGAAAAATACTGGCCGACCTACTTCTCCAAGGTGCGTGAGTGTCTCAAGCCGGGCGGCAAGGCCGGCCTGCAGATCATCACCATCAAGCCGGAAGCCTACGAGACCTATCGCGCCAATCCGGATTTCATCCAGCGCTATGTGTTCCCCGGCGGCATGCTGCCCACCGAGAACCATCTGACATCACTGGGCGAAGCGGCCGGTCTCAAGATGGTCGGCCATCGCGCCTTCGGCCCCGACTACGGCCGGACACTCGCCGAGTGGCGGGAACGCTTCTGGAACGTCTGGGACGAGGTGCAGCCGATGGGCTTTGACCTCCGCTTCAAACGGCTGTGGGAGTTCTACATGTACTACTGCGAGGCCGGTTTCCGCTCGGGACACATCAACGTCCGGCAGGTGGTTTACAGCTGATCAGCCGTTATCGTCATGTTCACCCTGCCAAGCCACATGCTCGGCAGGGTGAACCGTTTCGGCAATGCGGGCGTATGAAGTCTGCAGCTGAACTCGCGCGGAAAGCAGTGACGGGGTTTTGGCCAACCACCGGGTATAAAATTGGCCTCACGCTCTGACCTAGCCTCCGATCAGCAGACAGTATGCCGGCAAATCGCGTTGCCGCACATCATTGCCTATGCGCTACCGGCCATACCGCTGGCAGCCCTCACCCTGCCGCTCTATGTGCTGGTTCCGACTTTCTACACCGAGACGCTTGGGCTTTCTCTCGCATCGGTCGGCTTTGCCTTGCTGCTTGTCCGGATTTTCGACGCGGTCAACGACCCGCTGATCGGCTGGGCTGCGGACCGGTTCCGGCCCCGCTTCGGCCGCCGCCGCACCCTGTTCGCCATCAGCCTGCCGCTGACAGCGATTTCCGCCTTCATGCTGTTCTGGCCGCCGGTGGATGCGTCAGCCCTGTGGCTGGTGGTCTGGGGCCTGTTGCTGTCGCTGGGCTACACCGCCGCGCTGATCCCGTTTTCGGCCTGGGGTGCCGAACTGGCGACCGATTACCATGGCCGCTCCCGGATCACCGCCTGGCGCGAGGGGCTTATCCTGGTTGGAACGCTGATTGCCATCGCCCTGCCCTTTGCCGTTGGTTTTGATCAGGCAAGCGGGCTGCACGGATTGGCGGTCCTCGGGCTTGTCATCTTGATCGGTCTGCCTTTGCTGGGTGCAGTCGCGGTTTTCGCCACGCCGGAACCGTCCGAACATTCCCGCATGCGCGTCGATTTCAAATCCGGACTGGCGCATCTCGCCGGCAACCGGCCGTTTGTCCGCCTCATCGCAGCATTTTTCCTCAACGGGCTTGCCAACGGCATCCCTGCGACTCTGTTCTTGTATTTTGTTTCGGCGCGCCTCGGTCTGCCGGACGCACGTGGTCCGCTGCTGTTTTTCTATTTTCTTTGTGCCATTGCCGGCGTGCCGCTGGCGGCATGGGCAGCCCGCCGCGTCGGCAAGCACCGGGCCTGGTGCTATGCCATGCTCGCCGCATGCGCGGCCTTCGCCCCGGCGCCGCTCCTGCCCGAGGGCTCGCTCATCGCTTTTGCTGCAATCTGCGGAGTGACCGGCCTTTTGCTCGGCTTTGATCTTTCCCTGCCGCCCGCAATCCAGGCAGACGTCATCGATGTGGATACGGCGTCATCCGGCGAGCAGCGTTCCGGGATCTATTTTGCCGCCTGGAGCCTGTCGACAAAGCTGTCGCTGGCCGGTGGTGTCGGGGTCATATTCCCGGCCTTGGCTTTGCTGGGATTCGATCCCGGCGCAGACGAGGTATCCGCGGAAGGATTAACGGCTCTGGCCATCGCCTATGCCTGGGTGCCGATTGCCGCCAAGCTCGTCAGCGTCGCCATCATGTGGAATTTCCCGCTCGACGAGGCCGCTCAAAAATCCTTGCGCACCCGTATCGAGACTGCCTGACTCCGGATCAGCGGCTTTCCAGCGGCCGCTTCTTCCAGCCGGTTGCGGCATTCATCAACCAGAAATATGCTGGATATGGCAAAAACTGCAGCGCTTTCAGCACATAGGTGAAGCGGCGCGGGAAGGTGATCTCGAAAGAGCCGGACTTGAGCCCTTGCGCTATCCGCCGGGCCGCTTCGTCGGGCTGCAGCAAGGCCGGCATTTCAAACGCATTGTCCGCGGTTGCCGGGGTATCGACAAATCCGGGATTGATCACCTGGATTCGCACGCCAAACTTGTCGAGATCGAATTTCAGGCTTTCCGCCATGTTGATCAACGCCGCCTTGGTCGCGCCATAGGCCGCACTTGTCGGCATTCCGCCGTAACCCGTCACCGATGACACAATGGCGATCTGTCCCCGGCCGCGGGCTTTCATATGGTCGATCGCCGGAACCAAACCATTGACCACGCCGGACAGATTGACGGCAAAGGTCTTGTCGAAATCCTCAACCGTGAGGGTTTCGCCGTGAACCGGGAGATAGACTCCGGCGTTAAACACAGAAAGCGCGAGCCCATTGCCTTCCGAATCCATCTGCCTGACGATTTCCGCCATCGCTTGCGGGTCAGTGACATCGCCCGGAGCGGCGATGATGCGCCCCTTGAGCCCGTCGGACTGCTTCGCCAGCTCGTTCAGGGCATCTTCGCTGCGCGCAGTGACATAGACGGTGTACCCCTCGCCTGCCAGGTCCAGCGCCAAGGCCTTGCCGATACCGCTAGAGGCACCGGTCACCCAGGCTGATCCATCGGCTGGCGTGGCGGTGTAAATGCTCATGCGTGTCTCCAATCAAAAAGGCCGTCTGGAACATCATACGTTCCAGACGGCCTGTTGGTTCAAATTCTCGTAAGAGACGGCGGTTCAGCCGATGATGTCGCCGATCAATTGCCGGAACGAGCCGGTCAGCTTCAGCGGTGCATCCATCACTGCAAAACCGATGCAGGGCCGCCCTGTGTCAGCGCTCGGCCGGTGGTCGACGGAATCGTCCGCCACCGAAATATCACCGCGGCCATAATGCCCGCGCGCATCGCTGAAAGCGCCATCAAGAACCAGCGACAATTCGCTGCCCTCGTGCGTGTGGGCCGGCACGGTCCTGCCCGGCTTGATCCAGAACAGATTGACGTGGCAGCCCTCTATATCGCCAAGCTCATATTCCTTGAATCCCGGCATCCGCGTCCGCCAGGGAACATCGCCGGCATCGAACCCGACAAAATCATAGAGCGCCTTGGGAAAAATTCTCGCTTCACTCTGCTGCACCACACCGGATGACTCAGGCATTCGGGAGCCCAGGACAGCAGCCAGCATTGCGTCACGGTTATCAAGCGCGACGGGATCAATTGCCGACAGCTCCAGACCGGCCATCGCCTCAAGATTTGCAACCTTGATCCGGTTGTCCGGCTTCAATTCCAGATGTGCTTCGACCAGAACCCGCGCCGGGGTCGGAAGAGTTCCGGCAACGTAGCGGGCCAGAAGCGAATCAATCGTGTCGATGTGTTCACGCACCATGCGTATCAAGCTTTCCACCAATTCAACGGATGATCCGCGCGGATACGGGATACAGCCGCTCATTTCGATTTCATGTCTTAGTCCATACGCCGGCTGGCGCAATACGGATCACCCGATCATGCCATTTCTCATTTTTACCGTTTGAAGGCAAATTTTCCCTTATACCCGGACAGCGGGAGATCGGGTTTCTTGCAACAGCCCCCTTGAGAAGCCAGAACGGGCTGCCTAGTCTCATGTAGCCTGTGACTCCACAGCCAAAAACAGGAAAAACCATGCCAGCCCTCAATTCGGTTCTCGACGCCATCGGCAACACGCCTCTCATCCGCCTCAACGCCGCGTCGGAGGTCACAGGCTGCACCATTCTTGGCAAGGCCGAGTTTCTCAATCCCGGCCAGTCCGTCAAGGACCGCGCCGCGCTGGAGATCATTCGCGACGCCGAAGCCAAGGGGCTTTTGCGCCCGGGCGGAACAATCGTCGAAGGCACGGCGGGTAACACCGGCATCGGACTGGCGATGGTTGCCCGCGCCCTGGGTTACAAGACCGTCATCGTCATCCCTGAAACACAGAGCCAGGAAAAGAAGGATGCCCTGCGTCTGCTTGGCGCCGAGCTGGTGGAGGTCCCTGCAGCCCCCTATCGAAATCCCAACAATTATGTCCGGTTGTCGGGCAGGCTTGCCGAGCAGATCGCAAAATCCGATCCCCGCGGCGCGATCTGGGCCAACCAGTTCGACAATGTCGCCAACCGTCAGGCCCATGTCAAAACCACTGCTCCGGAAATCTGGCGCGACACCGGCGGCAAGTTCGATGGCTTTATCTGCGCAGTTGGCTCCGGCGGCACCCTTGCCGGCGTCGCCGAGGGCCTTCGCGGCTATTCGACATCGGTGAAGATCGGCCTTGCCGACCCCGATGGCGCGGCCCTGCACAGTTTCTACACCACCGACGAAATGAAATCCTCTGGCGGCTCGATCACCGAAGGCATCGGCCAGGTGCTTATCACCGCCAATCTCGAAGGCTTCGCGCCCGACATGTCGTTCAACAATCCTGCTTCCGAAGCCATTCCGCTGGTGTTCGATCTGCTCGAAAATGAAGGCCTCTGCCTTGGCGGTTCCTCCGGCATCAATGTCGCCGGAGCCATCCGCATGGCCCGCGAAATGGGTCCCGGGCACACCATCGTCACCATCCTGTGCGATTACGGCAACCGCTACCAGTCGAAGCTATTCAATCCGGAGTTTCTCGCGTCCAAGGATCTACCGGTGCCCGAATGGCTGACCCGCGAGAGCGACATTTCCGTCCCCTACATCACCGAATGAGCCCCAATGACCGCCCTTTTTCTTGAAGACGCCTATCTCTCGACCGTCGAAGCCCATGTCACCGGTGTGAGAGAGGATGGCGGCATCCTGCTTGACCAGACCTGTTTTTACGCAACGTCAGGCGGCCAGCCCGGCGATACGGGATTTCTCGAACGCGAGGACGGCAGCAGGATCGAGATTGCAGGCACGGTTACCGGCGACACCAAGGCCGAGATCATCCTCATTCCGGCTCCGGATCAGTCCGTGCCTGATATTGGAGAGAAGCTCGTGCAGCACATCGACTGGGACCGGCGCTACCGCCTGATGCGCATGCACACCGCCTGCCATCTTCTTTCAGTGGTCTGCCCCTATCCGATTACCGGTGCCTCTGTCAGCGAAACCGACAGCCGGGTGGATTTTGACATGACCGACACCATCGACAAGGCCGAGGTGACAGCGAAGCTGATGGAGCTGGTCAATGCCAATCATCCGATTTTCAATCAATGGATTTCCGAAGACGACCTCAACGCCAATCCGGGCCTGATCAAGTCCAAGAATGTGCGCCCGCCCCGCGGACAGGGCGACATCCGCCTGGTCTGCATCGGTGAAGACTCATCCATCGACAGCCAGCCCTGTGGCGGCACCCATGTCGGTGAAACCGCCGAAGTCGGCGAAATCCACATCGGCAAGATCGAAAAGAAGGGCAAGGAAAACCGCCGGTTCCGCATTCGCTTCGGCCCGCTTCCAGCCTGAGCGCCCCAGACCCAGCCCGCTGCCAAACCGGGCCGGTACCTGGCTATTGGATGACTCCGGGCGATCATGGCCTATTCAGACAATTTTAAAGATGCGTTTTACAGCTCGTTAAAACGACCAATGTAAGTATCGGCTTGCGCCACAAGAGCCCTGCTCCTCATGGCCTGTGAATCAACGCCGTTATCGGGGCCAGCCTGGCTTCGAGCCGAACATTGAAAAGCCATCTGATGCCATCCATTCAAGCCATATCCTACCCGGTTTCAGCAATGGTGCCCAGCGCGCTGCCCGTTCCGTCTGCCGCCAACACCAGCAAAGCCACTGCACAGAAGACAGATGCAATCGCACCAGCCGGCTCGAATACGGCGGTTTCCGATCGGGTTTCGGCATTCCTTGCCAGCGACACAACGACCGAAAAAACCAACAACCGGACCTACCGCCAGCCGCCGCCTCCAGCTGCAGGAAACGGTCCCGGAGCATCCGGTGGAAGCGAATCATCCAGCCAGACCGCAGCGCCGTCCCATACAGCTGCGGACAACGACGCCGGTCAGCTTGACGCAGACACGGACACGCAGTCCCCTGCGGTCCTGTTCGACGAAGCCAAGACCTACTATCCCACATCAATCTACTAGGTTGGTAGAATCCGGGTTGCAACGGGCCGGTCATCGGCCCGTTTTTGTCTGTAATACCGGCGTTCCTCATTGCCGCGGGCATTTGCCATCGCATACCATGCCAGCCGGACAGCAACTTACAGGCTCCAGGCCCTGCCCCCGCACATGAGGATGTTTCCATGACCACCGCGCCCGATCAAAGTCCATTTGTCGTGTCCTTCGACTGGCTCAAAAGCCGGATTGGTGAACCAGGCCTCAAGATTGTTGACGCGTCCTGGTATCTTCCCGCCCAGAACCGCAATGCGGCCGCTGAGTATGCCGCTTGCCGGATCCCTGGCGCAGTGTTCTTCGATCAGGACAAAACAGTCGATCCGGCATCCGATCTGCCGCACACAATTCAGAATCAGGCCGATTTCGCCAGCGCCGCCGGTGCGCTCGGCTTGTCCGAGACCGACACCATTGTGGTCTATGATGGGCCCGGCATGTTTACCGCGCCGCGGGTCTGGTGGCTGTTGCGAATCTTTGGCGCAGGCAACACCTATGTGTTGGACGGCGGTTTCGACAACTGGACGAAACAGGGCCTGCCCACCGAGACAGGCGCCCCGGTGAAACCGGCAACCGCAAGTTTCAGCGCGACACTCAATTCCGGCGCCATCACCAGTTTTGACGAGATGCGGTCAATTGTTGAAACCGGCAGTTCGCAGATTGCCGATGCGCGCGGACCGGGACGCTTTACCGGGGTCGAGCCAGAACCGCGCCAGGGCATGCGGTCGGGTCACATGCCCGGTGCCCGAAATGTTCCGTTTCCCATCCTGTCGGAAGGCGGAAAGCTCAAATCGATCCCCGCGCTGCGCGAAGCCCTGGAGGCCGCAGGTCTCGATCTCGACAAACCGGTGGTAACCACCTGCGGCTCGGG
>Ga0114910_1001327_pt1 | contig 11850 bp, 10 predicted proteins | sample MalvireepMed_908_FD_83500 | JGI IMG/M metagenome (GOLD analysis project Ga0114910, IMG submission 83500) | Marine viral communities from the Global Malaspina Expedition - Malaspina viral metaG DeepMed_908 | ecosystem: Environmental > Aquatic > Marine > Oceanic | place: Mediterranean Sea...
ATTCCAATATGGGTTTCCATCTTCGTCAAAACCATCCGGTTTTGGCCACGGTGTACCATCATCGTTTCTAGGATTTCTTGGTTCATTAAAAGGGAAATAGGGCGCTGCCGGATTGGGCTTTCCGCTTGGTCGCGTTGGTGTGTGTCCAGGCACCGGCCCATATGGATATCCTCCGCCAGGCGGAGGATCTCCAAGACCTTCATTTAATAATTCACCAGACATTATCTGTCTTGCTGTATCTGTTATACTTTTATGTTTTTTGGGTTTCATATAAAGTTATTTATTCTTCTTTAGGTTTTTAAATCCGTTCTTGATCTTGATTTGTGATACAATCTTCTTAGTCATCGGACTGGTAAGCCTGCTAGCAAATCCATCTTGTCCAAAGATCTCTTTTCGTTCTTCATCGTCCAAATGTTCTTTCATTTCTTCAATAAGTTCAACTATTTCAAACAACGCTTTTTCATTATGTTTACCGTTAAGTAGCATAAACCCTACAATAACCGCAGTAAGCAAAAATCCACCAATAAAAATGTATAACCCAATCTGGGCCATTTCCTCAAGATAATACTGTGATGCGGTTGCAAAACCTACGGTAAGGAATCCAATCGCCAATATCGTTCCACCTAGTTTCCTGTTTACCCAGAAGGTAACAAATACACCACCTATGATTAATGCAAACCCAATCGTAAAGAACAATGCGATGTTCTCATATAGGTTTTCTAATGCTTGCTTTCTAACCTCCCTATCTGATTGTTCGTACTCTGTGACTAGATCCTCTAGTTCTTCTATCTGACCTATCGCGGCTGAAACTCTGGTGTTTGCTTGCTCCAGATCTTCTAGAGATTCGTCTATGCGAATTTGCTCTTTCTGTGCATCGTCCACAGTTTCTTTGATCGCTTCTGCGGAATTCTCTATGCTGTTTAGAGTCGGATCGACGTTGTAATTTCTGTCCTCTGGAACCAGTGCGATCTCGTTTAGAATCGAATTTGCTTGATCGTCTATCTTCTCCAGATCGTTTCCAATCACCTCTGATGCGTTCGTTATCTCGTCGGTCTGTTCCTTCTGCTCTCGTACACTGTCCACGACTGTGCTCGATGTGTGCATTGGCGCTTCTTTGTTCACCTCTTGGAACATCTCGCAACCGCTTATCACCATCAGAAGTCCTAGAATTAGAGGTAGATGACCACCTTGCTTTTGCTTCACTCTTAGTTTTCTCGATTTTCTTAATTTTTTCATCATTTTGTACACCCTCTAAAGTTTTGTCAGCCACAGATGTCATTCCAAGTGTGGTCATTACTATTAATACTATTGCTAATTTTTTCATTTTTGTTATCCTATTATTATGCCCCTGATTGATTTCCACCACCTGCTTGCTGTCCACCACTTGCTTGCTGTCCACCACCTACATTCGCCCACTTTGTTCCGTCTGGGCTGCCGGGTATGTCTTTTTCTGGCCAAACTGGACCATCGTCTGGAAAATCTGGAAGGTTTTCTGGATTTCCACCTACCTCATCATAGAGTTCCCTGATTTTCTTCATTGTCCATAGCCATTCATCTCGACAAACTTGGGTTTTACATGCATTATATGCATCTATTGCGTCTTCATATGCATGTAATAACTCATGCGCCCGCCAATAGCGACCCGAAAGAGCCCAATGTGGAGCCCACCAATGCTCTTTTAGATATTCTTTAAATGATTTCATGGTTATTTAAATACCTTGCTATCGTATATTTTATTTTTTCTATCTAATTGTTCAATGTATTTCGCTACTTCTACTAGGTCTTTTACTTCACCTTTGAAGTGAATCTCGAAGGCCGCTCTAACACCAGAAACGCTTGGTTTTACCTTTTTAGTATGTGAAAAGCGGTCTTTGAATTTCAACTTTAAATCTCTTTCGTATATCCTCTCATACATCATTTCATCAGTCTTGAAAGTTACTACGAGTGTTTTCTCTCTTGCTTCTTGAAGACCTTGGGTTTTATTATATGGAAACATCCTGTTTAATTTTTTTCTACGCTCTTCACATTGGTTGCAAGCGGGAATACCGACAGCATTGGTTACTTTCTTAACTGTATCTCCAAGACCTCTCGATTTCAATAGGTTTTGTGTCCATTGATCTTTAAATATGCCCATTTTATTTGGCTGCCCTTTTGTTATGTTTAAGTCTTTGGTCGTTCATCCTGCGACGATAAATTGACATTTCACCAGACAATTCATTCTGAATAACAATAGGTTTGTTGGGGTTATTATGTGAGTATTTTCTAATTGGTGAATAATTTGGTGAGTCATCTTCGAAGAAGTTATTCCATCGTTCACCTTTATTGCGTCTAGTTTTACATTTTGAAAATTCATCTTCACTCACCTTAAAAACAGGATGACCGCAATAGTCATCTTTAAACTGTGGTGTTTCATCACCAGTACTAAGTGATCGCAGTGATTTCTCAAGGGATTCACCAATTTTTTGAGCATCCATCATCATGAGCATTTTTCTAGGAGAAAGTTTATCTTTCTTTTTTCTTCGCTTTCTCTTTTTAATACCAACTCTTGAATCATCACCAGTATGAGCAACACCTGCTGTACTAGTAGCAGGAGTTTCTTCTTCTATTGATTCAAAGAAATCGCTAAGATTATAGTTGGTAGATTCAGGCATATAATGGGTTTTTTTACCAGAACCCATTTTTTTAATTTTCTTATCATCTAACCAAAAATCGATAGCACCTTGAACAAAACTTTTTTCAAGTTTAGTATCTTTTGCTATATTATCTATAGTCGAGTTATGTTTCTTAGATAGTTTTTCTATTGAATCAAAAACAACCAAGATGTCATCTTTCATTCGTGCTTCATCCAGCGAATGTTCAACGGACTCACCGAACGGATCTGGCCACCAATCTGGTAAATCGCCCCCTTCTTCTATTCCCAACAATTGCATAATCCAAGCAATGATCCACCATGGCGTACTTGGGTCGTTAATTAAGGTCATTATTTGGTCTGGGCTGTCAAACCCCGCATCTTGAAGTGCTTCCCAGCCGCCTCTTGCAATTCTGCTCATGTGGTCGCTTACAACCCTTATGGGTTTGGTGAGGGCTATGGTTATGTCGCTGGGTTCTTTGCGTGTTTCCGGTGGTCCTGGGTCCAACAAAGGTATACCTGTGGGGTTGTTGGGTGTGATTGGTATTACGTATGGTGGTGGAACTGCTTCATCCAGCGAATGTTCAACGGATTCAAGACCCAATATATTTTTACTATAGTTGCGTTCTATTTTTTTGATTTCTTTTTTTCTTTTTCTTTCACTTTTATCAAAATCTCTCATTTTAAGAATCTTTTTGATCTTGTTAATAAAATTTTTTACACTCTCATCAAGTTCAGCAGATTCCATTTCTGTGGAAGGAGAGGTGATTACTGAACCATCCTCAAGTTCAACTTCGTACATTTCTATTCCGTGTTCGTTACCCAAGTATTTTGTAGCAACTCCACTTTTACCTTGAACGATAACATTTTTACCTAGTAGACGTGTTTCATCTATTTGAACAGACTCTTTAACGTCAATCATATGATATTTTGAAGCGGCCTTAGTAATGAATTCAACATCTTTTTGGTCTTTTGGAAATACCTCATAGACTCCCCTACCTTTTTGGGCTGTTGTGATTTTATGTTTATCCATAACTTTTAAAAAACTCTTAAGATTCGAATAGTTACCCATACCTGAATCAAAAATTATTGGTGCAATTATTTTTTCATTAATGGATTCAAGTACGTCACTCCACTTACCCACAACTTCTTTATCGGCTTTGGTGATGAAGGCTCTCCAACCTTTCTTTTTAATTTCATCAACTCGTTTCTTTGCTTGAGCAAGAGTCTTAAACGGTTCATTGGTGATATGTCCTTTTTTCTTTTTGTTCCATCTTACAAAAAATAACTTGGCATCTTCTTTATTTTTTGCTTTCAATTTTGCCATTGAAGCGTGGGCGCCCGGCTTTGACGGTTGCGGTCCACCCCAAAATTCACCCAAATGTTCAACGGATTCTTTCCTGCTAGCAAGGACTTTTGCAGTTTGTTTTGGGTTACGTCCTTTTTGGTATAACCAAATTGCAACATCTGCATCTACATCGTCATAAGAAGAACGAATTTTCTTTAGTTCTCTCTCTAGTTCAGTCAACCACTTCATTAGTGGTTTTTCATCACTACCACGGTCTGCACCTGTTGGCATTCCTGCAATGCGGTCACCACGAACGATTGCTTCATCAACGGATTCCACTACAATACCATGTGAGGTTCTTGTTGCTTTCCCAACATTACCTTGCATTAATTTCCACAGTTTTTTAATGTAATTGGGCTTACCAACATTTAATAAACCACCACTAGAGAGTTTTTTACCGTTTTGGTGCGTTTTAACAATTTGCATATAGCCGTCCGACGACACTTCCAGTTTATATTTGTCACCAAGATTACTACCCATATCTAAGGTATCAACAACTTTTAATCCTTCATGTAGTGTTTCTTCTTTTGCCATCTTAGTAGCAGTTGCATGCATCACACTTTCCCAATCATCACCATATCGGTCTTGGAATTCTTTCTTCTTTTTCTTCATTGAAAGAACGATCTCTTCCTTTTTTTTTTCTTGGGAAGATGTGAGACTGTCTTCTTTAAGTGCAAATTCACCACCAGTTGTTTTACTAATAGTTGTTGCAAGTTTCTTTTTCTGAACAGCACTAAGTTGCTTCCAAGATTTTTTAAGAATCTTTTTAGCATCTATCTTAGCATACTTAGCAAAATCTTTTCTTTCAGTAGAACTTAATTCGTTCCAATGAAGAGTTTCTGCTTCATCTAAACTGCAAAAATCGTCTAGGACAAAATTTTCTTGTACTGCGTATTCTTCATCCCATCCCATGTCTTTTAGAAATGATGCATAACTTGACCATGGTTTTTTCCTTTTACCTCTGGCAATTTCATGTTTTAGTGGATCTTCTGGTTCCTTTTGGCCGTGTTCACCGCTAGTATCGTCCGCACCATAACTATAAGTGTCTAATTCATCGTCGCTAACAAGTAGTCTTTCAATATCATCATTTGTGTATTCATGCTCTGTATATGGTCTGTTTGATTTATCAAAGGATTGCTTCACGTCAATCATTAAATCACTATAACCTGCCTTGTTTTTGCCCCACAATAAATCTACATAATTTTTAAACTCATCATGGTATCTTTCTGATTCTTCTTGACCGATAAGAGAAATCAAATTCCGTACGAAATCTTTTTTAGTTCTAGCATTAAATGACTTACCAGAGCGAGTAATTAAAGCATTCCAGTTAAGGGGGCCAGCGGTGAAAGCGGTCTGATCAGTAACATTGACATTAGTAAATGAGGATGCATGTGATTTACCAGCAGAGTGTGTTGGTACTGCTTCAGAGAGCAAATCTTCGTTTAAACTATCAACTAATTCTGAGAAGGTCTTCATGTGAAAATACTACCCTATTACCTGTCTTTTTGTGAGTACCAGAAAAAATATACGTTCCTAACATTTCACCCTCTGATGTTTCTTTCTCCACCATTATGGTGTCTTTATTATCTATAAAATCGTAAATATCTGGAAGTGTGTTTCTAACCATATATGTACCTTTTTCAACGAGGTTTTCACCATTAAGAAAGGACTCCATAACATTCTTTTTTTCTGGTATGTCTATATCAGCATATTCAGCAAACATTTCTACAAGCACAGATTCTTTAATTTTTGGTGTTTTTTCTTTAAGAAGCCATAGTGCAACTGCAAATGACCCCAATTTAGTTTTGGTCATTGGTAGTTTGTCTAATAATTTTTTAATATTCCAAATCAGGGTATGAACGATGGTGTACGCTTTTCTTTCATTACCAGTTTTTAGGTCTTTTCTTTTTTTAAGATTATTACCTTTATCGTCTATAATACCAAGTTTGTAAGCATCTGTCTTTTTCCAAGGTGTTACTAAGATTTTAATGAATTTGTAAGCAACAAAGGTGTCAAATACTGTTCCCATTTTCTTTTATACCTTCCTTAAAATCTCTATTACCTTGTTGTCCATTGGGATTGTGAGTAAATCCACTTCATTAACTTGTTTTGCTTTATCGTCTTCTGGTAGCACATTTAAAAAAACTGTGCACGTCTTTAGTATTGGGTGAAATTCTTCTTCCATTCTATGAAATAGTATCCTTGTCGCTGGTACAATCCCAAAAATATTATAAAGGATAATAATATGGTTGAGTACTAATCTTTCCTTTAATTCTCCGGTCGTTAAATATCTCCTAAAAAGTCTTTTCAAATACTTTATTCTATTTAAATCGCTGTAAAATTCTTCTATGTCTAAGCACTGAGGATTGTCATAGTGCTTCATTGCATACATCATATAGTTCTTATTGGTCAATCTATCGAATTTTGTTGTCATAATAATAAAAAAATTTCATAATAATAATAAAAAATAGTGTCTTATTAACGTGACTTGGCTTGTGCAGCAAGCATTGCACCAGTAACACCATAAGCATAATCTGCTAAGACGTATATACCTTCAGGGAACCTTATAGTTGCGTTATCATCAACAATATTAAAACCTTCTACCGTATTCCCTTGATTTGATCCTATTCTGAATCCCGTGTAGGCAGAACCAAAGCCTGGATGTACACCATTAACATAAGCACGACCATGCAAAAATCCATCTGTAATACAAACATCAGTATCAGGAGATAAAGTGTAATGCAATCTAATAGTACCTGCTCGTACATTTGCACTTTCTATTGTACACCCACATAATATCTCAAACGGATTATTATATGTGGTGCCAACAGCATTATGAAGAGGATTTTCCGATTCTAAGGTTAGATTTTCAATTGTGTGACGACCACTACCATGCAGTATAACTGGTGCGATGTGTGCATGAGTAAGGCCATCAGATGCAGAGCCCCAACTAAAACCCTCTGATGGATAAATGTTTAGATTTTTAATGTCGCAATCTAGTGCTACCAAACCATAATTGGGATGATCAGGAGTACCAAAGGAACTACCCCTATTTGCATATATATCAACTTGTGCAATTTTTTTGCTATCAGAGCCAGAACTACCATATCCTTGGATATAGGTTGCTCTATTTGCATAACCAAAAGTGCCGCCCGTGGTCCCACCGCCGCCTTGCTCGTTGTGAGAATTCGAGAACAAGGTTACATAACCTTCGAATGTGGTGCCTGTAATTTTGGTATATGCTTCAGAATCCGGTGCAGAATTGGGATAAACACCCCAATTGCGCCGTTGATAAAGAAAATTCATTCTACTATCATAAAGTTGGAATTCCGAACCACCAAAAACCTTACAACCGTATGTAAATAGAGATTTATTTAGTTTGGTCATGTTCACCCTATCAGACTTGAAGCCTTCGGGAACTTCCGAAAGTGGAACTTCCAAAGGCCCGATACCACCACCGAATGGCGGTATGCCTTGACTTGGATGCAACGGTGAGTCTTGAGTATAAATACGTAACATGTCAGTGTTTATTCTTAGACTATCATAACCTCTCATGCCCGAATATTTGCTACCAGATGTACCTTCACCACCCATTGAATAGATATAGTCACCACTAATCGCTCCAAAATGTTGGTGGTATCCTCTGTGCACATTCAACCACTGTAATGCCCCACTAGCGCCTCCAGTAGCATCATTTGCCGCCTGCGTTTCACCACTCCAAGTTAAACCTGTGCCTGGTGTTCCTCTACAACCACCAAACAAAAGAGGGGCTCTAGGAAAGGGGCCACCGCTAAGTCCAATACTTGCATCATTTGGTAAATAGTCAAGATAAACTTCGTCACCTGCAGTGGGGAACTCAGTTACAACAGGATCAGTGAAGTGCCAAAAACCACCAGAGTTACCAGTTGGCCCTTGAACTCGCTTTTTCCAGTTTCCCCAATAGTTGTAAAAATTACCTGTGTGACCACCTGCAGTACCACCACCGCATGCGCCCACGAAAACGGATCCATCTGCGTTTAGGGCTTGACCTGTCCAAAAATATGTTGCCATTTATTTAATGTCCCTTTGTTTACTCGTTATCTATTGGTTCCCAACCGACTGGCATTTTAAAAAATGGACCCAAACTATGGAACCAGTCAAAGAATTTTTGTTCAAAGTCGTCAGGCCAACCGTGACCATCAATCACACCTTGACTAGTCAATAGACTAACAAGCATATGTCCTTGTGCTCCTTGCGTCAAGATTCCCCAAACATTATATTCGTCTGGTGGTGAAGGTGACCACTGCTCACGCCAAAGTTCTCCAAATATAGAAGTTCCAGGCCCTTGATTTGTGCAACCATCAAATAACCATTGTATTATGGTCATCCACCACATATAACCACTGAGTGGATCAATCACTGGCCAATTCTCACCAACGTCCAACGGGTCATGACTACTGAAATTAACTGGGTTACCATCATCATCAATCGCTTGAGGAGGCCACATCATATCACCTTCCATGCCATCTCGAACCCAAGATCTGAAGATGTCTGTCCATTTAGGGTTTATACTCCACTTGGAAGGGTAGTAAGGATAACCATACATAGCACTAATCCCTACATACGGGCTTTGTGATGGTTTTGGTTCCCTTGATGGAATACCGCCTGAGATTCTTTGAGGTATAGAAGGATCTGTTTGACCAAATCCACCTGCACCACCACCTGCAGGTGTGGTCTGTTCACCCAATATTGACGGTACTAATTGTGCTTTTAAATCCCATAGATGATCTTCGTTCTTATTCCAGTCAAATTTAAGGGCATATGAGTTACCTCTATGACTAAACCCATCATCATTTATCCAAGTACCTTCTTCGTCAAAACCGATTCGTCCACCCCAGTGTTTTACAGGGACTTGTGAAGATTTTCCGATACCAACTGCAGTGTGGTCAAAATCAACACCAGCATGACTCAAAGCAACTTTGATCTCATCAACTCTACGTTTAGGATTGGAAGTGGGCAACCTATTAAGATATGCTAATGCGGCATTTACTCTATCAATTACTTCTGGTCTTTCAATGTCGTGAGTGTTTATATCCACATCGGATGTTGTTGGACCATCCGTTGGTGAACCGTCGGTATAACTTCTTGGTAATGCTGCACCTATTTGTTCGATCAGTTCTTTATATGTTCTCATAGTAGTGGTAATCCTCTTTTTCTATTTTATATAGGTAACTGTAATATTTATACAGAAAGAAGGCTAAAATCTATGTTAAGAATAATTTTTTCTTCTTCCGATAGTTCATATTTCTTATTTACATTTACTGAATAATTTGCTTTTTTCAAAAATTCTTGACCGAGAAGTACAGAATAACTCATTTCTTCCCTATCGGTTAATGAAAATGGTTCATTTTTATAGGTTTTCCCACCCATCTTCATGTCCAATAAAACAACTGGTCTTCTTTCTACCGACTTTTTTTCATCTCCGTTGCCACCAGTATTAACCTTAGTGGTATCTTCAACTGGTAATGTTATTTCTTTTCCAAATTCTGTAGTGAATGAAACCTTACCATTTTTAATTGTAATATCTTCTGCATGTAAGGAGTTGTGTCCTGAATTTCCAGTGTCAGCACGTGCATTAAGAACCCCTATTCCCTCAATATCTACTTGTTCTATTCTACCTATTTCTTTGGATGAAAATTGCCAGTTATCTTTGTCTGTTATGTAATCTACAATATAATTTACAATTTCTTGACCGGTTACTTTGTCCTTATCATCCATATAATATGTAAAATATTCATCTGCACCACTGCCAGGCGATCCATTAATTTCAAGTACTTTGTGTTCATCTTTACCGACAGTAATATGATCCACACCACACAAATAACAACCGATTGCTTTTGCGGCCTTTAGTGCAAGTTTTTTCTCTTTTTCTGATAATTCATATGGTTCAGTATCACTACCTAGTGCTTTATTTGTTCTAAAATCATTTTCACCTTTTACTCTTTTAATGCTAGCAATTATTTCACCATCCAATACTATAGTTCTTATATCATAATCTATTTCGAAATATTCTTGTATAATAATCTCCGCATCAAATTTCCATAGCGACTGTAATACGCTTTTTAATGATTCATAGGAGTCAACAATGGAAACACCAATCCCTTCTGCACCAGTAAGAGTTTTTAACACGACAGGAAAATCACCGCCCACTTTTTCCAACGCTGTATCTATTGCTTTTTCATTAGAAACTAATGCTGTTTTTGGTGATGGAATTTTTTCTCTTTCTAAGAGCATTGCTGTTGCAAATTTATTTCTTGCAAGTTCCATATGGCTTAATTTATTAACACAGAAAACACCAGCATCTTGTAGTATGCTAAATAACCCAATACCGGCATAATTATATAAAACTCCACCACGCGGCCAGCATACTGTGTTTTTTGTATCAATAGTTACTTTATTATCATCACCATCATAATTATGAACTACTAGTTCATCATCTGAGACTTCTTTGTCTACAATATATGCATCGTCAACAGATATAGTATAAAAATTAATACCCAATTTGTCTGCAGATTTCTCTATTTTTTCTACAGTATTTTTTAAATCTTTTTTATCATCAAATTTAGATAATACCACCAATACCGGCTTCTTTTCTTTGTCGTCATCTTCTTCATTAATTATAGAAAGATATTTTAATGCGCCATCTGAAAGAGTATTAGTTGCTTCAAACAACAAATCAATCTCTGTTGTTTCCAAAAGATTTAAACTATCAAAAAATTTTTCAATCTCTTCTCTGATACCCATTTCTTTTTTAATGATATTAAACATTTTTTTAGTGTCACCACTGCTCATACCAGAGGGTACACCAGATTTGAATGATTCAAAGTCATTATTAGCCGCTGATTTTCTCATTTTAGATGCAGACATACCACTAACATCGTCCGCATCAGGATCTCTCTTCCCTGCACTGACTACTTTAAACGTGTCGAAATTAAAAGATTTTTTAGGGTCTGAATGGTTAATATACTTTCTGATATCTTTATCCAGTTCTTTAACCCTATCACCACCCACTACCAAAATTACATGTTTATACCCATCGTCACTTAGTTTTTTTGCAACATAAAATGGATTTATTAATTTTGGACTATTAATAATATTGGCGTTTTTGAAAGAATTTTTCAAAAACTTAATTTTGTCTTTATATGGAAGTGGATTTCTTGTTTTATCGTGAGATGTACTTGCGTACACACCATGGTCAAAACCGTGTTGTTTAGCAACCCCTAAGACTTTTTTAATTAATAACTCATGGCCAGCATGAGGAGGGCTGAACCTACCAAAGGTAAATACAATCCCCTTTTCAGTTCCTTCATTAAGAACATATTTTTTAATAGAGTCAAAGTCCATCTAATCCGATTCATTGATTCCAAGGAAATTTTTGCTTCAACCAACTCCATAGTGGTGCACCACTAAGTGCACCTGCTACAAACACCAATGCTGTGAACCAAATGGTTCCTAAAAATCCGTCTAAACTTGCTAATATTGTCATGTTATTGACCTCCTGTTGTTTTTCATTTAATCTTGTCCACCTTCGCCCCATTGTCCACCACTAATGATGCTACTAAGGATTTCCCAGATTGACCACGCTGGGGAATCTGCTGGGATTGGATCACCATTTATGTATCTTCCAGTAAGGAACATCCATAATACGTATGGACTTCCTTGTGCAAAGGCGCCCCAATAGACTATTTCGGATTGGGGTATTTCTGGTTGTCCTGCCTGCATCCATATCCTATATAAAGGACTAGGGTTACCAGCATGTCCTCTCCATTGGTGATCTCCAGTTGCACCTGTTGCACTAACGGTGTCACCAACAAACCAAGCCATAAAGGAAACC
>Ga0114910_1001328_pt1 | contig 11849 bp, 15 predicted proteins | sample MalvireepMed_908_FD_83500 | JGI IMG/M metagenome (GOLD analysis project Ga0114910, IMG submission 83500) | Marine viral communities from the Global Malaspina Expedition - Malaspina viral metaG DeepMed_908 | ecosystem: Environmental > Aquatic > Marine > Oceanic | place: Mediterranean Sea...
GCAAAAAAGGACGGGACGACGCACCGAAAGGTCTGGACGAGTCGGCAAAGGCACCGCGCGCGCCGATTCGGAAGCGCGATGACCGCACCACCAAACTGTGGGAAAAAATCGCTGGACGGATTCAGCTTGGCGCGCGGCTCGGCTAGCAGCCCCGACCCCGCCGAAAAGTCGCGCCGACCCACCAAAAAGGGCCCCCGCCTGTGCCGGCGGAGGCCCTTTTGCAGATAATCGTCGATTATCAGGTGCTTGGCATCAGGCTTTCGGCCTTATTCCATTTCGTCGGCACGCTCGTTCAGAGCGTCGGCGCGTTCATCGCCGATATCGTCGATTTCTTCGGCGCGGGCGTTCAGCGCGTCTTCCTGCGCGTCGGTCGGCGCTTCGTCGGCGCGCTCTTCCATCGCGGCGGCATGATCGTCGCCGTAATCTTCGACTTCGTCGGCACGCTCTTCGAGCATGTCGCCCTGCTCTTCCACGGCGCTGTCTTCACCGCATGCGCTCAGCGCAAGGGCGGCGACGGGAAGGGCGGCGAAAAGTGCGATCTTTTTCATGGAATTTATTTCCTCTGTTTGCATCCGCCCCGTTGGGCGGCCCACCCCTTCAATGGACGGGTGCCGTTATTCGGCCATAATTAGCAATTGTTATCGGATTCAGCGCGGTAGCAAAACGGTGTCGCGTGCGACCGGATCGGTTTCGAGATGGTCGAGCGTGAAGTGCAGCCCGCGGCTTTCCTGCCGTTTGAGCGCGCAGGTCACGATCAGTTCGGCCGCCTGCAACAGGTTGCGCAGCTCGATCAGATCGGTCGTGACGCGGAACTGGCCGTAGTAATCCTCGACCTCCCCCTGCAGCAGCCGGATGCGGTTCGCCGCACGCTCCAGCCGCTTGGTCGTGCGCACGATGCCGACATAGTTCCACATGAAGCGGCGGATCTCGGTCCAGTTCTGCTTGATGACGACCTCTTCGTCCGAATCGGTCACCCGGCTGGCGTCCCATTCGCGAATCCTGGGCGGCGCATCGAGCTCGTCCCACATCGACAGGATGTCGCGCGCCGCCGCCTCGCCGAAGACGAAACATTCGAGCAGGGAATTGGAGGCAAGGCGATTGGCGCCGTGCAGCCCGCTTTCCGTGCATTCGCCCGCCGCCCACAGGCCGGGCAGGTCGGTCCGCGCGAACAGATCCACCAGCACGCCCCCGCAGGTATAGTGCTGCGCGGGCACCACGGGGATCGGCCCGGTGGTCATGTCGATGCCCAGTCCCAGCAGCTTCTCGTGGATCGTCGGGAAATGCTCCTTCACGAAGGCAGGCTCGCGGTGGCTGATGTCGAGATGCACGTAATCGAGGCCGTAGCGCTTGATTTCGGCATCGATCGCGCGCGCGACCACATCGCGCGGGGCCAGCTCCAACCGTTCGGGATCGTACTGTTCCATGAAGCGCGCGCCGGTGCGCGGGTTGAACAGCCGCCCGCCCTCGCCCCGCACGGCCTCGGTGACGAGGAAGTTCTTGACCTCGAGGTTATAGAGGCACGTGGGGTGGAACTGCATCATCTCCATGTTGGAGACGCGCGCGCCCGCGCGCCACGCCATCGCGATCCCGTCGCCGGTCGCGCCCCGTGGTGCGGTCGAGAAGAGGTAGCAGCGCCCCGCGCCCCCCGCCGCGAGCACCGTGGCGCGCGCGACATGCGCCTCCACCTCGCCGGTCGCCTCGTCCAGCGCATAGGCGCCCCACACCTGGCCCGCGCCCGAATAACGCTCCTCGTGCCGTCCGGTGATCAGGTCGACGCAGGTGCGCCCGGGCAGCATGGTGATGTTGGGATTGGCCTCGGCGGCTTTCAGCAGCGCCTCCTGCACCGCCCAGCCGGTCGCGTCGTTCACATGGACGATCCGCCGGTGCGAATGGCCGCCCTCGCGCGTGAGGTGCAGCGCGCCGCTTTCCTTGTTGAAGGGCACGCCCAGCTCGATCAGCCGGTCGATCGCGTGCGGCGCGCGCTCGATCACGAATTCCACGGTATCGCGATCGTTCAGCCCCGCACCCGCGACCATCGTGTCGTGGATGTGATCCTCGAACGTGTCGCCCGCGTCGAGCACGGCGGCAATGCCGCCCTGCGCCCACGCGGTACTGCCGCCGGTGAGCGAGCCCTTGGCCAGCACCAGAACGCGCTTTTCCTCGGCCAGCGCAAGCGCGGCGGTGAGGCCGGCTGCGCCCGAGCCGATTACCAGAATATCGTGATCGCCTGTCATCCCGCACGCCTATGACAGGATTTGGGATGCGACAAGCGGATCGGCCCATGCCCCCTGGCATCGGCTTAGGCGAGACGAGCACCGGACGGGCCCGTCACCGCGTCAGACGAGTTCGACGATCTCGCACGAGAATGCGGCGTGCTTCATCGAAGCCACCTCGCTGCGGGCGCGCGGCGCGGCGGCCTGCGCGTTGTCGTTCGCGGGGAATGATCGGGCGGACGAAGCCACGTAGCGGTCCGGCAGGTTGGCCGGGCCGTTATAGCCTTTCAGCGACATGAAAATGCCTGTTTCTTGCTTGCCGCCGGGGGATAGCGACAAAGTGCAACATCGCAGAGGCACCTTAAGAGTTTCCCTGCAAAACAGGCTTAAGCGTCTCGTCACAGGGATGCCTAACGGGCGCTAAACCTCTCGCCGTCCGACCCCGCTTCGCGAAACGCCCAGATGACAGTTCTTGTCATTTGACGCGCGCGAAGTCGACGTGCCTATCGTCGATGAGGACATCCAGGTGGCCGGATAAAAGGCCAAAAAACAGGAGGCGCAATTTGCTTCTCAAACTCAGCACCACCATCGGCATGGCGACCCTCGCGATCGCCGCGTCGCCTGCAACCGCGCAGGAGCCCGCAGACAAGGTCTTCCTGCAAACCGGCGATGATCTGCATTTCATCAAGGTCGATCGGCAGGGCACCACCTGCCTCATGACCTTCACCAACGAAATGGACCAGACCGGCCTCAACCTGATGGTCGGTCGTACGGCCATCACCAACCAGCTCAGTCTTTTCTCGACGAGAACGATTGGCGCGCATGGAGACGAATTCGACCTCGCCCGCCAGACGCTGGACGGCATCGTGACGAGCCGCACCACCTTCAGCAAGAAGAGCCCGCAGGCCGGTTTCTATCAGTATTCGTCATCGCTCAACCAGCTCGGATTCGATTTCGACGATATGACGACCACCGGCGACTTTCTGCTCAACGAGGCGGGCCGCAACGGCCCCTCCGTGATCGTGGGATTCGGAGGGGAGGAGCGCGACCAGGCGATAGCGGCAATGGCGCAATGCGTCGAAAGCCTGCCCGAACACTGGTCGCTGGACGACTGAGGCCCGAAAACGCGCGCGGCCGCACGCACCGCGCCGTCATCATTGTCACCATTCGATGTGGCGAAAACCCACCTGCGAAGGAGCGCGCAGCAAGATGAAATCAATCGTGCAAATCGCCGTCTGTGCAGCAGTGGCGGCATTCGCCACCAACGCCGCAGCCGAGGTTATCGAGGAAACGCCATATGGCGTATGGCAGTTCGGCCAGAACGAAACGGCTTGCCAGATCCAGTTCACCAGCAAACAGAACGCCGGGACCGGGTTTCAATTCGTATCGCGCAAAGACGGCGCGCTGATCTTCGGCACGCGGCGGGCGAACGACTGGTCGACCGGCACCGAGCAGGTCCCGCTGAGAGCCACTTTCAGTCGGCCCGATGGAGCGAGCTCGACAAACCAGGTGACCACATCGAAGACGAAAACCAGCACGGGCTGGTGGTATAATTCGGCTGTAGGGGCAAGCTGGCTCGACGCGCTGGCGGCTTCCGACAGCCTCGAGATCGTCGGGCCGAACGGCGAGGGATCGTCATTTATCTTCGTGGGCGGCAACGCCGCACCTCTCGACCGGTTGGCCGCCTGCTCCCGGCGATGGACTGTCGACTAGACGGGCGTCCCACGCGCCCGGCGGTGCCCCGCCAGCAAGCACCCGCCCGAAGGCGTTAGGCCACCTTGGTGCTGGCAGGAGGTGCAGGCGACGATACCGCCTTGCGCAGCTTCGCCGAAATCGTAGCGATATCGTCCGCATGGCCACTAGTGCAGGTCCGGTCGCGCCCCTGCGCCTTGGCTGCATAGAGCCGCTTGTCGGCGAGCTTGATGCACGCGTCCGTCCCATCGTCCGTCTCGTCGAGCATCGCGACCCCGGCACTGAATTTCAGGCTGTAATCGGGCGCGAAGTCGAAGGTTTCGCGCGCGGCCTTCAGGCGGACGCGCTCGATGATGCGCGCGGCTTCCTGCGCGCTGGTGCCGGGGAAGATCGCGAGGAATTCCTCTCCGCCCCAACGGCCCACGATATCGCTCGGCCGCACGCATCCTTCGAGAATCCGCGCGAACTCGCTCAGGATCATGTCGCCCGCATCGTGCCCGTAGGTATCGTTGCACGACTTGAAATGGTCGATGTCGAACAGGGCGATCGAGGCACGGGGCCGCTCCGTCCCTTGCGCCCGCAGCGCTTCGTCCGCCCGTTCCAGCGTCGCGCGCCGGTTGGCGAGCCCGGTCAGCGGATCGGTGTTCGCGAGGCGGCGGAACCGGCGGCGGTGCCGCAAGAGCGCGAAGATCAGCGTACCGAGCAGCAGCAGCGTGGTGACCGAACCCGCGATCACCGCGACCGCGAGCCGCAGCCGCGTATAGCTGGCGCGCTCTTCGACGGAGAGGCGTCTTTGCAGATCCTCGGTCTGGAAACGCGCCTGGAGGGCGGAGACGCCGCTGCGCAATTCGCTGTCGTAAAGGCGTTCGGCCTCGCGTCTCGCCTGCTTCATCGCGGCATAGGCTTCCGCATTGCGCCCGAGCTGCGAAAGCGCCTCAGCCCGCGTTTCGCGCGCCATGATCAGCAGGTTCGTCAGTTCGAACCCTTCGCCATCGGCGATCAGGGGATCGAGCATCCCCAAAGCCCGGGTCGGTTCGCCCTGCTTGACGAGGAGCCTTGCCATGAGCGTGGTGGCGAGGAAATCCATTTCCTCCCCGGGGACATTCAGGCTTTCATAGGCGCGTTCGCAAGCCGGGGCCGCCCGCGCGACCAGCTCACCTTCGAGGGCCGCTTCGCACACGCCGAGCAGCGCGAAGTCGACCGCATACTGGTTGCCGTAGCCGCGCGCCTCGCGCGCCGAGGCCTCGAAATCCTTCAGCGCCCGTCGCCAGTCGCCGCGATCGAGCTGCGTATAGCCGCGCAGAAGCACCTCGTTCGCGGCAAGGTCGCTCAGGTCGAGCTTCTGCTCGATCGTATAGGCTTCCGAATAGAGTTCGGACGCGTAATCGAAATCGTGCCCCATCGAGACCAGATTGGCGAACATCGATGTCGCCTTCGCCCGCTCCAGCGATTCCTCATGATCCTGGGCATTGCGGTAGCCCGCGATCGCAAACGTCATCGCCTCGCGCGATCGTTCGGCCATCGAATTGTAGTATGCCATGTCGACCGAGCGACAGGTCTTCGCGCGGCTACCGTTCGGCAGGGCCGCCACGTCGGGAGCGATCGCCTGCAGGGCCTTCGCCGCATCGGCCAAGTCGGCGTCGCGGACAGCGTCGCTGATGCGCAGGTAGAGCCCGATATTGGTCTTCGGCCCGAATGCGCCGCCGACGCGGCGCGCCTTGTCCAGCGCAGGCCGGCTGTCCGCTCCGCTCATGGACAGGGCCTGGGACTTCGCGAGCTGGAGTTCCGCCAGCCGGCTACGGTTGGCGGGGTCGGCATCCGCGATCTGCCTGTCGATCAGATCCAGGGCGGCTACCGGATCGCGCCCGATGGCCATTTCCATCTTGTGGACCAGCGGATCGGTGCTCCCGATGCACCGCGCAGCCGCCGGGCTGGCGAGCAGCGCGGCGATCATCGCGGTCGGAGCGACGAGCTTCCGCAACGCCCTGAAGAAGAATAAGCCTTTTCCCACGCGCTCCCATTAGCGGGGACGCGTTGACCAAAGGTTAGCGCACGGCTTTCCGGGTTCTGCTGGCATAGCCCCTGCCGCTGCATCGTCCCCGCGGCATCCGCGCCCCAGAGTCTGACAGGGCCGGAGTCTGACAGGGCCAGAGTCTGACAGGGATTGTCATTTGACCCGCCAGTGGCGGTGGGCAACTTTCCGGTTTCCAACACCTTGCAGGATATTCCCAATGCGACACATCGCACGCGTCAGGATGGGCGCGATCCTTGGCCTCGCGCTTGGATCGGCCGCATCGAGCGTCCTGGCAACGGCCCCGGCTTTCGCACAGGCGAAAGAGCACCAGACCCTGTGGCGAGATGATGACGGCGGGATCAACGCGATTGTAAAGAAGTACAGGACGGCCTGGTGCTGACGAATGGCCAGAGGGGCACCGACAACAGCATCGTGCTCGACTTCAGGGGGCCGTTGCGCGACACAGCGGTCGCCGAACTCGGCAAGTGTATCGCTACGCTGGAAGACCCCTGGTCGCTGGGCAAGGAGCGCTGAGGGCAGCCAGCCCCGCGCTCAGCCCGCGCCGGTCAGCTGCACGAACACGTCTTCCAGATCGGGCTCCAGCGTCGAGACATCCTCGATCGCGTAGCCGTGGCCCTGCACGATGGTGAGCACCTGGCCCGCGGTCGCCTTGTCGCGGTCGTAGGTTATTTCGAGCGTGCGCGGCGCGGTCACCTGCGCGCGGGTGAACATCTCGTCCATCGGCGGCCCGGCCAGATCCTTGTCGACCTCCAGCCGGATGATCTTCTCGCGCGCCATGCTCACCAGCTCGCGGGTGGGCTTGTTGGCGATCAATTCGCCATGGTTGATGATCGCGATCCGGTCGCACAGTTCCTCGGCCTCTTCGAGGTAATGCGTGGTCAGCACCACGGTGACGCCCTGTGCGTTCAGTTCGGTCACCAGTTCCCACAATTGCCGCCGCAGCTCCACATCGACGCCCGCGGTCGGCTCGTCCAGCACGAGGATCGGGGGCGAATGGACCATTGCCTTGGCGATCAGCAGGCGGCGCTTCATCCCGCCCGACAGGGTGCGGGCATAGGCGTCGCGCTTGTCCCACAGGCGCACCGCCTTCAGCAGTTCCTCGCTGCGCCGCTCCGCCTTGGGGATGCCGTAGAATCCGGCCTGGTTCTCCAGCACTTCGAACGGGGTGAAGAACGGATCGAAGACGATTTCCTGCGGCACGATGCCGATCGAACGCTTGGCATTGCGTGGATTTTTCGCGGTATCGAAGCCCCAGATCTGCGCGCTGCCGCCGCTTTTCGTGACCAGCCCGGCGAGGATGTTGATCAGCGTCGATTTGCCCGCGCCATTGGGGCCGAGCAGGCCGAAGATGCCGCCCTGCGGCACATCGAAGCTGACGCCCTTGAGCGCGCGCTTGCCTTCATCTTCGCCCTTGCCGGGCGCGTAACGCTTGGTCAGGTTCTGGATGCTGATGGCGGGGCGGTCTTGCATGGGGCACGCCTTAAGGCGGTGCCGGGCGCATGACCAGTCTATTGGGCCAGCCTATTGGGCAAGCCTATCGAACCGACGCATCGCATCCACACTCTTGCCGCCCGCGCGGCAGGCGGATATGCGCATCCACCATGTCGATGCCGCCTCCCCCCGAAATCTCCAAGGTCACCACGCGCCGCGTGTGGTGCGACGGTGCCACCGATATTCGCAGCGGAAAGCGTTATCGCGCCGCCGCGCTCGGCCATCCGAAGGTCTATCTCGAAATCGACGAGCACGGCTATGTCGATTGCGGCTATTGCGACCGGCGCTTCGTACTGATCGGCGGGCCTGCCGACGGCGCGGACCAGAGCCAGCTGCACGATATCACCGAAGGGGCCGACCCCGGGCATCCCTGAACGGCGCTCCGCCCCGGAGCGTAATCGAGAGGCAAGCGGAGCCAGGCCCCGCTCTCAGGCATTGTTCAGGCAAGGCGTGATAGTCCCACGCCCGAAAGGATGATGCCATGACACTTCGCTCCGCTATTTCCACCTCCCTGCCCGCACTGGCCGCGATCGGCGCCCTCGCCTTCGCGATGCCCGCCACCGCCGGTTCGGAAACCACCCGCGCCGATCGCGGGCAGGAACGCCTCGACAAGCTTCTGAAAGACCGCATTGCGGGCGAGCCGACCAACTGCGTGTTCAACCGCCCCTCGGGCCGGCTCTACATTATCGACGAGACCGCGCTGGTCTACGAATCGGGCAGCACGATCTACGTGAACTATACGCAGCACCCCGAAACGCTCGACGATGGCGACTATCTGGTGATCAATAATGCAGGCCCGCAGCTGTGCCGCACGACGCAGATCACCACTCGCAGCCGGGGCGGCAACTTCTTCAGCGGGGTCGTCTTCCTCGACGACTTCATCCCTTACAAGAAGGTGAAGGACGAAGGCTGAACCCGACTGCGCTCCCGCTTCGCGCATCCTCGCGAGCGGGAGCGTTACATCGCGCTCAGGCTGGGTTCAGGCCGCACGTGCAATTTTTGCAAGTGAAAGGACTACGCCATGAACATTCGATTTGTCGCGCCGGTGCTTGCCGCGCTTGCGTTTTCTGCCCCCGTCGCCGCCCAGCAGGCTGCCGACCAGCCCACCAAGGGCGAGGAACGCCTCGCCAAGATGCTCGAAGGCCGCGTTGCGGGCGAACCCGAGAAGTGCATCCGCGCCTTTCCGGTGCGCGATTTCACCATCATCGACGGCACTGCCCTGGTCTACGAGATCGGGACGACGCTCTACGTGAACTACACGCGCAATCCCGGATCGCTCGACGAGAACGATCTGCTGGTGGTGAAGAACACGGGGCCGAGGTTTTGCGATTCGGACGTCGTCACCACGCAAGACCGCGCGGGCCGGTTCTACACCGGCAATATCTTCCTGGGCGATTTCATCCCCTACGAGAAGGTTCGCGAAGGCGCGTAACCCGACAGGGGCCATGAGCCGATGACCCAGTTTCGATGAGCCAGTTTCGATGACCATACCCCGACGGCGCTGGATGGCCGAGCTGTACCATTTCTGGTTCGCGCGGCTCGGCCCGGCGGACTGGTATGCCAAGAACGACCAGGTCGACGATGCGCTGCGCCGCCGCTTCGAAAGCGAGTGGCGCGCGCTGCGTTATCGCCAGCCGCACGAATTCCTCGATAGTCCGCGCGGCGCGATCGCCGCGGTGCTCCTGTTCGATCAGGTGCTGCGCAACATCTTCCGCGGCTCCGCGCTCTCCTTCGCCAGCGACCCGCTGGCGCGGGCGATCGCGCGCGAGGCAATCGCACGCGGCTGGCATCGGGCGCTGACGCCGGTCGAGCGGCAGTTCCTCTATATGCCCTTCATGCACAGCGAGGACATACTGGACCAGCAGCTCAGCGTGGCGCTGTTCGCGCGGCTCGGCCGCTCGCTCTCCTTCGCGCGCGATCACCACGCGATGATCGCGCGCTTCGGCCGCTTCCCCCATCGCAACGAGGTGCTCGGTCGGAAGTCGACCGCTGCCGAGGTAGCCGCGATCGACGCCGGAAACGCCTGGTAGATCAGCCCTTGGGCTTCAGCAGCTTGCCCGGCCGCGCGCGCTGCGCCTGCGCGAACAGGCCGTAGGTCTGGTTGACGTAATTCGACACGTCGATGATCGAATTGAGATATTGCGTCAGTTCCCCGGTCATCTCCTGTTCGACCAGCCGCACGCGGGCGGAGGGATTCTCCGTCTCGAAATGCACGTAGAACCACGGATCGCCGCGTTTCAGCTTGAGCGGTTTCGACAGGTCGTACCACTCGAAGGCCCAGGCCAGCGGGCGCGGCCAGATGTGGATCGGAAAGCGTCCGCCCATCTGCATGCCGGGGCGCTGCTCGGCAAACCAGTGGAGGTAAGGCGGGGTCTGCACCACGAAGCACGGTTCGTCGGCGACGAACACGTAAGGCGCGGTGAACTGGATGATCGGGCGTTCGGGATGCCGCCATTCGCCGGGCGGCTGGATCTGGAACAGGTTCGCGCGCCCCTGCGGCCGCATCGCCGATTTCTCGCCGCTCTTGTCGGTCAGCGTCAGTTCGCCCTGCGCATTGCGCACGAAGGCGAGCTCAAGGTCGACCGGGCAGGGAATGACGAAATGCCGCCGGTCGAAATCGACCGCCGCCGGGCACACCTGGACCGACTTGCCGCTGCGTGCCGGCGGGTCGGAGCGGCTGAAGGCTTTCGGCGGCGCCCAGATCGCGCCGCCCGCGCCATCCCATTTCACCGTCCATCCGACCGTGAGCGTGCGTGACTTTCCACGCGTCTCGGCTTCGATGCCGCCGGCATCCTCGGCAAAGTAATCGTCCCACCCCATGCGGTAGTGATCGCCCCAAACGCGCGCCGATGCAAGGGCGGACGATTTCGCGCCGCCGATGGTGCGTGTCAGGCGACGCGCGCCCTGCCCGTCTCGCACAGCGCCTGCGCCGGGCACCGCGCGCAGTCCATGCTGCCCGGACGGCAGAAGGCGCGGCCGATTTCCTTCATCAGCAGATGATGCTCGTCGTAATCGGCGGCGCTCCATTCGGGCGGCAGCACCGGGTCGAGCGCGGCATATGCGCGCGCGGTATCGGCCCTGGGCGGGACCAGCCCCATGCGCTGGAGCACGCGGCGGTGATGCGAATCGAGTACCATCGCCTTGCGATCGAGCGTCGAGGCATTGACCACGCCCGCCGCGATCTTGCGGCCGACGCCGGGCAGCTGCTCCAGCCAAGCCATCGCCGCGTCGGTCTCCAGAGGCGCGAGATGCGACAGGTCGACCGCGCCGCGCTGTTCCACGATCGCCGTCAGGCACGCCTTGAGGCGTTCCGCCGCGATGTTATGGTATGTCTGCGTCGCGAGCTCGGCCTGCAATTCCTCGAGCGGTGCTTGGGCCACTTTCTCCCAGCGGCCATATCTTGCCAGCAACCGGTCGGTCGCCGCGTTGGAAATCTCGGAGCGCGTGCGCGCGCCGATCACACCCTGCACCAGCACCCATTCGGGCGCGCGGCGCTCCCTCGGCGCGCGCTCGATCCGCCCGAAGCGCTGGATCAGCAGCGGCTGGAGCCGCCGCAGCGTTTCGGTACGCGGATCGTCGCCCAGGGGAAGCTGCATCGCGCGCCGCAAACCGCGTCAGATCTCGATGGCGATCTTGCCGAAGTGCTTCTGGCCTTGCTCGTGCCGGAAGGCGTCGACCAGGTCGGCGAGCGCGAAGCGATCCGAGATGACCGGCTCGATCCCCGCGGCCTCGATCCCTGCGATCATCCGCAGCTGCATTGCGCGGCTGCCCACGGTCAGCCCCTGCAAGCGGCCCATCTTGCGCATCAGGGCAGCGGTTTCGACCTCGCCCTTGCGCCCGGTGAGCACGCCGATCAGGTGGATATGTCCACCCGGACGGATCGCTTCGATCGCCTGGTTCACCGTGCCCGGCCCGCCGACCTCGACGACATGATCGACGCCGCCATCCGACCAGTCGAACGCCTCCTGGCCCCAGCTGTCGTTGCTCTTGTAGTTGATCATATGATCGGCACCCAGATCGCGCGCCTTGGCCAGCTTGTCGTCCGAACTGGAGGTGATGATGACGCGCGCGCCCGCTGCCTTGGCGATCCGCAGCGCGAAGATCGAGACGCCGCCGGTCCCTTCGAGCAGGACGGTCTGCCCGGCTTGCAGATTGCCATCCTCCATCAGCGCGCGCCACGCGGTCAGCCCGGCGCAGGGCAGGCAGGCGGCCTGCGCGAAGTCGAGATTGCCAGGCATGGGGGTGAAGGCGCGGGCGGGCTTCACCACCTTTTCGCAGGCAAAACCGTCGATCCCGTCGCCCGGCGTGGCCTCGAAACTGCCCATCGGCGGGCGGCCATCCTGCCACTGCGGGAAGAAGACCGACATCACCCGGTCGCCGACCGCGAATTCGGAAACACCCTCACCGACAGCCTCGAC
>Ga0114910_1001339_pt1 | contig 11773 bp, 9 predicted proteins | sample MalvireepMed_908_FD_83500 | JGI IMG/M metagenome (GOLD analysis project Ga0114910, IMG submission 83500) | Marine viral communities from the Global Malaspina Expedition - Malaspina viral metaG DeepMed_908 | ecosystem: Environmental > Aquatic > Marine > Oceanic | place: Mediterranean Sea...
AGCCGCACCGGCGATATCGAGGATCCGGTGGTCGCCGCCGCGGGCGAGCTCGACACCGCGATCGAAGTCGGCCCGACCGCCGGGATCAGCTATTCGGGCCTGCTCAACCCTTACGACAGCGTCACCTTCACCGCCGATGCGCGCTGGGATATCGCGGGCGCGCACGATGGCATGACCATCAGCCCGAGCGTGACCTACTTTACGCCGGTCAGCCGGGGTGCGGCGGTCAGCCTGTCGCTTTCCGCCGAACATGCCGACGACAGCTTCCAGGATTATTACTACTCGGTCACGCCCGCGCAGTCTGTGGCGAGCGGCCTGCCGGTCTACGATGCGGACGGCGGCTTCAACAGCGTCGGCGTGAACCTGCTCGGCGGGTTCGACCTCGACGGCGATCTTACCAATGGCGGGCTCGCGATATTCGCCATCGGCGGATATTCCCGGGTGATCGGCGATGCGGCGGATTCGCCCTTCGTCGCGGACCGTGGTAGCCGCGACCAGTGGCTCGTCGGCGCCGGGATCGGATATACGTTCTGATCCCCAGGGGGCGATAGCGGGCGATCACCGCGTCGCCACCGCCTCTTCAGCCGCCTCCGCAAGTTCGCGCAGTGCTTTCATATGTGCGGCGAAGGCGCTGCGCCCGGTCCGAGTCAGCGATGCCCAGGTGCGCTGGCGACCGTCGCGCGGCGCCTTCACGATCTTGACGTAGCCCGCATCGGCAAGGGCGGTGAGGTGCTTCGAGAGAACGCTGTCGCTCACCTGGACCACCTCGCGGATGGTCGCGAATTCCACCTCGTCGGCCCGCGCCAGCATGGCGGCAATCTGCAACCGTGCCGGAGCGTGCAGGGTCATGTCGATCTGCCCGCTCATGCCCGGCCCGCCTTCAGGTCCGCCCGGTAGATTGTCTCCCAGAGCAGGCTGATCGCTGTGCTGCCGATCAGCAGAACCGCTGCGATCGCCCAGAACAGCGGGCTCGCAAGAGCATTCTCGACCAGCATGATGGTGGCCGCCAGTGCCGCGATGAGCAGCGCGAACTGGAGCACCAGAACCCAGCCGGTGCGGCCCTTCTGGTATCCGCTGACGAACATGCCAAGCCGCGCCTTGTCGTCGCGCACGACGAGAAAGGTCAGCAGCAGCAAGATCGCCAGTACCAGCATCCGCCCGGGATCGGGGAGGGCGACCGCGAGCAGAACCAAGGTCATCATCGCGCCGAAAATCGCGTGTCGCCAGAGCGGCCAGCGCATCCGGTCGGCCATCGCGCGATCGGTATTCTTCACGGCATCGAGTGCCGCGCGTGCTTCATTCCTGTCCATCGGAGCGCCCTTCACTTTCCAATGTGGAAAGAGATACGCGCCACTTTCCGATTCGGCAAGTCTAAACTTTCCAATTTGGAAAGTTTGCGGGTTGTACCTGAAAGACGCACATAAAAAGGGCGCGCGGGTCGATCCCACGCGCCCTTTCCGTGTGGATGGGCGGAACGATCAGTCCTCGCTGTCGTCCTCGATCACCAGCTCGGGGCGCGGGGCGGGCATTTCCGCATCGCGGTCGCCCGTCTTCAGATAGGTGTCGAACCACTGCATCATGCGCAGGTTGTAGTCGTAGCGCGAGGCGGCGCGGGAATTGCCGTGGCCTTCGCCCGGATAGAGCACCAGCCGCACCGGCGTATCGGGCTTGCGCACCTTGATGTTGCGATACAGCTCGTAGCTCTGGCTCGGCGCGACGCGCGTGTCTTCCGCGCCGTGCATGATCAGGATCGGCGTTTCGGCCTTGTCGACGTGGTAGATCGGGCTGACTTCGAGCATGCCCTGCCAGTCTTCCCACGGCCACTTGCGCGCGTGGACGTTGTACATTTCCATCGGGATGTCGGTGGTGCCGAACTTGCTGATCTGGTTCGAGATGCCGACGAACATTACCGACGCGGCATATTCGTCGGAAAGGGCGGTGGCGCCCCATGCGCTGGCATAGCCGCCATAGCTGCCGCCGGTGATCCCGGTGCGATCCGGATCGGCGATGCCATCGGCCACCAACGCGCGCTTGGCATCGACGATATCGTTGAATTCCTTGCCCGCGTAATCGTTCTGGTGGGCCTTGGAAAAGGCGGTGCCATAGCCGGTGGAGCCGCGATAATTGGGAAGGAACACGGCATAGCCCTGACCCGCCGCGACCTGGCCGGGATTGCTGTAGCTGGTCACCCAGCCGTTCGATTCATGCGCTTCGGGCCCGCCGTGGACATCCATGATCAGCGGCGCGCCGCCGCGCGGGGCCCCGCCGACCGGCTCGATCAGCACGCCTTCGATCTGCTGCCCGTCGCGGGCGGCATAGGTGTAGGTGCGCTGTTCCCCGAAATCGATCTCCGACAGCCACGGGTTGTGGCTGGTCCAGCGGGTAAAGCCGCTGCCATCGAAGGCGAAAAGCTCGCCCGGATGGCGCGGGCTGTTGGCCGATACGAACATCCGCTCGCTGCCGCCATTTTCAAGGCTGGTGAGGATCAGCTCGCCCGGATCGACTTCGCGCGCGACGCTGCCGTCGGCGTTGTAGATGCGCAGGACCGTGTCCGCGCCCTTGTCGACGATCGCGGCGAGCTGGCCGTTGGCCATCCACTCGGTATCGCCCACCGCTTCCGCCGCGCCTTCGTTGAGCGCGCGGTAGTTGCCGCTGGCCAGATCGACGAGGTGCAGCGTGGTCGCCGCCGGGTCGTTCATGTCGATCCCCGCCACCATGGAAAGCTGGCGGCCGTCGGGCGAGATCTCGATATCGCCGAGCTTGCCCGGCGTTTCGACCACCCGCGCAACGGCGCCGCTCGCCAGGTCGAGGATGTTGACCCGCTTGGAGGTATAGGTGTCGTCGATCTGCGGGGTCGGCTGGCTCTCGATCACGCCGTAGCGATTGTCGGGCGTGACGGCGAAGCTGGTGACGTAGCCGGGCACGGTGATCTCGGTCGGCTCGGCGTCGATCTCCTCGCCGCCCACGCTGGCCGAGAACAGGCGGTTGAAGCGCGACTCCTCTTCGTAGACGACGGCGTTGAAACCATCCTTCGCCTCCGCCGCGCGATCCTTGTCCGGCCCCGGGCCGGTCAGCAGATAGAGCGTGCTGCCGTCCGGGCCCCAGGCGTAGGAGCGCACGCCGGTGTCCTTCACCGCAGCAAGCTTCACCTGCGCCCCGCCATCGACAGGGATGCCCCACACGGCGCGGTCTTCGCCGCCCTTGCTCCACAGGAAGCTGACCATGCGCCCGTCGGGCGAGAACGCGATGGACGAAACCGAGATATCCTCGGGCAGGAAGTCGCGCGCATTGTTCGGCCCGAAGGCCATCTTCAGCTGCTGCGTGGTGTAGCCGTTATCCTCGCCCTCGGTCACGTCGGGCAGGCTGGCGGTGGTGTAGGCGACCCGCGTGCCGTCGGGCGAGACGGCAACCGCGCCGAGGCGTTCGAGGCTCGCGACGTCTTCGGGCGTCATCGGGCGGGCCTGCGCGGTGGCGGTGATCGATACGCCGGCGAGCAGCGTGGCGGTGGCCAAAAACATGCGGTTCATGAAGGTCCTCTCATCGCAAGAAATATCGGGCCATGTCATACAGGCTGAGCGGGCGGCGACAACCGGGGGCCAAAGGGCCGGGTGTCGATACGCTTGCGCTGCACGGATGCGGGATGCATCGTCGGGGCCTGTAGGGCGCAGCCGAAGGGGAGAGACGATGCGTAGCCTGGTTTCGATGATCGCAGGATGTATGGCCATGCTGGCCGCGTCCGCCACCCTATCCGGGCCCGCGCTGGCGCAGCAGGTGACGGTGATCCACGCCGGATCGGTGCTGGCCGATGCGGACAGCGAGCCGAGCGGCCCGGCCACCATCACGGTCAGCGATGGCCGGATCGTCTCGATCGAGGCTGGGCACCGCACCCCCTCCGGCGAGGTCGAGGTGATCGACCTGGCCGACAAGACCGTGCTGCCCGGCCTGATCGACCTGCATGTCCACCTGACCGGCGATCCGGGCGGCGATTATCGCCAGGGCACCGTCGATACAGAGGAATATGCGACCGTCGTCGGCACCAAGAACGCGCGGATCACCGCGCTGGCCGGATTCACCACCGTGCGCGAGGCGGGCAGCGGGGAATCCACCGCCTTCGCGCTGCGGCGCGGCACGGCGGAGGGGCTGATCCCCGGCCCGCGCATCGTCGCCGCCGGGCCGCCGCTCTCGATCGTCGGCGGGCATGGCGACATCACCGGCTTTCGTCCCGAAATCCTCGACCTGTTCGCCAATCCCTTCGCCTGCACCGGCGCGGTCGATTGCACGGAAAAGGTGCGGCGGGCGGCGCAGCGCGGCTCCGACGTGATCAAGATCACCGCGACCGGGGGCGTGCTCAGCCAGCAGGGGCGCGGGCTGGGCGCGCATTTCACCGATGCGGAGATGCAGGCGATCGCCGACACCGCCCACTCGCTCGGCCTCAAGGTCATGGCGCATGCCCATGGCGCGCGCGGGATCGAGGCGGCGAGCCGCGCCGGGATCGACACGATCGAACATTCGACCTTCATCGACGAGCCGGCGGCGCGCGCGATGCGCGAAAACGGCACGGTGCTGATCCCGACGCTGATGGCGTTCAAGGGCGTGAGCGAGGGGCTGGGGCAGGGCATCTACACCCCGGTGGTCGAGGCGAAGATCCGCGATGTCTACGACCAGGCGCAGGTCTTCATGGGGCAGGCCTATCGCTGGGGCGTGCCGATCGCCTTCGGCACCGATGCAGGCGTGTTCGACCATGGCCGCAATGCCGAGGAATTCGCGCTGATGCGCGCACAGGGCATGAGCGACCGTGAAGCCTTCGCCAGCGCGACCACGATCGCGGCCGAAGTGCTCGAAATGGAAGGCGAGATCGGGCGGCTCGCCCCCGGCTATTCGGCGGACATCATCGCGGTCGACGGCAATCCGCTGGAGGATGTCGCGGTGCTCGAGGACGTCGATTTCGTGATGGTGCGCGGGCGGGTGATCGAATAGCCGACGCCGCCAATCGACCGCAGTGCGCTCCTCGCAGAAGGCGATTGGCGGATCGCGCGCGCGCGCCTAGGCTTCGCCGCAAAGGACTTTCAGGGGAACCACCGATGACCATTCGCAACCTGCTGACCGGAGCCGCCGCGCTCGCCATGCTGAGCGCGCCCGGCGCCGCTTTTGCGCAAGCTGACTTCGCCGATGCGGCCGCGAACGCCGACGTCGCTGCGCAAGAAGCCGAACACGACAAGCTCTTCGCGCTGTTCGCCGATTCCGACGCCCGCAGCCTCGAACTCAATCCGCTCAGCCGCCTGTTCCGGGGCGACGACAGCGGCGCGGACCGGCTCGGCGACTTCTTCACCGATGCGAGCTATTACGCTGCCTTGCGCGACACGCAGCTCAATGTCGCGCTGCTCGAACAGATCGACCGCAGCAAGCTGTCGCCCACCGACCAGCTCGCCTACGACGTCTTCGCCTATAACCAGGAGCAGGCGCTGAAAGGCAGCACGCCCGAAATCCGCGCGCTGACCGAAGTGCGCCCGGTGAACCACTTCAGCGGTTTCCACACCTTCTATCCCAATTTCGCCAGCGGCACGGGTGCGGCGCCCTTCAAAACCATCGCGAATTACGAAGACAATCTTGGCCGGCACGACGATTACATCGCCATCACCGACCGCGCGATCGACAAGTTTCGCGAAGGGATGGAGAGCGGCGTGGTCGAAACCAAGCTGACCATCGGCAACGTGATCTCGCAGCTCGACACGCAGCTGGCGATCCCGATCGATGAATCGCAGTTCATGGGGCCGACCACCATGTTCCCCGACGATTTCTCTGATGAGGACAAGGCGCGGCTGACCGAAGCCTATCGCGCCAAGACAAAGGAAATCTACGCCGCGCACGAGCGGATGCGCGATTTCCTGCGCGACGAATATCTCGCCGCCGCGCGCGAGGATGTGGGCCTGGGTGCGATGAAGGGTGGCGAGGTGCTGTACGAACAGCTGATCGAAAGCACGACCACACTGCCGCTGGAAGCCGATTACATCCACCAGCTCGGCCTGTCCGAAGTGGCGCGGATCAAGGGCGAGCTGGAAGCGCTGAAAGATGAAGTCGGCTTCGACGGCACGCTGAACGAATTCTTCGACTACGTGCGCACCGATCCGCAGTTCAAGCCGGAAAGCCGCGAGGCGCTGACCCAGAGCTATTACGACATCGGCGAACAGGTAGACGCGAAGATCGGCGATTACTTCTCGCTCGTCCCCAAGTCGGAGCTGAAGATCGAACCCTACGATCCCAGCATCGAGCAGTTCAGCGCGGGCGGTTCCTACCAGAGCGGCACGCCCGACGGATCGCGGCCGGGCACCTTCTTCTTCAACGCCTACGACCTGCCCAGCCGCCTGACGACGGGCAACGTCACGCTCTACCTGCACGAAGGCGCGCCGGGGCACCATTTCCAGATCAGCCTCGCGCAGGAGAACGAGGACCTTCCGGCCTTCATGCGCTTCGGCGGGACGACCTCCTATATCGAGGGCTGGGCGCTCTATGCCGAAACGCTCGGCTACGAGATGGGGTTCTACGAAGATCCCTGGAATCGCTACGGCACCTTGCAGGACGAACAGCTGCGCGCGATGCGGCTGGTGGTCGATACCGGGCTGCATTCGAAGGGCTGGAGCCGCGAGCAGGCGATCGACTTCATGCTGGAAAATTCGGGCATGACGCGCACCGAGGTCGTGTCCGAGGTGGAACGCTATATCGCGATTCCCTCTCAGGCGCTCGCCTACAAGATCGGTGCGCTCAAGATCCAGGAACTGCGCGAGCGGGCGGAGGCGCAGCTGGGCGATGCCTTCGACATCAAGGACTTCCACGCGCAGGTGCTGGGCACCGGTGGCCTGCCGCTGCCCGTGCTGGAGGCCAAGATCGATCGCTGGATCGCGAACGGCGGCGGCTGATCGGGCAGCGCCGCCGAGCGCCGCCGATCATGGGCGGGCATTAACGAAGATGTCGCAATTCGGGGCGCACCCGGTGTCGGTCGCCACCCCGCCCATCGGCACCCTTGCGCCGGAATCGGCCATCCTGCATGAAACATTTGTTAACCGAAGGGTTTTCGGCCCGCGTGTCATCGCCTCTCAATGGAGGGATGGCACAGGGCAGGGGGCATGGCGCGCGGATCGGCAGACAGGCCGATCGACCGCCGATTTCGCACCAGCATGTTTTGAAGGAGCGCTTCACCGATCATGGCAACCGCCGATACCATTCCCGCCTGGATCGTCCTGTTCGTGGGCATCTACGCCTTCGCCGCCGCGATGGGCGAGCTGCGCCTGCCGGGCACGTGGAAGGGCATGCTGCAGGATATGGAGCAATCGCACGGGCTGCGCTTCATCGCGGGGATCTTCACGCTGACGCTGGGTGCGTGCGTCTACCTCGTCACGCCGTGGCGGCCGGACGACTGGCTGTTCGTCTCGGTGGCGGCGTTCGGCGGGCTGCTGGTGCTGGAGGGGATCGCGTTCCTGACCGTGGGCGAACGTTTCGTCACCTTCGGCCGCTGGCTGGTGGCCGGCGCAAGCGAGGTCTGGGCGGGAATTTCCGCGGTGCTGGGCGCCGCGCTGATCTTCGTCGCCCTGTCGCGGCTGGAGACGTTTTGAACGCCTGCCCCAACAGGGCAGGCGGCAAATCTCGTAACAATCGCAGGTCTTCCCTTCGTCGCCGGTGAAGGGCTCGTCACGCTCGCGATCGAGCCCAATCGGCGGCCCGCACCTGCCTAGCCCGCCGGGTAATAGGTCGGCGATCCCGGCCCCACGGGCAGGCCCAGCGCGAAGGTCCAGACGTAGAAGAAGATCGACCACGCGATGAAGAAGAAGATCGAATAGGGCAGCATCATCGCGATCAGCGTGCCCACGCCCAGATCCTTCTGGTATCGCGTCGCCCACGCCAGGATCAGCCCGAAATAGCTCATCATCGGGGTGATGATATTGGTCGTGCTGTCCCCGATCCGGTAGGCGGCCTGGATCGCTTCGGGCGAATAGCCGATCAGCATCAGCATCGGCACGAAGATCGGCGCGGTGACCGCCCATTGCGCGCTCGCGCTGCCCAGCGACAGGTTGATGAGCCCGCAGATGGCGATGAAGGCGAAGAACATTGCCGGCCCGGTCATGCCGGTATCCTGCAGGAACTGTGCGCCGGTAACGGCGGTGATCCCGCCCAGATTGGTCCACCCGAAGAACGCCACGAACTGTGCGGCGAAGAACACCAGCACGATATACAGGCCCAGCGAACTGAGCGCATCGGCCATCGCGTCGATCACGTCGCGGTCGGTCTTCATCGTCTTGGCGGCGCGGCCATAGGCATAGCCGATGACGACGAAGAAGATCAGGATCCACACCACGAACCCGTCGAAGAAGGGCGAATCCATGCGGTCGCCCGTCTCTGGATTGCGGAATACGCCCCATTCGGGCCACAGCGTCAGCGCCATCAGCGCGAAGACGCCCAGCATGGCGATACCCGCCCAGCGAAGACCCTTCTTCTCGCTATCCTGGAGCGGCTGCATCATCCCTTCGTCGAGGATTTCGGGGTCGGCCTTGCTATCGTCGAACTTCCCCAGCTGCGGTTCGACGATGTAGATCGAAACCAGGCTGCCGATCGCGGTGATGAGGAAGGTGCTCGCCACCATGAAATACCAGTTCGCGGTCGCCAGCACGGTGTAGTCGGGGTCGATCAGCTGGGCCGCTTCCTCGGTAATTCCGGCCAGCAGCGGGTCGATCGTGCCGATCAGCAGGTTGGCGCTGTAGCCGCCCGATACACCCGCAAAGGCGGCGGCCATTCCGGCCAGCGGATGGCGCCCCAGCGCGTAGTAGATCGCGCCGCCCAGCGGGATCAGCACGACATAGCCCACTTCGCTCGCGGTGTTGGAGATGATCCCGGCGAACACGATCGCGACCGTCACCAGCTTGGGCGGCGCGCCGAGCACGAGGGAGCGGACGGCGGCGCTCAGCAGGCCGGACTTTTCCGCCACGCCCACGCCCAGCATCGCGACCAGCACCACGCCCAGCGGCGCGAAGGATGTGAAGTTGTCGACCAGCCCGGTGAAGATGCGCCGGATGCCATCGCCGTTCATCAGGCTGACCGCGCGGATCATCCCGTCCTCGGCGACGCCCGGTGCGCCCGCCGGTCGCGGATCGACCACCGCCACGCCGAGATAGCCGAACAGGCCCGAAAGCAGCACGATGCCCACCGCGAGCAGCGCGAACAGCGTGACGGGATGGGGCAACAGGTTGCCCAGCCATTCGACCCCGTCGAGGAAGCGGGTGAAGGCATTGCGCTTGGGCAAATCCCTGTCGGCATGTTCGGGCGGGGTAGGAAATTCGGTCATCGTGGCTCCGGTCGGTTGGCGGCCTGGGCGCGCGAAAGAAAAGGTGGGCGACGGTGTGCCCTCAAAAGTGCCGGGAGGACAAGCCTCGCCAACGCTTCGCCAACAGGCACGAGCGCGTGTGAACCGGGGTTAAACGCGATCCCGTCGCCGGCGGGAGGATGGGGAAGGCGGTCAGAACACCACGGTCTGGCGCAGTGCGGTGCCATCCGCCATCGCATCGAAGCCTGCGTTGATGTCGGCCAGCGCCATGCTCTCGCCCAGCAGGCGGTCGACCGGCAGCAGGCCTGCGCGGTACATCGCGATATAGCGCGGGATATCGCGCAGTGGCACGCCGCCGCCCAGATAGCTGCCTTTCAGCGTACGCTCCTCGCCCACCAGCATCGCAGGCGAGAGGGAGAGGCGCGCATCGGGATGCGGCAGACCGGCGGTGACGGTGGTGCCGCCGCGCCGCGTCACCTGCCAGGCAAGCTCCAGCGCGGGCGCAACGCCCGCCATTTCCAGCGCGCAATCGACCCCGCCACCGCTCGCCTCGCGCAATTGCGCCGCGCAATCGGGATCGCGCGAATTGAACACCGCGTCCGCGCCCAGTTCCTGCGCCAGTGCAAGCTTGCCCGGCTCGATATCGACCGCCGCAATCCACGAAGCGCCCGCCGCGCGCGCACCCAGCAGCGCGTTGAGGCCAACCCCGCCGAGGCCGACGACCGCCACGCTCGACCCCGGTTGGATCTGCGCGGTGTTGAACGCCGCGCCCACGCCCGTCAGCACCGCGCAGCCGAACAGCGCGGCTTCGGTGAAAGGCAGGTCGCGCGGCACCTTCACCGCCGATTTGCGGTCGACCACGATGTGGCTTGAAAATGCCGATACGCCCAGGTGGTGATTGACGGTGCCGTTCTCCGTATCGATCCGCCGCGCGCCCGACAGCAGAGTGCCCTGCGCATTGGCCGCCGCGCCCGGTTCGCACAGGGCAGGGCGTCCCGTCGCGCATGGCAGGCAGCCGCCGCAGCTCGGCACGAAGACCAGGACGACATGATCGCCCTCGGCCAAGTCGGCGACGCCGCGCCCCACCGCGCGCACCACGCCTGCCGCCTCGTGCCCCAGCGCCATGGGCAGCGGGCGGGGGCGGTTGTTGTCGATCACCGACAGGTCCGAATGGCACAGGCCCGCCGCCTTGATCTCGACCAGCAGCTCGCCATCGCCGGGATCGCCCAGCTCGGCGGTTTCGATATTGAGCGGGCGGCTGTCCGCATAGGCGCGGGGCAGCCCGGCTTCGCGCAGGATGGCGGTGGTGATCTTCATCGGTCGGTTCGTTGCCCCCTCACAGGAATTACAGCCAGACACGCGCCCTAGCACGCGCTGCGGCCCCGATCACGCCCCGCTCGCGGGGCCTGCATCGCGAGGATCGGGAACCTTCTCCGCGATCCCGGGTTCGGAGTGCATGATCAGACTCGCCATCATTTGCCTCGTCATCGCCGCTGTTGCCGCGATCCTCGGTTTCGGCGGGATCGCCGGCGCTTTCGTCGATATCGCGATCTGGCTCGCGATCATTGCCGCGGTGCTGTTCGTGATCTTCCTCGTGATCGGCATCTTCGCGGGCAAGAAGGCCTCCGACGCGCTCGACTGATCGGGCGACCGGTCGCTCGATCGACAGGCTGCGCTTTACGCGGGCCCACGCCTTCCCTACAGTCCAAGCATCCCCGGGGAGCCTGCCGCGCAAACGCAGGTTGAGAGCGGAATATGCCGCGACCCGTCGAACCTGATCCCGGTAATACGGGCGGAGGGAGGGAGCGGTTTTCGGAATAGAAACTCCCGACCACCGCCCTCGCTCCGATTTTGTGAGGAGCGTTTTGCATGGCCGACCTGAATTCCCCCGTAGAGATTGGCGTCACCACCGGCCCCATTCGTGGCAGCCGCAAGGTGCATGTCGCCGCGCGTACCGGCAGCGGCGTGCGCGTCGCCATGCGCGAGATCGATCTGGAGGGCGGCGAGCCGTCCCTGCGCGTCTACGATACCTCCGGCCCTTACACCGATCCCCATGCCGCGATCGACATCAACACCGGCCTGCCGCAGCTGCGCCGCGAATGGATCATGGCGCGCGGCGATGTGGAGGAATACGACGCGCGCGAAGTGAAGCCGGAGGATAACGGCCAGCTCGGCCCCGATCGTTCGGGCGGCGTGCCGCAGTTCCCCAGCGTGGTGAAGCGGCCGCTGCGCGCCAAGCCGGGCGCGAACGTCAGCCAGATGCACTATGCGCGGCGGGGCATCATCACGCCCGAGATGGAATATGTCGCCGAGCGCGAGAACCTGGGCCGCGAAATGATCGCTGCCGAGCGTGATGGCGAGAGCTGGGGCGCCGAGATTCCCGATTTCATCACGCCCGAATTCGTGCGCGACGAAGTGGCGCGCGGGCGGGCGATCATCCCCAGCAACATCAACCACCCCGAA
>Ga0114910_1001341_pt1 | contig 11737 bp, 15 predicted proteins | sample MalvireepMed_908_FD_83500 | JGI IMG/M metagenome (GOLD analysis project Ga0114910, IMG submission 83500) | Marine viral communities from the Global Malaspina Expedition - Malaspina viral metaG DeepMed_908 | ecosystem: Environmental > Aquatic > Marine > Oceanic | place: Mediterranean Sea...
TATATATATAGTTCTATTCCCACACCGGAGGGTTGAAAAATCCTAACACCCATGAAAAACAAATTACTTAAAATAGTTAGAACCCCTTTGTTTAGGCAGAGGATAGTATCTGATAAAACTAAATACAGCCGTAAAGGTAAAAACAAAAGGAATATATATGCCTACTAAAAAGGATGCAGACCCAAAACTAACGAACCGGCAAATTCATAATGCTAGGGGAGTAGTTGCGACAAGACTGACCAAACTTCTAAACAGAGAGGCTAAGATTGCTTTGGGCGAAATAGAGGCAACACCAACTCAGGTTAATGCTTTAAAAAATCAGATAGGCAGATTAATGCCTCAGTTATCTGATATTACCTACACAACAAATGATATGAACAATTCAGAGATTGAAACTGAATATAATGCTTTAATGGCAAAAGCTAAAACTAAAGTAACAGATGATAAGGTAGTGGATATAAAATCTAAAAAGACAGGTTGACAAAAGTTCATTCCCTTACTATACAAATTAGATGAATAATATATTAGAACAAGTCAAGGAAGTAGGGATAAAAGAAAGATTAAGTCTTGAGAAACATAAAGCAAAGGAAAAAGCAGTAGGTCTTAATATTCAGGAACATATTAGTGCTATCCATCGAAGAAAAGAAAAGGCTAGTTGAACTACACACTCAATTAGAGGAACACAAGAATAATAATAAATTAAGTTTCTATAAGCCTTACCCCTATCAAAAAAGATTTCATAATCTCGGTAAAAAGAATAACCAGAGATTACTCATGGCAGCAAACAGAGTAGGCAAGACTTACTCTGGCGCAGTAGAACTATCCTATCACTTAACAGGACTATACCCTGATTGGTGGAAGGGAAAGAAGTTTGCTGAACCAATACGCGCTTGGTGTGGGGGTGAGTCGAATGAAACAACGAGGGATGTTTTACAATCAAGTCTTTTTGGCCAACCAGATGACCCTTCTGCTTTCGGCACAGGTGCTATTCCCAAAAGTTGCATAGTGGACAGCACAAGAAAACCCGGAGTGCCAAACGCATTTAACTCTGTCATTATCAGACATGTTTCAGGTGGAACATCAAGAGTAGGTTTTAAGGCCTACGAGATGGGTTATCAGAAATGGATGGCTGAGAAGTTACATGTAATATGGTTAGATGAAGAACCCGATCAAAGCATCTATTCACAAGCGGTAACTCGTACCGCAGATACAGGTGGATTAGTCTATATGACATTTACCCCTGAGTCTGGTGTGACTAATGTAGTATCAAACTTCTTACATGATATAAAAAAAGGACAAGCCTTAGTACAAGCAAGTTGGGATGATGCACCTCACTTAGATAAAGATACTAAAGAGCAAATATTAGGTGCGTTACCGGCACACGAAAGAGAATTAAGATCAAAAGGGATTCCAGTATTAGGTTCAGGATTAGTCTATCCTATTCCCCCTGATGATATAAGAATTGAGCCGTTTAAAATTCCTTCCTATTACAAACAAATATGTGGATTGGATTTTGGATGGGATCACCCCACAGCAGCAGTATGGATTGCACTAGACCCTGATACTGACATAGCCTATGTCTATGACGTATATAGAGAGAGAAAGGAAAGTCCAATCATTCATGGTGCTGCAATTAAAACCAGAGGAGAGTGGATTCCTGTCATGTGGCCTCACGATGGCATGAGACAGGATGGGCAAACTTCAGGTGTTACCCTTGCTGACCAATACAGAAAGCAAGGTATCGCCATGCACTACGAGAAGTTTTCTAATCCCCCTGCCCCCGGGCAAAAAGAAGGACAAGGTGGTAACTCAATAGAGCCGGGTGTATTTGAAATTATGACAAGGATGCAAACTGGAAGATTTAAAGTCTTTAGTAATTGTCCTTTATGGTTCGAGGAATTTCAAATGTACCACAGGAAAGATGGCAAGATTGTGGCGGAACGAGATGACTTAATGTCTGCTACAAGATATGCCATGCAGAGTTTACGCTTTGCAAGAACAGAAGAAGTTAGACTGCGAAGTGAAACCGCAGATTATGATTTTGACCCCTACGGAGAATAGTTATGGGAATAGTAAAGGAAGTTGCAAAAGGCATATTTGGTGGCAAACCAAAAGTTGAATCACCTCCAATAATATCTCAAAAAAAGATTACTTCAGATGCAGAAAGTATAGCCAATAAAACTATTGCTGATCAAAAAAAGAAAAACAGAGGTTTTTTGGCAACAATTAATACTTCACCTCAAGGTTTAATTAGTGATGAAAATGTAAACACTAAAACTTTATTAGGATAATATTATGTCTAATGTAAGGTTTAGTCCTGAAGAATTACAATCAAGAGCAGAATCACAAGGCCATACTATATCAGATCAAGTAATGGGTCTGCATAGTAGATCGCCTCAATTTGGTGGCGTGATAGGTATTATGGATATGTTGTTTATGAAAAAAGGTTGGACAGACACAACATCTGGTAAAACAAATCCAGTAGGAACAAGTTTTTTTGATACAGCTTTAAATAAAGTAAAAGAACAAGACCCAAAATCATACGCAAGTATAACAGGCATAACTCCGCAGCAGAAGGTTTCACAATTAACTCAATCAAAATCAAAACAAACATTGAGTAATTCCTATAGTGAACCAACTATAACTAGAAGATCATTATTAGGATAATATTATGGGTATAGGAATGTTAAAAACAGGCAAAGATAAAAAGGGTAGAGATACTTATGCTAGAGGAACAATAATGAAAGTATCTGATGTTAAAGCTGATAAAGCAGAAGGTGTTAAATCAGGGCATTACAATCCAGAAGGAACACACAGACCAACTTATACAGCAGATGAATTTTCTAAATTGAGTGAATCACAGCAATTTAGTTATAGTGGTAAAAAAACAAAAGTTGCTAAATTATCTGCATCAGAAGAAAAAAAATATAGCACATTAGGTAAAGCAACTATAAATAAACGATCATTATTAGGACAAGTAAGTTGAGCCATTTTAAAAGATTATCTAATCTAAAGAATCGAGGAAATTGGGAAGAAAGATGGCAACGTATCGCTGATTACATCCTCCCAAGAAAAGCAGAAGTAACTACTAAAAGAGCAAGAGGTGAATCAAGAGTTGTTAAGTTATATGATTCAACAGCCATACATGCTAATGAATTACTAGGCGCATCACTTCAGGGAACATTAACTCCATCATCTGCATTATGGTTTGGTATTCAGGTGGAAGATGAGGAACTAAGAGAAGATCAGGAAGTCAAAGAATGGTGCGGTATGGCAGCAGAGAAAATGTTTTCTGCAATTAATAATTCTAACTTTCGTTCAGAATCACATGAGAATTATTTAGACATGGGTTCTGTTGGTATTGCTACTTTGCTTTGTGAAGAAAATCAGGGTAGCCAAGAACAATTTAATGGACTTATGTTTAAATCATTCTTCATATCTAATATTTATCCGGCTGAAAATCAGGATGGCATGGTAGATACTGTATTTAGAAAATTTGAATGGACAGCTAGACAGGCAGAACTTAAATGGGGTAGAAATAAACTATCTGAAAAGTTAAGAGATAAAATAAAAGATAAGCCTGATGAAATGCACGAATTTCTGCATGTAGTCGAACCAAGAGATAAGAAAGGTAAAGCTAAAAAGAATATGCCTTTTGCATCTTACTACTATGAAGTAGAAACAAAACACTTATTAGAAGAAGGCGGTTATAAAGAATTTCCTTATGCTGTTCCTAGATGGTCAAAAGCATCTGGAGAGAAATATGCAAGAAGTCCGGGGTTTACTGCAATCCCTGATATAAGAACTTTAAACAGAGCAGTTGAATTAGAACTAAAGGCTTGGGCAAAAGATATTGATCCGCCTTTAGGAGTACCAGATGAAGGAGTAGGTGGTAAATTAAAACTAACACCTGCTGCACAAAATTATATAAGAGCAGACTTAATAGATAAAATAAGACCTTTGTTGTCTAACTCTCGTTACGATGTTACACAACTAAAAGTACAAGACCTACGCACAAGTATCAGACAAATATTTATGTCTGATCAACTTCAGATGCAACAAGGGCCACAAATGACGGCCACAGAAGTTCAGGTACGTTTTGAACTCATGCAACGATTAATCGGCCCAACATTAGGTCGCATGGAAATGGAATATTTAAAACCAATTCTAAATCGTGTCTTTAACATCATGTTAAGGAAAAACGCATTAGGTGTTATTCCTGAAATCCTACAAGGCAACGAAGTCAATGTTAAATTTATCGGGCCAGTAGCTAGAGCGCAAAGACTTAATGAAATTGCAGCTATTGAAAGATGGATTGGTTCATTAATACCTGTATCACAAGTTAATCCAGATATTTTAGATTGTGTTGACTTTGACAGAGTAGCAGAAGAAACAGCAACACTATATGGTGTGCCTGATAGACTACAACGCTCACCAGAAGAAAAAGATGCTCTTAGACAACAAAGAGCGCAACAAATGGCACAACAACAAGCCTTACAAACAGCTATGGAAGGTACTAAAGCAATTAAGAATATAGCAGATGCCGACCGCGAGTAATAAAGATTACGCAATTACGTTTGGTTCAGAGCAAGGTCGAAAAGTTCTAAAAGACCTACTTGGCTATCGTGATCGCATATCGTTTGATCCAGACCCTTATCAAACGGCTTTTAATGAAGGACAACGCTCAGTTGTTCTTAGAGTTACAACAAAAATAAAAGACCTTGTAAAGGAGGTAGAAGATGGATAGCACATCCGAAGTACAAGAGAATGTGTCCTCAGACTGGAAACAAAGTTTACCAGAGGATATTAGAAACACTCAGGTAATCGAACAGACGAAAGACGTAGAGTCGCTCGCAAGTCAGTTGGTCAGTTCTCAGAAAATGTTAGGTGGTAGAATACCAATACCACAATCTGATGATAAAGATGGTTGGAACGAAGTTTATCAAAAACTAGGACGACCAGAAGATGCAAATGGTTACGAGTTTAAAGCACCTGAAGGTGTACAGTTAGATGACAACCTTCAAGATTGGTTTAAAAACGCAGCACATGAATCTAATCTGACTAAATCACAGGCTAATGCTCTATATGAAAAATGGAATAATATGGCAGTTGATGTTGGACAACAGCATCAACAGGCTAGTGAAGATGCACTAAGAAACGCTAAAGAATCCCTAGACAAAGAATGGGGTAACGCATCAGAACAAAACTTATCTATCGCCAAGAAAGCAATATCAGAATTTGGTGGTAATGATTTAAGAGAATACTTAGATTCATCTGGATTAGGTAATAATCCAGAACTAATTAAATTTGCACATCGGGTTGGTAAGGAACTGTTAGAAGATCATGCAATAGGTGATGGTCGTGATAACTTAACCCTTACTCCGAGTGAAGCGCAAATGAAAATAGCGGATGTAATGAATAATCCAAATCATTTATATCATCCGTCTAATGCGATGAAACCAGGACATCAACAAGCTGTAGATGATATGCAGAAGTTGTTTCAAATGGCACATCCAGAGGAAAGCTAATCGTAAGATCAGTCCTTAACTTGTAGTACCGAGTCCTTTCGAGGGTTGCTCACAAACAACATTCATTAATAACGAAAGGAGAGAGATTTTGTCTACACAAATCACTACTTCCTTTGTAGAGCAATATAAAGCAAATATTCTTATGCTTGGACAGCAAAAAGGTTCGCGCCTTAGAGCTTCAGTTAAGAATGAATCCGTAGTTGGTAAAAATGCTTTTGTTGAACGCATTGGAAGCACCGCAGCAGTAGATGCTGCCTCTCGCCATGACGATACACCTCGTATCGATACCCCACACTCACGCAGACGTTTAAGTCTTACGACTTCACGTTGGGCTGACTTAATTGATAACGCGGATAAAGTTAGAATGCTTATATCCCCTGAATCAGAGTATGCCATGAATGCCGTGTGGGCTCTCGGGCGTAGAATGGATGATCATGTTATTACTGCTGCCTCTGGTAATGCACAAGCCGGAGTTGCAGGTGCAACTGCCGTTGCTTTACCTGCCGGTCAAAAAGTTGCAGTAAACGATCATACATACGACAGTACGTCAGGCGATGTTGGTCTTACTCTATCAAAACTTTTACTTGCAAAAGAAAAGTTAGATCAAAGTGAGATCGATCCGGAAGCACCTCGTTTTTGCGTTGTAAACGCAAAACAAATGAGTGAGTTGCTATCATTAACCGAAGTACAATCAGCAGATTTTAATACTGTGAAGGCACTTGTTCAAGGACAGGTCAATGAATTTTTAGGCTTCACTTTTATTAGATCAGAAAGGATTGCTACTGACTCAAGCAGCGATGACTTAGTTCTCTGCTACGCACAACCTGCAATCTGTTTAGGTGTAGGTGAGGACATCCGTGTTCGTATATCTGAAAGAGATGACAAGAACTATTCAGTTCAAGTTTTCACGCAGATGGACATAGGTGCTACTCGCGTAGAAGATGAAGGTGTAGTCGAAATCGCTTGTGATCCATAAACAGAGGAGGAATAAATTATGGCCGTAACAACGCAAAAATCAGCCGAAGTTACTAACATCACAGCAAGTCCTCCTACAATGTTGGACACAACATCTTTGCATGGAAGAATGCGTGTAGCGTATTTCAAACATACACAAGATGGCGCAGGTGATGCAACTTCAACAGTTGACCTTGTACAACTACCGGCAGGTAAAGGACGAGTATTAATTCGTTCTTCATTCCTTGCAAGTAGTGCATTTGGTTCTTCAAGAACTTTAGATATTGGCTATATTGCACACACAGATAATTCTGGTGCTGCTGTATCTGCTGATGCTGATGCCTTTGAAGATGGACTAGATAACTCTAGTGCAACCAATGCCTTTTTAGGAACTGGTACAAATGGCAAGGACACTTATCTTTACGACAGTAACGCACCATTAACCATACAAGCTGTTGTAGCAGGTGGAACAATACCTGATACAGCAACACTTGAAGGTTACATCGTGTACGTTCTTGACTAAGATATAACCGCAGTTAGGGAGTATGGCAACATGCTCCCTTTTTTTTAAAACATTTTTTTATGAGGAAAAAAACATGAAATGGGAAACTCCAGAATATAATGATATTCGTTTTGGCTTTGAAGTCACCATGTATATTTGTAATAAATAATGTCCTCTGAAGCTGAAATATGCTCAAACGCTTTATCCCTCTTAGGTGATGATCCGATAACTGCATTAACTGACGACTCTACTAGAGCAAGGTTATGCAATCGGTTTTACGCATCAACGAGGGATAGTGTTTTAAGAGCCTTTACATGGAACTTTGCTATTACTAGACAGGCATTAGCACAATCTACAACAACACCTAATTTTGAATTTAGTTTTCAATACCAATTACCTCAAGACCCATTTTGTCTGAAGGCATTAAAGATTGATGATGACTATGAAAAGTGGAGAGTTGAAGGTAGATTCTTATTGACTAATGCCAGTACAGTTTCCCTCCAATATATTGCGAGGATAACTGATGTTGCACAATACGATGCACTATTTACAGAATCGTTAGAATATCGGTTAGCTGAAAAGATGGCTTGGCCTATAACGCAAAACAATAAATCTGTTGAAGTGTTCAATGCACTTTACACACAGAAATTAGCTGAAGCCAGAACCATGAGTAGTCAAGAAGGCTATGGAGAAACATTCGATGCAGATGATCTGATTGTTGCTAGAGCAGAAGTTCTGTAATGCCACGCTTTTCACCGATACAAACCAACTTTACGGCAGGTGAGTTATCACCACGACTTGAAGGTAGAGTTGACTTTGCAAAATATTATAATGGTGCAAAGACATTAGAAAACTTTAATGTTCTGCCTCATGGTGGAATTAAGCGTAGGGTTGGAACACATTTTGTTGCTGAAGCAGAAAACTCCGCAGAGGCATCCAGATTAATTCCGTTTGAATTTAACACAGAACAAGCCTACATCATTGAAATGGGGAATTTATATTTTAGATTCTTCAAAGACAATGGTTCGATTGGCGAGGCGACTAAAACAATTACTGGTATTACCAGAGCCAATCCGGCTGTAGTAACAATTAGTTCTCACGGATATGAAAATGGTGATGAAGTTGATATAGCAGCAGTTGTAGGGATGACTGAAGTTAATGGCAAAAGGTTTATTGTAGCAAATAAGACAACAAATACATTTGAGTTATCCGGAATCGACTCATCAAGTTTTACAGCCTATTCTTCAGGCGGTACTGCTGCTAGAGTTTATGAAGTAGTCACTCCATATGCAGAGGCAGACTTAAATCAAATTCAGTTTGCCCAAAGTGCTGACACTATGTTCATCACTCACCCAAGTTATGCCCCAAGAAAACTAACAAGAACAGATCATAACAACTGGACGTTGACTGAAATAACTTTTATTGATGGCCCTTACTTAGACCAAAATACCACAGCTACCACATTAACGTGTAATGCTACTTCTGGTTCAAGTAGGACATTAACGGCAAGTACCGCTATTTTTAATGCCAACCATGTTGGTGCAATTTTTTCGTTCTTAGGTGGCTATGTAACATGTACAGCTTTTGTCGATACGACAAATTTAACAGTTACAGTAAATGAAACTTTAAGCGGAACTGGAACAACAACAGAATGGTCTGAAGGCGGTTGGTCAACGCACAGAGGATTTCCTTCATGTGTTACGTTCTTTGAAGAACGACTTATGTTTGCCGGTTCAACGCATCAACCTCAGACATTATGGGGTAGTGTATCTGGAGACTTTGAAAACTTTAAAGCAGGTACAGGTGCTAGTGATGCTTTTATATTCACAATAGCATCAAATAAGGTAAACGTAATAAGATGGTTATCACCTGCTTCAAGACTATGTATTGGTACAGCAGGTGGAGAGTTTACAGTTACATCAACAAGTGATGCACCTTTGTCTCCAACTAACGTATCTATTAAAAGGCAAACGACATTTGGCTCAACTACTATTATGCCAATACAGATACGAAATGTTGTGTTATTTGTTCAACGAGCCGGTAGAAAGTTACGAGAGTTTTTTTTCAGGTTTGAACAAGATGCTTTTGTTGCGCCAGATATTACGATCCTATCTGAACACGTTACTGACCCAAGCATTATTGCATTAGATTATAAACAAGAGAATGATTCACAATTATGGGCAGTAAGAAGTGATGGCCAATTACTGGCTATGACTTATGAAAGAGATCAGGATGTAGTAGCTTGGAGTCGTCATATTGTTGGTGGTAACTTTGGTGAGTGTACTATTACAGTCACAGACTTTGCTAATATCGCTGTTGGCACTACTTTAATTCTAACAAAAGCTGACGGCACAACTGTAACTTTTACTAGCGAATCAGTTGGAAGTTCAAGTCCAACAAGTTCTACTGGGTTCAGACCGAACACAAATAACAACACAACAGCAGATAATATATTTACAACTATTAATGCTCATGCAGATTTTACTGTTGCTAACCCTGCTGCTAATGTTGTTACAGTTTATGAGACATTAAAAAGTGGTAATGGAAAATTAACAATAGAAAGTTCCGACACCACAAGACTAGCGACAACAGATGAAGGTATTGCAGTTGTAGAATCAGTAGCTAGTATTCCAATCTCTGACAGAGATCAAACTTGGGTAATAGTTAAAAGAACTATTAACGGCACAACGAAACGATATGTAGAATACCTAGACGAAAAACAATGGGCAACAGCTACTAATGTTCAATGGCCTGAAATGAATACAGACTCAGGATTGACGTATAGTGGTACAGCAATATCTGCAATATCTAACCTAGAACACCTTGAAGGACAGACAGTTAAGATTATTGCTGACGGAGCATTACACCCTAATAAAAGAGTAAGCGGTGGTGCTATAACATTAAATAGAGCAGCCACAGAAATAGAAATAGGTCTTGCTTACACTTCAACACTCCAGACATTAAGACCAGACTCTCAACAGCAACAAGCTACCTTACAGGGTAAAGCGAAAAGATGGAATGAAGTTATTGCCAGATTCCATCAAACATTAGGTGGAAAGATTAACGATGACATAATTTACTATCGTACCTCCGCAGATAAGATGGGGAAAGCACCTTCACTATTCACAGGCGATAAACGTGTATGTAATTTAGGCTACGACAAGGACGGACATATTACTGTTGAGCAAACTGAACCATTACCAATTCAAGTATTATCAATTACAGGAACGCTCGGTGCATACGACTAAAGTAGTTAGACCATTCCAAATAAATGACGTAAAAAACTTACGTCCACACGATCAAAAATTATTAAAAATAGCAGGTTTTGCAGATGATAACTCACCTGGTTATTCTGGTTTTGTAGATGACGAATATGCTTTCTCAGCAGGGATAGTAGAAAGTCTTGGTGTTGGTACTGTTTGGGTATTGACAACACCATTAGTAGAAAAATATCCATTATGGTTTAGTAAGGCAGTTCGTAACATGTTAAATGCCGGAACAGATTTATACAAACTTGAAAGAGTACAAGCCACAGTTCTCAAAGAAAATAAAAAAGCAATTAAATGGATTGAATTTTTAGGATTTGAAAGAGAAGGTCTAATGAGAAAATATGTGGGTGGCGATCATTATTTATATGCGAGGATTTCGTAAATGGCAGCACCAATAGTAAAAGCAGCAATAACAGCAGGTGCAGCTATTTTATCTGCTGTTAGTTCTTTTAGACAAGCTGATGCTACTGAAGATTTAGCAGCCTTAGAAGCACAACGAGAAGCAGCAGCAGCAGATGCTGAAGCAGCACAACGAGCAAGAGATGCAGAAGATGCACAAAAACGACAGATAGCTGCTTTTTCAGCTAGTGGTGTTAGAAGTGGTGCAGGTACACCTCTATTAATTCAAGCAGATACTATTAAACAATCACAAGAAGATATATTGAACATCAGACAAAACTCTTTATTTGCTCAAGCAAGTTTGAGAGGTAGGGGATCGATTGGTGCAGCTAAATTAAGAGCGCAGGGTACAAGCACATTACTTACTGCCGGTTCAAAAATAGCAGGTATGGATTTCCCTAGTGGGGATAGTCCATCAATGACAACAACACCTCTTGGCGGTTCATCACCAAATTTTGCCACTACAGTTTAGGAAAATAAATGAAAATACCTTATCAATCTAATCAAAGACAGGTTATGCCCGCAGGTGGTGATGCACAGAATATTGCACTTCAATCTACTCCCGGTCTTAATCCATTTTTAGATACTGTTGTTAAAATAGCAGGTGATAAGTTTGACGAATCCAGAGCATTAGATGTTAAAAAACAACAATTAGATATTTTAAAGGATCTGAATACATTTAATAATGATACTGAGGCATCTTTAAAAAAAATAAATGATCCTATTAAATATACTCAAGAATGGAATAATGCTCTTGAAAATAAAATAGAATTGTTAAGAGAAACTCATAATCCTGAAGTAATTGATGGAATGGTAGAACCATTAACAAGAATTGAAATGCAAATGGCAAACAAAATTTATGCAAATGCTCAAGAAAAACAAAACACCATATTAGTTAATGATTTAGATAAAGCTATTGCAGACGATTTATCACATGAAAATACTAATTTAGAAGATACATTAGTAGATATGACATTAATAGAAACTGAACTAGATAGTTTAACAGGTAATGCTATTAATGCTAATGAAGCAGTATCACGAAAACTCGAATATAAAAAAGATAAAATAACAAACTTATCTAATAA
>Ga0114910_1001347_pt1 | contig 11712 bp, 9 predicted proteins | sample MalvireepMed_908_FD_83500 | JGI IMG/M metagenome (GOLD analysis project Ga0114910, IMG submission 83500) | Marine viral communities from the Global Malaspina Expedition - Malaspina viral metaG DeepMed_908 | ecosystem: Environmental > Aquatic > Marine > Oceanic | place: Mediterranean Sea...
CAGCAGATCCGCGCCGATTACCTTGAAAACGGGATTCCGGTGGATGCCGATCTGGCGGCATCCATTCGCGCTATCGGCGCCTGAGCCATAGCCATTCTCGCCGGCGTCAGTAAAGCAATCTGACGGCGACGAGAGTGATGGCCGGGAACATGGTCAGGATGGCGACCCGGATGATATCGGTCATGACGAAGGGGAACACACCGCGGTAGGTTGCCGACAGCGGCGTGTCCTTTGCCATCGAGTTGATGACGAACAGATTCATCCCGACCGGCGGTGTTATCAATCCGACCTCGACGACGATCAGCACGATGATGCCGAACCAGAGGGCGAATTCCTCCGGCGTCAGGCCGAAATCCAGTGCCGACATGATCGGAAAGAAGATCGGTACGGTGAGCAGGATCATCGACAGCGAATCCATGATGCAGCCGAAGATCAGATAAAGCAGCAGCACGGCGACCATTACGATCCATGGATTGAACCCCTGGCTTCCGACGAAGGCGGCAGCGGTTTGCGGCAACTGGCTGAGCGCCAGAAAGGCATTGTAGACGCCTGCGCCAAAGACAATGAGAAAGATCATGCCGGTGGCGCTGGCTGTGGCCAGAATTGACGCCTTGAGGGTTGAGCGGCTGAGCCCGCCATTGACGAGTGCAATCAGGCCAGTGCCAAATGCCCCGATCGCTGCAGCCTCGGTCGGGGTGAAAATGCCACCATAGATGCCGCCGACAACGGCGATGAACACCACCAGCACAGGCCAGACATCGACGAGACTGCGGAACCGTTCGGTGTAGGGGGCGCGTTCGCGCTGCCCGGCGGAGCCGGGTTTGAGGCGAACATAAATGGCAATGGCGATCATATAACCGATAGCTGCCAGAATGCCCGGAATGAAGGCGGCAACAAAGAGCTTGGCGATATTCTGTTCGGTCAGAATGGCGTAGATGACCAGAATGACCGAGGGCGGAATGAGGATACCAAGAGTGCCGCCTGCAGCCAGCGCACCGGTGGCCAGTTCGCCCGAATAGCCATAGCGCTTGAGTTCCGGCAGGGCGACTTGACCCATGGTCGCAGCGGTCGCCAGGGAAGAGCCGCAGATTGCGCCAAAACCCGCACAGGCGCCAACCGCTGCCATGGCGACGCCGCCTTTCCTGTGCCCCATCCAGGTTTCAGCTGCCTTGAACAGCGCCTGGGACATGCCGCCCAGGGTGGCTAACTGACCCATCAGCAGAAACAGGGGAATGATCGAGAGCGAATAGCTGGAGAACGTGCCCCAGGTCAGGTTCTTGAGCTGGGCGAAAATCATCAGGAACGAGCCATTGATGAAATAGCTTCCGCCAATGCCGGTGATCAGCATGGCAAGGCCGATCGGCACCCGCAGAAAGATCAACGCCAGAAGAACGGGAAAGGAGAGCAGCGCGATGTCGATATTGGTCAATGTGCCGTCTCTCCATGGGACTGGTTCTGGCCGCTGAACTGGTCCTTGCCGGTGATCAGCGCCCTGACACTCAGGAACAGGCACCAAAAACTGACCAGCACAAAGCCAGCCGCACCGACGAGGCCCGAAGCATAGGCCCACCAGATCGGGTACTGGATAATGAATGTGGTTTCGCCATAGGCGAATTTGTCGAGTGTTCCAGCCCAGTGCTTCCAGGTCAGAAGCACCGCAATGGTGAACATCAGAAGATCGGACACCATGTCAATCAGCCTGTTGGCCGTGTCGCCCAGGTGCATGGTCAGTATTTCCACCGACGCATGCTGGCGGTTGATCTGAACCCAGGGCAGAAATGCAAAGACTGCGAACCCGGTACCGAGTTCGACAAGCTCGAAGTCTCCGCGTATCGGTCCAAGCCCTGCCCAGAGCAGAGCTCGTCCGGAGACCGAGGCAACGGTGGCCAGGATCACAGCGATCAATGCCAGCCCGCCCAGTATGGCTAATAAGGCTGCAAGGGATCGCATCAGACGGTCAATCCGGTCTAGCATTTGAAATCTCCCGGTATCGCCGCAAATGCGGTCTGCTGCAGATGTCAGTGGCAAAGGGAAAAAGCTGCTGAAGTTCCTGGAGCTCTTTCAGGGTTCCGACCCACCGTCACCGGAACCAGATATTCACCGGCGGGATTTGCCTTGTCTGGCAACCCCGCCGGCATTTCAAGGTTGATCGTGTTACTTGGTGTTTTCTGCGATCAATGCCTGGGCTTTTTCGTAAAGCGCTTCGCCGTCGATGCCCTTGGCGTTCATTTCCTCGAACCAGTTGTCGAGAACGGTTTCGGACGCCGCCTTCCAGCGAGCCACTTCTGCTTCGTCCAGAACAACGATGTCGTTGCCGGTGGCTTCAGCAATGGCGCGGCCGGGCGCATCATAGGAGGCTTGGGTCAGGCCGGCGAAGGCGGAAAAATCAGCGCCGGTATTGTCGTCGAGGATCTTCTTGAGATCGTCAGGCATGCTGTCGTATTTGGCCTGGTTCATCGCCAGCACGAAAGCGGCGGTGTAGAGGGCCTTTTCGCCCGAGAACTCGGTGTGAGTGTTCACCAGTTCGGCAACCTTGAGCGCCGGCGTGACTTCCCAGGGAATGACGGTGCCGTCGATAACGCCCTTGGAGAGCGCTTCCGGGATTGCCGGCACCGGCATGCCGACCGGTTCGGCGCCGAGTTCGGCAAGCATGCCGTTGATGACGCGGGTCGGGCCGCGCAGCTTCTTGCCCTGCATGTCCTCGAGCTTGCGGATGCCTTCGCCCTTGGCATGAATGACGCCGGGGCCATGGACCCAGGCGGCGAGAATCTTGACGCCCTTGAATTCGGTGGCTTCCATATCGGACTTGAACAGCTCCCAATAGGCGCGCGACGTGGCTTCCGCATTGGTCATCATGAAGGGAAGCTCGAACACTTCCACGCTCGGGAAGCGGCCTGGCGTGTAGCCGGGCAGGGTCCAGACGATGTCGACCACGCCGTCGCGGGCCTGGTCCATCAGCTGCGGAGGTGTGCCGCCAAGCGACATTGCGGAAAATACTTCGACCTTGATGCGGCCGCCTGATTCCGTGCCGATCTTTTCGGCCCAGGGGATGAGAATGCCGGCAGGCACATTCGCCTGCGCAGGCAGGAACTGGTGCATGCGCAAGGTAACTTCCTGCGCGGCAGCGCTGATTGACGACGCCCCTATTGCGGAAAGGGCGAGCGCTGCAACAGCAGCGGATTTCAGGAAATTGCGTTTTTTCATTGTATCCTCCCAGATTGATCTTACCGGCCAAAACCTCGGTCACCCCGGAAACTAAGGGTATTTTTTGCAACTGCATAGGGCCCGACACACATCATTGCGTGGTCTGTGCCCTCAGAGGGTATGCCCTTTCAGACTGCCTTCGGAAAGCTGCTGCTGCAGGGGTGCCATTAGTCTTTCGAATTAACCGACCGATCGGTCAGTCTATAGGTGGAATTGAAGCTTCCGACAACATGTTTTTCAAGCGGATCCGCTTCGTGCAGCAGGATTCGGGTTGGTCTGAAGGCCAATGCCAACAAACAGGCTTTGGTTTGATGCGGTCATTTGCCGGCAGAGCCGCCACCAGTCCTTCCCCAGCAGGCATTCGCCATTGACCCCGGTGTGCTGCCGGGTCAGGTGACGATAATTCCAAGTTTACCTGTTGATCCTTTTCCAAAAAAAGAAAATGATGCCGTCAGGGTGCGTGAGGTCTGTAACACCCAGGGAGGTATTTTATGGCGAATGTATCAATGACGGTGAACGGACGCTCCGTTACCGGCCAATGTGAGGATCGGACTCTTCTTGTCCAGTTCATCCGTGAGAATCTCGGACTGACAGGAACCCATGTCGGGTGTGACACATCCCAGTGCGGCGCTTGCGTGGTTCATGTGGATGGCAAGGCCGTCAAGTCCTGCACCATGCTGGCTGCGCAGGCGGACGGATCGGAGGTCTTGACGATTGAAGGCCTGTCATCGGGTGGCGAATTGCATCCGGTCCAGGCAGCGTTTCGCGAACATCATGGTTTGCAGTGCGGATTTTGCACTCCCGGCATGATCATGTCGGCTGTCGACATGATTGCACGTCATGGTGGTCAGCTTGACGAGAAAACCGTTCGTGCGGAACTCGAAGGCAATATCTGCCGCTGCACGGGCTACCACAACATCGTCAAGGCAGTGCTCGATGCCGCGTCAAAGATGGGCGACGGAGCGAAGGTCGCAGCTGAATAGGCATGCCTGAACAGGCAGTGGTGAAAGGCTAAGGACTATGCGGATGACCAAGAGGCAATAAGAGGACTGGGAATCTGAAGCGCTTGGGCCGGAGATAACTTCCGGCTTGTGTGTCAGCTTCGGGAAGCGCCCAGGCAGCGCAGCCGCAAATTCCGCAGCAGCTTTTCTCCATCACCCAACCGGAGGAGTTTGAGACATGGGAATGGAAGGCATCGGCGCCCGCGTGGCGCGCAAGGAAGACAAGCGGTTTATCACCGGCAAGGGCCGGTACACCGACGATATGGTCGTGCCGGGCATGAAACAGGCCCATTTCGTGCGCTCGCCGCACGCGCATGCAAAAATCAAGAGCATTGATATCTCGGCGGCGGAAAAAATGCCGGGCGTCATCGGCATTCTCAATGGCAATCAGCTGGCCGAAGACGCGATCGGCAATATCATTTGCGGCTGGATGATCCATTCCAAGGACGGCTCTCCGATGAACATGGGCGCCTGGCGCCCGCTGGCGCAGGATACGGTGCGCTATGTCGGTGACGCGATTGCCATCGTGGTGGCCGATACCAAGGCGCAGGCGCGGGATGCGGCTGAGGCTGTCGTTATCGACTATGAAATGCTGCCGGTGGTGACATCCGCGGTGGAAGCGCTCAAGGACGGCGCGCCACAGCTTCACCCGGAAGCAAAGAACAACCAGATCTTCGACTGGGAGATCGGCGATGCCGCGGCAACCGATGCGGCAATCGCATCGGCGGCGCATGTCACCGAGATGCAGATCATCAACAACCGGCTGGTACCCAATCCGATGGAACCGCGTGCGGCACTGGGTGTCTATGACGAGGGCGAGGATCATTTCACGCTCTGGACGACCTCTCAGAACCCGCATGTGGCACGGCTGGTGCTGAGCGCGTTCTACAACGTGGCGCCCGAAAACAAGCTGCGGGTCATCGCACCCGACGTGGGCGGCGGTTTTGGCTCGAAAATCTACATCTACCCCGAAGAGATCGTCTGCCTCTGGGCTTCCAAGCGCACCGGTGTTCCGGTCAAGTGGACTTGCGACCGGACCGAGGCGTTCCTGACTGACGCCCATGGCCGCGACCATGTCACATCGGTCAAGATGGCGTTTGACGCCAACAACAAGATAACCGGATTCAAGGTCGACACGATCGCCAATCTCGGTGCTTACATGTCGCTGTTCTCGAGCTCGGTTCCGACCTATCTCTACGCAACGCTGCTGTCGGGTCAGTACAATATTCCCAACATCCATGCCAATGTGCGCACGGTCTATACCAACACTGTTCCGGTGGATGCCTATCGTGGCGCCGGACGGCCGGAGGCGACCTATCTCATGGAACGGACCATGGAAACGGCGGCACGGGAGCTCGGGATCTCGCCGGCGGAATTGCGCAAGACCAATTTCGTCCGCGAATTCCCGCATCAGACGCCGGTGATCATGTGCTACGACGCCGGTGATTTCGAAGCTTCTCTCAATGCGGCGATGGCAGCCTCCGACTATGACGGGTTCCCGGCGCGCAAGGCGGAAGCAAAGAGCCGTGGCAAGCTGCGCGGCATCGGCATGAGCTGCTACATCGAGGCCTGCGGCATCGCGCCGTCGGCGGCGGTGGGCTCGCTCGGCGCCGGCGTCGGGCTCTGGGAATCGGCAGAGGTGCGGGTCAATGCGGTGGGCACGATCGAAGTGCTGACCGGCTCGCACAGTCATGGCCAGGGCCATGAAACCACCTTCTCTCAGCTTGTCGCCGACCGTTTCGGAGTTGGCATCGACACGGTTTCCATCGTCCATGGCGACACCGACAAGGTGCAGATGGGTATGGGCACCTATGGTTCGCGCTCCGGTGCTGTCGGCATGTCGGCGGTGGTCAAGGCGCTCGACAAGGTGGAACTCAAGGCCAAGAAACTTGCCGCGCATCTGATGGAAGCCGATGAAAGCGACATCGTCATCGAGAACGGCGAACTCAAGGTCGCGGGCACCGACAAGAGCGTGCCGTGGTTCCAGATGGCGCTGGCCGCCTACACCGCGCACAGCATGCCCGAAGGCATGGAGCCGGGACTGAAAGAGGGGGCGTTCTACGATCCGTCCAACTTTACCTTCCCGGCGGGTTGCTACATCTGCGAAGTGGAGGTCGATCCCGAAACGGGCAAGACTGAAATCATCCAGTTTGTGGCCGCCGATGACTTTGGCAAGATCATCAATCCGATGATCGTTGAAGGCCAGGTTCATGGCGGGGTGGCGCAGGGCATCGGCCAAGCGCTTCTGGAAGGCACCCATTACGATGCGGAAACCGGCCAGCTGCTGACGGCGAGCTACATGGATTACACCATGCCGCGGGCCGATGATCTGCCGTCGTTCCAGGTCTCGACGACGGAGACCGCATGCCCGTCCAACCCGCTCGGCATCAAGGGCTGCGGCGAGGCCGGCGCAATCGGGTCTCCGCCGGCGCTGATCAACGCCATCACCGACGCAATCGGCAACAATGATCTGACGATGCCCGCGACCCCGCAACGGGTCTGGGCAGCGCTCGGATCGGCACAGTAGGAAAGGGAGGCAGACATCATGTATGCAACCAATTATCATCGCGCCTCCTCGGTCGAGGACGCCGTCAAGCTGGCTTCGGCAAATGACGAAGCCAAATATCTCTCCGGCGGGCAGACGCTGCTGCCAACCATGAAGCAGCGGCTCGCCGCTCCTTCGGATCTCGTTGATCTTCGCCATATCGCGTCGATGAAGGGGATTTCGGTCAGCGGCGGCTCCATCCGCATCGGAGCGGCCACACCGCATGCAGACGTTGCGAGCTCGTCAGAGATCGCGGCCGCCTGTCCGGCGCTTGCCCATCTGGCAGCTCATATCGGCGATCCGCATGTCCGGCATATGGGGACGATTGGCGGCTCGATCGCCAACAATGACCCGGCGGCGGACTACCCGGCCGGGCTGATGGCGCTGGGTGCCACAATCGTCACCGACAAGCGCTCGATCTCTGCCGATGATTTCTTCACCGGGATGTTCGACACGGCACTCGATGACGGCGAACTGGTGGTGGCGGTGGAAATCACGGCTCCTTCGAAGTGCGGATATGCCAAGTTCCCCAACCCGGCCTCGCGCTATGCGATGACCGGCGTGTTCGTTGCCAAGCATGGTGACGGTTCGGTGCGGGTGGCGGTCACCGGTGCAGGTTCGGACGGCGTGTTCCGGCATGCAGGCATGGAACAGGCGCTGGCTTCGGATTTTTCCGCCGGGGCGCTTGATGGTGTCACGATCGACGATTCCGATCTGATGTCGGACATCCACGCGTCCTCGGCCTACCGCGCCAACCTGGTCAAGGTCATGGCCAAACGAGCCGTCACAGCAGCCGGCTGACAAGCCGCCGGTGATGGCAACACTTACTGCAGGGCGGTCCTTTTGGGGCCGCCTTTTTTCATGGGCGATCAGGCAGGCTTGCGCATCAGCGAAGCAGCCACGGCACGGGCATCGCGATCGGTTTCGTAGACATCATCGATGGTCAGAGCGACGCGGCCATCATCAAGCCGGTCCATTGCGGCAGCGACGATGTCCGCCATCTCCAGAAAGCCGATCTGACCGGCGATGAAGGCGTCCAGCGCGATCTCCTTGGCGCCGTTGAGAACTGCGCCCTGAAGCCCGCCACGCTGCATGGCGGTGCGGGCGAGAGCGAGGGCCGGGAAACGGGTCTCGTCGGGTGCATGGAACTCGAGCTGCGCCAGCTTGGCAAAATCAAGCCGTTCGACCGGCAGGCTGGCGCGCCTTGGATAGGCGATGGCGTATCCGATGGCATGACGCATATCCGGCGCGCCAAGCTGGGCGAGAACCGAACCGTCAGTGTAGCCGACCATCGAATGGATGATCGATTGCGGATGGACGATCACCTCGATCTGCTCCGGGCGCATGTCGAAGAGATGCCGCGCCTCGATCATTTCAAGCGCCTTGTTGAACATCGAGGCGCTGTCGATGGAGATCTTGAGGCCCATCGACCAGTTGGGATGCGCGGCTGCCGTTTCGGGTGTGACAGCGGCCATCTGTTCGCGGGTGCAATCGCGGAAAGGACCGCCGGATGCGGTCAGGATAATCCGGTCAACCGCGTGGCGCTGATCCTGCTCCAGCACCTGGAAGATGGCGTTGTGCTCGCTGTCGACCGGCAGAAGCTTGCCGCCACCCGTGGTAATGGCCTGGTGAAACAGATCGCCGGCGGAGACCAGGCACTCCTTGTTGGCAAGCGCGATGTCTGCCCCGTTGGCGACGGCTGCCAGTGTCGGGGCCAGGCCCGCGATCCCGACAATGCCCGCCATCAGAAGATCAGTCTCGCGCGCGCCGGCCTCGATCAGCGCCGAGGGGCCTGCGCCGGCCTCGATGCCGGATCCGGCCAGCGCGGATTTGAGATCTTCATAACGGCCGGGATCAGCCGTGACTGCAAATTGCGCGCCGGTCTGCCTGGCCTGGGCGGCCAGCAGCCCGATATTTCCCATCCCGGTAATGGCGGGGACTTCGAACACGTCCCGGCCGCCGAGATGGGCCATCACATCCAGAGTGTTGCGGCCAATGGAGCCGGTAGCGCCAAGAATGGATATGCGGCGTTTGCGTGTTACGGGGCTGCTGTTCATGCTTTGCAATCAGGGGCTCTGGTTTTGCGGTCAATCCGCCTGGAGGTCATGAGGATTGGCCAGATCGCGGCGAAGGTCTGCCGAAGTCATTCTCTGAACGTCATTTCACTGTGGCTGCCGCTGGCAAACAGCTGTTCAAACCAGTGGTCTTCTAGACCGCCCGTTGAGATCAAGCAATTCCACAAACAGCGCAGAGTGGTCAAGATTGCCGCCGTCGAGTTCATCGGCCAGCCGGACGAAGCGATCGCGAACGGCTTCAACCATCGGCAGTTTGATGCCGAGCTCGCGGGCTTCGATAAGCACGTTGTCGAGATCCTTTATCTGCACCGCAACCCGGCCGCGGGCAACAAAGTCATCTTCCTGCATCCGCTGTCCATGCACCTGCAGGATCGTCGAATCGGCAAAACCGCCGGCCAGGGCTGCGCGAAATGCAGTCAGGTTGCCGCCACCTTCCGAAACCAGGAGGGTGGCTTCGGAGACGGCGCCGATGGCGATGGCGACGATGGCCTGGTTGGCGAGCTTGGCGAGCTGGCCCGCCCCGCTGGGCCCGACCCGGATGGCGCGGCCCATGGCCTCCAGCACCGCCCTGGAATTGTCAAACACCTGTTCGTCGCCGCCGGCCATGATTGCCAGCGTGCCGGCTTCCGCTCCGCCGGTGCCGCCGCTGACCGGCGCATCGAGGTGAAAGACGCCGAGTGCCGATAAACGCCCGGCATGGGCGCGGGCCTGGCTTGGCTGGATCGAGCTCATGTCGATGACGGTTGAACCGCGGCTGAGGGCTTCGGCGACGCCGCTTTCAAACAGCACATTGGCCACGACATTGCCGTCGGTGAGCATGGTGATGACGTGGCTTGCGTCTTTAACCGCCTCTGCGGCGCTTTCCGCCAGACGCGCGCCTTCGCTGACGAGCGGTGCGGCTTTCGACTGGTCGCGGTTCCAGACGGTCAGCTGATGGCCTGCGCCAAGCAGCCGCCGCGCCATGGGCAGGCCCATCAGCCCGGTGCCGAGCAATGCAATCGAAGTCGTCATGTCTGGTGCCCTCTTCCACATTTCATCCAGCTGGAATCAGTACAGATGCCGGAGCGGCGTGGCAAATTCCAATCGATGCGTGAGGGATGATGCTCGTCTCAAACGCCCAGCTGCGCAAGTGCCTATACAATTGGCATTGCTGCACATAACGTGACAGGCATGAGTGAGTCTGAAACCCTTGATAGCCGATATTCCTGGACGCGGCTTGGCGTGACCCTGGCCATTGCCGTGCTTGGCAATGTCGGCATGTGGTCGATCATTGTCATCATGCCCGCGGTGCAGGCGGAGTTTGCCGTTGCCCGCGCCGATGCATCGTTGCCCTACACCCTGACCATGATTGGTTTTGCGCTGGGCAATCTGGTGATCGGGCGCGCCGTCGACCGGTTCGGTGTCACCAGCGCGTTGATCGGCTCGGCGCTGACCATGGCAGCGGGTTTCGGGCTGGCCGCCGTCAGCGGTTCGATTGTTTCGCTGTCGGTGATGCAGTTCATCATCGGGTTCGGCACCGCGGTTGGGTTCGGGCCGCTGATTGCCGACATTTCACACTGGTTCTATCGCCGCCGCGGTATTGCTGTGGCGATTGCCGCGAGCGGAAACTATCTGTCGGGGGCCATCTGGCCGCTTCTTTTGAGCGGCGTGCTGAGCGAACATGGCTGGCGCACCGCCTATATGGTGCTCGCGGTTGTGCCCGTGGTGCTGATGATCCCGCTTTCACTGCTGCTCAGAACGCGGGTTCCGGAAGAGGCCACAGCGCATGCCAACCGGATGTCGCTCGACAATGCCCGATCGGTGCGGTTTTCGCCAACCGCGCTGCAATGGATGCTGGGGCTGGCCGGTATCGGTTGCTGTGTGGCGATGTCGATGCCGCAGGTCCACATCGTGTCCTACTGCGCAGATCTCGGCTACGGGCCGACGGTTGGCGCCGAAATGCTGTCGCTGATGCTGATGGGCGGGGTGGTGTCGCGGCTGATCTCGGGGCTGGTGGCGGACCGGCTGGGCGGGGTGATCACGCTTCTCATCGGCTCGACGCTGCAATGCATCGCGCTGTTTTTGTATCTGCCGTTTGATGCCCTGGTGCCGCTCTATGTCGTCAGCCTGATCTTCGGGCTGTCGCAGGGCGGGATTGTTCCCAGCTATGCCCTGGTAGTGCGCGAGTATCTTCCGGCCAGGGAAGCCGGTGCACGGGTGGGCTTTGTCATCATGGCGACCATAATGGGCATGGCCTTGGGCGGCTGGATGTCGGGATGGATCTATGACCTCACCGGATCCTACCGCGCGGCTTTCCTCAACGGGATTGCCTGGAACTTCCTCAACATCGGCATCATGATGCTGATCCTGCTCAAGTCACGCGCACGGCGCGGGGATGCCGTGCCGGCGTGACCGGCAAGACGCGATCTGAATGGGTACGGAGTGAGGCTGGGTGGTGATCCCGGAAGGATTCGAACCTTCGACCCCAGGATTAGGAATCCTGTGCTCTATCCCCTGAGCTACGGGACCACGCGAGAAAGTCCATACAGAAAACCGGGCGGTTCTTCAATACGAAGAACCGCCCGGTTGTGATGTTCCGGCGTTAGGCCGTCAATCAGGCGGCGAGTGCCTTTTCGGCCAGCCTGACCCAGTAGGAGACGCCGACAGGAATGGCGTCGTCGTTGAAGTCGTAGGCCGGGTGATGCAGGCCCGCGGTGTCGCCATTGCCCATGAAGATGAAGGCGCCGGGACGGGCTTCGAGCATGAAGGAGAAATCCTCGCCGCCCATTGTCGGCGGCTGTTCGCGTTCGACCATTCCGGCACCGGCGATGCTTTCGGCGATGTCGGCGGCGAAATCGGTCTCGTCGGCATGGTTGAAGGTGATCGGGTAATTGCGCAGGTAATTTAC
>Ga0114910_1001349_pt1 | contig 11709 bp, 7 predicted proteins | sample MalvireepMed_908_FD_83500 | JGI IMG/M metagenome (GOLD analysis project Ga0114910, IMG submission 83500) | Marine viral communities from the Global Malaspina Expedition - Malaspina viral metaG DeepMed_908 | ecosystem: Environmental > Aquatic > Marine > Oceanic | place: Mediterranean Sea...
ATATTGAAGAGGATCATTGCCACAAAATTGCGGCAAAGCGTCTTCATGACGTTGCGAAGTTCGGTCATTTCCGGGTAGAAACGCTGGTCTGGTTCTGCGGGACAATTGTTTTCGCAGCTGTTGAGAGGTTTGCAGGATGGATTCTTCGGTCAAACATGGGCGCGGGCGCGCGTTTCGAGTTGCGCTCATTGTCGCCGGGTTGGCTGGCGTATCGGCGGGAGTCAGTGGCTGCCAATCCGATCCTGACATCGATATCACCAATTATGCCCAGTCGGTCGAGCCGGCTGATGTGCTGTACAATCAGGGCCTTGCAAACCTGCAGGCCGGTCAGCTGACCGAGGCGGGGCGAAAATTCGACGCTGTCGACAAGCAGCATCCCTATTCCGAGTTTGCCCGCAAGTCGATGGTGATGAGCGCGTTCACCAACTACCGCCAGGGGCAGTACACCGAGGCGATCAACACCGCGTCGCGCTATCTCAGCCTTTATCCCAATGATGAGGACGCGGCTTACGCGCAATACATCGTCGGGCTTTCCTATTACCGGCAGATCCCCGAAGTCACACGGGATCAGCGCACCTCGGCGCGCGCCATTGCCGCTTTCACCGAAGTGATCGAGCGCTATCCCGATTCCGAATATGTCGAGGATAGCCAGGCCAAATTGCGCTATGCGCGCGATCAGCTGGCCGGCAAGGAAATGCAGGTCGGGCGCTATTACCAGGAGCGCAAGGAATATGTGGCCGCTGCCAACCGGTACCGGCTGGTGGTCGAGCAATATCCCAATACCCGTCAGGTCGAAGAGGCGCTGGCGCGTTTGGTCGAGACCTATTATGCGATGGGTCTGGAAAGCGAAGCACAGACGGCGGCGGCCGTGCTCGGGCATAACTATCCCGACAGCCAGTGGTATGCGGATTCCTACAAGCTCCTGAAGTCCCGTGGCCTTGAGCCGCGCGAGAACAAGGGTTCCTGGATTTCGCGTGCCGGGTCTGCCCTCGTCGGCTCCTGAAACGGACGGCAATGCTTGTCCAGCTGTCGATCCGCGATATAGTTCTGATCGAGAAGCTTGATCTCGAGTTTGACTCAGGTCTGTCGGTTCTCACCGGCGAAACCGGTGCCGGTAAATCGATCCTTCTGGACAGTCTTTCACTGGCGCTGGGCGGCCGTGGCGATGGCAGCCTTGTGCGCCATGGCGCAGACAAGGGTCAGGTAACGGCTGTCTTTGACGTCGGCACCGATCATCCGGTGCGAAAGCTCCTGCGCTCCAACGATATTGATGATGACGGCGATCTGGTGTTCCGCCGGGTGCAGTCGGGCGATGGCCGTACACGGGTGTTCATCAATGACCAGCCGGCGAGCGTGGCGCTGATGCGTCAGGCGGGCCTGCTGCTGGTGGAAATCCACGGTCAGCATGATGACCGCGCCCTGATCGATACCGACGCGCACCGGGCGCTGCTTGACGTGTTCGGCGAGTTGACGGACCGGGCTTTGGATGTCGGCCGGCTGCATGAGAGCTGGCGCGAGGCCGAGCGGGCGCTGAAGGCCCACCGCGCCAAGGTCGAGGAGGCGCGACGGGAGGCCGACTGGCTGCGCTCCTCCGTCGATGAGCTCGAAAAGCTTCATCCCGTTGAAGGCGAGGAGGAGGAGCTTGCGGTTCGCCGGTCGCTGATGATGAAATCCGAGAAGATGGCCAGCGACATCAACGAGGCCAATGAGGTGCTCAACGGCCAGGGCTCGCCGATGCCGGTGATCAGCGGGCTGGTGCGGCGGTTGGAGCGCAAGGCGCAGGAAGCGCCCGAACTGCTCAATGACACGGTTGCAGCGCTGGATGCGGCGCTGAACGCGCTGGCTGACGCGCAGACGGCGGTCGAAACGGCACTGCGCATGGCCGATTTCAACCCGCGCGAGCTGGAGGAAACCGAGGAGCGGCTGTTCGCACTCAGGGGGGCTGCGCGCAAATACAATGTGCCGGTGGAGGCTTTGCCTGAGCTGGCAGCCCGAATGGTTGCCGACCTGTCGGATCTCGACGCGGGTGAAGAGCGGCTTGAAGCGATGCAGGGCCGGGTCCGCGACTCCAGAGCCGCGTTTCTGCATTCGGCCGAGCAGCTTTCCGAGCGGCGCCACAAGACCGGAGAGGCGCTGGCCGCGGCGGTGATGGCCGAGCTGCCGGCGCTGAAGCTTGAGCGTGCCGAATTCCTTGTCGAGATCGCCAGTGATATCGACCATGCGGGACCGTCGGGCATCGACGCGGTTGCCTTCCACGTGCGCACCAATCCCGGCTCGCGTCCCGGACCGATCATGAAGGTGGCCTCAGGCGGCGAGCTGTCGCGGTTCCTGCTGGCGCTGAAAGTGGCGCTGGCGGATCGCGGGTCCGCGCCGACACTGGTGTTCGACGAGATCGACACAGGGGTGGGCGGAGCCGTGGCCGATGCCATCGGCAAGCGGCTCAAGCGGCTGGCCTCGGGCGTTCAGGTGCTGTCGGTCACCCATGCACCGCAGGTCGCAGCCCGCGCCGCCACGCATCTGCTGATCGCCAAGGGCCCGTCCGATCCTGGATCCAAGACCGTATCGACACGGGTGAGCACAATGGATGCTGATGCACGGCGCGAAGAGATTGCCCGGATGCTGGCCGGCGAGCATGTGACCAACGAGGCGCGCGCGGCCGCGGCACGGCTGCTGGATGCGGCGGACTGAAGACGTGTTCGGCCTACCAGAAGACCTTGTTGAATCCTGAGGGGCCTTCGAGCCGGGCCATGATGCTGCTGACGCGAGAGGTGGAGTCGCGCGCATTGTCGGTGCTCCACTGCAGCCTGGCGTCGTCAGGCGAGTCGGCGGATATCATCTCGACAACGCTCCTGAGCTGGTAGGCGGTATCCATGAAGCTGGCCGCTGTTTCCATATCCTGCGTGTTCAGTCTGGCATTCACCGGGGTGGTCTCGGCCAGAATGTCGAGATAGGCGGCGGGCAGAGAATTGTCTGCAGGCTGTTCCATCCTTGACGGCTGTTCCAGCCCTGCCAGTGTCTTGAAGGCAGTGGCAAAGTCGGTCGCCGCGGATTCAAGCTCCTTGGCCATCCGGGCGGTATGGCCCGCCAGGAAGCCGGGTGCAAGGTTGAACAGCGCCAGCGTGTTCATCTGTTCCTTGAGATGCTTGAGACGGTCTTCGGCGAAGGCCTTGCGGCTGAGCGCTGCCGATTCAACGAAATTGTCCAGTTTGGCCAGCGGGTCGGACGCATCATCCTGCATCGCCGCATCAGCTGACGCACGGGCCGGAGCTGACCGATCCACCGATGTGGACTGAATCGAGACAAGATGTGAGCCGACGATCATTTGGCCATGGGTCCTTCATCGCAGACTGAAAGCTGCTGCTGTCAGACAGCATACACATCAAGTCTTAACCGCCGATTGATTGCGGTCCATCGCCGCTGTTGTCTTTTCATTCCTGCCGATTGCGCTAAAACACTGACGATTCCGGAGTGCTGTAGATGACCGACGAAACCAAGCCCGTTGACGGACTGAGTGAAGCCGAGGCGAAGGCCGAGCTTGAGCGGCTTGCCGCGGAGCTTTCCCGGCATGACGAGGCCTATCACGGCAAGGATGCGCCGATTATTCCGGATGCTCAGTACGATGCGCTGAAGCGCCGGAACGAGCAGATCGAAGCCCGGTTTCCGGCGCTGGTGCGGATCGACAGCCCGCGGTTCAAGGTTGGTGCTGCCGTTGCCGAAGGCTTCAGCAAGATCACCCACAAGGTGCCGATGCTGTCGCTCGACAATGCCTTCAATGACGAGGACGTGCGCGATTTCGTCAATTCGGTCTACCGCTTCCTCGGCCAGCTTCCGGACCAGTCGATTGCCTTCACTGCCGAGCCGAAGATCGACGGCTTGTCGATGTCGATCCGATACGAGGACGGCAAGCTGGTCACCGCCGCCACCCGCGGCGACGGCACCACCGGCGAGAATGTCACCGCCAACGTTAAGACCATTTCCGAGATTCCCAACACGCTGCCCGCAGGTGCGCCGTCTGTGGTGGAAGTGCGCGGCGAGGTCTATATGGCGAAGGAAGATTTCCTGGCGCTCAACGCCCGCATGGCAGCCGAGGGCAAGCAGACCTATGTCAATCCGCGCAACACTGCCGCAGGCTCGCTCAGGCAGCTTGATTCGTCGGTGACGGCCAGCCGCAAGCTCAAGTTTTTCGCCTATGCCTGGGGCGATATGTCGGACATGCCGGCCGACACCCAGCACGGCATGATCGAGACCTTCGAGGCCTGGGGCTTCCCGGTCAACCCGCTGACCAAGCGGCTGGGCAGCATCGAGGCACTGATCGAGCATTACAACGCCATCGGGCTGGCGCGTGCCGAACTGCCCTATGATATTGACGGCGTGGTCTACAAGGTCGACCGGCTCGACCTGCAGGCGCGCCTCGGGTTTCGCTCGCGCAGTCCGCGCTGGGCAATTGCCCACAAGTTCCCGGCCGAGAAAGCCACCACGAAACTCACCGCCATCGACATCCAGATCGGCCGCACCGGGGCGCTGACGCCGGTGGCGCGGCTTGAGCCGATCACCGTGGGCGGCGTGGTGGTGACCAATGCGACATTGCACAATGCCGAGGAGATCGAGCGGCTCGGGGTGAAGATTGGCGACCTTGTGCAGATCCAGCGCGCCGGCGACGTCATCCCGCAAGTGCTCGGGGTCGTGTCCTCGCCCGACGACGCGGTGGCCTTCGACTTTCCGAAAATCTGTCCATGTGAGCTGAAAACGCCGGTGATCCGCGAGGAAACCGCTGGCGGTGTGGAAGGCGTCATCCGCCGCTGTTCGGGTGAATTCGCCTGTCCGTTCCAGCGCAAGGAACATCTCAAGCATTTTGTCTCGCGCAAGGCTTTCGACATCGACGGTCTGGGCGAGAAGCAGATCGAGTTCTTCTATGGCGACAAGACGCTGCCGATCAACCAGCCGGCCGATATCTTCACGCTGAGGGAGCGCGACGAGGCCAATGGATTGCAGCGGCTGAAAAACCGCGATGGCTATGGCGACACCTCGGCGCAAAAGCTGTTCGATGCCATCGAGGCGCGCCGCACCATTGCACTTGACCGTCTGATCTTCGGCCTCGGCATCCGGCATGTCGGAGAACAGACTGCCAAGACGCTGGCGCGCGCCTATGGTGACTGGGCCTCGGTTCACGAGGCGGCGCTGGCCATTGCCAATGGCGACAAGGCGGCGATCGAGGAGATGGACGCGCTTGATGATATCGGCCCGGCGGTGGTGGAAGCCATCGGCCGCTTCTTTGGCGAGTCGCACAATACCGGGATGGTCGACAATCTCACCGCACAGCTGACCATCCTGGAGGCCGAAAAGCCGGCACAGGATTCCCCCGTTGCCGGCCTCACGGTGGTGTTCACCGGCAGCCTCGAGAAGATGACCCGCGACGAGGCCAAGGCCGTGGCCGAGCGGCTGGGCGCCAAGGTTGCCGGATCAGTGTCGAAAAAGACAGACATTCTCGTCGCCGGCCCCGGCGCGGGCTCGAAACTCACCAAGGCGCAAGAGCTCGGCGTCCGGACCATGGACGAGGACGGCTGGTTCGAGCTGGTGGGCGTCACGCCCGGCGGCTGAAACAGCGCGTCCCGTTGCAGAAACTTTCTACTCTGCCGGTTTGAGCGTTCGGTCGAAGGCCGCGGTGATCAGCGTCACCAGTTCCGCGTGGATGTCAGCGCGGGTGCGGGGTCCCGCGTCATCGCAGATCGGGTCGGTTTCGCCGACCGATTGCAGGAACGGCTTAGCCTCCGGCGTGCATTGGAGCAGGAAGCTGTAATGGACGGCATCGGCAACATAGGCATGCGTTCCATTCGGGGTCAGCCGCGCAAGGTCTGCCGCTTCGACTGACACCGGCACAGTCCCGGATTGGCCGAGATTGATGAAGCTCATGGGGATCTCGATGTTTTTCAGGCTGCCGGCATCAAATGCACGGGCGACCGAAGGATCGACCAGCACTGCGGATTTCAGGCGGCTGTCGCGGTTCGACTGCTCGAAGCGGGCCTTGTCGATGGTGCGCAGATCAAGGGGGGCGACCGCGACGAGGGTATTGTCGACATAGGCCGTGTCCCCGGCAAACCAGTTGCAATCGGCCATGGTTGGATAGGTTTCGCAATACCGGGCATAGTCTTCGAGGCTTGCGGTTGCGCCGGCAAATTCCATCGCCGCCGCCCCGCCGAGGGAAAAACCGACAATGCCAATGGCGTTGGCGTCGATCAGCTTGCCCCATTGCGGATCGGCTTCAAGCGCCGAGACCAGCGTTGACAGGTCGTCTGTCCGCTCCCAGATCTTGGGGGTGTCGGCGGGTGTTGAATGGCCACTTGTGGTGCCGGGGTGGTTGGGCCCGGCGACGACATAGCCGGCACTGGCGAGGGCACCCGCCAGCCAGGCCATGCCCTTTACTGTCGAGCCGGAACCGTGTGACAGCACCACAAGCGGATAGGAGCCTTCCGCAGGTTTCGCATCTGCCAGGGCCGGACTGCCGGCAAACACGCGGTTTTCCCCGACCATCACAGGCTCACCACCGCCGGCTGACGGATACCAGATTGTAACGGCCAGATCGCGCTGGCGGCTCTCCGACGGGATCAAGATATCTCTGGTCCCGGCCTCTCCGGCTGTTGCAGGGGACAGATGCAGGGCGGCGCTTGCCAGCAGGACGGAGAGGATTGGCAGGGTCTTTGTCATTGTGGTCTCGCTTTCGGATGTGAATGTCGATGACCGAAGTCTTTGGCCGTTTCTCCTTCCAAAGCGTCCTTGAACATGATTGAGGTCGTCCTCGATCGTGATCCGGGTATGATCGGGGCCGATTCTGAACTTGTCCTGGAGGCGCCAGTTGCTGTTTGTACCGCTGCCGTTCGTGGTCGCGCTCTTGCTCGTCATCGTGCTGGCGGGCATTGTCCATGGCCGGGATGACCGGCCCAACTTCCATTTCGTTGCGCTGATCGCGCTGTGCGCCGTGCAGTCGGTGATGGTCGGCCTGCGCTGGGGCTACGGCGTTGCCGAAGTGCGGCACGTCTTGCCCGCGCTTGCCGCCTGTCTGCCACCGCTGGTCTATGCCAGTTTCCGCAGCCTGGTGCATCGCGATGAACCTGGTCGCCGGCTCGGCGAAGCGATACATGCGGTGCCGCTGCTCTGCGTTCTGGCGCTGCTCGTCTTCGCGCCGAGATTGATTGACCCGGCCCTGATCACGGTCTTTGTCGTCTATGCACTGGCCATCATGCGTCTCGGCCGGTCTGGGCCGGACGGGCTTGACGAGGCCCGCTTCGACAGCGCCGCCGACGCCTATCGTGCGCTCAACATCGCGGCGGCCGCGCTTCTGGTTTCAGCTGCTTTCGATGTCGTCATTCTCATGGATTTCGAATGGTCGCTGGGTGTCAATGCGGCAGCGGTGGCCGGCGACGCCAATATCCTGATGCTGCTGTTCATCGGCTGGGCGGCGATGGCGACGTCGCGTGTGCGCAGCGAGAGCCAGCAACCGGTCTCACAAGGCGCCGATGCAGACACGGTTGCACTTGACCAGGAGGTGCTGGACCGGGTCGAGGCGCTGGTCTCCGGAGAGAAACTCTATCGCGACGAGAACCTGACACTGACGCGGCTGGCGCGCCGCGCCGGGCTTCCGGCACGCGCGGTGTCCGGTGCCGTCAACCGTCTGACCGGCGGCAATGTCTCGCAATATGTCAACGGATTCCGCATCGGCGAAGCCTGCCGGTTGCTTGCCGACACGGAGATGTCTGTCACCCAGGCTATGCTGCAGTCAGGCTTCCAGACGAAATCCAATTTCAATCGCGAGTTTTTGCGGGTCACCGGTCTGAGCCCGGGCGCCTGGCGTCAAAGCCGCAGGCAATAGTCTGCCTGTGGCCGGGATGAAGCGCGGCGATATCAACGGTTTCTCCTGCAGGCTGGCGGATGGAATGCCCGTGACTATGTGGCGCTGCGGAGGGTTATTCCGCTGGGCAAAGCCCCGGCGAGCTGCGGCGGCTTGCTGCTTGGCAGACAAGTTGTGTGTCCGGACGCAAGGCGCTGCCCGGACCTTCTTGCTTTGAATTGCCCCCGGGCCATGGCCAAAACGGCTTTGCAGACGTGGTTGCCTAGAATCCGCAAGGCGGCTTAACGGCTTTTTGACTCCCTTGCGCCAAGGATCAGCGAGTGGATGACCAGCAAGCTCCGGGCGGAACCTCTTCGATGAAGTATTCCAGTAAAACATCAGTCAAGGATTCCGATACATGGAAGCGGGCGCTCGACGTTGCCGGGCTGGGTGTCTGGGATTGGGACCTGACCACCAACATTACCGATTATTCCGAGTCCTGGTGCCGCATGCTCGGTTACGAACGCAGCGACCTTCCGGAGAATGAAGATCTGTTTCTGCTTCTGGTTCATCCCGAAGACAGGACAAGTGCAATTGCAAGCGGCGACCGGCATCTGGCCGGTGAAAGCGACAGCATCGAGACCGAGTTGCGCCTGCGGCACAAGGACGGACACTGGGTTTGGGTGCTGGACAGAGGCGCGATCATCGAGCGGGATGACAATGGCCATCCGTCGAGAGTGCTGGGTGTTCAGACCGACATCACTCAACAAAAGGAAGCCGAGCGGCAAGCCAGTCTGACGAATGAGCGGTTCAAGCTTGTTCTGGCAGCGTCTGAAACCGGCATCTGGCATTTCGATGTGGGACAGGACCGAAGCTTCTGGGATGCCAAGACATGCGAGATGTTCGGGCTGGATCCTGTCGATAGCGAGATCGACAGCGAGACCTGGCATGGCTTCCTGCACCCCGATGACAGGCAGGAAGCGGAGCGTCAGCATGGTGAGGCCATTGGTACTGACGCCGTGATGAAGGTTACCTACCGGATTGTCCGGAAGGATGGCGAAATCCGTTACATCAACACGCTGGCCAAGTCGGTAAAGAGCCAGGGAAGTGCCGGTTATCTGGTCGGGACAATCCGGGACGTCACCGATGAGGTCACCGCGGCGCGGTCGCAACTTGCCGAAAAGCAGCGCTACAAGATCACTTTGGGTGCGATCCGGGATTCGGTGATCAGCACGAATGTCGCGGGGGTGATAAACTTCGCCAACCCGTCTGCCAGCGAAATGCTGTCGATTGGACAGAGCGACCTGATCGGCCACAACATTTTCTCCCTGTTCAGAAACGACAGCCTGATCAAGAGCATCGAGCTGGATAACCCCCAGGATTTCTCCAAGGGGGTGACCCTGGAGATTCATTCTGAACTCTATCGTTGCAAGAGCAGTCCGATTCTGGCCGCCCCCGGCGACAGTTGGGGCAGGGTCTATACGTTCCAGAATATCTCGGAGGAAACCCGCCGGCAGCAGCAACTGGCCTATGCAGCCCATCATGATGCGTTGTCGGGACTCTACAACAGGACCGCGTTCGACGGTGCGATTGAAAAGGCCATCGGGAACGCGGCAAACCGGGCGTTTGCAATCCTCTATCTGGATCTCGACCACTTCAAGGCGCTCAATGATTTTGCCGGACATGCGGCAGGAGACGAAGCGCTGCGGGCAGTTGCTGCCAGCATAACCGAGATCCTGCCTGAAGAGGCGTATTTCGCGCGTCTGGGTGGGGATGAATTCGCGATCCTGATCCCGGACACCGATCTGGAGGCCGCGCAGAAAATTGCTGGCGATGCTATCGCCGCGGTGCAGGCGGTGGATCCCGGCCAGAGTGTCGGCGGACCTCGCCTCGGCTGCAGCATCGGCATTGCCATTGTCAGCGATCCGGCGATCAGCGCTTCCGATGCGCTGGCGCGCGCCGATGACGCCTGCTACGCAGCCAAATCATCAGGACGCAACCGGTTCGCGTCTTTCGCGACCAACAGCTCGAGAGCGGCCTCCGGTCTGTCTGCCGCAAGGGAAGTGGCGGATCTGACGGAGGCGCTGGAGGAGAGCAGGGTGATCCTGTTCGGCCAGGAGATCCATTCCCTGACACCGTCCCGGCTCCAGGGCGGGCGACTTGAGGTCCTGGCCAGACTGCGGGCCCGCGACGGTCGTCTGGTCGGCCCGGATGCGTTCATCCCGGCAGCCGAACGGTTCGGAATGGCCTCGGTTCTGGACAAGTGGATCATCGGCAAGGCATTCGCCGATTACGGCCATTTGCTCAGAAAAATAGATCTGAAACTGGGCTTCAACCTGTCCGCGCAGACTTTGTGCGACCCCGGCTTGTGGTCTTTCATATGCGATGCGGCGAAAGAGCATGGCACGGAGTTGTCGCAGATTGCCTTTGAGATCACGGAAACGGCCGCGGTGACGTGCTTTGAAACCGCCAACCGGTTTGTTCACAGCGCCCGCCAGCATGGCTGCATGGTGTCGCTGGATGATTTCGGGTCGGGCTTGAGTTCGTTCGACTACCTGCGTCGGTTCCCGATCAACTGCATCAAGATCGATGGCGCTTTCGTCGAAAAGATTGTCGACAGCGACGTGGACAGGGCCATCGTCGCGGCTGTGGTGGAGCTGGCCAGAAACCTCGGACTTGATGTGGTTGCCGAGAAAATCGAGAACGAGGACATCGCGATGCAGCTGTGCAAACTCGGTGTCGCCCATGGCCAGGGCTACCATCTCCACCGGCCGGAGCCTCTTGAGGATTTGGTGCAACGCCGGCTGGGGTCGATGCAGCACTTTGAAACCCGGGTCATGAGCGCCTAGGCCGCCGCCCGGAGCGGTCGCGCTGGCTTGCCGCTGCCGGTCTCGGATCATCCTGCCGGCAGGATGACCGCTTGAAACAGCTTTGGTGTTTTACGCCAAGACCGCCCGCAGCACCACGAACAGGAAGCCCGAAAGCACAGCTGCGGCGGGGACGGTGATTACCCAGGCGGCAACGATCTGCAGGAAGTGCGAACGGCGGACCAGCTTGCGGCGGCGCTGCTCGGCGAGGCGGCCCTTGCTGGCTTCGTCGCCGTCGCTGTTGATCTTGTGGCGGGTGACGTAGTCGGCCCGGCGGCTGGATTTTTCAGTGTACCATTCGCGGAAGAAACCGACGCCGAACACGGCCCCCACGGCGATGTGGGTGGAGCTGACCGGCAGGCCGAGCCAGGAGGCGACAATCACGGTGATTGCGGCTGACAGCGCCACGCAATAGGCGCGCATCGGGTTGAGCTTGGTAATCTGGTTGCCGACCATGCGGATCAGCTTCGGGCCGAACAGCAGCAATCCCAGCGAGATGCCAACAGCGCCGACCGCCATCACCCAGAGCGGGATCACCACCTTGGGCGCGACTTCGCCAAGCTCGGCGGTGTGGACGATCGCCGCCAGCGGGCCGACCGCATTGGCCACATCATTGGCGCCATGGGCAAAGGAGAGAAGCGCAGCGGAGAAGATCAGCGGCAGGCCGAACAGCTTTCTCAAAGACTGATTTCGGTTCTCAAGCCCGCGCGACTGGTGCGCGATGACCGGCCTGGCGATGAGCCAGCCGACAATTGCAGCGCCGAGGCCGATCAGCAGGGCGGTGCCCATCGGGATCTCGATCAGCGCCTTGACGCCCTTGAGCGACAAATAGGTGGCGAAAGCACCGGCCATGATGGCGATCAGCACCGGCACCCAGCGCTTTGCTGCGGCGATCTTGTCTTCCTGATAGATGATGGCTGTCTTGATGAAGGCGAGGAAGAGGGCCGCGATCAGGCCGCCCATGATCGGCGAGATCACCCAGCTGGCGGCAATTCCGCCCATGGTCGGCCAGTTGACGGC
>Ga0114910_1001374_pt1 | contig 11626 bp, 6 predicted proteins | sample MalvireepMed_908_FD_83500 | JGI IMG/M metagenome (GOLD analysis project Ga0114910, IMG submission 83500) | Marine viral communities from the Global Malaspina Expedition - Malaspina viral metaG DeepMed_908 | ecosystem: Environmental > Aquatic > Marine > Oceanic | place: Mediterranean Sea...
GCGTTAAAGACCCGATCCGTATGTTGCCGCTTGTCGCCTGCAGGTAGGAATCCCATTTGCCGGAAATCTGGTGGTTGAAGGCGGCGGTGCCATCCCCGGCATGAATGGTCAGGTAGCAACCATGGCTGGTGTTGGTGCCGCGGAAAAAGCGGAATGCGGCCGAGCTGGTGCCGTCGTCCGGCATCGGCGCGAGATCAATTAGCGCACCCACGCCGGGCGGGGAGACATGGGTGAACAAGGTCTGGCCTGCGCTTGCGTTTACCAACTCGCAATAACCGCCGGAGCCGTCCTCCTGCAGACGGATGCCAGGATTGTTCGCGCCACCGAGATGAAGTGTGCGGTCGGCACTTGCCCTTTGCAGCGCAAGATGGCCGGTGACGGTGTCAGCTCGCAGCACTTCCGTGAATGCCACACCATCGCCGGAAACCTTCAGTGCCAGCTGGTTGTCGCCGATCAGGCCGATTTCGGCACGGCCGGAAAAGCCGGACTGGAAAACCAGCGAGGCGGTGTGCGCCTCATCGATCTTGTTGATGACCTTGCGGGCATCGCCGCTTCCCGGCGTCACATCGTCGTGGCTGAGCAGTTCGGCATCCGCCTTCACCGCCAGCCGGTTGGTCGTGTCAGCAGCGGTGTTGACGCCGAATCTCGGCACATGGTCAGCCGACAACGGGATCGCCGACCAGCCGGCGCCAGTGAAGAGCAGAAAAACGCCGGCGTCGACCACATAGGCGAGGAAACCGGGGGCCGGTGCTATTGCGGTGAACTGGCCATCCAGCCAGGCCGCGATGTTGCCCGGCTCGATGAAATCCCAGGACGGGCCGGACCGCCCGGCAGGCAGTATCCACGTTTCACCATCCTGGGGATCAGCTGGCTCAACATCCTGGGTGGCAGAGACCACCGCACATTGCAAAAGCGCATCAACCAGCTGCAGGCTTTCATTGACGGTGACATGCTTTTGGGCTTGCGAAGGCGAGAGATAGGGAAGCGCGTGACGAGGTGAGAGATTGGACATGGGGAACTCCTGGATCACATTAGGCCAGGAATGATAAGCGATGATCGGAAGGGGTGGACGTTTCCATAAGCAAAAACGTGCTCTACCCAAATTGAATTTTCAATTTTTCCCAACATGCAAGAAGTCAACTTGCATGCCGTGCCAAGGGAACAGGAATCTTCGCCCAATAGCCAGACATACTCTTCAATCGGGCTTCGCTACTGCTTATGAAATAGGCAATATCGTGAATTCCGGTGACCGGATCTCTGCCAGATGCCGATACGATTTGGAGGCCCGGTATGGCATTTGCTATACGTTGAGGAAAATCGGCCCCGTAATCGCGGTAGTGATAATTTATCTCCGGATCAGCCCAACCCCAATCTACAGTTTCCCAGCGCATCGTTGGTGTGGGAATAGTAAGAGATACAATGCCATCCGGCCCTGACACGCGAACCATCTCCTTAATGGCCTGAATATCGTCCGGCACATGCTCAAGAACGTGATTTGAGATTACAAATTCAAATCGCCCAGCCTCGAGCCCCGTGTCCATCATATTGTAACTATTTGCGCTGCCGTATACGGAGCCGACATACTCCGAGAACCATTCTGGCTTTACGCTCGCATCAGGGGCAAATTGCAACGCGCGGCAATCTGACAATTGTCCGGAAACCGCCGAATATAGCTCATACAATATTCGATGCCGCTCCATACTGTTGCATCCATCGCACAACGGTTTCAAGCCATGAGCAAGTCTGCCCTTGAAACCCGCACTAAAGTCTGTGCCGCCGCAAATGTTGCACACAGGAGATTGAGGATTCGGCAATTCGATCTCCAATTCTACCTAGGCGATCTTTTTCAGACAAAAGCTGAAATGACCATGAGGCTCCAACGTGAGATATTCATACTCCCAGTCGTAGTTCACACAAAATTCATGGCACGCTTCGATCACGCCATAGGGCACGGGGGTTATGACATTACCGGAAGTAAAATCGTGGCCGCATATGCGTCCACCAGGTTTGCATTTCTGCTGAGCTAAAGCCAATTCCTGGCGGGTAGTGTTATACGAATGGCTTGTGTCGATATAAACCCAATCAAAATACCCATCGTCCATTGAGGAGAGAACATCGGTTGAATTGCCAATATTTACTGAAATAACTTCGCTTTCTATTTGAGAATTAAACTTCTTCCTAATGCCATCCAAGCCTTCTTTATACCGATCAGTGTCCCAAGCATCGATTAAATGAAATTTTTTGGGTTTTGTGATCTCCCAAATCTCATCGCTAAAATCCCCAAAAGCAACGCCAATTTCCGCAACTACGCTATTCGGCTTCAGTAATTGCAACAGAACCGTTCGATCCGGTATGATTTTGCAATTCTGCACGTGTTTCTCCAAAAGAGCTCTTCTTGGCATACTCCTCTTGTATGCAGCTCTCTCTTCGATTGTATTCATGGCCAGTTTTCCCGATTATAAATAGTGCGTATTCCGGAGTGGAATCACTATTGCTGTCCGTAGAAACAACAATCCGATGTGGTGGTGCGGCGTATTCGAATGCAGAATTCATCCAACTGAATTTCAAAACACGTCGCGCTGCATTCGTCTATAAAATGCAATCAGCGTTTCCGGCCTCTTAGCCAGCACACTCCCCAAACTCCCTTGTATTCCTGACAATCTTGGCTTGTGATGGTGTTTGGTTCCGCAGATGATGTCGGCTCATCCAAATTGATGGAGAATAACATGCTCGCCCCTGGCTTCACCACCCGGAAGCACTCATTTATCATCGCCTGAACATCTTCAGCGTGGTCAATTGCATTCACTGAGAAAAGCACATCAAGTTCAGACGTCTGAAGTGGGATCTTTTGCTCCGTAGATCTGATGTATTTTTCTTTATGATTATCTACACCAAGTCGCCGATACTATTCAGCTAAGACATCAATACAGTACCTCTCTTTCACATTGTCCATCCATTCCATGCTTCCCGGGAGCCGCTCCCAAAATGTCCAACGATGAGATTGTCGAGAAAAAACTGGAGATTTTCCTGAAATAGACAGCATAAGACCTCTGTGATGAAAGTTTGCCAAAACTCCCTCTGACTTGAGGCGATCGCTCCAATATTTCAATTCATATGTATACTTTATACCTTTCATTCGATCTAATCATTTTTTGAAACTCATTGACGGGTCTCAAAAATAATTCATCACGCTATTACCTGTGGCTGCGATTACTGTGATGTCAAAGATCGTTGCCGTGTTCTTATCTATAAGCTGCTCATAGCGAGAAGCAGCATTTGGCAACAGTTTAGTCAGCATCGGCCTGATTTTTTCAGAACTGTTCTCATAGCGTCCATCGACCAACATCAGCAAACTGTCTTCGTGGAGAATTGCCGCCAGCTCTTCCAGCGCGTCTGCGAATCCCTGTTCATCAAGACCGGCAAAAGTACTTCTTGCCAGAACAATATCATATTTGGCCGTCCCCTGAGACGATCGCAACCCGGCTCTGGGAAGTGTGGCATGATGCTTGAAAGGCGATTTTCCCCGGAGCAACGGCTCGTCAATTGATACGCAGGTTAGTTTAGGCAATAGATTGCGGCCAAGATTTTGGATAAGGGTGTGCACGACCCTATGCCGCTCCAGCGATCCACATTCGCGGCATTGCGGCGGGCGGCCATTCGCTAGCCTTTCACTGGGACCGGGTATAAAACTGTGAGAGCCGCAGATATTGCAGGTTGGTGCCCGTTCGCGGGCGATTGCCGGAGCTTTCTCCAACGCTGCGCCGTTGGTCGTATATCGCAGCAGTTCCTGCAGATAACCCGAAAGCTGGGCAGCCTGGGTTGCGGCCTTTAGCCCTGAAAACAGCACTTCATCATCCACGCCGTGGGATTCGAGTGTTTCGAGATGCTTTGCAAACACCTCCACAACGTCTTTTTCCAGCTTGGCAATGGCCGGCGGCTGGTAGTCGTTCTGTGAAAGCGCCCAGGACATCTTGCCGCCACCATACCGCCTGAACTGCGCGTAGAGGTCGGGCACGCTTGTCCGGTGATGGTGATAGACGATGGCTTCGGGCACGAAGCGGATTGTGTAGGTGGTCTTGTCGAGCATGCGCCAGGCGATGGCCGCGTCGCCGCCGGAATTGGTGGCCGGGTCAAACAGGCCGATCTGATCAAAAACCGATTTGCGGTAAACCGCATTGGCGGTTTGGGCATAGGGTTTGAAATGCCAGCCCGACAGCGGGCCCTTCTGGCGCAACAGCCCGATCCTGTCGGAAAACCGTTCCACGGTGGTGGTTGGCTCCACCGACAGGATCTCGCCGGCAAAGCAGCCTGCGCCTTCATCTCCGCATACGGCGTCGATGGCCTTGAGCCAGCCCCTGTCCGCCACGCAGTCGGAATCGGTGAAGGCGATGAAGGTGCCTCTCGCCGCCTTGATGCCGGTGTTGCGCGCCGCATAGGAGCTCTGAAACCGGGTTTCGGAAAGGCAGGTTACGCCAAGTTCCGTGGCCACGGCGGCGGTGTCGTCGGTTGAATTGTTGTCGACCACGATGATCTCGTAGTCCTCTGCCGGGTAATCCAGCGCCTTGAGGCTTTCGATGCAGTTCCTGAGATCTGCCGGATTGTTGTAGACGGGAACGATGATTGAATAACGCAAGCTCATGATCCCTTTCCTTTGTTCGAAATTGCCGGGGCAGCACAGTCCTGGCTGAAATCCAGGTGTGCCGGCCCGGAAACAAGCTATTGATAGTCCTCAAGATTCCACCTGTATGTCGCTGCCGCCTCCTCACGTTTTGTTTGCTTCTGGAAATGGGAGGTGCTGATATCGGAATCGGTCAGGCTCTGAATGGCCAGATTGGGGTGGATCACGAAGCAGCGGTCGGGAAAGGCGCGGGTGGCGGCGCTGAGCGGGCCGATGTCATAGGGCATGTCGAAGCGCTTGACCTGGTCGAGCAGGAACGGAATGATATCGAAACGCATGCCGACAGCGTGGGATCCAATGGCCGAGCCATTGGTGCGGTAAAGCAGCGGAGAGTGCCATTCCGCCCAGGGGGGCGACCAGTTGTATTGCAGGGTACCGAGCTGCAGGATCAACCAGTCCTCCGGAAGCTGGCTCATCGCCTCTGCAAACAGCGCCTTGGTGTCCTTGTGCAGCAACACGTCGTCTTCAAAAAGCATCAGGCTTCTGGTGTTGGCGGCCAGCGCTTCTTCGAGCAAGATCTCGCTGGATTTGAGGTAGCCCCAGGCCCCGCGCGAGGCAATGGCCTTCTTGCCCGCGCGCTCCAGATAGGCGATGCGCGCCATCTGACTGGGGTAATCCATGTAGAAATCACGCTGGGAGCTGATCGGCGGCACGGAGTCCGAAACCGTTACCGGCGGCTGCTGAAGATAGGCCTCATATTCCGCCGCCACTTCGGGCCGGCTGCCATCCACCGCGCTGAACCGCTCGGCCTTGATGCCGGCCAGCGCCAGGCTGCGCGACACGTTCTCACAGCGGTCGGCGCGCCGGTCGAGATTGAACACGCACACCCGCTCGAAGACCGAATTGATGGTCGGCCCGGACGTTGCCGCCATGACGGCAGGGGGCATGGCTGGTTGCGGCGGGATTCCGGTGAACCCGCTTTGTCCGTTCGGCGGCTTGAGCCGCAAGTCACCGATCATCGCCAACAGGCTTTCGGCATCTTGCCCGCTGGCGGCGAGAACGGCTCCAGCCACATTCTTGCCCGCCTTCAGTTTCAGCAGGTGCGACGCGCCCCATGCGGCGGGCTTGCCGGCGGTGAGCACCTGGCCATCTCCTGAGCCGGCCATTGACCGGGCCTCAACGGCCAGCAGCGCGGCGATGCCGGTCTTTTCCATCAACCCGGCAGCCTGCGTCAGCGCATCGCCCTTTGCCGTGTCGATCAGGTGGGTTTCCCGCTCGATCCGCAATCCCGCCACGGCCTCTTCCAGCGCCGTGTCAGCGCGGCCGAATGCGAGCAGCACCACCCATTCGGCGGTTTCGCTGACCACCTGATCGAGATATTGTTCGAGAGCCGGGGCAAGTCCGTCTATGCCGTCAAGTGTGAGCAGCAGTGCATATTTGCGGGCTTCGCCGACCTTGATGCTCAAAGGCCAATTGTGCTTGAGAACCGCGTCCTGCACCAGCGAGCTGTCAAAGCGGGTGCGTGTCCGGTTGAGGGAATGCTTGTAGATGGTCTCTTCGGGAGCAGCATGCTGGTTCTCCCGCACCCAGTTTTTGCGACGCGCCGGCGTGAGCACCTGCAGATCGTTCTGCTGCGCATGCAGCGCCAGCCAGACATCGGCAGAATTGCAGTATTTGAAGTCGTCCCAGCGCATCGACACGGCGCTGCTGTGCATGCACAGCGCATTGGTGGCGCCGATATGCACACGCCGGTCAGTTGGCAACTCGCGCCCGAAATGGAACGTCGCCGCGCGCGAGCGGTTGTCGTAGTAATTACTCACCGGCTGGCGCAGCAGCACACCGTGCGTGGCATAGATCGCGCGTTTGCCCTTGGCGGCAACCTTGCCACACATCACGTCGGAGAAATCGGGCGGGAAGATCAGGTCGTCATCGGCGATCAGCCGGTAACCGGGCTGCTTGTCATGCTCGAGCCAGAACATCTTGCCGGCGTCGCCTCGGTCGTCCCAGTCCTGTGAACGGCGCACGTCGACGCGCGGATGCAGCAGAAACCCGGGCACGTCCGGGTAATTGTTGAGGAACACCCGCACCCGGTCGCACTGCGCCAACAGGCTGTTGACGGCATCGGCCAGCATGGTCCGCCGTGACGGGATCGACGCCATCGACGCCAATACCGGTTCGCCGACACGGCTGCGCACATCGCGTTGATGCGCATCAAGGCTCATCCGCCGGAGGATCAGCCGGCGCACAGCAAAGCTGTCGCCGGTCCTGGCGTTGCGGGCATGGATGCGAAGCTTGACGCCGCGCGTGCGGCCGGGGGCAAAGGCCCGCACTGTCGTGGTGCCAGGGCGAAGTTCCGTTTCCGGGCCAATGCCGTCATCTGACTCCGAGACGATGGAGAGAACCGGTCTGGCCGACCCGGCGGGATCATTCGCCATCTCTATTTCGATTTCCAGCAGCCCGCCATCGGGGAAGGGGTATGTTTGGGTTACAAATCCCGCGCCGGCCTCGCCGGTCGCGCGGACAATTCCGCCCGGATCGAGTTCTGCATTGCCAATTGCCCAGCCGATGCCGTCCCATCTGCCGGAGAAGATTTCATCGGCAATGAGAAGCGGTTGCGGCACAGGCTGAAAACCTCGGGCGGTTGCACGGTCAGTGGCCGGACCGGCACCATTGCGCACCACGCGCCAGACTGAGCCCTTGTCAGCCGTGGTGTTTTCTTCAGCCCGCTTTTTAAGCTCAATTCCGCGCTTCTCCTGCGCCTGTACCTGGTTTTGCGCCGCAGCCTGCAGGTGCTCTGTCTCGGCCCAGAGTGCCGCGACCTGCGCCAGGTTTTCGATATTGCTCTGGAGGTCCGCGGTCTTGTCGCTGATGGCGCTTGTGGCCGCTGCGTTGCGGTCGTCCCGGGCTGTTTGCTTCTGGTCCAATTGAGCAATGGCCTGCTCAATGGCGTCAAGCCGGGCATTGGAGCGCTCAGCGGCCTTGGAGAGTTTCAGGATCGCGCCCACCACCTTGTCGATGCCGGCGAGCCTTGCCTCCACGGCGGCAATCTCGGAGGAGATGCGATCGGTGGCCTGCTTGCCCGCGGTTGCAATTTCGCTTCGCACATATTCGCGAAGATCTCCGGTGATTGCCTGTTCGACCCGGGTCAGCCTGACCGGCAGGTCCCTGGCATAGTCCGAAAATGTCCCTGACAGCTGATCGCGCTGGGCCCGGGCTTGGCGCAGACCGCTGTTGAGAGCGTCGCGCAGCGCCGCGTGATCGATATAATCCATCGCCGATTGCCTGCTGATCAGCGCGAGCGTGCGATGCGTCCGGCTTCCGTCGTCCTCGAGAAACAGATGTGTTGGCGTGTAGTTGAAAGAGCCGGCTGCGATGTAGCCATACGGCTCCAGCATGGCTGAAATCTGAAGGAAGCTGTTACGGCTGGACGCTTCAATGGTTACCGCGGATTTGTCCCGCTCGATTACAGAAGCTGCGCCGCGCAGGACTTCAACATCCATGCCTTCGGCGTCAATCTTGATGAGGCGTATGCGATTGGACCCGACATAGTCAGACAGCGGGCCGATCCGGACCGTACCAGCGTCTCCTTCCGCCCTGTGAACTTCGGCCATGCCTAGATTGTGATCATCGGGCGAAACGATGCTGCCGGTGCCGGCTTCTGAGCCGAGTGCAATTTCGTGAACCTGGACCTGGTTTTCCAGTCCGTTGAGCTCGATGTTCTTTCTCAGAATGCTCGCCGCAACCGGATTGGGTTCGAATGCGATGACATTGCAGCCGCACACGCCGGCAAAGTAGATCGAATGGTTGCCTATATTGGCGCCGGCATCGACGACCCAGTCGCCCGGGCTGAGCAGTGGGCGCAATGCGCTAAGTAGTTCCTGCTCATAGAATTCACCGTTGTTCTTGATGATGGAGAAAACGTGATCTCGCTCATCGTAGTGTGAAAATATATATAAACTTTCTTCAAAAATTAATTCGGTCTTTTTGAAATTGTTTTCCGCCGAATCCGCTATGATCTCGCCGATATTCAATTTCTCGCTCACCTTTGGTTTCAGCCGGGTGATCGGTTGGCAAGCGGTTGATCGCTCAAACGTGGCAACGCCCACATTGCGTGTCCGAAGCTGGCTATCTTCTTGGTAATGAGCGTAACTTATCTTTTTTTATATGTTTGTCTGAGCTTGTGCCGCACCAATTACCAAGGAATACGCACAATTATATCATGGTTCACAAGAGAAAGAGGACTCTCGTAAAATTGTGTGCTTTCGCCAACGAATGTCAAGTCTTTGTGTTTCGACAATGCCGAATTGTAAACCTGATATTCCAGGCTGTTTTGCCAGTAATTTCCTTCCATAATCGCACGGTCTATTTTTGAGGAAAAATGCGGCACAAACTTGAAGTGCAGGAGTCCGAGAAAACATTTTGATGCAAAATTCTGATCATACGGCCAAAGAAAATGCGGGTTTACGAAAAAGTCTTCCGGTTCAAGCCTGAACATCGGGTATTTTGTCAATTGCGGCTGAATTCCGGTGGAGGAATGGTCGAACAGCCTCTGTCTCGGGCCGCCTTCGCGCGCAATCAGTGGAGGAAGATCGTATTCGCGGTATCCGGCGCTGTCGAACAGCGGGTAGGCATCCACCAGCGCTTCGCCTTCGTGGAGCAGGCTGTCGGCAATCGGCCGGTGCGAGTACATATCCACCATGCAGCCCCGCACGCGCCGGATGCCGGCTTTTTCCATCACAACGGCAAGGTCGGAAAAATCCCGCCCGTACTCAAGCCCGTCGTACACAATATGCTCATCCGCATCAGCGCATATGAACCATTGACCGGGGGATCTGTAGGTATCGAGCAAGACATTGAGCCAGGCCTGTTTGCGCAGTGTGGTGAAAGCGGTGGCAGTGCGATAAAGGTCGATATCGGCCTGTTCCGTCAGGAACTCGAACGTGCCATCGGTTGAGTTGTTGTCGAGGATGACGAATTTCCTGATCCCCGCCTTGCGGTAGTGCGCGAGAAATTCGGCGATGATCCTCACTTCGTCGCGCATTACCGAGAAGACAATCGGACCAGGGCACGGATCGGAGTGACTTAGCGCCACAACATCGATCTTGGCGCAAATATATTCGTCGAGGATCTCCGGTATGGTCTCATCAAACAGGACGCCGGCGCTTTGCCGGGGGAACCGCAAAGTCTCGTTCATTGCCGCAGAGCCGTTGCGAATGGAGGCAGCACCGTTCATTCCGGTTCAATCCAAGGGTAGCGCAATGCAATCACCGTTCGGGGACTGTCATCATTGTTCACCGTGTCGGCGCGAAGCATGGAACTTGTGTAAACCCGGTCGCGACACAGCGGGACGGGAGCATAGCAGGCTTCCTGTTCCAGCTCGGAAAGTTTACCCCGGAAATCACAGTCCTCGCATCCGCTGTCGAGATGAGTGCGTCCTCTGACACGCTCCGAGGTAAGGTTCGCACTAAAGCCATGGCATCCATGGAATGCCCTTTGACGAGATTCCGACCAATGCCCAGCATAACCAAAATCCGTCATACACCCAAGTATCAGGAGCGGGATGGAACGGTGAAAAGGCCGCAGCCGGTTCAATCGCAAACGAAAGGGCAGGGGGAAATGGAAACTCCGTTTCGTGTCTCCGGTTACGGGTAAGCGTCGTGACATCGGATTGGGCAGGTGCCCCGATGTCAGTATTGGGGCAGCAAGAAGAGCAACGTGGGAAGCCCGGGTTGTTCTTGCGGCTGGTGGAGGCCCGTTCGGTCAACGAGCTTCGGGCAACAGCTTTCATTTTGCGGTAAAGAAAGCGGGCGCTTGACGGACGCATCCGTGCGGATCAAGATTTCAACCAGAAGCGCAGGAGGATGTTGCTTCGGGAGGAATTGCCAATGTCGTCGATCAAGCTCTTCAGGGGCGAGTTCGGACATGTTTCCGTGCTTAACGTTTCCAGTGACCTGGTCACCCATGCCCACACCGAGGCCCACCTCATCATATGGCTGGAAGGTGCGTCCGGCGACATGATGATCGGAGACGAGGCTGTCACACCCGGGCCGGGGCTTGCCGCGGCCGTCAATTCCTTCGAGCCGCACAGCCACTCGATGTCCAGCGAACAGGAGCCGGGACTGTTTCTGGCGTTTTATATCGACCCGGACTGGGCGCGGCGGCGCTATGGCCTCGCCGCCGGCGCATCGCTGTTTGCACGGCCGACGATTCGCATGGATGCAATGCGCAACCGCGCGGCGCAGCAGATATTCGACTTGTTGTATGATGATGCCAATATTGACGAGCTTGTGGTCTACGAGATCGAACGGCTGATCGACAATCTGATCGATGTGGCGCGCCCGCAAGCCGTGCGACTGCGGCCCTTGCGCAGTCAATCCAGGCACCTGGATTTCCGCGTCCGCAAGGCCATCGAGCTGATGAAGCTCAACATCTGTGAGCGGATCTGCTTTGACGAGCTGGCGCGAAATGTCGGACTGTCGCGGGCGCATTTCTTCACCCTGTTCAAGGAGCAGACCCGGCTGACCCCGAATGTCTATTGGAACACATTGCGCATGGAGGAGGCGCGGCGTCAGTTGCAGGGCTCTCAGGAGTCGCTGATTTCGGTTGCCTGCAATCTCGGCTTTACCACGCAGGGCAATTTTTCCCGTTTCTTTCGGGATCACGTCGGGGTTCCGCCGATCCAGTATCGCCGCGCTGCCGCATCTCGCATCGACTGTTCGGCGGTTTTTCCGACTGAGAGATAAACCGCCAAGACGCATTGATAAGTCCCGCCATCCCGCCCGTTCTACACTTGGCTCCTGTTGAACCCGCGAGGACTTTTATCAATGACGACGGTAACCATTTCCAGCATCATCGACGCGCCCGTGGAAAAAGTCTGGGCCCGCATCCGTGATTTCAACGGATTGCCAAGCTGGCATCCGCGCATGGTCGAAAGTCACATCGAGGATGGAAAACCCGCCACCGAAACCGGCTGCGTGCGCAATTTCACCCTGGCCAGCGGCCCCAAGA
>Ga0114910_1001375_pt1 | contig 11625 bp, 10 predicted proteins | sample MalvireepMed_908_FD_83500 | JGI IMG/M metagenome (GOLD analysis project Ga0114910, IMG submission 83500) | Marine viral communities from the Global Malaspina Expedition - Malaspina viral metaG DeepMed_908 | ecosystem: Environmental > Aquatic > Marine > Oceanic | place: Mediterranean Sea...
CATGGTAGGTGTTACGATGACTGTTGACGGGGGAGTTTGTCCTAAGTGTGGGTCAGACCGGTTGTTGACGGGGAAGGACCCGTATGAGTACACCAGTTGTTTTGTATGTGGGTGGAGGGAGGAATTGGGGGTGGATGTGGAGGACCAGGTGAGGGTAGATTCGCGGGGTCGGGTTGCGTGGGGTTCGTGGAGGAAAGAGAGGGTTGATTGCGAAGATTAGTGGTGCTTCCTTTGGTCATTTTTATTTCTGGGATATTGGTGGGATGGGGGTTAGGGATTTTGGTGGAGGGGCCAGTGGAGTGTTTAGACCGGCGGGTTGAGTTGAGTGAGTATCCTGGTGGTTCACTTTCGATTATTGGGGAGGTGAGGGTATGTGGGCGGGACTTTCGGATAAGCGATTTATATGGGCCGACGGTCGAGGATTGGACGGGGGAACTGGAGTTTAGGGATTGGGAGTTGGGGAAATGACGAGGGGAAGGTATCAGTATTTTCCGACTGAGGGCACGCCGTTTGCGAAGTGCTTTCAGGATTGCCGTACATATCGTAATTACACGTACATCACGTTTGACCTTTGGAGGTCTGACCGAGACCTGAATTCCACTGGGTCAAAACTTGTTGGCGGGTTTTATAAAAAGTATCTCGACCAGTGGAGGGAATCATACAAAAACAAAATAGTGCCCTACCCCAAAATTGGGATTTCTTGGAGTCCTGAACCTAAAGATTTAGTCTATTGGTGCGTATTGAAGGAAGACCGTGAAATGATGGCCGACACTCTCTGGGATTTTATTCGGAATGATGATAATACGGTGTTGCTTCGTAGCGGGTTAAAATTTAATGGGCCCAATAAGTGTGAAAGGCCAGGTTGCTTGAATCCAGGAGACCGCCCTTATCGGATACAGGGGCATAAGAAATATTCGTTTCTTTGCAATGACTGCATTTTGTTGGCGCAGAAGATTGATTGGGACGGTCTCAACAAGGACGGGTAGGATGTTGATTGGTAAATTTTTCCACACTCGTGAACCAAAAACGAGAGAGATAGTTTTTCAAGGTCGTGTGCTGGATTACCAAGCGCCTAGAACTGTTTTAGTCCAACTCTTTTCTTTTATTGATGGCAGACCTACTTGCCAAAGACTTCTAGAAGTCACGGATAGTTGGGACTTTTACGACTCGAATGACGATATGCTAGATGCTTATGGTGGGAGTTCTCCCCAAGCAGAATATCCTTCTAAGGATTACGAGTATCGGTGAAGTACCAAGTCGAGAAGGCTACGTTGTGGGAGCAGGTCAACGAGGCCGCAGGTGTCCAGATGCGGTGTATTTTTGGTGGAAGGCCCAACCACGAGAGAGCAAAACAGACGTGGGAAGTATTCTCAAGCACTGATGACGTAATTTATTTCTTGGTCAGAAAGAATCATGTCCTTCAGGGATACGTGAGGTTACTTTGTGTTAGTGGGGGTAGTCCGGTCAAGACCTGGATTGCTGATTTTGTGAGTCCTAGTATCTATGAACCCGTGGTTTTGGCGGCAAAAGAGGTCGATGGGACACTCTTGGTTAAGGGATTTGGGTCTGAGGACGACTTGTTGGCTAAGCCCTGGCCCCGATTTGGTGCTTCGTGGCCAAAGTTGGAGAAGTACCCTTATCACAATACACAAATCATGGAATCAACGTGGATGGTAGTTCTTTGACAACCGATATTACCCCATTTTATGAGCTAGACGCGGACGGTAGGGTTAGGCTCAACTTACACCCAGGTCAGACTCGTGTGTATGAGGCAGACGCTCGGATTGTTTGTCTTCTATGTGGTTCTCAGTATGGAAAGACGACTATGGGGCCATGTTGGTTACACCGTGAAATGCATGAAGTAGACGGGAGTACACCAATATTCGGTGATTATCTTGCTGTTACTGCCACCTTTCCACTCCTTAGACTCAAAATGTTGCCAGAACTCCAGAAATTCTTTACTTATTATTTGAAATGGGGAGAATGGAAGGCTGGCGAGAAAGTTTTTGAGTCCTACCTTAGAAACCACGGTGCGCCTGCTCAAAGAATAGTCATTGGTTCTGCCACAAGCCCTGAGTCTCTTGAGTCCGCAACTGCAAAAGCTGCTTGGCTGGACGAGTGCTTAGCCCCAGAAACCCTCATTGAGACTGAAGTAGGACAATTATTTATCAAGGATATTGTCGATAATCGGCTTCCAATTAGAGTTTGGTCATATGATGGGAAATGGCAATTAAAACCCATTATGAGATGGATAAAAACTCCACAGAATAAACCTCTACGACGGATTGGCCCTCTACATATCACAGATAATCACAAGGTCTGGACAGACACGGGATATGTAGAATCTGGCATAATTGGTGTTGCTTTAGCTAGAAAGGAAGCACCAGTTTATGTTAAGACAATGCGAATATTGCGGTGTAACTTTGACCAGGAAGGGACAAAAGAGGTTTTGCAGTATCTCTTGTGCGGCGTTTCACCGGGGCAGTCGTCAGGAATATCGAAATCAAATCTCCGAGCGGCAGACCGAGAGGTACAAGGACAACGCGGAAAGAGAAGCAGTATCTATCAGACAGAAAGAACGATACAAGAATCCTGCCAACCGTCCTTGGTATCAGCCGATGGGGAGTGCACCCCATTCTTTGGAACGCAGAAACATGGCATCACGAGCTATCAAGAAAAGCCAGGCATGGACACTTGGGGGCAATGGCCGTCCTTCCAGCCACAGGCAAGAGAAATTGGCACAAGCTTTAGGTTGGCACAACGAATATGTTGTTGTGACTCATCAGATACCTCATGCTTACAAGATAGACGTTGCGGAACCCAATTTGAAAATAGCGATAGAAGTTGGCAATCATGCCAGTCTGCGCAAACAGGAATGGTATCGGAAGAATGGCTGGACTTATCTACATTTCTCCAACAGGATGGTGGAGAATTGGATGGAAGGTGTTCTTCAGATGGTTTCCTCTACAATCTTGAAGTTACAGACAACCACAACTATGTCGCCAATGGAATCCTAGTCGCTAATTGTGGTCAACATCAATTTACCAGAGAAGCTTGGGAGGCCATCAATCGTCGCCTTTCTATCTCCCAAGGTAGGATACTCTGTACAACTACCCCATATGAATTTGGCTGGTTCAAGTTTGAAGTCTATGACCGCTGGGTTCAGGGTGACATGAATATTGATGTGATTCAAGGGGATAGTAAGGACAACCCTGCTTTTCCGATTGAAGAGTATGAACGGCAAAGAACTCTCCTTCCTCGGTGGAAATTCAACATGTTCTATAGAGGAAGATTTGAAAAACCTGCCGGACTTATCTATGATTCTTTCGATGAGGATGTTTGTTGCATCCCAAGGTTTGTGCTCCCGAGTCATTGGCTGAGGTATGTTGGGCACGATTTTGGACCAAATAATACAGCGGCTGTTTGGTATGCCCAGGACCCTGACACTGGTTATCTCTATATTTACCGGACGTACCATGAGGGTGGCCTGAGTGCTTATGACCATGCTCAAAAGTTTAAACAATTGTCTGCAAATGAGACGGTTATAAAGAGGGTGGGAGGAGCAAACCATGAAGATGGCTGGCGTGAAAGTTTCACTGCTGCGGGTTGGCATATTAGTAAACCACGTGAGCGCGGGGTGGAAATCGGCATCAACATGGTGTACGGTCTTCATCAGCAAAATAAAATCTTTGTTTTCAACGACCTCCAAGAATACCTAGACGAGAAGTTTGCATATTCAAGGAAGTTGGACGATAACCAAGAACCTACTGATAAGATTGAGGACAAGTCTAGGTTTCACTTGATGGACTCAGAAAGGTATATTCTGAGCGATTTCGGCCCAGAAAGAGCGATGCAAAATCTGAAAGTGAGGGTGGTGCATCATTGATAACTCTCACGGATACTACAGACCAGTCAGAGATTGTCCCCACAATCCATGATGTCTACCCCATACATGACAAGTGCACTTCCATTTCTTCCGGGGATAAAGATGACATCTTGGGTAGGTTTTGTATGTCCTGTTTGGTGGTATTCTTAAAACAATATGTGACCCAGGTAAAATAATGGCTATTGCAGACGAAATCATCGAAATGGTAGACCAAAAGGAGCTTGATACTGTCAAGCTCCGTGACCGGTGGCGCACGGACTACCAAAAACGCTGGTTGGTAGAACCTTTTAATCCAGATGAACTGAAAGGCTACCAGACGCACACATCCAATGATTCTAAGACTATGGCTAGAAAGGCCATTAGCCTACTTTCGGGCGCGGCTATGACAGTTCAAGTCTCCCAGGATAATGATGACCGTTCTAGCCGAGACGATGATAATGCTAAAGAACGGTTCATTCTAGGGAATTTTAGGGCCAATGATGAAAGACTTGCCATGATTGGTATGCCATCACTCCGGCAGAATATGTCTTTCAGTTTGCCCATCTTTGGCCATACCTGTGGGAGAGCCTTGCTGCGGAAAAACCGCCAACGGACTTGGGCAGATGCCACACCATGGGACCCAAAAGAAACTATGTGGGAATTTGGTTCTGAGGGATTGCTTTGGATTTGTCACAAATACTACCGGTTGCCGAGCCAGGTTGAGGCAGAATATAACAAGAAGTTTGATAGTTCCCACGATAACCGAAACCCAGTCATTATCTATGATTACTATGACACGAGACGAAATACTGTGGTTATCCCCGTGTTACAAGATACGCCAGTCAAACGTGCGATTCACGGGCTGGACAGGGTTCCTGGCTGGGTGGTCATGTCATCTCTCCAACCCCCAATTGTCCGTGATGCCATACAGGGTGGCGTTGGATATCCCGCACAGATGCAGAGTATTCAACTAGCTGATTCCTTGGCTGACTACGGCGAAAGCATCTTTTCGGAGAACCGCTCTATTTGGGATGATAATAATTTCGTCCTGTCCATCCAGAAGGAACTGGTACACCGAAGTCTGAAACCAGTTTTTGGTATCCGCAGCCCTGACGGTTTTAGATTAGTTGAAGGCGACCCATTTGTCGCAGGCGCAGAGATTCCTCTGAGAGAATCTGAAGAACTCATCGTCTACGATTTTATAAAAGCTGCTAGTGACATAGGCCCCTACCTAACTTTAATCAATGGCGAGATGCAAAGGGGTGGGTTCCCTGTCATCATGTTCGGTGAGACCCCAGCCACTATCTCGGGGTTTGCCATGAATACTCTAAAGAGTGGTGTTGGAGATAAGGTTCTTCCTGATTCTCAAGCAATATCGACTGCTCTTCGGCAGATTTCTAATATATGGTCAGACATGTTCTCCACAGGCTCGTTTGGCTCATTGGAACTAAGCGGTCAAGGCCGAAACCGCCGGTGGTTCTCTGGTACAATCAGTCCAAATGATATAATTGACCTGCCAGCAGTAGAAATCAATCTGACCCCACAGTTGCCTGAAGATAATGCAAGCAAGGTAGCGATTGCTCAGCAACTCCGAGCTCCAGGGGTAAATGGAATGCCTCTCAAGTCTGACTACCGTATCCGAGAGGAAGACCTACAGATGCAAGACTCAGACTTGGAAGTGGATGCGATTCTGCAAGAAATGGCTGGTCAAGACAACCTAGTCCGAGCACAAAGAATGACTGATGCCCTAGCCAAACGTGGCGATGAAGGTGCGCAGTGGTGGCATATACAGTTCCAAGTGTTGTTTAGACAAATGATGCAAATGGCCACTCAACTCGGGATGTCACCAGAAGAACTAACCAATGTTCCAAACACCAATGCTGGGAATGATAATCCTGGGTTTGACCCAACAGTTCTACCAAATGCTTTACAGGGTATTCAGCCACCAACACCAGGGATAGATACCCCATTCCAGACTGGCCCTAATCAACTTCCAGGAACCCCACGACCAGGAGCGCAGAACGGTGGCTTACGCGCAGGCGTTCCACCCATACCTTAAAGGAGAACATCATGGCTACTATTCGAGCAAGCAATACAAACGCGGCTCCAAGATTCCAGTCTGCCATTATTGGTGGGACTAATTTTACTTGGGATACTGCGAATACCACCCTTCAAGACTTCTTAAATGCTGGCATCACTCAGCAGCAGATTACAGACCTAGGTATACGGCCCGTTGCGCCTACTACGGCTGTATCAGCACCCACTACTACTTCGGCACCTGTTACACCCACGGCACCCACGACTGCTACAGAGCCACCTGAAAGTTTTGACCCAAGTGTACAGACCATTCGTCTGGCTGATGGACGGCAGTTTACTATCTCTGTGATAGGAACCAACATCACTGAAGCACGAAGGATGGGTCTGTCCTTCAAGGACATTTTAGAGATTCAGCGTAGGACAGGACAGCTATTTGCTACTGGTGGCGGCAGTATTATTCAAAGCTCTGAGTTGATGGACTTGCAAAGTCTAGCACTGGATGAGCCTTGGTTAGCTCCTAATGTTGTCAATCTTTTGACACGCCATGCAAACTACAGCGATGAACAAGCAAATCAATTCTTAGGCCGTACTGAGCTAGAGAAAAGTTCTGGGTCCAAAGTGTTGCCTAGACTTTTGCCTGGCCCTGGCGACCTTAACCTATCGACTCCTCAGGGACTTGAGGAAGCTGTAAACCGTGGAATTATAACCCGTGAAGAAGCAAATCAACGGCTATTTGAATTGTCTAGTAGGACGGGATTGCCCATTGGGGGAGAGGGCGCACAGGCTGGAGTAGTGCCTGCGGACCCTGGTTCTGCCAGACGTGCCTTATTTGACGCTTTACCCCCCGGAGATATTTTCCGTCGTGCCCAACAAGCACAGTTTCCCACGCTTACTGGTGGATTTGCTGCTAATAGAGTTTTCCCTAGGCAGCAGCAAGCATTTCAACAATTTGCTCCTATTCTCGGTTTTGGGGCTGACCCAAGTCAGACGCCTAATGAAGCTCTCCTTAATGCTTTTCAAAGTTTCATTGGTGGAGCACCCCCAACAGGCGCAGGTCTTGGGGCTACTTTAAGCAACATTCTTTCTACCGCCGCACCAGAAGCTATTACAGGAGGCTTTACACGACCTGGAGCAGAAACACCGTTTGGAACAATACAACCAGCGTTCCAAGCTGCTACAGCCCCATTTCTCCAAGGACTCTCGCCATTTATTCGTGGAGGCACCGGTGAGGTATTGGAACGCCAGTTTAGGAATAGGGTGGCACAATCGCCCGAGTTATTCCAAACGCCTCAACAGGTATTTGATGCCTTCCGTCGATTCATACCAGACTTTGAAGGATTTAATCAGCCTATACCAGGACAGTAGGTGATTTATGACGCAAGCTAATCCATTCTCAGCTTTTCAGCAAGACCCGTTCTTTAACTTTGGGCCTGGTTTCTTTGATGCGCCTGTTTCTCCGGTATCGAATATCCAGAGTCCATTTGCGGACCTTTTAGAAGGTGAGCCAGAGATTGCTTTCCAAGGGGCCTTACAACGTGCTGGCCCCACACCCAACCTTTTCAAGCAATTCCAAGGTCAAAGAAACGAACTCTTCAACCAGTTCCAAGGCTTGCTAGACCAACAGATACGGCAAGGACTTACGCCTAACCTTCGGTTTGCTGATTTTATCGGCAACTTTGACTTTGGGCGGCAGGCTTTTGCTACGCCACCGAGTGAGCGGCCTGGTGGGACTAGCGGATTTATGCCTAGGACTTCCTTCGTAAGATAATGACGCAACCTATAGATAGGTTTTCTCTTGAGGAAAAGAACCGCATCCGTGCTGAGAACGGCTTTCCGCCTTTGCCTGAACCAGTTCAGCAGTTTTCTCTTGAGGAAAAGAACCGCATCCGTGCTGAGTACGGCTTTGACCCGCTTCCAACCGAAGCCCCACCCGCCATAGGACCTTCTCGTTTCCAACGTCCACCGGGTGCCATTCCTATTGAAGGGCGGTCTTTCGCGGAGATTAGTCAAGCAGCTCCTCAAGCACCTGCGCCAGGGATTGAACCCGCAACTAGGCGGGCCTTGGTCGAGGCAGGGATTACCGACGAGACGGGCAGGCTGCTAGAGGCTGGCCCTGCTGATGGGCGGTCATCCGGGGATATAATTAAACAGGCGTTGGGACATATAGCGGGTCCTTTCCAAACTTTGGGTGGGGCAGCATTGGATGCGCTAAAGGGTGTTGATATTGCAACACAACAGCGTCCATTTAAGAGCCTCCGTGAATCTGGTGGACAAGTTATAGATGTTGCGATTCGACCTTTTGAGGCAATGTCTGAGCAAACGATTGATACCATCAATGCTATTCGCACTGGTCAATTTGACCTCGCCAATCCATTTACTGCTGAAAAGATGCGCGGGTTTGTCACAACGCCGCCTTTTGTCGAAAAGTCTGAGGAATTTCGACAGCGGCCAATGGGCGAACAGATTGGTCTTGGTCTTATCACTGACCCTTTGGTTCTTGCTGCTTTGCCACAACTCCTTCGTAGTGGCGGACAAGCAGCTTTACGTGGTCTAGGCCGTGGTGGACAGGAAGTTGTTGAGCAAGCTGCCCCTAGTGTCACACGGGCTGCACCAGTCCCTCAGCAACTAGCCCTGTCACCTGGCCGGCCAGTTACTACTGCCCCACAAACAACTTTACTAGAACGGGCGCAAAGAACTCCTGTAACTCCTACTATTACACGGGAACCATTTGTGAGTGCCCCATCTGCCATTCCAACCCCAATGACTGCCAGTGAGCTATTTGACATTAGACTTGTTTCTCGAAGTGGGCCGGATAGATACCAAGTATTTTACAAAGGAACTAATGAACTGGTGGGGCCAGGGAGTAACATTCTTCCTTTAGAGGATGCGCAACGCGTCGCAGAGAATCTGGCGCGTAATCCGTCATACAATCTTTCGATTCGGCCTCGGGTTGGTAGCCCACCGATTGGCAGGACAACTACTCCACAGGGTGCTGGCATTCGAGCATTGCCTCAAGAAGGTATTCCTACTCAGTTGACTCGTGGGGTGCCAGAACTAACTCCACAAGGAATCCGCCGGGCTTCAGAAGTGACACGTCCCTCTGTGGTTCGTCAACGGGTCGATGATGTTGGCATCGGCCAAGCAACCGACGATGTGGGAAGGGTGGCTGATAACTTTGAGCAGCAAAATATCCGCAACAAGGCTGCTAGTTCAAATCCCACTAGGGCACCTGCCAGTGCTGCGCCAGGTAGCAATCTTCCGCCACCGCATCGGCCTGAATGGGCCTTAGTTGATGATTTAGACTTTCCGAAGTGGGAGAAAACGCCACAATCCCTTCTACGTAAATGGGAAAGTGCACGAGGATTCCAAGGCATTGGTACAGAGCAATGGTTCCTTGGTGGACAAAAATTGGCTAGAACTCTGGGGATTCGTCAGTTCAATGAAGAAACGATGGCTCCAGTTTTTCGTGTTCTCCACGGTGAGGTCCCAGTTGAATCATTGTCGCCCAATCTGAGGCGATACCATGATTATGTCAAGGAACTCCGTGACCTTGAACAAGCAGATATGGCGCATTTGTTGCAGCAAGCGGATAGCGCTGGATTAGACAAGCGTCTCCGAGTTGATATAGAAACATTTGGCAAGCAGATGATGGCCCATGAGGATTATTTCCCTCGGGGCTGGCAGGCACAAACAACTCCCATTCCTGGTGGTGGCCTTCCAACTAGTCCTGGCTTTACTCAAGTACGCACAGACGCGACGTTCTCAGAAATCTTGGCTTCTGGACGGCAACCAACTTCGTGGGACCCGTTGGTTATGATGGCTGAACGTCGGTTGGCAGGCATGGAATTTCGTGAAGCCGTGATGCTGGTACAGCGTCTCAAAGAACGTGGTTTGGTGGTGCCTGCAAGGGCGGTAGCGGGTGAGAAGGGCTGGCGTGTGCCAAATATTGGTGCAGGGTTTAATGGCCCTGCTGTTCCTTCTCCCATTGCTAATATTCGTGCAGGAACCGTACATGCAGCCCATCCAATGGCTGTCCCCAATCATGTGGCTGACTTATTAGAAAGAGTTTATAATCGTCCATTTGCAAGTATACGATACTGGACCAATGCTTTGAAGGGACTCAAGCTATTTGGTTCCCCCTTCCAACATGTTGATTTTCTTAACCGTAATCTAGGTGCTGCTTTCAGTCCGACAGGACTGCGTCAGGGCGCACCACTGCGCTATCCGTCACTAGTTGGACAAATATTACACACTCAATTTTCGCCTGGGGCAAGAAACCGTTTGATTCGGAGCATGTTGACCAACGAACCACTGGGTAATACTGGCATCCCTAAGAGGATGTTAGTTGAAGAAGGCTTAAATTTACGCGGTGACATCTCATTAATCAAACGTGAGGCGGCGGATTTTACGGGTGCAATGGAGAGTAAATTTGCCCGTGCAACAAAAGCTGCCCATGTTGGCGTAGTCACTAAACCCATCAAGGCGGCGAATGATTTTTTCCAGAAGGGGCTTTTCGAGGGCACCTACAATGTTAGTCGATTGTGGGCTTTGGAGAATTTCATTGTTCCGTGGGTAAGGCGCACCCGCACTGGCGCAACGACCCGACAAATCGCTGCTGAGTCTGTTGAAATAGCCAACATCATGTTTTCCTCTCAAGGTATGTGGCAAAATGTATTTAGGTCGCCTATGCTGCGAGAAGGAGCTGAAAACTTAGTTTTTTCTATCAATGAAAATGAGGGTCTTCTGAGGGGGATGTTTAGAACATTAACGAGACAGCCATCTTCTGGCCTATTCCGCGAGTATTATCTAGGATACTTTATGGCCTTGGCAGGCATTGCTGAGGGGGTTCATTTTTGGGCTACTGGAGAGCATCTACCAAGGAAAGCGCTGATTCCTTTCAATAAAAGCCCTTTTTCTATTATAGGAGTGGGATACGCGAGTGAATTTTTGTCCCCGCAATTCCCTGGCTTGGAGGGACAAGGTGGCATGCCCGTATATCTAGACCTAATGGGCCAAATGGATACCGCTTTCCGTTTAGCTAGTCCATTTAATTTTGTGTCGTCACGATTGAATGTTCCAGTTCGCGCTTTTATGAACCAAGCAAACGCTGAGTCCTTTTATGGAGAGGAGCTAGATACTCCACAAAAACGGGTAGTTCAGCTACTATTAGATTTAGGCGCACCGATTGGTGCTGGCACTCTTATAGGCGCTCTTGTTGCAAAATACCCTGATGCGAATGAGGTTATTCCGCATGGTGAGAGACGTCTGGGTTTCACAACTCAGGCGGCACAAGCTACTGGATTTAACTTTAGGTCTGAATCATTCGAGACAATATTAAAAGATTTGTATCCCACTTTTTGGGATAAATTATCTGATAATCAGAGAAGCTATGCCTTTAGTCTATTAAGCCAAGAATTGAACGCTGGTAAGAGCATCGATGTAGCTAAGCTTAAAGCCGGTAGTATTGCTTTTGATAGGTCGAAGTTCAAGAAATGACCACAGTAACGATGCCAAACGAACTTCTGGAGAAAATCCGCGAGTTCCTATCTCAGGGCAAAACGGGGAACTTTGCCATTGATGTTAAGGAAGGCCAGATACTCTCGTGGAAGATAGCTGAGCATGGCCGTGTGTGCAAAGTTGACAAAAATGGTGGCAACCTAAGATAATTACCTAATTACATAGGGCGACCTACGCATTAGGCCCCATTCTGTCTTAATTGATGG
>Ga0114910_1001376_pt1 | contig 11616 bp, 7 predicted proteins | sample MalvireepMed_908_FD_83500 | JGI IMG/M metagenome (GOLD analysis project Ga0114910, IMG submission 83500) | Marine viral communities from the Global Malaspina Expedition - Malaspina viral metaG DeepMed_908 | ecosystem: Environmental > Aquatic > Marine > Oceanic | place: Mediterranean Sea...
GCCATGTAGCGCGCTTCGCCATCGTTGGCATCGGCGGCGAGCACGTCTTCGGCAAGGCTTAGCCCGCGAGCGAAATCGCCCGCTTGCAACGCCTTTTGCGCCGCCTCCAACCGCTCTTGCCGCTGCTCGCTCATCGCTGCCGCCTGTGCCAGAAACGAGAAGCGGCGGGCAAGCCGCAAAGCCTGCCCGCCGCATTTCCCATCATGTCAGCCAATCAATATTCGAAGCCGACGCGGATCCCCACCGTAAACGGACGGTTGGTCGTGACCCGCGGACGGTCGTTCACGAAGTTGCCGGAGATCTGCGCCCGCTCGTCGAACAGGTTCTCGCCGAACAGTTCGAAGCGATAGCGGTCGGTCTTGATGCCCGCCGACATGTCGACCACGGTATACCCGTCGAGCGTCAGGTTGTTGATCGTGATGATGTCGGTGTTCTTCGATGCCGAATGCGTCACCTGCGGCTGGACGAAGGCGTCCAGATCGTTGGTGAGGCTCCATTCGTAGCGCACGCGCATGTTGCCCTGGAACGAAGGCGCGAAGGCGAGTTCGGAGCCTTCCACCACATCGTCGGTCGGCGTCAGCACCTCGGTGATCTCGGTATCGAGTATCGAGAATGCGCCCGCCACGGTCAGGCCGGGGACGGTATAGGGCGCGTAGGCGAAGTCCGCTTCGATGCCGTAGATCTCCGCATTCGCCGCATTGTCCGAGAAGAACAGGTTGGTGATGCTCGGATCGAAGATCGTCGTCTGCAGATTGCTGATGTCGACGTAATACGCGCTGCCGTTGAAGCGCAGCTGGCGGTCGAACAGCTCCATCTTCCAACCCAGTTCGTAGTTCTGGACCTCGTCGGTCTGCAGTTCGAACGGCACCGTAAAGTTGTTCGGGCCCTGCGCACCGCCCGGCCGGTTGAGCAGGCCGGGACGGAAGCCTTCCGAATAGGTCGCGTAGAACAGCAGGTCGCGCGTCGGCGTCAGCGTGAGCGTACCCTTGAAGATCGTGCCTTCGGTCTTCGCCGCATCGGGCGCGCGGACCGCGTTGAACACCAGCTGTGCCTGATCGGCGGAAAGGCCGGCATTCTGGATGTCCTGCACCGTGTCGTTCAGGTCGAACGTCTGGCGCAGCGCGGGATCGCACGAATTGATGAACGTATATTCGCCATCGCCATCGTACAGATCGTTGAGGTTCGTACCGAAGGCATTGGCGTCGCTGGCCGCGCCGCTGTTGCAGAACGATCCGTTGGCGCTGCCTTCCAGATCGACCTCGATATCGTAGTACCGCAGGCCGCCGGTGATGGTCAGCAGATCGGGCACGATGTCGAAGCTGGCTTCACCGAACAGGCCGAACTGTTCGTCGGTCCGCAGGATGTCGTTGCGGAAGATCGTTGCCGCCGGGAAAGGCCCCGGATCGCTGCTGTAGCCCGCCTGCGGGAAGTTCGGCGCGAAGGGGCCGAACGGCTGCGCGACGATGTTGCCCGGATAGTTGAAGTCGTTGCGCTCCGCGAGTTCGAGATCGGAATAGAACGCGCCTGCGGTCACCCGGAAGCGATCTTCCGACGGCGTGCTGACGCGGAATTCCTGCGTGAACACCTTCGTTTCGCTGTCCGACGTGACGTAGAGGTTGGGGGCCTGGCACGTGCCGCTCGGCCCGCCGGCACCCGGATAGCTCACCGAACCGTCGCAGATGTAATAGGGCAGGTACTGGCCGACGAAGAGGTAGTCGGTATAGTCGATCCGCTGCTCGGTCTCGCGATCGGTATAGGCACCGGTGTAGACGATATCGAGGAAGGCGAGGCGCCCTTCGAGCGTCCAGCTGGTGTTCGAGAAATCGTCTTCGAGGCGATCCTCCTCGAAGCGCTGGATTTCCAGATCGTCGAGCCCGCCCAGCTCCGGATCGGCGAAGAAGACGCCGTCGGATTCGACGCTCTGGCGCGAGTGCGCCACGGTCACGCGCCAGTCGGGCGTGAATTCGTAGAGCGCGGTGGCGCGGAAGCCCGAATATTGCGTGTCATTGAAATCGTCTTCGACGAGGCCCGAATTGTCGGCTTCGAGGAAGGTGACATTGGGGTTGAGCGCCGGGTTGTCGTTGAACGGGGTCGCGGGATCGTCGGTCGACTGGAAGCCGCCGCGGTTGGGGTTCACGGGAACGCCGTTCGACCGCACCGTGCCAGCGGGGCGGAACCGGGCGCTTTCTTCCAGCGTCCGCGTGCCCTGGATATTGTCGATATAGCCGCCCTGATCGTCGAGATAGACGACGCCGCGCAGGCCGAACTTGTCGGACACCGGCACGTTGAGCATGGCTTCCGCCTTGTAGCTCGTCTCGCCGCCCTTGGTGAAGGAAACGGTGGCCGAAGCGCTTGCGCCAAAGCCGCTGAGGTCGGGCTTGTTGGTGATCAGGCGGACGACGCCGGCCTGCGAGCTGGCACCGAACAGCGTGCCCTGCGGACCCGAGAGCACCTCGATCCGCTCCATATCGGCGGCATAGACGTCGAGGTTACGGCCCGGCTGGCCCAGCGGCTGCTCGTCGAGATAGAGCGCCACGTTGGGGGCGAGGCCCGCGACGCCGGCAGTGGTCAGGTTGGGCGTGGTGGAGGCGAGGCCGCGAATATAGATCGTGCTCTGGCCTGGGCCGCTACCGCCTGCCGTGACGTTGGGCAGCTGATCGAGGTAATCCTCGAACGTGTTGATGTTGAGGTCCTGAAGTTCCTCGGACCCGATGGCCTGCACCGATACGGGCACGTCCTGCAGGTCTTCGCTGCGCTTCTGCGCGGTGACGACGATGGTCCGCACCCCGCCCTGGCGCGCCTGCTGCGGCTGCGCCTGCGCCTGGGTTTGCTGCGGCTGCGATTGGGTCGCCTGTGGAGTGTCCTGCGCGACGGCGGGTGTAGCAATGGCGATAGCGAGCGCACTCGCGGAAGCGCGTGTTGCGAATTTCGTCATCTCTTGAATTAGCCCCTTCGATCGTTCGATCTGTTTTTGCGGTTTGCGAAGCTGCGCGATCCGGCGGGCGAGGATGCATTGTGAATAATGCGGCCCGGCAGAATGAGGATCGCCTGCGGATCTCGGCCATATGCCGACTGGTTGCAATTTACCACCGGCTGGCTTTTGAATGGCGAACACCCCCAAAATGTGTTGCAGTTTCGCAACAATTCATAATTTGCCCGCGACTTTCGCACCCGGTAGTCGCAGATATTCAAAACTAAGTGGGATCAGGGCAAGATAGGCTCTACGCATTCATTAAGTATAGAGACTTATTTATTTCATCGTCCCAATATTCTTTTGTAAAATAGGCGGATGACTAGGGCGCTGCCAATAAGCGGCTGCCGGATTATCGGACCTGTTGGCTACAGTTGGTGTCCTAGCGCCCGTAGGCGCGGCAGAAGACCTCTACCGCGCCCGCGATCCGCTCTCGATCGCGGGCAGGATCGGGCGCCGCGCCGAAGCGGCGCTCCAGATCGCCGAGGCCCTTGCACATGGCGACGAACTGTTCGGCCGCCAGCTCCCGGTCTGCGATCTCGACCTCGCCACGCTCGGCCATCTGGTCGAGCAGGGCGGTAAAGGTCTGCAGCATCGCGCGCGGCCCATTGTCCATGAAGGCGTCTCGCAGCGAGGGATTATGCTGCGTCTCGGCCGCGATCCGCCGTTCGAACTGGATCATCCTCGACCGCGACAGGAACGCCGTGATCCCCTCGCCTATCGCGGTCAGGCGCGCGCGCAGCGAATCGCCGGCCTGCACTTCGATCGACAGATGCTCGCGCATCGCCTCGCATTCGCGCGTCACGGCCGCCGCGAACAGCGCCTGCTTGTCCCCGAACTGGTTGTAGATCGTGACCTTCGAAACCCCCGCATCGGCGGCCACCTGCTCGATCGAGGTCGCCGCGAAGCCGACCTCGAAGAACTGCGCGCTCGCAGCATCGAGGATGGCGCTCCGCTTGGCCTGATCGACGGGTCGACCGGCGCGGGTTGCGGACTGAGAAGGCTGGTCGTGTACCAAGGGAGACTGGTCGCCGAATGAACGTGGGCGTTCAAAATTAGGCGATGTCTTTGAGTTTGCAAGCGATGCAGCACTTTCGAGAGTGCCGGGAGCATCGCAGCCGCAGGTGCACACGGCGGCAATCCGGGGCGGAGCCGACGTTCGAGCGAACGCCGCCTGCGTTACCGGTCGTACTGGCGGATCACTTCTAGAAACGCGTCGCCGTAAGCTTCCAGCTTCTTCGATCCGATGCCCGGCAATTCGCCCAGCAGGGCGCGGGTCTGCGGGCGCAATCCGGCCATATCGCGCAGCACCGAATCGTGGAAGATGACGTAGGGCGGCACCTGGTTGTCCTTCGCCAGATCGCGCCGCAATGCGCGCAGCGCGTCGAACAGCGGATCGCCCACGGGGTTGAGTTCCTGGCCCGGCGCCGCACCGCGACCACCGCGCTTACCACCTGCCCGCTTGGGCGGGATCACGAGATCGAGCGGATGCTCGCCCTTCAAAAACCCGCGCGCCTCGGGCCCCAGCATCAGCCCGCCATGCTCTGTCGGCAGCAGCGCACCGCGCACCAGCAGCGCGCGGTGGACGGGCTTGAGCAGCGCGGCTTCCTCCCCCTCCACGATCCCGAACACCGACAGCGCATCGTGCCCCTGCGACCGGCTGCGCTCGCTCGACTGACCGGTCAGCACGCTTTCGATATAGCCCGCACCATACATCTGCCGCGTGCGCGCGACGGCGGAGAGATATTTCTGCGCAACGACCGTCGCATCGACCGCCTTGGGCGGTTGCAAGCAATTGTCGCAATTGCCGCAGGTCTCGGGCGGGTCCTCGCCGAAATGGCGCAGCAGGATCGCGCGGCGACAGCCTGCGGTCTCGACCAGAGCGCCGAGCGCCGCCAGCCGCGCACGCTCGCCCTGCTGGCGCGCCTCGCCCACCTCGCCGATCCGCATGCGCGCCCGCGCGAAATCGTCCGCGCCCCAGAACAGATGCGCCGCCGACGGGTCGCCATCGCGCCCCGCGCGGCCGGTTTCCTGGTAGTAGGACTCGATCGATTTCGGCAGCCCGGCATGCGCCACGAAGCGCACGTCTGGCTTGTCGATCCCCATGCCGAAGGCGACCGTGGCGCAGATCACCATATTCTCGCTCGCGACAAACGCCGCCTGGTTCGCGGCGCGCGTCTCGGGCGGAAGCCCTGCGTGATAGCAGCGCACTTCGCGCGTTCCGTCGGAGAGCGAGGATGCCAGCCGCTCGGTCGCAGCGCGGGTCTGGGCATAGACGATGCCGGGGCCGGGGTTCTCCGCCAGCAGGCGGCGCAGCTGCGTCGTCAGCGAATCGCGCGGGCGGATCGTGTAGCGGATGTTCGGCCGGTCGAACCCGGCGACGATCAGCCCCTCGGGCGCAATGCCCAGCTGGGTCAGGATGTCGCTTCGCGTGTGCGCATCCGCCGTCGCGGTCAGTGCAAGGCGCGGCACCTCGCCGAACTGGTCCATCAACGGGCGCAGCAGGCGGTAATCGGGCCGGAAATCGTGCCCCCATTCGGAAACGCAATGCGCCTCGTCTATCGCGAACAGCGCGATCCGGCATTGCGCCAGCAGCTCGCGAAAATGGCTCTGGCTCGCGCGTTCGGGTGCCACATACAACAGGTCCAGCTCGCCTGCGCGCAGGCGCTGCACGGTCTCGGCCCGGTTCTCGTCCGCGCTGGTCAGCGTGGCGGCGCGGATGCCGTTGGCGCTCGCGCTGCGCAGCTGGTCGTGCATCAGCGCGATCAGCGGGCTGATGACGATACAGGTGCCATCGAGCATGGTGGCAGGCAGCTGGTAGGTCAGCGACTTGCCCGCACCGGTCGGCATCACCGCCAGCGTGGACTGGCCCGCCATCACCCGATCGACCACCTGCTGCTGCACGCCGCGGAACGAGCGGAAGCCGAAGACCTCGTGCAGCTTGTCCAGAAGGTGCGACGTGTCGCCGGAGGTGCGCGTTTCGAGCGTCATGCGCGCGCCCATGCCAGATCGGTCTGCACCAGAGAAGCGCCGGACGGGCAACTATGCCGAGCCTGTGGATGCCCGCGCGATCGGCCAGGCGTCAATCGGGCTTGGTGGCCGCGATCATGTCCATCATATTGCGCGCCGCCTCCCGGTCTGCCGGGTCCTTGAAGGCAACATCGAGGTCGGGCGCCGCATCGAACATATAGAGGAGCGTCCACAGCGCGAAGCGGCGGCCGCGATCCCGCTCCAGCCCGAAATCGACGCGCATCCGATCGATCCCCGCGGGCAGCGCGACCGGATCGACCTCAGCCAGATCGGGCGTCCCGAAATAGCGTAGCAACAGGTCCTGCATCTCCATCGCCCCGCGCTAGCCGACCGCGCGCATCATGCAAGCGGCACGCGCGCTCTTTTCCTTGGGCGCAGCGCGGCAGGGCTGCTAGGGGCGCGCGCATGCTTACCATCGACGGCGTCACAGTGCGGCTTGGCGGCCGCCCCATTCTCGAACGCGCGAGCGCGACCGTGCCGGTGGGCGCGCGCGTCGGGCTGATCGGGCGCAACGGCGCGGGCAAATCCACGCTGATGAAAGCGCTGATCGGCGAGATCGAGCCCGACGAAGACGAAGTCAGCAAGCCCTCGCGCGCACAGATCGGCTATATCGCGCAGGAAGCCCCCAGCGGCGACCTGACGCCCGAGCAAGTCGTGCTCGCCTCCGCCACGGAGCGTGCGGCCCTGCTCGAAGAGCTGGAAACCTGCACCGACATGGAACGGATGGGCGATGTCCACGAACGCCTGCTGGCGATCGACGCCTACAGCGCTCCGGCGCGTGCGGCCAAGATCCTGAACGGCCTCGGCTTCGACGAGGAAATGCAGCAGCGCCCGGTGGACAGTTTTTCCGGCGGCTGGAAGATGCGCATTGCGCTGGGCGCGCTGCTATTTTCCGAACCCGACATCCTGCTGCTGGACGAACCGTCCAACCACCTCGATCTCGAAGCGACGCTGTGGCTGGAGAATTTCCTCAAATCCTACCCCGCCACGCTGGTGGTCATCAGCCACGAACGCGACCTGCTCAACAAGGTGGTCGATCACATCCTGCACCTGCAGGGCGGGCAGCTGACGCTCTATCCCGGCGGCTACGACGCTTTCGAGAAGCAGCGCGCCGAACGCGCCGCGCAGCTGGCGGCGGCCAAGGCGTCGCAGGATGCACAGCGGGCGCGGTTGCAGGACTATGTCGCGCGCAACAGCGCCCGTGCCTCAACCGCCAAGCAGGCGCAGTCGCGCGCCAAGATGCTGGCCAAGATGCAGCCGATCGCAGCGCTGATGGAAGACCCGAGCCTCAGCTTCGATTTCCCCGATCCCGAGGAAATGAAGTCGCCCATGATCACGCTGGAACAGGCGGCGGTCGGCTATGGCGAAGCGCCGCCGATCCTGAAGCGGCTGAACTTCCGCATCGAAGCCGACGATCGCATTGCGCTGCTGGGCCGCAACGGCAACGGCAAGACCACGATGGCGCGCCTGCTCGCCTCCCAGCTCGTCCCGGCCGAAGGCGAGGTGAATGCGCCGGGCCGCCTCAAGGTCGGCTATTTCACGCAGTATCAGGTGGAGGAACTGGCGGGCGAGGACACCCCGCTCGACCTGATGAACCGCGCGATGGAAGGCGCGGCGCAAAGCGCGGTGCGCGCTCAACTGGGCCGCTTCGGCTTCTCCGGCCCGCGCGCGCAGCAGCGGGTGGACAAGCTTTCGGGTGGGGAGCGTGCGCGGCTGGCGCTGGCGCTGATTACCCGCGATGCACCGCACCTGCTGATCCTCGACGAGCCGACCAACCACCTCGACGTCGATGCGCGCGAGGCGCTGATCCAGGCGCTGAACGATTATTCGGGCGCCGTCATCCTGATCAGCCACGATCGCCACATGGTCGAACTGACCGCCGACCGGCTGGTGCTGGTCGATGGCGGCACCGCGCGCGAATATGCCGGAAGCATGCAGGATTACATCGACTTCGTGCTCGGCCGCAATCAGCCCAAGAAGGATCGCGGCGGGGACGGTTCGAAGGCGCAAGGATCGCGCGGCGGGAATAGCGAGGGCAAGGCGCGCTTCGCGAAATCCGAACTGACCAAGGCGGAAAAAGCCGTCGAGCGTCTGACGGCCGATGTGAAGAAGCTCGATACGCTGATCGTCGAACGCAGCGGAGCGCATGGCGCACAGGAGGCCGCCTCGATGGAAGACCTCCTCAGAAAACGGGCCGAAGCCGCCGACAGCCTGGCCGAAGCCGAGGAAGCCTGGCTCGCCGCCGGCGCCGCGCTCGAGGCGATCGAGCAGGGTTAGCTCGCTCGCGGAGCACCAGAGTGCACGCGGCAGTTGCCGAAGCAACCCACGCGCCAATGGCCCGTCCCATCACAGGCCAACTCCAGCGAATGATGGACTGGCCAAGCCCGGCGGAAAGATGCAGTATTCCACGATGGCGCAGCGATCGGACATCAGACGCTATTTCGAGGCCATCCGGTCTTCCGTGCTCGACGCACAGGACGAGACTTGCAGCGTATCAATGCGCCCTCTCCTGATCGGGTCGACCGGGCTTGTGGGACGCAGCGCGGCTCAGGCCGATACCCTGCTGGAGGCGGCCCGCAATTGCGCATCGACTTTCAACTGCCTGCACGGCGGGTATTACAATCGTGTCGAGAACAGCTCGGCAGGGCTGTGCTACCGGATCGATGATGCGGACTTTCCTTTCAAGTCGAGCGCTGCGGATTACGACCGCGTCCAGTTCATGGAAGGCGTGCTGATCTACCTGCACACCTTCCTGTCCGCATGGGCGGGACGCGATCTGGCGGGTGAACTTACCGCAATCCACACGCGGCGGTCCGTGGGGCACCAGCGCTCGGCTCCCGATCTGCTATCCTACTGGAAGGCGCCGATCCGGCTGGGCTGCGACGCCTATGGCCTCGACTATCGCCCCAGGGCGTCGGCAATCCCGCGCGGGGGCGACGGCTCGTCTTTGCAGGCGATAGAGATCTACGACCGCATCATCGCGGAGTGCGACGATCCCGATCTGGCCGAGCTGCCGGGCCATGGATCACTGACCGATCGCGTCGCCGGTCTGATCCTGTCGGAATGCGATACCCAGACCGCGGTGGCACACTCGCTCGGCATGAGCGTGGCGACCATGCGTCGGCGACTGGCAAGCGAGCGGACGACTTTCCGCCAAGTTCGTGCCGATGCGCTGAACCTGCGCGCGCGGCGGCTGCTGAATGCCCGCACCGGCATTGCGACCACTGCGAATACGCTGGGCTTTTCCGACACGCGCAGTTTCAATCGGGCGTTCAAGGCCTGGAACGGCATTACGCCGGCGACTTTCGTTCGAGAGACTCACCCCGCCTGAGCGAAATTGTCCTGTCGAATTGCGCGACCTGGTCCTCACGCGCGCGGCTCCGATCGGGCATCTACCGACAAGACCGCTTCCGTCAGATGAAGTGGAAACTTGGAGAGGACATATGGGGCACATTCGCACCCGCGCGCTGGTCACGGGATCGGCTTTCGCACTCATGGCATCCATTGCCGTATCGCCGGCTCAGGCGCAGCAGGCTTCCGACGCACAGGCAGCTACCGCCGAAGACGGGGAAGAACCCCTGGTCGGCAACGAGATCGTGGTGACCGCCAGACGGCGAGCGGAAACCTTGCAGGACGTGCCCATCGCGATCTCCGCCTTCGATCAGAACGCCCTCGAAGCTCTGCAGGCGGACGATCTGTCGGGCATCCAGTATGCGGTGCCCAACCTCTATCTGGACCAGGGCGATGCCGGCAATGCGGTGATTTACATCCGCGGCGTCGGGCAGAACGATTCGCTGGCTTTCGCCGATCCCGGCGTTGGCGTGTATGTCGACGACGTCTTCATTGCCCGATCGCAGGCCGCCTTCCTCGATGTCTTCGACGTCGAACGGATCGAGGTGCTGCGCGGGCCGCAGGGCACGCTTTACGGCCGCAACACGATCGGTGGTGCGATCAAGTTCGTGTCCACCCGCCCCACCGATTACTTCACCGGCGCGGTCGAGATAGGCGCGGGCAACTACAACGAATTCGGCATCAAAGCGCGCGTTTCGGGCCCGATTGCAGGCGATACGCTGACCGGGAAAGCCGCCTTCGCGTTCAAGAAGCGCGACGGATACAACTTCAACACCTTTACCGGCGCAGATGATGGCGATGTGGAAAGCTATGCGGGCCGGATCGGTCTGCGCCTTGCGCCGTCGCCCGATCTCGAATTTTTGCTGACCGGTGACGTCAAGGTCGATCGGCCCGATACCTCGCGCAGCCCGGTCCGCGCGACTGCCGTGACCGGGGCGGACGCAACCGGGGCGCTTGTCCCCTTCCCTGCGGCCACCGATCCTTATCGCGTTCAGACCAATGCCAACGGTCTCAACGATCAGACCAGCTAGGGCGGTGCGCTGACCGCGCGCTGGAACGCAAGCGATATGCTGACGCTGGAATCGATCACTGCCTATCGCGGGTTCGAATTCGACCTGAAGCTCGATACCGACGGATCGCCACTGCCGCTCCTCGATATCCTGCTGCGTCAGGATCAGAGCCAGTTCACCCAGGAAGTGAGAGCGACTTACCAGAGCGATACCCTCAGCGTTACCGGCGGGCTCTACTATTTCCATGACGACGATCTGACGTTTTCGGGCGTCGACAATGGATCAGCGGTTCTGTTCGGCTTCCCTGTCGGCGTTTTCGGCATCCCCGGCTCAAGCCTGGCCGATACGAAGCAGATTACGGATAGTTACGCGATCTTCGCAGACGGAACCTATTCACTGAGCGATCGCCTCGAGCTGTCTCTTGGCGCGCGCTACACATGGGAAACCCGCAGCTCGACACGCAGGTTCGAAAGCTACTTCGACCCCGCGGTATCGGTGATCGACAACGAGCCAGATTTCCTTGCCGGAGTAGGCGTGGTGGGCACGCCGATCTCGGGCGAGGCCGACTTCGGTGCATTCACGCCGCGCGCCTCGCTAAGCTTCGAGGCGAGCCCGGACATGTTGTTCTACGGCTCTGTCTCGCGCGGGTTCAAGAGCGGTGGTTTCGACGGGCGCGCCAACACCGATTTCGGCTTCCGTCCGTTCCGCCCGGAATTCGTCTGGGCTTACGAACTGGGCGCGAAGACCAGCTGGCTCGACCGGAGGCTGACGCTGAACGGCGCGCTGTTCTACAACGATTACAGCGATCTGCAGGTGACTTCGTTCGGCGCCGATCCGGTAACCGGGGTTTTCGTCAGCCAGTTCACCAACGCGGCTTCTTCGCGCAGTTTCGGTGCGGAATTCGAACTGTCGGCACGCCCGACCGACAGGCTCACGCTAACCGGTTCGATCGGTCTGCTCGATGCCAAGTACCGGGAATTCGACATTCTGGTGGGCGGCGTCGCTACCGATGCGAGCACTCGCAGCCCCGTCAATTCGCCCGACTTCAACGGAAGCCTGGGGGCGACCTACAAGATGCCGATCGGTGAACGTTTCGCGCTAACCTTGCATGGCGACGCGTCCTACCGATCGGAAGTGGCGACGGAGATCAGCGATAGCCCGGCCCTGCGGCAGGACGGCTACGAGATGATCAATGCCTTCGTTGCGTTCGGCGATATTGATGAGCAATGGGAACTGCGCGCAGGGGTGAAGAAC
>Ga0114910_1001377_pt1 | contig 11607 bp, 13 predicted proteins | sample MalvireepMed_908_FD_83500 | JGI IMG/M metagenome (GOLD analysis project Ga0114910, IMG submission 83500) | Marine viral communities from the Global Malaspina Expedition - Malaspina viral metaG DeepMed_908 | ecosystem: Environmental > Aquatic > Marine > Oceanic | place: Mediterranean Sea...
CGCAAACACGGCCCAGTCGCCGGAATGCTGGTTCGAGCTGGAACGCACCTCGATGCGGCGGACAATGCCGTCGCCGCCGGCCGCGGTCGACACCTGAAAGGCCTCGCCACGCCGTTTGTAGATCTCGGTGGTCGCGGTGAGGTCAAGCGCGGTATCATCGCGGCTGATCTTGACCGGCTCGATTGCCTGTGCTGCCGGTGCGTAGCCGAGCACCATCAACAGCAAAAGCAAAGTCGATGCTGCCAGGGCACAGCGGCCGGCAAACGCACCAGGCTGCCTGAAGGGGAGAAAGCAGGAACAGTATTTCATTCGACGGAACCGGGTCCTTTCGCGCGTATGGACTGCCAGTCCTCGGCAACCAGCGCGTAAAGCAGGTGATCACGCCAGGCGCCGTTGATTTTCAGGTAGCCGTTCAAGTATCCCTCGCGCTGAAACCCGACCTTTTCAAGGAGGCGCTGGCTCCTTGAATTATCCGGAATACAGGCCGCCTCTATCCGGTGCAACCGCATCCGGTCAAAGACATGGGGAAGGAGGGCATTAAGCGCGTCAGCCATCAGGCCCTTGCCGGCATGCGGCTCTCCCATCCAGTAGCCCAGCGAGCAGCATTCGGCCACGCCGCGCCGGATCGAACTCAGCGTCACGCCTCCGACAAGCCGTCCGTTGCCTGCCAGGCAGACAAACAAGGGCAATGCCACTCCGGCTTCCCGGTCGGTGTCGTAGCGGCGGATCCGGTAGCGAAAGGAGGCGCGGGTGAGATCGTCCTCACCCCAGCGCGGCTCCCAGGGCTCGAGAAAGGACCGGCTCGCTGCACGCAGCCGGCTCCACTCGGCAAAATCGCCGATCACCGGGTTGCGGAGGTAGGTCCTGCGCCCCTCAATTCGCAACTCTTCCTGGGTCCGGCTGCGGAAACGAAAAACCGGAGGCGCCATGGCAGGGTCAATCCTTAAGGCTCTATTCGGCTGCGGCTGTTCGCCCGCCATGCTGACCAAGTGTGCGAGCCATATCGGAGACTGTCAGAAGCTTGTCCACCGGCCCGATTGCCGAAACTGTAATGGGCGTGTCGAAAAACAGCTTGCCGGCCAGATCGGACAGCCGTTGCGGTGTCAGATTGGCCAGACGTTCCATCAGCTCATCATTGCTCACCGGCCGGCCGAACAGCAGCATCTGGCGCGCAATCTGGCTCGCCCGTGCCGCAGGGCTTTCCTGCGCCATCAGCAGGCCGGAGCGCACCTGAGCCCGTGACCGGTTGATTTCCTGCTCTTCGACCCCGTCGGCGGTCTTGGCGAGTTCCGACAAGATAACCGGAATCAGTTCGGCCAGATCGTCGGCGCCGGTTGCGGCATGAACCCCGAACAGGCCCGAGTCTGAAAAGCCCCAGTGAAAGGCGTAGACCGAATAGCACAGGCCGCGCTTTTCACGGACTTCCTGAAACAGCCGCGACGACATGCCGCCGCCGAGAATGTTGGCCAGCAGCTGCGAGCAATAAAAGTCCCGTACCTGATAGGCCCGGCCTTCAAATCCGATCAACACCTGCGCGTCCATCAGGTCGCGGCTTTCCCGGTAGTCACCGCCGGTGTAGCTGGCGGTCGGAATTGTCCGCAGCAGGGTGCCGGTCGGCTTGATGGTCCGGCCAAAACTGTCGTCGACCAGCTTCACGAAGACGTCGTGATCCACAGCGCCCGCCGCCACGACCACAATGCGGTCACCGGTGTAATGGCGCGCAAGGTAAGCCCGGATCTGGTCCGGCGTGAACGCCTTGACCGTTTCCGGTGTTCCCAGAATTGGCCGTCCGATGGTCTGGTCGCGAAACGCAGCTTCGGTGAACTTGTCGTAGACAACGTCGTCCGGCGTGTCGTTGGCAGCGCCGATCTCCTGAAGGATGACGTGTTTTTCCCGCGTCAGTTCAGCCTCGTCGAAAACCGAATTGGTCAGGATGTCGTGGAGAATGTCGACGGCAAGCGGCACATTGTCCTTGAGCACACGGGCATAGTAGGCCGTGGTTTCGGTCGATGTCGCGGCGTTGACTTCGCCACCGACATTTTCGATTTCTTCGGCAATCTGCCGCGCGCTGCGCTTGTGGGTTCCCTTGAACGCCATGTGTTCGAGCAGGTGGGCAATGCCATGTTCCTGGGCGGTCTCGTCGCGGGAGCCTGACTTGACCCACACGCCAAGAGCCACGCTCTCAAGATGGGGCATTGTCTCGGTAACCACCGTGACGCCATTGGCCAGGCGCGTCGTCTTGACTTTCATACTGTTACTTTCCCCGGCTCATCGTGTGGCCCGTGTCAGTGACTGGATATGGCTTTCCACCGCATCCTGGTCATTGGGCAATACGCTGAACCGTTCCTCCCGTTTCATCAGGTCAGAGAGCCACGACGGGAGCGCGGGGTCAATACCACAGGCGTTTTTTACGGCGTCCGGGAACTTGGCCGGATGCGCGGTTGCCAGCGTGATCATCGGCGCTGACGGTTTTTCCATTCGGGCTGCAACATGCACAGCCACGGCGGTGTGCGGATCAAGCACATAGCCGGTTTCTGCCTGGACATCACGGATCATGGCCTTGACTTGACGCTCGCTTGCCCGGCCGGCCCGGAATTCCTTGCGGATGGCTTTCAAGGCCGGCTCGGCGATGTCGAAGGCGCCGGATTGCTTCAGCCCGGACATGGCCCGGCGCACGGCTTCTGCGTCGCGGTCATGGGCGTCAAACAGCAGCCGTTCGAAGTTTGAGGAAATCTGGATGTCCATCGAAGGCGAGGTGGTCGGGCTGACGCCACGCATCTCGTAGCGCCCGGTTCTCATGGTCCGCGCCAGAATATCGTTCTCGTTGGTGGCGATCACCAGCTTCGCGATGGGCAATCCCATGCGCTTGGCGCAATAGCCGGCAAAAATATCGCCGAAATTGCCGGTGGGAACCGTGAATGACACCTTCCGGTCAGGCGCGCCGAGCGAAACCGCGGAGGTGAAATAGTAGACGATCTGGGCCATGATGCGTGCCCAGTTGATCGAATTGACGCCCGACAGCCGCACCTGATCGCGAAAGCCGACATGGTTGAACATGGATTTGACCAGGTCCTGGCAATCGTCAAAATTGCCCTTCAGCGCCATCGCATGCACATTGGATGCCTTGGATGTCGTCATCTGCCGCTGTTGCACGGGCGAAACCCGGCCTTCGGGAAACAGGATGAAGATGTCCGTGCGGTCACGCCCTGCAAAGGCGTCGATTGCCGCGCCGCCAGTATCTCCGGAGGTTGCGCCAACAATTGTTGCCCGCTCGCCGCGCTTGGCCAGAACATGGTCCATCAGCCGGGCGATCAGCTGCATCGCCACGTCCTTGAAAGCCAGCGTCGGGCCGTGAAACAGCTCCAGCACGAATGAGTTTGCGCCGCTTTGCACCAGCGGAGCGACGGCCGGATGGCGGAAGGTCGCGTAAGCCTCGTCAATCATGCTGCGAAGCGCGTCGGTCTCGATCTCGCCGGCTGTGAACGGTTCGATCACCCGGAAGGCGATCTCCTGATAGCTCAGGCCGCGCAGCGAGCGAATGTCCTTGCGGGTGAATTGTGGCCACTCGCGCGGAACATACAGACCGCCGTCGCGTGCAAGACCTGCCAGAAGCGCATCGCTGAAACCCAGTGCGGGCGCTTCGCCCCGTGTCGAAATATAGTCCACAGACATGTTCTCCGGTGGTGGACGCGGATCGCGCAAGATGTGATAACGCCGGTCGATTTTCCGTCGCGCGGCTGATATAGACCATGGGCGGTCGTCATGCAAAGGCCACACACCTGTTAGAGGGGTGGTCTTTTGCATCGGGTGAATGAAGGTAGGTGTATCGTGTCACAAAGTTTATTGCGTTTCGCTCCGGTTTTGTTCAGTGCAGCGCTGATTGCCGGCTGCACTTCCGCTGATCCTCGCTCGGTGCTGGGCTCCGGTGGCACCAACCCGCAGCCGGCTGTTGATGCCGCGACGAATGCGGCCGTGGTGCAGGGGGCTTGCCCTGCGGTTTCGCTGCGTGAAGGCACCGCCTACTACACAACCTATTCCAAGGGCGGCGATGGCGATCCGGCCAAGGTCATCCACCAGGCTTCCATCAGCGATACCACACGGCAATGCCGGATCAGCGGCGACCAGTTGATCATGACAGTCGTGGTCTCCGGACGTGTGGTTGGAGGCCCGCAGGCAAAGACCGGTACTGTCAATTTGCCTATTCGTGTCGTTGCGCTTGATGGCGAGACTGTTCTTTATTCCGAGCTGCAGCAGCAACCGGTTTCGCTTGTCGAGGGCGGGCCCGCCGAGCAGTTCATCTTCACCAATGCGACTGTCACGTTCCCGGCCAGCGCATCCCGCTCCGCCAAGCTCTATGCAGGCTTTGATCCGGGGCCGTACAATACGCGCTGATAGCCGCGTGCGATTGTTTCCGGCAATCGCCAACCACACTCCCTGCTCAGAGCAGTTCCGACCATCCCGCAAGCGCTTCCACAGTCGCGGGCAAGTCGACCATCCGGCTGATGACCGTTTCCGCACCGGCTTCGGTCAGCTTGTCGGCATGACCGGGATATGTGTGTGAACCGCCGGTAAACCCGACGACACGCATGCCAGCGGCGATCGCGGCATGAATACCATGCACCGAATCCTCGATCACCAGCACATTGGCGGGCTTCGCATCAAACTGCCCGGCGCCGTGAAGAAATACATCCGGCGCAGGCTTGGTGCGACCTTCGCCGACCTCCTTGGCGGAGTAGACGCGTTCCCCAAACAGGCGGTCGAGCCCGGTGCGCGCCAGCATGGCCTGCAGACGATGCGCCGAGGAGTTTGAGCAGATGCAGCGAGGACCGGGGATGCGTGCGATTGCCTGAGCAGCACCCTCAATGGCCCGGACCTCCTTGCCCAGTTTCTTGTCCAGCAATGTCTCCGACGCCTCCAGCAAGGTGGCTGAGAAGGGAATGCTGGCCTCGCGCTCGACCTCGAACAGGATGTCCTTCCAGGTCAGCCCGGCAAATCGTTCGGCCAGTTCTTCCGCCGAAATCGGATAGCCGGCATCGCTCAGAAGCTTGGATTCGACCTGGGCCGCGATGATCTCGCTGTCAACCAGCACGCCGTCGCAATCAAAAATGATGAGGTCGAAACCAGCCATGGAAGTGTTCCTGTCTTGGAGTTGGCGCATAGGGGAGGAGATGAGCCCGCACCTACAGCATGCGGGTGCCGCAGGCAAGGTTCGCGAATTTGTCAACTGAGTTGACAAGTGGCTGCGGCTTGATGCAGTTTACCGTGATGAAGAACAACATCGAGACGCCGCGACAAGAGCAAGACAGCATGGAAGCCTTTTATCACGCGGTGCGTCTGACCCGCCCGCTGTTGCGGCATATCAGTGCCAGCGTTGATATCGGCGCGCGGGCGCATGGCGTAACCGTGGGTCAGCGGGCCGTCCTCGAGGCGCTGTATGACGGTGGCGCCATGACCGGCCCCAGGCTGGTCGAAACCCTGGCGCTCAAGCGCCAGTTCGTCTTCCGTATGCTCGCCGAAACCGACCGGGAGGGGTTTACCGGGCGTGCGCCGAATCCAAAGCGCGCAAGAGCCTATCTGCACTCGCTGACCGACAAGGGACGCGGCGCGCTTGCCGCAATCCGCGCAGATGAGCTCGCAGCCCTCAAGCTGTTCGCCGCCTCGATGGCGCCGCAGGACATCATGGCCTGGAGCAGGGTTCAGGAGCAGCTCACCGCCTTCTTCGCGGAGCGGGCCAGGTCACACACCTCAGACGTCAACAATGATGGAGATTGAAATGCAGGTTCTGGTCTATATCGGCGTGGCGCTGCTGTTGCTGGCAGCCTACACGGCCTGGGGCATGATCCGGATGCAAACACCGACCAGGGGCAGGCCCATAGACCCCGCGGTCCGGACCGGCGAAGCCATGGTGGTCATAGATGTCCAGAAGGATTTCACCTCCGGCAAGACCTATGATGCAGAGTTGGTGGAGCGGGCCCTGTCCCGGATCAACCGTCTGGCCGCAGACGCCCGAGACAAGGGCATTCCAGTGCTTAATGTGCGCCACGTCTTCAAGGGCCCCTATGTCAATCTCCTCGTGCGTCTGCTGTCCGGCGGTCGCGGCGGTGCCGGCTCCCGGGGCCTGGCCACGGATCCGCGATTGCATCTGGACGCAGAGGCGGACTTCATCAAGCACAGGGGCGATGCCTTCTCCAATCCCGAATTCGGACAATGGCTCGACCGGCATGGCATCGGCAAGCTGGTCATTGTCGGGCTGGACGGCAATGCCTGTGTGAAGTCCACTGCGGATGGAGCCCTGAACCGGGGGTATCGCGTTGAAATAATTGATGATGCTGTTCTTGCCTATTCGGCTTCCGGCTGGGCCGGGCAGAAGGCCCGGCTGAAGGCGAGGGGAGCAATGATCGCGGCCTGATCCATCCTCATTGCCACAAAGCGGATGCCATTCACCAGATGTTTACCCTGTTAGGTAACCATAAGGCTCAGTTGTTGCGTCTGAGTAATGTGAGTATCAAATGGCCCGATCTGTTTCGCTTTCCGGAATTTCCGCCGTCAATGACACGCGCCAGTCCTGGCTCGATACCATCATCAAGGGGGACTGTGTGGCAGCGCTCGAGGCGCTCCCTTCGAACTCCGTCGATGTCATCTTCGCCGATCCGCCTTACAATCTGCAGCTTGGCGGCGATCTTGCCCGGCCGGATCAGTCGATGGTCGACGCGGTCGATGATCACTGGGACCAGTTCGACAGTTTCGCTGCTTACGACGCCTTCACCCGCGCCTGGCTGATGGCCTGCCGCCGGGTTCTCAAGCCCAATGGCACCATCTGGGTGATCGGCTCCTATCACAATATTTTCCGCGTCGGCACGCAGCTGCAGGACATCGGCTTCTGGTTGCTCAACGATGTTGTCTGGCGCAAGACCAACCCGATGCCGAATTTCCGCGGCCGCCGCTTCCAGAATGCGCACGAGACCATGATCTGGGCTTCGCGTGACCAGAACGCCAAGAGCTACACCTTCAATTACGAAGCGATGAAGGCGTCCAACGATGACGTGCAGATGCGCTCCGACTGGCTGTTCCCGATCTGCACCGGCGCCGAACGGCTGAAGGGCGAGGACGGCAAGAAGGTTCATCCGACCCAGAAACCCGAAGCGCTGCTGGCGCGTGTGCTGATGGCGTCGTCCAAGCCCGGCGACGTCGTGCTTGACCCGTTCTTCGGCTCCGGAACCACCGGCGCTGTCGCCCGCCGTCTTGGCCGTCACTTTGTCGGCATCGAACGCGAGCAGGACTATATCGATGCGGCACGCGCCCGCATCGATGCGGTTGAGCCGCTGGGCAAGAACGAACTCACGGTGCTGACCGGCAAGCGCGCCGAGCCGCGGGTGGCCTTCAACGTGCTGATCGAGGCAGGCCACGTCAAGCCGGGTGATGTGCTTCACGACGCCAAGCGCAGGCACCAGGCGATCGTCCGTGCTGATGGCACCCTGGTCGCCAATGGCCAGGCCGGATCGATCCACAAGGTCGGAGCGATTGTGCAGGGCTTCGATGCCTGCAATGGCTGGACCTTCTGGCATGTCGAAACGCCAGACGGCCTCAAGCTGATTGATGATTTCCGCGCCTCCATCCGCAAGGAAATGGCGCACGCCGGGTAACGCCGGCAACCAGATCCGGCGGGTCCAAGTACCTTCAGTCCCCGCCGGGCATGCAGCGCCCGGGATGTGTCGCACGTCCCGGGCGCTCGTCTTTTCCCGGCACCCAAGCCAGACCGGTTTCCGGCCGGGTCGGGTTTCGGGACCAGGCCAGTCCAGGCGTTCTCATCGAATTCTGTTTTGAACCAAACCTGTTGACGCGCGTTGAGCCAGGCAAGCCCGGACTTGCTTAACCAGCGCCGCAGATGCGGCGTCTTCAACAGGAGATTTTGGCATGGGCGAATTGATTGACAAGACCAAGGCCGCCGGAAACAAGGTAGCCGGCGCAACCAAGGACGCTGTCGGCAAGGCAACCGACAACAAGAAACTTCAGGCCGAAGGCAAGGCTCAGAAAGCAAAAGGCGCGGTTCAGAACGCGTCGGGTGCTGTCAAAGGTGCCTTGGGCAACAAGATTTGACATTAGAGCCTGAATGCCTGCCAAGTTGGCCGCGCTCCGAATGGGGCGCGGCTTTTCCTCATTTTCGGCGAGGTTGACCATGGAATCGCAGCCGTCTCCCGGCAATCCGGACATCGCAACCATCAAGCGCGTCCTGATTGGCATCTTCATTGTCATCGTGGCACAGGTCTTGTTCGTGGCTCAGGACGTGGTGATGCCAATGGTCCTGGGCGTGCTGATCGCCCTGACCTTGAGACCCGTTGTGCGGTTCGCGGAAAAACGCGGCACTCCTGCAGGGATTTCCGCCGTCCTGATGATCGTAATGCTGGCCGGTGGTCTCGGCTTTGGAGCCTACTCGCTTTCGGGGCCTATCACCGATCTGATTGCGTCGGCGCCGGAAACCGGCATCAAGATCAGGGCGAAATTCGCGGAATATCGCGACGAGATTGAAGCCGTCAAGCAAGCGTCCGAGCAGGTCGAGACATTGGCGCAAGGCACGGATTCAAATGCAGCCCAGAAGGTCGTTGTCCAGCAACCGGCCTTGCTCACAGCTGCGGCTTCCAATGCGTTCAGTGGCCTCACCACCTTTGTGGTCGCCTTGATCCTTGCTCTGTTCCTGCTGTCGACCGGGACACTCTTCTACGAAAAGGTCGTCGGTATCATGCCGCTGATGAGCGAGAAGAAACGGGCGTTGCGCGTGATTTACGACGTCGAACGGCAGGTGTCGCGCTATCTGTTCACAATCACCCTCATCAATGCCGGTCTGGGGGCGGCAATCGGCACCGGCTTGTGGCTTTATGGCATGCCGAATCCGATCATGTGGGGCTGCATTGCGGCGATCCTGAATTTCCTTCCGTTCATTGGAGCATGGGCTGGCACCGCGGCACTGGCGGCCACGGCGATGGTTGTCTACCCGACGCTTGGAACGGCTTTGGTCGCACCGGCGATTTATTTCGGTTTCACAATCATTGAAGGCAATTTCCTGACCCCGTTGATTGTCGGCCGCAGGCTTGAACTCAATATCGTTGCCGTGTTTTTGACCGTGACTGTTTGGGGATGGCTCTGGGGTCTGGTCGGCGCGCTGATGGCTGTGCCGATTCTGGTCTGCACCAAGGTGCTCTGCGACAACTTCGAATCGATGAATGCCTTCGGTCAGTTCCTGTCCGGACGGCCGGCCCTGGAGGACGCGGGTGGAGTTGACGAGGTCCGTGCCGGCTGACCCGAAAACACATCCGGGAACCAAATGGCGGTCCGTGTGTTGTTGCAGCGAATTGCAACAATGGAGGGCATTTTTGCCATGGCAATCTCAACTCTGCTTATCATCATACTGATCATTCTGCTGATTGGCGCCGTGCCGTCCTGGCCACATGCGCGCAGCTGGGGCTATGCCCCCTCCGGCCTGCTCGGGACGGTTCTGCTGATTGTCGTGATCCTTGCTCTGCTGGGGCACATCTGATCAGCCTAACGGAGCCCGGCCGCATCAACCGGCCGGGCGCTTGCCCCGAATGACTAGGAAACCCGGCCTCTCAGAGAGAGGCCAGACGGCTCAGATCTTGCCGCAGTTTTTCCGCTCCCGTGAAATGAACGGCCTGCCACCCGGCAGCGATGGCCCCGTCGACATTCTTCTGACTGTCGTCGATGAACAGGCAGGCGGCGGGGTCCAGATCAAAGCTTTTGACATGGGTGTCGTAGATTTCCCGGTCCGGTTTGATCATCCCGATCTCGCCTGACACGGTCACGCCGCGCGGAACCTTCAGGAACGGGAAGATTTCCCGCGCCTGCTTGAAGGTGTCGGCGGCGAAGTTGGTCAGCATGGTCACGTCGCGCCCCTGCTGGATCAGATCGAGCATGATATCGACGCTGTCATCATAGGAATGGCTGACCATTTCATGCCAGTGGGTGCGGAATGCCCGGATCAACTCTTCCTTGTCCGGATGATCGGCGATCAGCAGCGCTTCGGCTTCCTCCCATCCGCGTCCTCGGTCCTGCTCGAGGTTCCATTCATGGGTGCAGACCGTCTCGAAGAACGCCTCGCGCTCCGCCTGATCCGGGATCAGCCTGCTGTAGGGAATATTCGGGTCGTAATGGATCAGCACCTTGCCGATGTCGAACACGATGTGCCGTACCGGGTGATCCGCTGCTTGGTCCATGCGCTGGTTTGTCTCGCTCATCTCTTGCCTTTTTTGAACAGTAAGGGGAAGGCGGCACTCAGCGCCTTTTTCATGACCGTTGGCAGCGCTTCGCCGGGCAGCGAATCGCCGTCACTCCACCATCCATCATGATCGGGCGGGAGCGTGACAGCCGCATGAAAAACCTCAAGCCGCAATTCAAAATGTGTAAACACGTGTGAAATAACGCCCTTGCTGCGCCATTCGGCGGCAAAGGGAGCGGATTTCGCACCGGTTTCGCCATCTGCGCGAACCGTCCAGTTGGTGGTCGGCACCCCGGTCATGCCGCCAAGCAGCCCCTTGTCCGGGCGCTTGACCAGCAGCACCGCGCCGTCCTGGCGTTCGGCGACAAACGCTGCGCCGAGGCGAACCGGTTTCGCCTTCTTCGGCAGTTTCACCGGAAATTGCTCTTGGCGTCCGGACTGGCGCGCCTGGCACCCCTCGTTGATCGGGCACAGTGCACAGGCGGGACGCTTTGGCGTGCAGATGGTAGCCCCCAGGGCCATCAGCGCGTGGGCGAAATCACCCGGGCCTGCCGAGGGTGTCGCCTCTGCGACGACTGCGCGGCTTTCAGGCTTTGCCGAGGGCAGCGGCGTGGCAATTTCGAAAAGCCGTGTGAACACGCGCTCTATATTGCCGTCGACGACCGCCGCGGGCCGGTCGAATGCAATGGCTGCGATCGCCGCCGCCGTATAGGGGCCGATGCCGGGCAGGGCCAGCAGGCCCTCTTCGCTGTCGGGAAACCGCCCGCCATGCTCGGCCGCCACCACATCGGCGCATGTCTTCAGATTGCGGGCGCGGGAATAATAGCCAAGGCCGGCCCAGGCCTTCATCACGTCCTCGGTGTCGGCTGCCGCGAGATCCGCGACGGTGGGCCAGCGTTCGACAAAGAAGTCAAAATAGGGTTTGACCGCCTGTACCGTGGTCTGCTGAAGCATGATTTCAGACAGCCAGATCCGGTAGGGATCAGCAACCACGCCCTCTTTTCGGTCTGCCGGGCTGATCCGCCAGGGCAGGGCGCGGGCATGCCGGTCATACCAGGCAAGCAGCGGGGTCGCGATACCAGGCGCGGACTGTGATGGCTTGGCAGATGACATTGGACTCATGCGGCGGTAGGAAGGAGCTGTGCATGTCGAAACAGTGCGCTTCGAAATGAACACAATGGCCGATCATGTCCTGTCGGGGCGTTCGGCGCAATCCGTCATCGCCGCTTGTCCAGTGGTGAGCACCGTTGCGCGATGAAGTCTGGCAGGGGTCAGGGAGAAGTTGAGGAATGGCAAAGCCGTTCACCCGCAATGGCGTTGTCCAGCTCGCCGAAATCGCCAATGGCCTCATCGATCCGATCCTGGGCAAGCGCGCCGGC
>Ga0114910_1001379_pt1 | contig 11597 bp, 9 predicted proteins | sample MalvireepMed_908_FD_83500 | JGI IMG/M metagenome (GOLD analysis project Ga0114910, IMG submission 83500) | Marine viral communities from the Global Malaspina Expedition - Malaspina viral metaG DeepMed_908 | ecosystem: Environmental > Aquatic > Marine > Oceanic | place: Mediterranean Sea...
ATCGCGCCCGGTCTTCTTCATCTATAATGGCGGGCCGGGTTCGGGATCGGTCTGGTTGCAGATGGGGGCCTTCGGGCCGAAGCGGGTCGCGATTCCAAGCGATGCGCGCGACGATGGCGCGCCGCCCTACCCGATCCTCGACAACCCGGACTCGCTGCTCGATGTCGCGGACCTCGTCTTCATCGATCCGCCGGGCACGGGCTTCAGCTATCTGACGCCGGGCACCGATCCGGAGAAATATTACGGGCTGGAGCAGGACGCACGCGCGGTCGCCACGGTGATCCGCCGCTGGATCAACGACAACGACCGCTGGAACAGCCCCAAATACCTGGGCGGCGAAAGCTATGGCACCACCCGCACCGCGATGGTGGTGCGCGAGCTGGAGGGCGGCACATATAACGATGTCGGCCTCAACGGGCTGATCCTGATCTCCACTATCCTCGATTTCGCCGCGCGCGAGCCGACGCCGGGCAACGAGCTCGCCTATGTGATGGCGCTGCCCAATATGGCGACGGCTGCTTACTACCACGGCAAGGCGGAGGCCCCGTCGGTGGAGGCAATCGCCGAGGAAGCGCGGCAATTCGCCATTGGCCCCTACGCGACCGCGCTGATGAAGGGGCAGGATCTGCCCGCTGCCGAGCGCGCTGCCGTGCGCGCGCAGCTTTCCCGCCTCACCGGCCTGTCCGAAACCTTCCTCGACAATGCGGAGCTGCGGGTGACCGATCAGCGCTTCTACAAGGAACTGCTGCGCGACCGGGGCCTGACCATCGGGCGGCTCGACAGCCGCTATACCGGGCGCGATTACGACAATGCGGGCGAATACCCGGATAATGACCCAAGCTTCTACGGCATCGACGCGGGCTACACCGCCGCGATCAATGCATGGTCGCGCGGCACGCTGGGCTTCAAGACGTATCGCGAATATCAGGCGATCGGCAGCGATCCGGGGCGCAACTGGGACTGGTCGCTCTCCAGCCGGGGGCGCGGGGCCTATCTCAACGTCGCGCCGTTTATCGGGCAGGCGATGCGGCAGAATTCGCAGCTGCGCACCTTCGTGGGCCAGGGCTATTACGATTTCGCCACGCCTTTCTTCGGCGCGGAATATTCGCTCAACCGCGTCGGCATTCCGCAGGACCGGGTCGAGTTCCATTATTACGATGCGGGCCACATGATGTATATTCGCGACGAGGATCGGGCCAAGCTGTCGCGCGATATCCGCGCCTTCATCCGCAATCGCTGAGCCGCAGATGCGCTTCGCCCCGGCCGCAATCCTGCTCTGTTCGCTGGCGCTCACGGCATGCCAGCCGCCCGCCGCCGACCGGTACGAAGGGCGGTCCGACCCGCCCGACACCGCCACCTATGCGAGCGAGCCCATAGACTCGCCCAATGCGGAAAACGCGGTCTGGGCACCCAGCACCACCCCGCTGCGGCTGCTCTACGGCGTGCCGGGTCAGCAGCCCCTTGCCGCCGTGGCGTGCGAGATGGGCGATGGCGAAGCGGGCGAGGACAGCGATGCCGAGCCGCAGGTGCGCGTTACCCGGTTCGCGCGGGCGGACGAAGGCGCGCAGGCGCTGATGGCGATCATCGGCAACGGCCACAAGGAACGCTTCCCGGTCGAGGCGACCGATAATGGCCGCGCGTTCCTGTGGGAGGGGACGATCCCGCTCGGCTCGGACAAGCTCGATGTGCTGACCGGGCGGCGCCGGGTGGAGCTGACCATTCCGGGCGCGGGCACGCTGGCCCTGAACGCGAGCGACGCGCCGCGCGACCTTATCGAGACGTGTCGGCTTGCTGCGCGGAAGCAAGTGCCAGATCGCGAACCGAACCCGGAGTGAGCACCTGCGGCAGTCGCTGCGGGCTCGACGCACCGGCGGGATACCACAGGTAAAGCGGCACGCCCGCCACGCCCTGCTGCGTCAGGAAAGCGGTGATCGCGGGGTCCGGTTGCGTCCAGTCGCCGCGCAGCACCACCGCATCCGCCGCCGCCAGCGCCTGCGCCGTCGCCTCCCGCTCCAGCGCGACGCTTTCGTTGACCTTGCAGGTGACACACCAGTCGGCGGTGAAATAGACGAAGACGGGGCGGTTTTCGGCCCGGGCCTCGGCAAGGGCCTCCTCGCTGAAGGGCTGACTGTCGAGGACCGATGCCGTGTCCGCCCGCTCCATTACCGTTGGCGGCAACACGAACACGGTGAAGACGATTATCAGCGGCACGAGTACCGGCCAGACGAAGTTCGTACCCCTGCCGCGTGCCTGTTGCCGCCCTGTGTAGAGCAGCGCAGCGAGAAAGGCCGCAGCCAGCACGATCGTGCCGATAGTGAAGACGGCCCCTCCCATCCGCCACACCAGCCAGCCGAGCGCCAATGCGGTCAGACCCATCGGCAGCGCCATCAAGCGGCGGAAGGTCTCCATCCACGCGTCCGGCTTCGGCAGCGCGCGGCGGATCGCGGGCACGAAGCCGATGGCGAGGAACGGCAACGCCAGCCCCAGCCCGAGCGCCGCGAACAGCGCAAGCGCCTGCGCCCATGGCAGCACCAACGCCGCGCCCAGCGCCGCCGCCATGAAAGGGCCGGTGCACGGCGTCGCCACGAAGGCCGCGAGCAATCCGGTGGCAAAGGAGCCCCGCCGGCTCGCGCCCGATCCGGTGATCGCCATCCCCGGTATCTCGAACGCGCCGAGGAAATTCGCGGTCAGCGCGACGGCCAGCAGGAACAGCGCGACGGCCACGGCGGGGCTTTGCAGCTGGAAGGCCCAGCCGACCGCCTCACCGCTCGCCCTCAACGCCAGCAGCAGCCCGCCCAGCGCGAGGCAGGCGAGCACGACGCCCGCGGTATAGGCCAGCGCGTCCATCCGGGCAGAGCGCTCCGATCCGCCTGCCTTCGCGAGCGAGAGCGCTTTCAGGCTCAGGATCGGGAAGACGCAGGGCATGATATTGAGGACCAGCCCGCCAAGCAGCGCCGCACCGATCAGCACCCACCATGCGGGCAGATCGCTGCCCGAGCGCACAGGCTCGCCGCCCGCCGGCACCGCGCCCGGATGCGCGGTGAAGGAGAGGCCGGTGCCTTCGCCGAGGCGGATGATGCCCGCGACCGCTTCGGGCCGCTGCGCACCGGGCTTGAGCGGGATTTCGGCGATCAGCAGGTTGTCGTCGCGGGAAAAAGTCTGCGGTGCAGCATAGTCGACCAGATCGCGGGTCTCGATAAAGACGTGCGGCGCGCCAAGTTCGAGCGTGGCGGGCAGCGGGATGGCGAGGCGCAGGCGATCGTCGCTGAAGGCATATAGTGCGGGCCGGTCCAGCGGAGCGGCCAGCGCGCTCTGATATTCGGCGAAGCGTGCATCCCGCTCGCCCTCGCCCAGCGCCACCACCGCGCGCAGCTGCGCCACCTGCGGCACGCAGACCTTGTCGGTACAGGCGAGGTAGCGGGCTGTGCCGCGCAGTTCGAACGGCCCGTCGACCGCGGCGTCCGCCGCCACCCGTAACGGGGCGAGCACCGCATAGTCGCCTTCGAAGATGTGGTTCATCAGGCTGCGGATGCCTGCCTCCTGCACCAGCGTCGCGGGTGCCGGATAGCGGAATTCGCCTATCGACACGCCTTCGGGCAAGTCCCAGTCGACCACCATGCCCAGCCCCGCATCGCCGGGGTTGGACCAGTATCCGTGCCACTCGGGAGACACCGGGGTAAAGCGGATCGCGATGCGCGTCTCGCCGCCCGGCTGCACCGGCCCTTCCACCGCCAGGTGCGCGGGAATATAGCTCTCCTGCGCGCGTGCCACGCCGGGCAGCAGGGCCGTCGCCAGCACGGCACAGAGCAGCGCCAGCATGCGGCGGGCCATGGGGAGGGTTGCGCGGGTCATAGGCTGCGGCCTAGGACCGGTACGACTTCGAAACAAGCGAGCGAGCACCCCCGAATGCCGAGCAAGCCGAAACCTTCCGACACGCGCGACCTCCTCATCCTCGGGGGCGGACTGGTCGGCATGACCCTGGCGCTGGCGGCGGCGAAGAAAGGCATCGCCAGCCATGTGGTGGACCGCGCCGATCCGGCAAGCCTGACGGCGGAAGGTTTCGACGGTCGCGCGTCGGCCATCTCGACCGCCAGCTGGAACCTGTTCACCAATATCGGCCTAGCCGATGCGCTGGAGCCCCATGGCTGCCCGATCGCGAAGATCGCGGTGACCGACCAGCTCAAGCCGGGTCAGATCGACTTCCAGCCCGAAGAGGGCGACAGCAGCCTCGGCCGCATGTTCGCCAACCGCCAGCTGCGGCTGAGCCTGTTCGAAGCCGCGAAGGCCGAACCGCTGATCGCGTGGCACGCAGGCGTCGACGTGACCAAGCGCGAGCGTGGCAATCACAAGGTTTCCGCCACGCTGGCCGACGGCACGGTGCTGGAAGGCCGCCTGATGGTCGCCGCCGAGGGTCGTGGCTCGCCCACCCGCGAGGAAGCCGGGCTCAAGATCGCCAACTGGCAATACAACCACCGCGCGATCATCGCGGGGCTGGTGCATTCCAAACCGCACGACAATGTCGCATGGGAAATCTTCTATCCCGAAGGGCCCTTCGCGCTGCTGCCGATGCTCGACGACGAGCAGGGCCGCCACCGCAGCGCGCTGGTGTGGACCGTGGACGAGGCGGATGGCGACGGCGTGCTGGCGATGGGCGACCGCGCATTCATCCACGAGGTCGAAAAGCGGATGGGGCGGATGTTCGGCGACCTTGCAGCCAATGGTCCGCGCAGTTCCTATCCGCTCGGCTTCCACCACACCGCCAGGATCGTCGACCATCGCCTGGCGCTGGTCGGCGATGCGGCGCACGGCATCCATCCGATCGCGGGGCAGGGCCTCAACCTCGGCCTGCGCGATGCGGGCGCGCTGGTGGAGGTGATCGCCGAAGGCAGGCGGCTGGGCCTCGACCCGGGCGATGCCGAAATGCTCAAACGGTACGAGAGCTGGCGCGGGCTCGATTCCTTCATGGTCTCGCTGGCGACCGACGGGCTGACGCGCCTGTTCGGCGTATCCGGCCCCGGCGCCTCCGCCGTGCGGCGCTTCGGCATGGCGGGCGTCCAGCGGATCGAGCCGCTGAAGCGCTGGTTCATGGACGAGGCGCGCGGTGTCAGCGGCGATGTGCCCGCACTGATGCAGGGCTAGCCTGGCTGCGATCTGCTCGCCCGACGCTACTCGTCGGGCGTGGGCGAAATCACCGGGCTGGGCTGTTCCACCCGCTCGCCCGAACCGTCGCGCAATCGGCGCGGTTCGAGGATCGCGGCGGTCTCGATCAAATCAAGCGCGCGCTGCGCGGCGGCATAGCGCCGGACATCGGCAACCCATTGCTCGGCCGCATCGGCGCCCGGCATGTTCTGCACTTCCTGGATCGCGTTTTCATAACGCCCCGTCTCGAGGAACATCCGCGCCCGTTCGACCCGGCGCCGCGGCTTGGGCGATGGAGCCGTCTGGCGGCGGATCACGAACAGGTTGGAAAGCTCGCGCCGCAGGCGTTGCAGGCCCGGCTCTTCCGGCGAAGCGCGCAGCGCAGGCTCCAGCCCTTCGAGGCGGGCGAGCAACTGATCGATGGTGACCGGATTGCGGCTCATCTCGGTCAGCGTGCGCACCGCATTGGGCAGCGCATCGCCGAAACGCAGGCGCAGCTGATCGGCGAGATAGCCGAGTTCCTCGCCCCGCTCGATCGAGCGGCGGGTGGCGAAGGAGATCAGCAGGCCTTCGGCGCGCGCGGCATTGCCCGCCGCCGCCTGCGACTGCAGGTCGAGCCGGGCCAGACGCCGCTCGGCAGCCAGCAGGCGCTGTTCGAGCCCGCCCTGCTGCTGCTCCACGCGCGCTACGCTTGCGTCGGTCGCGTCGGTCGCGCCCGCTTCGGGCGCGGGGCGCACGCGCGCGCGGGGCGTGGGCACGGCCACCGCCTCCGCGCCCGAGCGTGCGGCTTTCTCCTGCGTGGCGACCGGCGTGGCGCCTGCGCGCTCCATCGGATCGCTGGTGCCCTGCGAAGTCTCGGTCAGCGCGGCGACCGTCTGCGTGTAGGTTCCGGGGCGCCAGACGAGGAACAGCGCCCCCGCAGCAACCAGCAGAACGACCACCAGTGCAATCCCCAGCAGGATACGCGAAGATCGCGGCGAATCCTGCGGGGCGTCATCCAAATTCATTACATATCCATTCCCGTTTCGCCCCGAGATCCCGCAGCGGAGCATAGCGGTGACTGGTTAATGCCACATATCCGCGGCCAGTGAAAGCAGGGCCGCATCGTCGGGACTAGCCGCCACTTGCAGGCTTTTCCAGCCTTCGGAGAGACTTGCCCCGATGCGGGGCGCAAGTGCGGCGAGCGACAGATTCGCGCGGTCCACCCCGGTGCGCCCGCACTCGGCATCGAAATGCCGCGCCGAGGCGCCCGAATGGAGCAGCACCACTCCCCCCTCGCCCAATGTCGCGACCTCGGGTTCGCCCAGCGGACGGTGGACGATGGCATAGGTGACGACAGTCGCGATGGAGACATGGCGCGGCGCGGCGAGCGGCAGATGCTCTGCCCCGGCAAGCCGCAGCAGCGAGAGCGGGCGATCGCCCGGCAGGCCATCCACCAGCGGCTGGAGCCCGCCCGCACCCGTCGCGGCGATGGCGAAGCCCAGCGCGCGTGCCGCATCGGCGGTCGCCTGCCCGACGGCGTAGACCGGGAGGTCGGTCAAGTCCGCCAGCGCCTCGCCCGCATGGCGCAGGCCGTTGGCGCTGCCGATCAGGATGCCGTCGAAAGGTGCATCGGGCCGCTCCCAGCCCACCGGTTCGGCATGGCTCAGCGGCATGGCCTCCATCGGCAGGCCGAGCGTGCGGCCGCGCTTCATCGTCGCTGCAAGCCCCGGTTCGGGCCGCAGGACGAAAATCCGTCCAGCCATCCCGGAACTCAGCTCGCGCCTGAAAACAGCGCGGAAATGCCGGGCGTCGCGCGGGCGAGAAGGTCGGCGGCGAAGGCATCGATCGCCTTGGTGTCGCCGGGCCCGATGTCGGCTGCACCATCGACCCGCTCCGCCCCATCGGCGCTGAACAGCGCGGCGGTCAGCCGGATATGCCCGGCCTGCGCCAGCGCCAGCATGCCCACCGGGCTGTGGCACGATCCGCCCAGCGCTTCGAGAAGACCACGCTCGACCATCACTTCGGCGCGGCTCTGCGCATGGTCGATGGCGGAGATCAGGTCGCGGGTCCGGGCATCCTCGGCGCGGCATTCGATCCCGATGGCACCCTGCGAGGGGGCGGGCAGCCAGCCATCGACGTCCAGCGGCGTGCCGACGCCCTCTTCGCCCAGCCGCTCCAGCCCGGCGGCGGCGAGCAGCGTCACATCCGCCTCGCCCGCCTGCAGCTTGGCCATGCGGGTCGCGACATTGCCGCGAAACAGCACGACATCGATATCCGGGCGCAGGTTCTTCATCTGCGAGGCGCGGCGCGGGGCGCTGGTCCCCAGCCGCGCGCCCTGCGGGATCGCCGCAATCGAAGCCGCACCCAGCAGCACGTCGCGCCGGTCCGCCCGTGGCAGGATCGCGGCGAGCGCGATGCTCTGCGGCCGGACCGTTTCGACATCCTTGAGCGAATGGACCGCCGCGTCGATCGTCCCCTCGGCCAGCCACAGGTCGAGCTCGCGCGTCCACAGTGCCTTGCCGCCGACATCGGCGAGCGGGCGGTCCTGCACCTTGTCGCCCCCCGCGACCACGGGCACCAGCTCGACCGCGCTTTCGTCCAGCCCGTGCGCCGCGCACAGGCGCGCGCGTGTTTCGTGGGCTTGCGCCATGGCGAGGGGGGAGCGGCGGGTGCCGAGGCGGATCAGTGGCGCGTTGGTCATAGGCTTTGCTTGCCCTAGCCCGGCGCTGCTTTAAGGGAAAGCTCCATGCAGGTGGTACTCGGGATCGAATCCAGCTGCGACGAGACGGCGGTGGCGCTGGTAAGCGCCGACCGCCGGATCATCGCGCAGCGCATCGCATCGCAGGACGAGGCACATCGCCCCTATGGCGGCGTGGTGCCCGAGATTGCCGCACGCGCACATGCGGAGCGGATTGCCCCGATGGTCGCCGAGGTGATGGCCGAAGGCGGGCTGAAATTGGCCGAGCTTTCCGCCATCGCCGCGACCGCCGGGCCCGGGCTGATCGGCGGGGTGATGGTCGGGCTGGTCAGCGCCAAGGCGCTCGCCATGGCCAGCGACGTGCCGCTGATCGCGCTCAATCATCTGGAAGGCCATGCGCTGAGCCCGCGGCTGGTCGATGCCGAGCTGGAATTTCCCTACCTCCTGCTGCTGGTCTCGGGCGGGCACTGCCAGATCCTGCGCTGCGAAGGCGTGGGGCAATACCGGCGGCTCGCGACGACGATCGACGATGCGGTGGGCGAGGCGTTCGACAAGACCGCGAAGATTCTCGGCCTCGGCTTTCCCGGCGGCCCGGCGGTGGAAAAGCTGGCGCGCGAGGGCGATCCCAAGGCCGTTCCGCTGCCGCGCCCGCTGGTCGGCGGGAAGGAGCCGCATTTCTCTTTCGCAGGACTCAAGAGCGCGGTGCTCAGGGCCCACGAAAGCGGGCAGTATTCCGCCGCCGATATCGCCGCGAGTTTCCAGCAGGCGGCGATCGACTGCCTGGTGGACCGGCTCGAGCGCGCCATCGACGCCACCGGCTCCGCACCCGCGCTGGTCGTCGCGGGCGGGGTCGCAGCCAATGCGAGCGTGCGCGCCGCGCTCGAAAATCTCGCTGGCAAGCACGATATGCGGTTCGTCGCCCCGCCGCCGAAGCTGTGTACCGACAATGCCGCGATGATCGCGTGGGCCGGGTGCGAGCGGCTGGGGCAGAGCGATCCGCTCGATTTCAAGGCACGTCCGCGCTGGCCCCTCGATCCCGAGGCACAGCCCGCACGCGGCGCAGGAGTGAAAGCGTAATGGCTCAGGTAGCAGTTCTCGGCGGCGGAGCATGGGGCACCGCGCTCGCGCAGATGCTGGCCGGCGATGGTCGCGACGTCACGCTCTGGGCGCTCGAGCCCGAAGTGGTCGAGGATATCAACGCCAACCATCGCAACGCGCGCTTCCTGCCCGATGCGCAGCTCGCACCCACGATCCGCGCGACCGGCGATCTGGGCGAGGTCGCGAATGCGCAGGTCGTCCTCGCCGTGGTGCCCGCGCAGCACCTGCGCAGCGTGCTCGCCGACCTGCCCGACTTTTCGGGCGATCTCGTGATCTGCGCCAAGGGGATCGAGCAATCGACCGGCGCGCTGATGAGCGACGTGGCGCACCAGGCCAGCCCGCAGGCGAGCCTCGCCGCGCTGTCCGGCCCCACCTTCGCGCACGAGGTCGCCGCCGGGCTGCCCGCCGCCGTCACGCTGGCGTGCGAGGGGGGCGAGGAGCAGTGGGAGCGCCTTTCGCCCGTCATCGCCCGGCCGACCTTCCGGCCCTATTATTCGCACGATCTGGTCGGCGCGGAGATCGGCGGGGCGGTCAAGAACGTGCTCGCGATTGCGTGCGGCGTGGTCGACGGGCTGGCGCTGGGCCAGAACGCGCGCAATGCGCTGATCGCGCGCGGCTTTGCCGAAATGGTCCGTTTCGGCGAGACGCTGGGGGCGGAGCGCGCGACACTGACGGGCCTGTGCGGCCTCGGCGATCTGGTGCTGACCTGTTCGTCCACCTCCAGCCGCAACTTCTCGCTCGGCAAGGCGATCGGCGAGGGGCAGAGCGCCGCCGAGCTGATGCAGAACCGCCATACCGTGGCCGAAGGCGCGCATACCGCGCCCGTGCTCCAGCGGCTCGCGCGCGAGAAGCAGATCGACATGCCGATCGTCGATGCGGTGGTCGCGCTGCTCGAAGGTGCGGACGCACAGGACGTCGTCACCGATCTGCTCGCCCGCCCGCTGACGACCGAAAGACGCCCCGCTTGAGCGAGCCGGGCCCATCGCAGGGCGATCCCCCCGCAAAGGGGCCCAACGCCGATATGGCCGCGCTGGCGCGGGGCGGTCGCACGAATTTCTTCGGCTTCCTGATCCGCCTCGCCGCGCGCATCCCCTTCCTGTTCATCGCAGGCCGGCTCTACGGCGACGAGATGCTCGGGCGCTTCGCCGCGGCGCTCGTGGTGGTCGAACTCGCCAGCCAGGTCGCGGTGCTGGGCCAGAAGCGGGGGCTCGCCCAGCAGCTGAGCGAAGACGATCTGCGCCCGCCCGCCCATATCGTGGCCGATGCCATGATGTTGAGCATCATCACCTCGGTGGCCTTCACCGTCATCCTGCTGCTGTTCCCCGAACCGATGTTTCCCAATGGCCGCAACGGCGAATGGTCGTGGCTGCTGCCACTCACCATCCTGCCCTACGCGCTGACCGAGGTCGCGCTGGCGGCCTGCGCCTATCGCTACGATATCGGCGCGACCGTGCGCAGCCGCGCGGTGGTGGAGCCGTGGGCGATCTCGATCGCGGCGGGCGCGCTGTTTCTGGTGGTGCCCGAAAGCGGGCTCGAACTGGCTTACGTCATCTCGATCGTTGCGGCTTCGGTGGCCGCCTTCCTGCCGGTGGTCCGCCATTACGGGCTGCCACAGGGGTGGAGCCCGCATCCCGCGCGCATGTTCCGGCTGGCGATGCGCAACCTGCCGCTGGCCGGTGCCGACGCGATCGAATGGGGCACGCGCAAGCTGGACCTCGCGATCCTCGCGCAATTCGCCTCGCCTGCGCAGGTCGGCGTCTATTTCGCCGTCCAGCAGCTCGCCACGCTGCCGCAGAAACTGAAGACCAGCTTCGATCCGATCCTCGGCCCCGTCATCACCGCCGCGCTGAAGGTCGGCGATCGGTCCGCGATTGCCAAGCAGGTGTGCCAGGTGGGCTTCTGGATCGTCGCGCTGCAGGCGGGCGTGGCGCTGGCGCTGGCGATTCCGGGCGAGGCGGTGATGGGCCTGCTGGGGCCGGACTTCGTCAGCGGCACCGGCGCGCTCTCGATCCTGCTGGTGGCCGAAGTGGTCGCGGCCCTGGCGGTCGTTTCCGAAGCCGCGCTGGTTTACATCGCGCGCAAGCGCAACCTCGCGATCTCCATCGCCACCATCGCGTTCCAGGCCGCGCTCACCATCGCCTTCATGGTCGCGATCGACCAGTACGACCTGCCCGAATACTGGCGCGCGCCCGCCGCCGCGCTGGCGCTGGCCATTTCGCTTGCAGGCGCGAGCATCGCCAAGAGCGTGCTGCTCGGCCGCATCCTGGGGCAGAGCGTCAACAATTTCCGCATCGGCCTGGTGGTGGCCGCCGTCCCCGCCGCGCTGGTCGGCTGGGCGGCGACGCAGGTGCCCGAGTGGGCCGAACTGATTGTCGGCATCCCCGCAATACTGCTGACATACGGGGCGATCATCTGGTTTTTCGCCTTCCGCGAGGAGGATCGCGTGCTGTTCCGTCGCAATCTGGCGCAGGATGACGTCGAGGCGTGACGGCCCGGCACCATTCACAAGGCATTCAGTGGCGCCGGGCGAGCTTCGCGCCTCACGATCGGGAATGAGAATAATGGGGAGATCGAGAATGAGCAGCAGAAAGCTTGCGGTTGCAGCGATCGTCACGATCGGGCTGGCACTCAGCGGATGCGTGACCCAGTCCGGAATGGACGCCGGCGCGCAGGGTCGCTC
>Ga0114910_1001383_pt1 | contig 11577 bp, 7 predicted proteins | sample MalvireepMed_908_FD_83500 | JGI IMG/M metagenome (GOLD analysis project Ga0114910, IMG submission 83500) | Marine viral communities from the Global Malaspina Expedition - Malaspina viral metaG DeepMed_908 | ecosystem: Environmental > Aquatic > Marine > Oceanic | place: Mediterranean Sea...
AATTTGATGCCATAATCCATCAGCTTTCGCTGAACTTTCTCTGCGAAGAATTCTGTACCACGGTCGGTTTGTATTCGCTGTATTGGAAATGGCATTTCCTCGATTACCTTATCGATAAAAATAAGTGTATTTGCTGCCGACCTCCGGTTAAACACATCCAGGACGCGATATCTAGAGCAGTCATCAATAGCAGTATATTGGTAAATTCCAGGAGCGATTTTGCATGTATCCATCTGCACTCGATCACCTGGAATAGGTCTTTGGTAACGGATGAAGTCTTTTTTCTTCCGTTGAAATACTATTGGTTTAACGTTATGTCTAGTCAGCACCTTATGTATGGAAGCAAGCGATAATTGAACACTATGCTCGCGTAGGAGTTCATTTTGAATTCTGCGCGCACCAAGCTTCCTTTCTTTTCTCAGGCTTAGAATCCATTCCTCTATCTGAAGGTTTATTTTAGCGTTTGGGGAGGTATGAGGGCGTTTAGAAACGTCCTTAAGACCGTCTAGCCCATTTTCCTTATATCGGTTTAACCATTTACGAAGAGTGGGCCTGGATATTCCACATCTGCGGCAGACCAGACCTGCATTTTTAGTTTCTTCGTAAAGCTCAATCCACTTGAGTCGCTGTCTAATTTCTTTATTCATAGAGTCGTATTATATTGAAACGATCTCTATGAATCACACACATTAACCACTCGTTGCGCTAGTAAACACGCAGGTGCCGTTCGTTTCGCCACACACAATAGCCTAGGCATCTTTGCCCGATGTGCAGGCATTGAAGTTCCGCTCATGTCCTTAGCTAATAATCACAGAGCGAAAAATGATGTCCGCTTCACGCCCTGAGACATTTAACCAGTTTTTTAGACCGAAAGAAGGGGCGAATTTCGCTCCTTCAACGCTCTTAAATATTTCGCTTCATCATAGCATGTCCGAGTCTTCCAGCAGCGGTAGATAATTCGAATCCATTTGTAAGCTAAGGCACGAATTGCAGACTGATGCGATTTACCCTTCCGCCTTTGTCCTTGGTAATAAATTTCCGCCCAGTATGATGATTGCACTGTTTTTGCAGCCCATTCTACAAAGGTCTGGCGAACAAACTTGGAACATTGCCATCGCCAATGTACCCAGCATTTTTGACCACTTCGCTCAGTAACGGGAGCTATTCCAGCATAACTTTGTATTTCTTCGGCACTATGGAATCTTTCGCGATTGTCACCAAGTGCCGCAAGCATTCTCGGGCCCATGCAGGGTCCGATACCTGGAAGAGACTTAAATAGTTTCGCATCAGGTAAGGTTTCAAAGAGACTTTCTATTCGCTTGTCATAGGCCTGAATGTTATCGACCACCAGTTTTATTTGCTTTGCTAAACAAACAGCCATCAGTTCGTTGGCTTCGATTACGCAACTATCATTTGTTAAAGGTATTGCCTGTTCTATGCTGACAATACGTTTCTCAACATTTGCGGCACCTCTGCCTCGTACTGTTTCGAAGAAGCTTCTTATAGTCGACGTACGAGCACGTTTTAAAGTCTGCAAATTTGGCCACCGAATGATTAGATCACAAAACAATGCACTACCACGATGGGAAAACCACTCAAGCGGCTGAGGATAATACTGCTTGAGCGTATTGATTAGCCGGTTTACAAACCGGCGTTTGTCTTCCACTAGCTGGCGTCTTTGTTCCACCAATTGCTGTAACAAACGAATGTCACTGTTACTGGGTTCAATCGGCGTTACCTTCTTGGGATAGCGCAGCATTAACTCAAGCGCCAATTCTGCATCCTGCGGATCGTCCTTTGCTCCACTCGGCCAAAATGCTTGCCGGTAGCGAGCTAAAGATAATGCGTGAACTGGAAAAACTGTCACAAACGGATATTTTTGAAGCGCGTAAACAATTGGCCCTTTCTTTAATTCGAGAGCCACCGCTAATTGACCTTTTACTTGCTTGTGCAAGTTTTTAAGCCAGGTATCAAGAGATTCTGGGGAATGATCTATTACCTGGAAGCAACGCTCACCAGAACTAAATTGAATACATAAGTCATGTTTTCGGTCTGCCCAATCCAACCCGACATGTACTGCAAATCTATCTTTGGTCATTTTCACCAACTCCTATTAATTGAGGATTGGTATGCATTCCACGCTCTTCGAAAGAAATATAGCTAGCAGTTATTGTGCATGCCCTGAGTATTCGTTAGTGAGCTATGGAGCACTTATTGGCTCGAAAGAAAAGCGGTGATCATCTAATGATTTTCGCTCAATATTCGTAACCAATAAGCGCATACCCTGAACCACTGTCTAAGTGTAATTCTCAGGGATGAAATGACTATAATTCGCTCTTTTCGGACATTAACTTGTTGCGGACTGTCGGGTTTGGTTGAACTCAAAATCCCAAACTGTCAGAACGTGTATGAGTCAGTACAGCTACATCTTTATCTTGCTGCAAACTCATCAATCCGGTTTTTCAAGGATTCTCTGATCTTGTTTCCTCGATTCGTTGATTCTCGCCTGAAGTTGTTACCATCCCATTCGATCCAAGATTCATTCAACAAAGCTTCGGCTTCGTCCCGGATATCAATCAGTATTTTGTTGGCTTCTCTTGCTGAGATTTCTGGTGAAACATTGAAAGTTTCTTCGAGCCCAAAAAAAAGCTCAGGAGGTGAATATTCTTTCTGCATTTTTGATATGTACAACTCATTCGTTCGATGATCCAGAAACAAACATACAGGAAAGGGCCTGTTAAACTCAGCATTGCCCATGCCCTCATAGAATGGCATTCTGCTTTTTGATTTGATCTTATGTACGTTTAATTTCTTTCGAGTCAGTCGAGCGTCTTGAAGAGGTGCGATAAATCTCACTAAATAGCGTTCATTACATTTAACACTTGATGTGCTGTTGACTAGCTTAACAAAAGATAGAATAAAATCTTCAACATCAGCTTCAACCGAGAGTGAATGAACAAGGTCGTTGTGCGAACTGAAACCGACGGCTTTTGCGACAATTAATTGATGTTTCGTCAATTTTAAGCGAATTGAATATTGAGTTTCTAAAAACTGTCTTAACATCGAGTTAAGAACGTTTAGAGCTCTTTTATCACAAATGAAAAGTGTAAGATTTTCAGTGCTTGAATCACTATGATTGAAATACATAAGAATATCCTGATGCAGTTACTAGTCTCTTTGCTCTTGCTGTGCTGCAAATATTCAAATGTTGTGAAATAGAGCTACGGGGTATAAAGGCGTAAGTGTGAGACTCACAGGTAGCCAACCTTGTCACCTTAATGACTGTTCAAATGTACAGTGAGTTTGGCTTTTAGTCAAGTACCAAAATTGTCAAGATTGTTACACGACATTCTGAAAGTAACAGCTTTTTAGTTGGGTAAAAACGGGCAAGTTAAAACGTCCTTAGCTTTTAAATCGTCTCGGCGGTTATTTTACCTCTTCACAGTTCACGGACTTTTTGAAAACGGCAGTAACATACTTAAAGCGGTCGCTGGCTAATTGAGTTTTTATGGCATCAATGCGCGAAAAGAGGGTGTCACTCCCTTAATAATCCAGGAAGGGCTTTCCTGATCCCTACAAGAATATTGCTCCATTCAATTCTATTTTTCCAAACTCGCCCATCAACCAACACTTTGTAGCAGTCAATACGATCAGTTTTGTATAACTCAAGTTTGTGAGTTTCTTGTTTCCCGGTGTCATAATCGGTAATCACGACAATTCTTCTCAAATCAGGAATTTTTTGCACTGAGTCAGAGTCATCAATTCCTTGCCGAGTTTGCTGGTTTTGATTACTGTTTGATTTATGGAAATTTTTGAAGCCTTATTAGCATGCCGATACTTATTGCCACCTCTACCTTACAAGGTAGAATATCTTGTAAGGTCTGTATAATAAGTTGTTATAACTCAGGGATGAAATGGCTCTTACAAAAAAATATGTAGCTAGTTTAATTGTTGGGTGGGGCTGCCGTATTTTTCCTTTTGCTAGCATTTGGTTCGTGGACTGTTTTACCACTATTGCATTTTGCGGTCGCTTTTATTGCTGTAAAGAAATTGAAGCAAATCAACCCTTAGTTATTAGAGTTGTCTGTATAGCTCTCGTGTTAATTCTTACTTTCGGCTTTTTGTTCTCAGGACTATTCAATTATGTGTGAATTGAGTTATAACAAATTAAGTAAGTCGGACACTAACTCGCTGTCACCTTTCTTGCAAAACAGCGCAATAAAAGCGCCATCAATTTTGTGCCGCTTCTTAAAGCGTTGGGCAGGCGAATGAAACATAGTCATGACCATGCCGCGCAGATCTTACCTGCCGTCACAAAATTGGCTCCTCGACCTATAACTGGTCCACGAATTTTACAGGTTAGCGATGCCACAATCACCTGAACTCGCCGGCGGCGAAGGTTTTACCTTTGAAGGGAACGCGGCTGCGTTCTACCTCACCGCATTGCTAGCCGAGGCTTTTGCCCCCGGCATTGAAGATCGAATCGTTGTCCGAGTGTCGGTTCAGCAGCGCGACTTCGGCGAACCGCTCGATGATGTAATCGTCGATTTTGGAGGGATAGCAAATAACCCCGCTCGACTTAGCCTCCAGGTGAAACGTTCACTTACGATCAGCAAGGCAAAAACGAACAAAGATTTTCGCGACATCATCCGAGACAGTTGGGCCACACTCAAAAAGTCCGACTTCCGCATCAATGCTGATCGCTATGGGGCAGCGGTTGGCACGGTTACGCCTTCCAAAGAAAGGGCGCTCAACACCCTTTGCGATTGGGCCCGTGAAAGTCTGACAGCTGAGCATTTCGACGCTCGCTTTACGAAAGATGGCAGTGCTAGCGCCGACATCACAGCGGTCCAGAACGACGTCATTGCCCTACTGGAAGAGGCGAAGGGGACACCGTGCACGAGTGAAGAAGTGCATCAGTTCCTGGCGCACTTTGTGCTCATCCAGTTCGATTTCCTTCGAGAAGGAGCCACTGATCCGCCTGATGCCATTAATCGCATTCGAGATTGTCTCGTGCACGATAACGCAGCCAAAGCCCCACTCGTCTGGTCGCGGGTCGTTCAGTTAGCTCGCGAATCAGCAGGTAAGTCAGGCCAGTTTGATCGCGCGCGGCTTGTGCGTTCGATCTCATCTGTCGCACGCCTTCGAGGCGCGACGTCCTTGTGCGGATATCTCGACAAGTTGAAGGAGCTCGCAAGGAGCTACGAAAACCTTATTCCGGACGATGTTGGCGGAATAAAGCTCGACCGAACCTCGCTCCTTGATAGGCTGGACGCCAAGCTTACCGCAGCCCGTGTCGTCCAGGTCCGAGGCCTGCCAGGAAGTGGCAAATCAGTCTTGGTGAGGCGAGCGGTACAACGCGCGCTAGAACGCGGACCGATCCTCTTCCTCAAAGCCGAACAGCTCGAAGGCACCAGTTGGATCAGCTACGCGGACTCGCAGAGACTCTCTGGTGCTCCCCTGGAGCAACTTCTCGTGGAGATCGGAGCCGCCGGCACTCCCATATTGTTTATCGATGCAATTGATCGCATTGAGAAGAAGCACCAGCCCATAATCCTCGACGTAATCCGTGTCATCGCGGAGTCGCCGCTGCTCGATAATTGGCGCGTCGTTGTCTCTCTGCGCGACACAGGGATTGAAGTGCTTCGCAATTGGTTAGGCCACGTCCTTGATCGCCTGAAGGTCGAGACGCTTGAAGTTGGTCAGCTGAGCGACGAAGAGGCTGAGACGCTTGCAAAGGCCAAACCGCACCTGAGACCACTTCTGTTTGGATCTGCGCAGGTGCAAGAGATCGTCCGACGCCCCTTTTTCGCGAAGGTGCTGAACCAGAGTCATGTGGCTGACGCCAGCGTCCCGACATTCGCTCCCCGATCTGAAGTCGATTTGATCGAGAATTGGTGGCGGCGGGGTGGCTACAACGAGACTGGCCAAAGCGCGATTGAGCGTCAGCGCGCATTGCTCGACTTGGCACTTATTCGTGCCCGCCAGCTAAGCCAGCCGATTCGCATTAGTCAGCTAACCTCGGCCGCACACATTGATGATCTAAGATCAGATGGCATTCTTCAGCACGCTCGTGAAGGGATCTCCGTCCGCTTCGCTCACGATATTTTCTTCGAATGGGCCTTCTTCTATGTCCTGGCTGATCGCGGGCCCAAATGGATCGAAGAGATCAAGACCTGTGGCGAGCCGCCAGCGGTCGCACGCGTCGTCGAACTTGTTTCCCAATGGGAGTACGCACAGGGAGAAGACTGGCCAACGTACCTCGCCCAAACTGAGGGTTCGGACCTTAGATCACAATGGCTGAGAGCGTGGCTGATCGGTCCCCTCGGAACTGCGAGGTTCGAAGCTGATGAGGGCCAGTTCGCGACGGCCGTCTTTGCCGACGACTTCCGGCTTTTTAGAAAGGTGCTCGTCTGGTTTCAGGCGGAGAAGACCTCTCCGAATGCGAGTATCCTGGCTGGCACGCTCCCACAGGAGCAACGCCAACGGTTCGCTGATCTTCTCGGCTGGCCTTCCGACTTCGCCGTGTGGCGTCGCCTCATAGGCTTTATTCTCCGGCGCGTTTCAGATATTCCGCAGAGGCTCTATCCGGAGGTAGTCGCCATCTTCGAGGTCTGGCAGAACGCCCTAGCCGAACTTCGCAACCCGACATCTCTCGCTCTTTTACAACAATGCGCTATCTGGCTCGCCGCCATCGACGCGCTCAGTACCGCTGATGGGCCTGACGAAAACTCTGAGTACTGGGCGCGGGTGCCCGACTTGGGCGCTTTCCGAAAATCTATTGGCCAACTTCTCTTTAGATCGTCGAGAGCCGAGCCGGCCCTTGCGGCCGACTATTTGCAGCGGGTCGTCGCTTTAGAACGCATCCGTGATGATGCGTTTCATGACATCATTGCCTACTCACCTGTACTCGCTCAATCGTTGCCTCAGTCGATCGTTGAGTTTTCACTGGTTTTCTTGCGCAAAGAGCTTCCTGACGAGCAAGTTGCCCGTGAAAAGCAGGAGCTTCGGGCCGCATCCGAGTGGCGCAAGGCCATTCTGGCCAAGCCTGAAGCCGAGCGCACGCGTAAACAGCAAATGGCGCTTTCCTTCGGTGTTTCTTTGCGAACGGTCGGCGATTTCAGTTACCACCACTGGGAAAGGCTTTCGATCCACGACGATTACCGAAGCTTCTCGCCCCCTTCGCCGCTTAGAGAGCCCTTTCACTCACTTTTCCAATCATCACCCGACGAGGCCCTGCGTCTCTTTCGGGAACTGTGCAATCACGCGATGACCGCGTGGCGACAGCTGCATCGTTATTCACGAGACCGTGATGGCACTCCCATACCGCTCGAACTGACATTTCCTTGGGGTACCCAAAAGTTCTGGGGCACCGACCGGGAGTATCTTTGGTTTCGATCGACGTGGGCGCCCAATGCCATCGGCTGCGGGTTTATGGCGCTTGAGGAGTGGTGCTTCGCCGAGCTTGAGCGTAACAGGTCCGTCGACGAGTTGATCCAGCGAATCGTCGAGGGGAACGAGTGTATCGCTATCCTAGGCGTCGCGTCGATGCTTGCGCTCCATACTGAGACGGTGTCCGAAGGGACGTTGCCGCTCTTCACCTCACAGCGCCTGTTGGCGGCAGACGATAACCGAATGGCGCAAGATTTCTCGTCAAATGCGAACCTGATCGGCTTCACGCAAAGCTCCGACATGCCGCATGTAGAGGCGATCCAATCAGCAAACGCCCGGCCGGTTCGCAAGACACAGCTTAGCTGGATGGTGCCCAGGTTCATCTTTGAGCCTGGACCGGTCAGTGATCAAGCCCGTGAAACAATACTTAATTTCAAGAACGATCTGCCATTTCAGTACGAAGAGCACCGCGACAATCCTGAGGCACGGGAGTACCTCACAAAGCAGGCACTCGAATATGCCGAGTTGGCGGACACAGAAAACTATCAGGCCTACCGCAGGGAAGAGGGTTCAGATCAAATAGCGATTGTCCACCTTAGCCCTTCCGCTGCTGAGCCTGAAAATGTCGCCAGGGCCGAAGAGGCTACTAAGTACCTCAGGCTGACCGGCCTTTGGTCGTGGGCATCCAAATCATTCGAAGAGAAGACGTTGAACGATACCTATACGATAGAGGATGCCATTGTGTTGTCCAAGGATGCGGACGCCAAAGACTTATTCGAACACCCAGGCAGCGAGAATGAAGAAGAACAGTTGGGAGTGCGTCGGGGGGCAGTCGCCGCCACCGCGGCCATAGTGCTTAACTTCCGAGAAGGCTGTACACACGAAGACCTTGAGTGGGCTCGTGGTGTCCTAGGACGCGCGATCCGTCTGCCTGAAAAGTTCGACCTGATGTGGTCCACCAGTTCCGTTGTCCCATGGCACCAGGGGATCTATGTGGCCCGAGGCCTCGCAGCGGATCTCCGCGAAGGTACAGCGGCAAGCGGTGCGACTCGCGACCTCCTTGGGCTGATTGCACACCCACTGGAAGTCGTTTCGTTGGCCGCGCTCGAAGAAGCCTGCAAGCTTTGGCCTAAGGACTCCAAATTGACTTGGGCCGCGCTGATCTTGGCATTTTCACTCTGCCACGTTTCTTCTTGGCCGCGGGAGCAGCCCCGTCAACACGGTGAAGCAATCCATCCATCGAATGAAGCACAAGCAGCTGTCAACGCGGCGCTTGCGTTCTATGAGTATGGAGGGGGATGGGCGCCTCTCCCGTTACCGCCCCCAGCCTGGGTGAAGGTCGAACCCGGGAAGGGGCGGCGTGAGCATCAAAGATATGAAGATTACGACTTGGATGATGCAACCGACGCTGCTGAGGCTTGGGTTGAACCGGATGTCTTCTGGCACTCAAAGCAGGCTGCAGAGGTCCTTCAGCGCATCCCCTTCGACGAGGTTATAAACAGCAGTGCAAAGAGCGTGCTTCTCGACTTCCTTGCCAGTGTTCTCGACTGGACCAACCAGAAAAATTCCCCACCGTGGGTGAAGCCTGGACGACGTGATCGGTCAGCGACCCAGATCATTGAGTGGACGCATACGCTCGGATCAAGGATGGGTCACGTGGCTGGCCTTATCCCGCTTGCAGACTTTCAGGCCCGCTTCCTTGACCCGATTTTGGGTCTCGAAGGCGACAATTGCTGGGCTCTCCTCTCTCCACTCGCGAGCACCTACGTCTGCGCTTACCTGTACGATGCGCCGGCCGTTCCAGCCGACGCGGTCACGACGCTTGACCTCTGTCTCGGGCGGCTTCTTCAGGCCCCCGCCTTCATACGCGACACCTACCGAAGCGGAGAATTCTCAGGCTTCGATCAACCCAAGCTTGTTCGCACGTTGATGTTTGTCTCAGTCGAGCGCGCGGACTTGGCCGCTCGCTACGTGAATGGCGACTGGTCCGAAATCAGCCGCATTCTGCCATTGATTGATCGTTTCATTCGCGCTGGCGGATGGGCTGCTTCGGTGATGGACCCGTTCATGACGCTCTGTGAGCGAGCTAGGGCCAACTATCCGGCCGAAGCCTTCGCGGACCAAGTGCTCGCAATTATCGGCGACGGACCCGACAATCTAAAGGGTTGGCATGGAACGTTCATTCCGGCGCGAATCGCAGAACTGGTTCAGCACTTTGCACATCGTGACGCACCAATGACACTGGCTATAGCTCAGAAATTCCTGCGGATCCTCGACATGCTGGTCGACATGGGCGACAGGCGAAGTGCGGCGCTTCAGCTTGGTGAGGCATTTCGCGAAGTTCGTTTGCCTTCCTAACCATAGAAGCTCGTGCCATTAGTGCGTATGAGGCTACCTTGTACGTTTAGCGGACATTTTGGAAATTACCTGATACTCTGGATTAAGGTCAGTTTTTGTTTAGATTATCAGTTATCTGCCCTCCATTCAGATCCACCTTGATGTCCTACTCTCGGGCAGATATCAGATAATCTTCGTTGGACGAAACCGCGGGATGTTACCCCTGTGGTTTGGCTATGGGGATTTCGATGGTGAATGTGAGTCTGCTGTAGAGGATGATCGCCAAGATCACGTGTTTCCAGTGGTGCTTTGTTTCTATTTGCATCTGATTTTCACGTTTTTATTCAGCTCGGTTGTCTCATTCTATTCATTGTCATGGGGTTTATAGCGTTTCAGGTAAAGCATCATCCTCACCAGTAAAGGCGCTTTTTTATCTCCTTAAGCACTCTGCCTATTTAGGGGGCGCTCTTGGTAAGTATGCAGGTAGCCTGAGCGCCGACACCTTCATCGGTGATTGACATTGCCTGCACACGAAGGGTGCTGAGTCTGTCTCCGATTCATTGGCCGTCTTTTTGATGTCTGGCGGCGGAGCTACGTGCAGGGCTTGTCTGGCCATATTGAGTTTGGCTTTACTGGCCAGTAACCCATAATGCCGGATACGATGAAACCCGGTTGGCAAGACATGCAATAAAAATCGACGCATGAACTCGTCACACGTCAGTTGCATCGTCCGGTGCATGTTGTTTCCTTTGCGCCGGTAATCCTTATAGGTGAACGAGACATGTGTTTCATCAATGGATTGGAGTCGGCGATTCGCAATCGCTACCCGATGCGTATAACGCGACAGGTACTTCAGTACCGCTTGTGGTCCTGCAAACGGCGGTTTGGCATACACCACCCATTCCATGGATTGTTGCTGTTTGCACCATGCCATAAAGTGCCCGGCGTGTTCAAAGCCACTGGTCTGCGACAACTCCCCGAAGCACAGTAACTGCGTCGATTCGTATAACTCACGTACGCCTTGCATATACAAACGGCGGAACAAGCGTGATAACACTCTGATCGGCAAGAAGAAGCCCTTTTTACACGCTTTCCATTGTTTAGCGTTATCCAGCCCGCCACCGGGCACAATGCAATGCACATGAGGATGATGCATCATCGAGGAGCCCCACGTATGCAACACCATAGTGGTGCCAACCTCAGCGCCTAAGTGTCGCGTATCACCGGCAATGGTCAGCAACGTTTGTGATGCGGCTTTAAACAACAACTGATACATCTGTGCTTTATTGTAAAAGGCCAGTTGTGCTACCTCACCAGGTAAGGTAAACACCACATGGTAGTACTCTACAGGTAACAACTGCTGCTCTCTGGCTGCAAACCAGCGTTGGGCGCTTGAACCCTGGCACTTCGGACAGTGACGATTACGGCAGGAGTTATATGCGATGGCATCGGTATGACAGTGTTCGCAGTGCAGGTGATGAGCACCTAATTGGGCACTTCGACAACGCTCAATGGCTGACATCACTTTCAGTTGAGCTAAGCTTAAACGCCCATGCTGAGCGCTTTTATACTGCGTACCAGACAGACGAAACACATCCGCCACCTCAAGCGGTGGCCGTGAACAACTCGACATAACGTCACGCTCACAATGCCAGTGTATCTAACGGACTCACCACCTCTCGCAAGAGTTTGCTGGCGACTTGTGCATACAGCGCAGTGGTTTCTAGTTTACTATGCCCCAACAGCGTTTGGATGATGCGAATATCGACTTTATCTTCCAGTAAGTGCGTGGCGAAACTGTGCCGTAAGGTGTGCATGGAGACTTTTTTATTCAGTCCTGCATCCAGA
>Ga0114910_1001384_pt1 | contig 11570 bp, 9 predicted proteins | sample MalvireepMed_908_FD_83500 | JGI IMG/M metagenome (GOLD analysis project Ga0114910, IMG submission 83500) | Marine viral communities from the Global Malaspina Expedition - Malaspina viral metaG DeepMed_908 | ecosystem: Environmental > Aquatic > Marine > Oceanic | place: Mediterranean Sea...
CGATGTGATCGACCGTGTGGATCAGCCGCGAATACATCTCGATCTGGCGGCGGCCGATCACCTTGACCGAACCGGGTTCGCACACCCGGCTCTTGTCATTGCGGTCGACATCCGAACACATGGTCAACTCGGACTCATCCTTCTTCGAATTGAGCAGCTTGAGGATCTGTTCCGAATCCGAAATCGCGTCCTCGCCGCGCTTGATGGTTCCCGAAATCGGACAGGTCTCGACCCGGCGGCCATTGACCCGGACAAACATCTCCGGCGATGCGCCGACAAGATATTCCTGCTTGCCGAGATTGATGAAGAACGAATAGGGCGACGGATTGATGGTTTTCAGGCGCCGGCTGATTTCCGACGGCCTGGCTTCGCAGCGCTCCAGAAAGGTCTGGCCCGGCACCACTTCGAACAGGTCGCCACGCTTGAAGCTTTCCTTGGCGCGCTTGACCAGTTCGGCATATTCGCCCGGTGTATGATCGCCGCGGGCAGGAGTCGTGTCGGCGTGCTGGAACGGCTCCGGTGTGATCGCCGCGTCGCGCCCTTCCGTTGTGACCCCGTCCAATGCAAAGTCATAGCGGTCGATCCAGGCCTTGGCGGCATGATGATCGACTACGAGGATTTCATCGGGAAGGAAAAGCAGAAGGTCCCGCTGATCCTCGGGCCGGTCAAGCTTCTGGGGCACCGAGTCAAACTGGAACGCCAGATCATAGCCGAACGCGCCGTAAAAGCCGATATTGCCGTCTTCGGCGGAGTGAAACTGGTCGACAATGACCCGCAGCACCGAAAACACCGTTGGCGCGCGGGAACGCTCTTCCTCGGCGAACACCCGGTCGGGTTCCGCGACATCGATCTTGATGCATGTCGCGTCGCGTTCGGAAACCGTGAATTCCGCATGCCTGTCAAGCCGGGTTGCAAGAATGGCGACCAGCGCCTCGCCGCGCCCGTTATAGGCTTCGATCTTGAGCGAGCGGCCCTGAGACGAAATCCCCAGTGGCGGATCGACGATTGCCGTGTCCCAGCGCGTGTAACGGCCCGGATACTCGTAATTCGATGAAAACACCGCGCCGCGCCGGCTGTCGAGCGCATCGATATAGCTCGATATGGCGTCCGCATAAGGCGTTTCGCGGCGCTGCCGTGTCACCATCACACCGCCGCGCGTGAGATATTGCGCCGCGCTGTCTGAAAGTACCGTCGTGCCCATTTTCAAGCTCCGTTTGAACCAGCCCGGTCTTTGTCGTCCAGCGGGTCAAACAAAAAGCCGCCGGACCTTGAGGTCCCGGGCGGCTTGTTGATCTCTAACGCGCATGCGTGGTCAAGGCCGCCTAGGAGCGAACCCACCACCAATTGTTCTGTGCCACATGCATCGTCATGCCCAAGCTCTTAGCGCAGGCCGCGCAATGCTTCAAGTGGGCATGCGCGCTCAAGACATCTCCCGGTGCTGATGCCCGGCCCGATCCTCATGACCGTCAGGATGGCTCAAGCCGGGCTGCGCAGGAAACACGGCCGGGCCCGTCAGCTGGTGCAGAAAAGCCTGTTCTCGCACCGTTTTGCGGCAGGCCCGGACGGCTTGACATCGCAGCGGCCGTATCCCACATTTCAATCATGAAGATGTACAGACCCCACATCGCTCGCTTTTTCAGGGCGTTTCCCATCGCAGGAATTTACCCCCCGGTTCGGTGACCAGCGCCCCCGGATCGAGGGGGTCTGATAGCGGATGTCGAACGGCATGAAGACCGTTCCGAGACTCTGCCTGTAGCGGCGCAATTGCAAGACAATCAGATCAACATGCACCGGCTCGAAAGCCTCCGGTCAGCACCATTGCGTGGACACTTCAATGCAGCACACCACCCGGCGCAAGCCAAGAATAACCATCAGCCAAACCGACTATGACCGGCTCAGCAATCTTGCTGCCGCCTTTGAACACCGCAACCCGGAAATTGCAGCCGGTCTGAACAGCGAACTCGACCGCGCGCGCATTGTCAGCGACAACAAGGCAGGGGCTTCAGTCGTCCGTATGGGCTCGACTGTCACCTTCCTGGTCGACGGCAGCCAAAGCAAAACCGTCACTCTCGTCTATCCCGCCGAAGCCAACATGGAAGCAGGACGGATATCGATCACAACTCCGGTCGGTACCGCCCTGATTGGTCTGAAGACCGGGCAGTCGATCAGTTATGCGGCACGAAACGGCCAGATCCACGACCTGACCGTGGTCGAGGCACATCACAGCAAAGACGCCGCGCTGGCTCAATGACCATGAGGCAGCTCGGCTTTTCAAACCCTCTCGGGGTTTTCCTGCTGACAGGATAGCGTCCCCTGCATCAGCGTTTGCGTGGTGCAGGGGAAACAGCTTTTCCTCTCATATCGCGCGCCGCCACCAGCGCCGGCGCCGCTGGAGTTCTGCCATGTGGAAAAATCAGACATACATCCTGACAACCAAAGACATCACCATCCTGCAGACCATATACGACCGGCGCCATGCGCTGACCGATGCTGTGCGGCAATTGCTCAGGCACAAACTCGACAACGCGTCTGTGGTGTTCAGTGACGACATCAATGCCGACGTCGTCACACTCAACACCCGGGTGCGCTACCGCATCGCCAGCGGGCAACCACAAACCGCCATCATCACACAAGGCCAGATGGACGGGATGGTCGGCCAGTGCCTATCCCTCAATACACTCCGTGGGCTTGGACTGCTCGGATTGACGGAGGCCTCGGAATTGGCATTGCCACGACCCCACAACGCGACGCCTGACCGGCTGGTCGTCGAGGCCGTGCTGTTCCAGCCTGAAGCAGCCAGACGGAACCGTATCCAGCAGGAAGCCACCAGGCACGGGCTCCGGCTTGTCCATGATGCCTCGCTCATCCCATGAGGGCTGAAGCATGCTGTCGCGCGGTGCCAGGGATCGCGTGCTGAAACTCAAAGCGGGCCACCCCGGAGTTCAATCTCCGGGGTGGTTTTGCTCAGGCATCTTCGACGTTGATGCGCCGCCAGATCGACTCCGCAAAGGAGTAGACCGCAAACAGGAAGAACCCAGCGCCGGTCGCCCCCAGCAACCAGACGCCGAATGGCAGGCCGGCGATGAAATCAAGCGCGTCGGCAAGCCCCGCCCGGCCTTCCTCCCCGGCCAGGCCATGGCGAAACAACAGGAAGGCAATGATCAGGAAAACCAGTCCCCGAGCGCACAACCCGCCAATGGCCGCCAGATCAACCCACCATCCCACCATCGGCGATGGCTTGATATGATCACGATACTTGCGGCTGACGGCCTTCCAGATATGCGCTCCGCCGACGATGGCGAATAGGACGCTCAGCGTCAGCGATACCGGCCCGGCGCCGATAAAGGCTGCGGCTGTGCGGGCAAAACCGTCTCCGGAGCTGCCGCCGGAGGAAAACGTGCTGCCCCACCACAGCGAGAACGTGTAGACCATCAAAAATCCGTAGGAAGCCGCAGAGCCGATCAAACCGGCGCGCACCGCAAGACCGAGCGGATCGAAGCCGTGATCATCGGTGTCGAACAGCGCCTGCACGAGACGCCAGAGGCAATATCCCGCCAGGCTGACAATCAGAAGCGGCGCCAGAACCGCGCTCGCGGTGGATTGGGTGATGAACCGGACTGCGTCCTTTGAATCGCCGCCACTGCCGGTGGTCAGCGCGGCACTGACAATAAAGAAGGCCAGCACCAGATAGACCAGTCCACGCGCCCCGTAGCCAAGCCGCGCGAATGGTTTGAACCAGTCATGCCAGCTTGTGCCGGCAGTCACCGAACCAGGCATCACAACGCCCTCCCGCGGCGTCTTTGCAGCATGTGGACGACCAGCCAGGAAAAGCTCGCCCAGGCAGCGCCCAGCGCCCATCCCGCGGCCACATCGCTGGGCCAGTGGACCCCCAGATAGACCCGGCTGACGCCGACCATCACAGCCACCAGAACGGCAACGCTGATCACATAGGCCCGCGCCCGCCTGGTCTCGAGATAGCCGATGACAATGGCCGCCAGCGTCAGATAGGCCACGGTCGTCACCAGGGCGTGGCCGCTGGGGAAGCTGGCTGTGTGAACCGTGTCGAGATGATCCACCAGATCCGGCCTTGGCCGCGCGTAATACTGCTTGAGCGTATAGCTCAACACCGCACCTGAGCCGACGGAAAGCACCGCATAGAGCGCCGCGCCATAGCGCTCCGTCACGATGAAGAATCCCGAAACCGCGGCCAGCGTCAGAATGATCAGCGGATAGCCTCCGATCGCGGTCACCTCGAGCGCTGTCTCCTGCAACCATGCCGGCCCGATCGACCGGGACGGGTCGCCGGCAACCCGCATCATCAGGAACAGCGTCTCGTCAAGATTGCGGATTTCGCCTTCGGCCATCTCATCGGCGATCTGGATAAAGCCATAAACACCCAGGGTGAAGATGCCGAACAGGAACACCGGCAGGCGATTGGCATTGCCGGTCCTCAGTCCGCGGACCAGCCAGTTTCTCAGTTTGTCCAAAATCATTCTGCCTGCCATGCCGGTCCGTCGCCCCACCATTCGATCCTACCATGAACACATCAGCTGCCGCTTCGTTCCAAATTTTGCGGCGAAAGCCGGCCTGACCATTACGGTTTCGTAATTGCCCCGTCATCGCACGGAAAGGTCGCAAGCTTCATCCTCATTCTGTCCGAAACAATCAAACAGCGAAAAGGGAACATCATGGACCGTCCACAATCCTATCTTCTTGTCGCCGGCGTCACCATTGCCGGCATTGTCGCAACCGTTGTCTCCGCCGCGGCCGCATCGGGGTCGGTGACCATTACCAAGAGCCGGGGCGAGGTCTGCATGGTCTCGAATGGGCTTCCTGACCATTCAACCGGCAAATTTCCGAATTCGGGAAACCCGCACCGGATCAAGGCCCAGCACATCGAGGTTTGCGTGCCGGAAAATCCCGTCAAGACCTCGCACGCAACCCAGCTGCGCGGGACGACCGGCTTTGCCCTGAACGGTGTCCTGTTGCGTCCGGGCACTGCCGATTATTACGATCCGTCCTCGCCCCGGGGATTCAGCCGCGACCGCTCCTCGGGATGGAAGCTTGATGGCAAGGGCGCAGGCTCGATGCTCGGCCTCGACAGGAACAATGCCCATGTCGATCAACGGGGTCTTTATCATTACCATGCCAGCCCGACCGGCCTGCTGGAGCGCAGCAAGTCCAGCCTCGTCGGCTTCGCGGCAGATGGTTTCGAGATCCATTATGTCGGCTCGCGCGCCAGGTCCGGCTACACGCTCAAACCGGGAACCCGCAAGAGCGGCCCCGGCGGCAAACATGACGGCACCTATGTACAGGACTGGCAATATACCGGCGGGTCGGGAAAACTCGACAAATGCAACGGCGGAAGCCTGAATGGAAAGTTCGTCTACTTTATCACCGACAGCTATCCCTACCTGCCGCATTGCGCCTGGGGCAAAGTCAGCAGGGACTTTGGAAGACCCTGAGCCGGTTCAGGCAGCCCGGATCGTGTGCCATGGTCCGGGCACATTCATGCTGAACCTGATGCTGGCTGCGAGATTGATCCGCATCAAGGCTGTACCGTGCTGAAGCGTCTATGAAAAGCTGACGCAACCGGCGGGGGCAAGTCGTGACCGAAGAACCTGACTGCAGCACACGGCAACAGGATCCGGACGCGAGCCGGGACCAGATCAATGCCTGCCGGACTTTGCTGGCAGACCACATCGCAAAAATCGAGACCGACAGTGCCTTGATCTTCGCAGACTGGGAGAGCGAAATTTCCCGCCCGGTGTTTCGTGGCGGAGCAGAAAATCTGGCAGTCTATCTGGCGGCCCGCCAATACGATCTGACCGGCCTTCAATCCAGTCTTTCGATTCTTGGCCTGTCTTCACTGGGACGCTCTGAGGCTCATCTCCGGCAATCTCTTGCAGCCGTCAGCGCAACCCTGGACGGCCTCTCCGGATTGCCGGCAAAATGGCCCAGGCCAGCAGACCTTGATGCCGGGCTGGCCCAGATCACGTCCGACCAGCGCCGGTTTTTCGGCGACTATCCGGACGGGCGCAACACCCGTATCATGGTGACAATGCCGCCGCAGGGCGCCACTGATCCGGGTTTCGTTGATCGATTGGTCGACGCCGGCGCCAGCTGCTTTCGCATCAACTGCGCCCATGACGGACCCGAAGTATGGACCGCAATGATGACCAACATCCGCGCTGCAGCCAGCAAAGCCGACAGACAATGCCCTGTGCTCATGGACATCGCCGGACCGAAATGCCGGATCGAGACCATCAGCCAGCAAAAAAACAAACGGATGTTTCGTGGCGACCGTTTTCTGCTGTTGCGAGACCCCGCCTCCGGCAACGCAAAGCTGCCGTCAATCACAATCACATTCCCCGAGATTGTCGCCAAACTGCAACCAGGACTTCAGGTATGGATCGATGACGGCAAGATTGGCGCCCGGGTGGTGGAACTGGGTGATGATGGCGCGGTTCTGGAAGTCACGGTCGTTTCCGACAAGGGCAAGAAACTCAAGCCCGAGAAGGGGATCAATTTTCCCGCCATTGATCTCGACATCGGCCATCTGACCGAGACAGACCGGGCAAACCTGCCGTTCGTTGCGGCCAACGCCGATATCGTGGGCTGCTCTTTCGTGCAACGGCCGCAAGACATCCGCGACCTCATGACCGCCCTCAAGCAGCATCGCGGCGAGCGGCCACCGCAACCGCTGTTGCTGAAAATCGAAACCGGGCTGGCTGTGCGCAACCTGCCACGCCTGATCGTTCAGGCGGGCTCGCATCATCCCGTAGCCGTAATGATTGCGCGCGGCGACCTGGCCATGGAAGTCGGCACCGAACGGCTCTCCGAGGCTCAGGAAGAGATCCTCTGGCTGTGCGAAGCTGCCCACATACCCGTGGTGTGGGCAACGCAGGTGCTCGAAACCCTGCTCAAGAGCGGTGCCCCCTCACGCGCCGAAGTCACCGATGCCGCCATGGGACAACGCGCTGAATGCATTATGCTCAACAAGGGTCCCTATATCATCGAAACAATCCGTTTTCTTGCCGGCATTCTGCGGCGCATGGACCGCCATCAGTTCAAGAAGACGGCGCGGCTTTCCGCTCTCACCTCCTGGCGCGGCGCACAACCGCTCTGACATCACCGGTCCGCGAACAGCCGAAAACCTCACCCCAAAAACGCCTCCGCTTCGGCTCGGAAGCATGGCGCGCCGCGCCTTATTTCAGCACTCCAACAGCTGCAATGCATCTTTCCGGGGTTTCGTGCGTTGTCACTGCATAAAGCGCCCTCAAGCGCATCATGTGGAAAGTACGGGGACTACATTCGATGGACGCCATCCATATCATTCTCGCCATCGCCGCAGCCACATTTGCTGCCGCCGTGACATTCGGCAAGGCCAATGCGGCGCCGATGGATCCAGCCGCCATCAATGCCGCGACTTTCACAGGACAGCCATTGCCCGACGGCCAAAGCCCGCTGGCGGCGCGGCTGCAGATTCTGCTCGACCGGGCCGGCGCCTCGCCCGGCGTCGTCGACGGTTACTCCGGCGACAACATGCAAAAAGCAATCCGCGGCTTCGAACAGGTCAACAAGATCCCCGATGATGGCTTGATGGATCAGATGGTCTGGGACACGTTGCAGGCGATGGGCGGTGACGTGATCGCCGCCTATACAATCACCGGCGAAGACGTGTCGGGGCTTTCGGCTGAATTGCCGGACGATTACGCCGAACTCGCCAAGCTTGATCAACTGGGCTACACCAGCGTCAGGGAAAAGCTGGCCGAGCGGTTTCACATGGACGAGGATTTCCTGGCCGAGCTCAATCCGGGCGCGCAGTTCATCATGGGCGAGACCATTTTCGTTGCGGATCCCGGCACAGACCAGACAGCCGAAATCGCAAGCCTCGTCGCCGTCAAGAGCCAGGCCCGTCTGCGGGCCTATGATGCTTCACAGACCCTGATCGCCATTTATCCGGTCACCATCGGCAGCGCCAGCACCCCGTCCCCGACCGGCATCCACACGGTCAATGGCGTCGCCATCGACCCCACCTACAGTTACAATCCGGAGAATTTCGTCCAGGGAAGCAACACCGAACCGCTGACCCTGCCGCCGGGACCCAACGGACCTGTCGGTGATGTCTGGATCGATCTGTCGGAGCCGACCTATGGCATTCACGGAACGCCGCATCCGTCCAGGATCGACAAGACCAGCAGTCACGGCTGCGTGCGGATGACCAATTGGGATGCCAAGGAACTGGCCCAGATGGTCAGCCAGGGCGTCACCGTGGAATTCAGGGACTGAGCGGATGCATCGACTGTTCGGCCTGCCGCTTCTGGTCGTCGTTTCGCTGGGCGTTACCCTGCCTGAAGACGGCCCGGTCCCAACGCTAAACCCGCGCCCTGCGCCACAGACAACGGACAGCGCACCGGTCCCGACCGCAAAGCCGCCTGAAGACAAGGCAAGCACGCCATCCCCGGGAGATCCGGAGGGTAAAACGCCGTTGAAACCGGACACTGAAAGCGCCGACAAGCCCGCGCCGAAACCTGCCATAAATGCCCCCAAGGCCGACGAGGCGGCGCTTGCCCATTGTGAAGCCGAGCTTCGCAAGCTGGGCGCGGTCTTCGAACGCCAGGAGCCGCTGCGTGGCGAGAATGGCTGCGGCATTGAGGCGCCCTACAGGCTGGATGAGATCATCCGCGATGTTGCCCTGTCGCCTTCCTCCCAGATGCGATGCGAGACAGCGCTGGCGCTGGCGCAATGGACCGACACTGTAGCTGTGCCGGCGGCAGCGGCCTTGCCGGAAAAGGTCACGCTGACCCGCATCAATCACGGCTCCACCTATGTCTGCCGCCGCCGCAACAACAGCGCCACCGGCAAGATGTCGGAACATGCCATCGGCAATGCGGTCGACGTCATGAGCTTCGAGTTCGAGGGGCATGACCCGATTCCGGTCTCGCCGCGCGCCGGCGATGGCACGGTGGAGGAAGCCTTCCAGCGTGCCGTCCGGGGCGGCGCCTGCCTGCATTTCACCACCGTACTCGGCCCCGGCACCAATGCCAGCCACGCCGATCACCTTCATCTCGACATTATCACCCGCAGGGGCGGATACCGCCTCTGCGAGTGATCGATCGCGAACATTCTCCGGCGCTCAAACGGGCGCCGAAATCCTCAGAACCGCTGGGTGCGAAATCCTCAGAACCGCTGGGTGATAGAGAGCTTGAAGCTCCGGCCCGGCTCGGAATAATACGCGGTCGGCTGCGACATCGTCACGTCCCGAAGACTGACAGCGTCGTAATAGGTCTCATCAAACAGATTGTAGATGCCGGCCTGGACGCTCAGACCATTGAACCGCTCCGGCTTCCACCAGGCTGTGGCGTCAACGATGCTGTAGCTTGAGGCCTTGTAGTTCGCAGTCGAGTTGCCAGGCACACTGCCGACATTGATCAAGTTGACATTGGTGCCCCAGCTCTCGGTTGCGTAGCCGACACCGACAACCGCCTTCAGCGGCGCCACCGAACCCAGCCGCTGTCCGCTATCGATGTCGACGCCGTGTGCATAGGCCAATGCACCGTGCAGGATGAAGCCGTTGTCAAACTGCTTCTCGAGGCTCAACTCGGCGCCATAGATCTCGACATTGGCGCGGTTGAAGCTCTGTGTCACACCGAAGGGATAGGTGCCCGGGGCAATGCCCAGAGCCGTCTGTTCAGCCGCGCTCAGCGCACGCGTGTCGATGAAGTTCTTGTAGCGATTGTAAAAACCGGTCGCCCGCCCGCGCAGACTGCCATTGTCATAGGTGGCGCCGATCTCGAAGCCGTTGCTGGTTTCCGGCTTCATGCCCGCATTGCCGATGCGCAGATAGGTGCCGGGTGCGCCGTAGTCGAGATAGAGTTCGGCGGCTGTCGGCGCACGGAACGCCATTGCCCACTGGGCAAAGACATCAAACTCCGGTGTGACCTCATATTTCCCGAGGAGCTTGGGAGAAAACCGGCCTTCGCTCTGGCCCGCCGGCAGGCCGGTGTAGTTCGGGTTGGCCTGATAGGCGGCGGTGTCCTTCGGGGAGTGGTCATACCAATCATAGCGAAGGCCCGGGGTCAGCGAGAAGCCACTGTCGCCGAAGGCAATTTCGTCATCGACGAAAATGCCAAACTGGGTGGAATCGACGTCGGGCATGTCCGACTGATTGGTGTGCAGGAAATTGCAGGAAGGGTGCGGGGTCACAGCACAGGAATCTCGCCCCGAGGAATATTGCGTGGTCTTGCCGCTGGCGAAATTTCCACCAAGCGTGAAGCGGTGGCTCAAACCTCCGAGATCCAGTGTCTTCTCGCCCAGGCCCGACAGGCCGTAGGAGTCATTGCTGACCTCGCTCAGCCGCGTATAGTCCCCGATCACCGAGGTGAAGCGATAGCCGTTATTGCCACTGGACCGGCCAAGCCGCTGCCAGTAGACGACGGCATTGGCCGTATCAAGCAAGGAGTCGTCCCCGGTTGCCTCGTAGTTGTAATCAAACGAGATCCGTTCGCGCCGGGTTCCTTCAGACCCCATCCAGTTGCCAGGCCGGTAATTGCCGGCCGGCGTCTGCGCATTCATCAGATCGGTGTCCGTGTCGATGTCATAGCGTTCCGCCGTCAGGCCGAAAGTGTGACCGGTCTCGGTGGCCTGGCGGATCTTGAACAGCAGGTTGTTCTCGTCGTAATCGGCCGGATTTGCCTGCGAGCGTGTCGGACCATAGCCGCCCACGTCACCGTTGTTTTCGGTCTCGTTGCCGATCCGGTAGCCGCCCTGGAACAGCACCGAGGTGCCGCCCATGCGGCTGGCGACACCGGCGAAGCCGCCGATGCTCATGTCCTTGCTGTCGAAGATCGTCTTGACATAACCGCCGGTATCGCGCCCGTCTTCAAGCAGGTCTTCCGGCTCCAGTGTGCTCAGAACCATGGCTCCGCCAAGCGCTCCCGAACCACCGCGGCTGGAATCGCCGCCGCGCACGATGTCGATGGCGTCGAGCGAATTGAAGTCAAAGCTGTTGATGCCGCCACTGGCGTCACGCGCTCCATCCTGCAGAAACGGGATCTGAATGCCGTCGACCGTTGTCAGCACCCGGGGACCGTCGAGCCCGCGAATATTGACGCTGCCATTGGCATCATTGAAGCTGACTCCCGGCTCAAGCGCCCGTCCGAGTTCATCAATGCTGGTGATCTGCGACTGCGAGAGCTCCTCGCTGGTTGTCTCGGTGGCCAGCGGCGTGTCGGCAACGCCCTTGGTGCTTTCACCGCTCCTCAGGATCAGCCGGTCGAGCAGTGTGGCTGAACCGGCGCTGGCTGTATCCTGCGCCAGAGCCAAGGGGGTGGAGATGAGGAGGGCAAGCGCGCTGCCAGTGAACAAAGTGCGGCGAAGACTTCCGGCAACCATAATCGGATCCTTTCAAAGGGTCGCTGGCTGGCTGCAGGAAGATACGCTCCCGGGTGGCTGGCTTGTCGTACACGTTACATCGGGCGCCGTCATGACGCCTTGTTCCTGCCACATATTAAACATGACATTTTGAGTCAACATATATTTCGAGATTGTCCGCACCGTCTTTTGCG
>Ga0114910_1001386_pt1 | contig 11566 bp, 10 predicted proteins | sample MalvireepMed_908_FD_83500 | JGI IMG/M metagenome (GOLD analysis project Ga0114910, IMG submission 83500) | Marine viral communities from the Global Malaspina Expedition - Malaspina viral metaG DeepMed_908 | ecosystem: Environmental > Aquatic > Marine > Oceanic | place: Mediterranean Sea...
GATTCGTCCTGCGTCTATACAGGGTGCAAGCTCCGCCGGAGACGACTTGTACCCGGGTCGCCCGCCGCTCTGATAAGACCGGAATAACAAAAGCACCAGTGCGCCGAGTAGCCGACCCAGAAGCGGATCGCCCCAGTCTTGGAGGCGGTCCGCTGACTCTGTCTTCCCCCTCTGATAGACGCATTCCGATCTGGCAGAATCGGAATGGCCCATGCTAGGTCTTGCGGTATGCCAAGCCCGACCCCCAATATAAGCGAAAACCGCCCCGTCATCCGCCAGTTGGACGATTCCGCGATCAACCGCATCGCTGCGGGCGAGGTGGTCGAACGCCCCGCCTCTGCCGTGAAGGAACTGGTTGAGAACGCCATCGACGCGGGCGCGCGGCGCATCACCGTGGAATATGCCGACGGTGGCAAAACGATGATCCGCGTGACCGACGATGGCTGCGGCATCGCGCCTGAGGATTTGGCGCTAGCCTTGTCCCGCCACGCGACCTCCAAAATCGACGGCTCTGACCTGCTTGATATCCATACTTTCGGGTTTCGGGGGGAGGCCCTGCCGTCCCTCGGTGCTGTCGGGCGGCTGACGATCACCAGCCGAGCGTCGGGGTTTGACGGGGCCGAAATTACAGTCGACGGCGGCCGCATGGGCGAGGTGCGCCCGGCGGCGCTGAACAGCGGCACCATCGTCACCCTGCGCGATCTGTTTTTCGCCACGCCGGCACGGTTGAAATTTCTCAAGTCGGACCGTGCGGAGACCGCGGCAATCACGGAAACCGTGCGGCGCATTGCCATGGCCTTTCCCGCCGTGCGCTTTACGCTGTCGGGTCCGGACCGCTCGACGCTGGACCTGCCGGCGACGGGTGAAGACAGGCTGGCGCGAATTGCTCAGGTGCTGGGTGACGAGTTTGCCGCAAACACCATCGCGCTGGATGCGGCCCGCGAGGAGGTCGGCCTGGCCGGACACGTCGGCCTGCCGACGTGGAACAAGGCCAATTCGCTGTCGCAATACGCCTTCGTCAATGGCCGCCCGGTGCAGGACAAGCAGATCCTGACCGCCATTCGCGCGGCCTATTCCGACACCCTACCGCGTGGGCGCTATCCGGTGGCCGTGTTGTGGATCACGCTTGATCCGGCGCTGGTGGATGTCAACGTGCATCCAGCCAAGTCGGATGTCCGGTTCCGGGATCCGGGCCTGGTGCGCGGTCTTATCATCGGTGCCATCCGGCAGGCTCTGCTTGCGGGCGGAGACCGGGCTTCGCCATCGGCCAGCGTTGGACTTGCTCAGGCGTTTCGGTCACCTGAGAATACAGCCGGATCCGCACCAGTCGAGCCATTTCGCTCCGGTTTCGCGGGAAGCTTTGCATCACGGAGCCCGGCCGGGGGCTGGCAAGCCACGACATCGCCATCGCGCCCCCTGAATGGCTTCGGAACCGGCTTTTCCGAACCAGCCCAGCCGGAGATCGCCGAAACCGCCACGCCCTCGGCGCGGTCGGACGACAGCTCTGCTGATCTTTCCACCGTCGAGAACCCGCTTGGCGCGGCGCGAACGCAAATCCACGAAAACTACATTGTGGCGCAGACCCGTGACGGTCTGGTGATTGTCGATCAGCATGCCGCGCATGAACGGCTCGTCTTCGAGCGGTTCAAGACAGCACTTCGGGCCGGAAAGGTTGCATCGCAAATCCTGCTGCTGCCGGAAATCATCGACCTTCCGGAAGATGATTGCGACCGGCTGGCAGAGCGCGCCGAAGATCTGGCGGAGTTCGGGCTGGTGCTGGAACGGTTCGGTCCCGGCGCAATCGCGGTCAGGGAGACGCCCGCGATGCTGGGCGAAGCCGATGTGGCGGGCCTGGTGCGCGACATGGCCGACGAGATTGCGGAGTGGGACAGCTCGACGGGTTTGCGCGACCGGCTCGAGGCTGTGGCCTCGACGATGGCCTGCCACGGGTCGGTCAGGTCCGGGCGGCGGCTGGTAACCGAGGAAATGAATGCCCTGCTCAGAGAAATGGAACGGACACCCGGTTCGGGACAGTGCAACCACGGGCGCCCAACCTATATCGAGCTGAAGCTCAGCGACATCGAGAAACTATTCTCGCGTCGCTGACGGAACGCCGGCACTTGATCTGAAAATCTTGCAATTTCGACGCCGAAACGGCATAGAACAGCCAAGATCGAAACCGGAGCAGTCCGCATGAACCGTTTTGAAGGCCCCGGCGAGCGTCCGGCAAAAATTCGCTATCTCGACGGCGATTTTCAGATCCTGATGCCGGGCAATCACGTGGTCTGCGCAATCACCGGAAAGATCATCCCGATCGAAGAGCTGAAATACTGGAGCGTCGAGCGGCAGGAGCCCTATGTCGACGTCAACGCCTCGGCCACGGCCGAGCAGCGCGCCGGACGACTGCCGCAGCCCTGAAATTTTGCAGCATTGCTACCTGCGACGACGTTTGAAAGCTGACAGCGCCGCCTCGACAATCACGCCTGGAACATCGGGGCTGTCGAAGGCCAGATCGATTTCCAGAACCGATGTCTTCTCCACCAGCTCGGCTGCATTGCCGTGTCCCGCCTGCAGGCGGACATAGTCCTTGCCGGTGGTGATCAGATCGAGGCCATAGAGCTCGGCCTCCGCAAGCAGCTCCCTGATTTCGTCTTCGGTGAACGGGTAATGGTCGGGGAAGCTCTTGCACCGCGCCAGACGGACATGGGCGTCCTCAAGCGTCTTGAAGAATTTCTCGGGGTCGCCAATGGCGGCAAAAGCCAGACAGTTGCGATCTCTGAACTGTGCGCCGTTGCGTGGCTGCAAGCGGGCAAGGTGGATCGGCTTTGCGGCCCGCGCGGCCAGTCTGATCATTCGATCGGCGCCATCTCCCTCACCCACAACGATCAGTGCATCGGCGTGGCGAAGCTGATCGATCACCGGTGCACGAACCGGGCCGGCGGGAAAGACGCAGCCATTGCCAATGCCGCGGCGGGCATCGACCACCAGAAGTGCCTGATCAAACACCAGCCGGGCGCTTTGGAAACCGTCATCCATGATGATGAGATCAACACCTTCGCTGACCAGCAGATCGGCGCCTTCTGCGCGGTTGGGCGAAACCACTGTTGTTGCCTTTGCGGCGAGCAACATCGGTTCGTCACCGACAAGCCGTGCGGTGTCCTTTTCGAGATCCACGACCGTGGCGTGATGAACACCGCCGCCATAGCCCCGGGACAAAAAGCCGGGTTTCAATCCGCGCTCAATCGCCGCGCTGGCCAGCGCCAGCGCCGTGGGGGTCTTGCCGGATCCGCCGACAGTGAAATTGCCGACGCATATGACCGGCACGTCAACCGCCTTGCGCACTCTCTTGTCCATGATGCGGCGGGCGACGCGGCCATAGATCCAGCCGAAGGGCGACAGCAGCGCAGACTGGATGCCGGAAGACTGCCACCAGAGCGGCGGGGCTTCGCTTACCATTGCCCCCCTCCGCGGCTCTCTGAATTTTCGTTGTCACGCGGCAGCAGCCGGGCCTTGACGGTTAACGGATTGATGTAGGGTTCAAGCGCGCGAATGGTGGATTTCAGCGCGCCGCGCATGTCTCGCAGGGTCTTTTCGCCGCCCTCGGCCATGGTCTTGCGGGCCTGCGGATTGGACAAAAGGAAATGCACCGCCTTTGCCAGCATCTCGCCATCGCGCACATAGCGCGCGCCGCCGTTCTTGAGCAGGCGGGCGTAGCTTTCGCGGAAATTCTCGGTATTGCTGCCCGACAGCACGGCGCAACCGAGCATGGCGGGTTCAAGCGGGTTCTGTCCGCCTCCGCCCTTCAACGACTTGCCGACGAAGACGATGTCGGTGAGATTGAGATAGAGGCCCATCTCGCCAATGGTGTCGCCGAGATAGACATCGGTCGACGGCTCGATCGGCTCTCCCCGGGAGCGGCGCGCAACCTGCAGGCCTCTTTCCTTCAGCATGGCCTCGATGGCATCGCCGCGCTCGGGATGGCGGGGAACCAGCAGGGTAAGCTGCTTGTGGCGCGGCGCGAGCGACTTGTGCACCGCCGCGGCGATCTCGTCTTCGCCCTCAAAGGTCGAGATTGCCGCCCAGGTTGGCCGGTCCCGGACCTGCTCCTTTAGCTTGTCGAGCTCTTCCGCATCCCACGGCGGGGCGGTCGTGTCGACCTTGAGATTTCCCGAGACCGAAACAGGGCGGGCACCGAGCGCCAGGAACCTTTCGGCATCAAGATCGGATTGGGCTACCACGTGGGAGAGGTTTTCAAACAGGGCATCGGCAAGGCTCGGGCGCTTGTTCCAGCGCGCGAACGAGCGGTCCGAGAGACGGCCGTTGACCAGAACCTGCGGTGTCCGCCGCGAGCCCAGTTCGAGGATTGTCATCGGCCAGATTTCGGATTCGGCGATGATCGCCAGATCGGGCTTCCAGTGATCGAGGAAACGGGAAACCGCCGGCTTGAGATCCAGCGGCACATACTGGTGGATCACGTTGTCGCCAAGCCGCTCGCGGGCGACGCCGGCCGATGTCACGGTTCCCGTCGTCAGCACGACGGCAATACCGCGGCGACGCACTTCATTGATCAAGGGAACTACGGCCGTGGTCTCGCCGACGCTGGCAGCGTGGAACCAGACAAGGGGTCCGTCCGGGCGGGCAATCTTCGAGCGACCGTAGCGTTCGTTGCGGCGGGCGCGCTCTTCCTTGCCCTTGGCGGCGCGGATGGCGAGGTAAGGTCCGAGCAAGGGGTAGATACCCGCGCCGAACCAGCGGTAGCCGACAAGCGCCGCGCGAGCCCAGCCGCGGCTCATGTGCCAGCCTCGACGGCGCGCATGGCTTCTTCCGTGACGCGATTGAGTTCCGCAGTCACCTTCACACGCGCATCCGCCATTTCCTGTTCATCTGCCTTCGGAGTTACATAGATCGGCGGCGCCAGCCGGACGCTGCGTGTGCCAAACGGCAGGTTGATGGTGGTCTTGTCCCAGGTTTTCTCAAGCACCCGGCGACGGCTGGTGGCCAGGGCCACGGGCACGATCGGCCGACCGGAAATCTTGGCGAGGGTGACAATCCCCTCCCCTGCTCGGCGCGGGTCGCCCTTCGAGATATCGGCAATCATGACAACATTGACGCCACGCTTGAGCGCGGTCCGCATCGAGATCAGTGCCTTGACGCCCCCCTTGCCGGTATCGGTGCGCGAGGATTCACGTCCACCCGAGCCACGGATCACGTCGATGCCGGCGCGTGTGAGAACCCGGGCATTGATCTCCGCATCAGCACTGCGCGAAACCAGCGAGGTGAATTTCCTGTCGGACGGGCTGGCATAGGGAACGAGCAAATGCTGTCCGTGCCACAGTGCAAAGATCGCCGGCCATTCGCCGTCGAGCATTGTTTCCCAATCGGTCGAGGTGCCGTTGTCGCGGTTGCTCCGCCAGATCGAACCCAGCGTCCAGCCGATCAGCGCCGAACCGGTCCGCTGAACCAGTTCCGACTGCAACAGCCTCTTGCTCAGACGCCGCCTGTTGAACGTCTCGCCAAGCTGCCTGAGCTGTGGCGCGCTTTCGGCGTCCGGTTTAATCATCTCGTCTTTCGCTTACGTCTCAGGACGCGGTTTTGCTTTCATCATGCGGATCAAGCATCCGGTGCATATGCACGATGAAGTAGCGCATATGGGCGTTGTCCACCGTCATCTGCGCCTTCGATTTCCAGGCCGCATGGGCGGCAGCGTAGTTGGGGTAGATGCCGACGATGTCGAGTGCATCCAGATCCCTGAAATTCATCGATTCCAAGCTCTCAAGCTCGCCGCCGAAAACAAGATGCAAAAGCTGTTTGTTATTGCCATCAGCCATGGGATCACTCCAGAAAACGGTATCATTGATCAAAACGGGGTTTGCGGCAATTCGGCTAAAAGGTCAATGGCTCGCGGGCGACTGCAGCAAGCCCAGCAAATCCGGCACCTGCCGGTGAGAAGCGGCCAGCAAAAGCCCGCGCGACGGATCGGGCTGATTGTACAGCATGCGCCGGCCTGCCCGATCGACGAGTACATGCCCGGTTTCGGCGAGCATCACATCGGCGGCAGCCAGGTCCCACTCGCTGGCCTGGGGCCGTACGAACACCCCGTCCAGTTCACCTTGCGCAACAGCCGCCACCCTGAGCGCCAGGGACGGACCGCCGGCAACCTTGTCCAGGCCGGCTTCGGCTCCGCGCCGCATTTCCTTGGCAACGATGTCGGGAACGGCCACCCTCAAGCGGTCGCCGGACACTGCATCGGTGGCAAGGAGGCGATCATTGTTGAGAAAAGCCCCGCCGCCCAAATGCGCCTTCCAGACTTCTCCGCGAGCAGGCGCCGCCAGAACGCCGGCCACGGGCTTGCCGTCTTCGACCAGGCCGACGCTGACACACCAGTCGGGGCGGCCACCGACATAGGCGCGGGTGCCGTCAATTGGGTCGACAATGAACACGCGACGGTCGGCAAGCCGGTGTTCGGTGTCCTCCAGTTCCTCCGACAACCAGCCGTAATCAGGCCGGGCTTTGAGCAGAACCTGCTTGAGAAGCTTGTCTATGGCGATGTCGGCTTCGCTGACCGGAGAGCGCCCCTCGTTCTTGTACCAGACCTCTGGATCCTTGCGGAAATGCGACATGCCGATATCGGCCGCCATACGCGACGCCTCGACCATCAGGGCAAGATCGTCGGCATATGGCGCGATGTCAGCCCCCATCATTCACCCGCAAGGGTCATGCCTTCAACGGCAATGGTGGGCGCGGCGATCGAGAACCTGGTATCGATGTCATTGGCGAAGGTCATCCGCTTGAACATGTCCTTGAGGTTCGACGCGATGGTCACTTCCGATACGGCGAAACTCAGCTTGCCATTCTCGATCCAGAAACCGGATGCGCCGCGGCTGTACTCGCCGGTGACGCCATTCACGCCCTGCCCGATCAGCTCGGTGACATAGAACCCGGTGCCGACCGAAGCGATCAGCTCCTCGGCGGTCTGATGACCGGGATTGACGATGACATTGGTGGAGGACGGAGACACACCACCGCCGCGGCTTGCGCGTCCATTGCTCTTGAGACCGAGTTCTCGCGCAACAGCTGTGGTCAGGTACCATTGCTGCAATACGCCATCCTCGATCATTGTCAGCGGGCCAACCGACACGCCTTCTCCGTCGAAGGGGCGGGAACCCGGGCCACGACGCACAAACGGGTTGTCGATCATGGTCAGCCCGTCAATGGCGACCTTCTTGCCCATCATGTCCTTGAGGAAGGATGTCTTGCGCGCGACCGACGCGCCGTTGATCGCCGACACCAGATGGCCAATCAGACCACGCGACACCCGGGGATCGAAGACCACGGTGACGTTGGAGCCGGTCTTGACCTTGCGCGGATTGACCTTTGCGGCGGCGCGCTCGCCGGCACTGCGGCCAATCGCTGCGGCATCATCAAGGTCGGCAAAGAAGACCCGGCTGTCGAAATCGTAATCGCGCTCCATCTTGACGCCCTCGCCGGCAATCACGCTGACGGAGCGGGAGAAACCTGAGCGCTCGAAGGCGCCGGAAAACCCGTGTGACGTGGCCAGAACCATACCGAACAGGCCGGTGCCTGCACCGGCTCCGATGGAGCTTGCGACACCAGGAACGGCGAGAGCTGCATCCTCTGCGGCTGTCGCCGCTTCGATCAGGCTGTCGGCGGAGGGTTCGGTCGGATCAAACAGATCGAGATCCGGCCAGGTACTGGCAAGCATCTCCGCATCGGCGAGGCAGGCATGCGGATCCTCAGGCGACACGCGGGCCATGGCCACGGCGCGTTCGGCAAGGGCTGTTTCATCGGTCCCCTGCCCGGCATGGACGGTTGCGACTTTCTGCCCGACGAAGACCCGGAGGCTGAAGTCATCCGATTCGGCTGACTGGGTGTTCTCGACCTGACCGTTGCGCACCGAAGCTGACCGGGAGCGGCTGCGCACCACCACGGCGTCGGCCTGTTCGGCGCCTGCAGAACGGGCGCGCCCGATAAGTCGCTCGGCTTTCGCCAGCAAGCCTTCGGATTGTTGTGTATCACTCATGTTTTTTGGCCTTTCACTTGGCTCTCATGTATTGTCCCGACCGTCAAGCATCAAGCCCAACATGGTCCACGCCGGCCGTTAAACGACAAAGGAACACGCTGAATGGCTGGAGACGAAGCCAACCTCTACACCCAAGGTCTCGTTCTGCTGTGCGGAGCGGTGGTTGCAGCTCCGCTGTTCAAGAAGATCGGGCTCGGAACGGTTCTCGGATACCTGGCGGCAGGCATCGTCATCGGCCCGCTGCTGCGGATCATCAGCGACGGCGAGGAAATCCTGCACTTCGCGGAACTGGGCGTGGTGCTTCTCCTGTTCATCATCGGCCTCGAACTGAAACCATCGCGGCTGTGGCAATTGCGGCGCGATATCTTCGGCCTTGGCCTGGTGCAGGTTCTGGTGTCTGCGCTGGCCATTGTCGGCGCGGCAGTGGTGCTTGGCGCGCAGCCCTGGCCCGCAGCCGTGGTGATCGGTTTCGGGCTGGCGCTGTCATCCACCGCGTTCGGGATCCAGATCCTTGAAGAGCGCGGGGACCTCAATACCCGATACGGGCAGCAGTCCTTCTCTATCCTGCTGTTTCAGGACCTGGCGATCGTGCCGATTCTCGCCCTGGTTCCGCTTGTCGCGCCGGCAACCAGCGACGGCGGCGGTTCGATCGTGACCGATATTGCCATCACCGTCGGAGCCATCGTGGCCCTGCTGGCGGCAGGAAAGTACCTTCTCAACCCGCTCTTCCAGGTAATTGCCGGGACCGGGGCCAAGGAAGCAATGATCGCAGCGGCGCTTTTCGTGGTGCTTGCCTCCGGGTCGCTGATGCAATTCGCAGGGCTATCCATGGCGATGGGAGCCTTCATTGCGGGCGTGATGCTGGCTGAATCCTCCTATCGGCATGAGCTCGAGGCCGATATCGAACCGTTCCGCGGCATTCTGCTCGGGTTGTTCTTCATGGCGGTGGGCCTGTCACTCGACATCAAGGTGATCGGCGAGAACATCGTGCTGATCCTGATTGCCGTGCCGCTGCTGATGGTCATCAAGGCGCTCGTGATCTACGGCGCCTGCCGGGCCTTCGGCTCGAGCCACAACACAAGTGTCCAGATCGCCGGACTGCTGCCGCAGGGCGGCGAGGTCGGCTTTGTCATCTTCAGCGCTGCCGCAGCCGCAGGGGTTTTCGCCCAGTCGACAGCCTCGCTGCTGGTCGCCATCGTCACCATCTCGATGGCGCTGACGCCATTGGCGGCGCTGCTGGCAAGCAGGCTGATGCGGGAGACAACGGACGAGGAGATGGACGAGGATTTCGCCGGCGCGGGCTCCGATGTTCTGATGATCGGGTTTTCGCGCTTCGGCCAGATCGCCTCGCAAATCCTGCTGGCCGGCGGCTCGGATGTCACCATCATCGATCAGTCAGCCGACCGTATCCGCTCTGCCTCGAAATTCGGCTTCAAGATCTATTTCGGTGACGGAACCCGCAAGGATGTTCTGGTGGCCGCCGGGATCGAACGCGCCAAGATCGTGGCCGTCTGCACCCACAAGCAGGAAATCACCGACAGGATCGTCGACATGATCCAGGCCGAATTCCCGACCGCCCGTATTTTCGCCCGGGCCTATGACCGCACCCACACCTTGTCGCTGCGCGCCCGCGGGGTAGATTATGAAGCGCGGGAAACCTTCGAATCCGGAATGCTGTTCGGCCGCAAGACGCTTGAAGCGCTCGGCACATCGGAAGACCAGGCGGCGGCAATCAGCGAGGATGTTCGCCACCGCGACGAGGAACGGCTTGCAATCCAGGCCGTCGAGGGCCTGCTGGCCGGCCGGGAGAAACTGCATACCCGCCCTGTCACGCCGGAACCGCTGATCAAGCCGAAGCGGGAATCCGAGCGGCTGGACAAACCGCTCAAAGACGATATCACCCTATCCGACCCTGCGTGAAAGTCAGGTTGAAAGAAAGAGACACCATGACGCCGTTCCATCTCGCATTCCCGATCAGAGACATCGAAGAAACCCGCCGTTTCTACGGCGAAGTGCTTGGTTGCCCGATGGGCCGGTTCACCGAAAGCTGGATCGATTTCGACCTTTTCGGCCACCAGATGTCCGGTCATGTGCGCGCCGACGCAGGCACCGGTGCTGCATCGGGAACTGTTGACGGTCATGCCGTGCCGATCCCGCATTTCGGCGCAGTGCTGGAGATGAAGGACTGGAAGGAACTCGCAGCCCGGCTCGAGGCCGCCGACGGGATCGATTGGATCATGAAGCCGACCCTGCGGTTTGAAGGCGAACCGGGCGAACAGGCGACCCTTTTCCTGCGCGACCCTTCCGGCAATGCTCTCGAATTCAAGGGTTTTGCGGATCTCGGACAGGTCTTCGCCTCGTGAGCGACGACAAGGCCGCGACGACCGGTCAGCGGACCGGAACGGGCGAGCCTGCGAAATTTGTTACCGGTTCGACCATGCGGCACGTCGTGGTCATGACCGCGACCGGTTCGATCGGACTGGTCGCGGTGTTCATCGTTGACGCTCTCAACCTGTTCTACATCTCGCTGCTGGGCCAGCAGGAGCTGGCAGCCGCCATAGGCTATGCCGGAACGCTTCTGTTCTTCTCGACCTCGGTCGCCATCGGCCTGTCGATCGCCGCCACCGCGCTGACGGCCCGTGCGCTGGGCCGCGGAAACCGCAGCGAGGCACGTGAAATTGCGGGGGCCTCGATCGCCTACATGGTCATCCTGATGACCAGCACCGTGGCGCTGGCCTACCCTTTCCTGGGCGATCTGGTGCTGATGATGGGCGCAAAAGGCCAGACCGCCGAGCTGGCGACGGAGTTCATGCAGATCGTTTTGCCGTCCTTGCCGATCCTGGGGATAGGGATGTGTCTGTCTGCGCTGCTGCGGGCCGTGGGAGATGCCAAACGGGCGATGTATGTGACGCTGGGTGCCGGAGCCCTGACCGCGGTGCTGGACCCGGTTTTCATCTTCGGTTTCGAGCTCGGCATTCACGGCGCGGCGATTGCCACTGTGATTTCGCGCTTTGCCCTGGTCGGTATCGGGCTCTATTCACTGATCCGCATCCACAATCTCGTCGCGATGCCGTCGCTGACAATTCTCAAACACGAAATCCGGCCGTTTCTCGGCATCGGTCTGCCGGCGCTGATGACGCAGATTGCCACCCCGGTCGGCAATACATTCGTGACCACCACAATGGCTGAACACGGCGATGCTGCCGTTGCGGGCTGGGCCGTGGTCGGCCGCCTGATCCCGGTGGCTTTCGGAACATTGTTTGCGCTGTCGGGGGCTGTCGGCCCGATTCTCGGCCAGAACTACGGCGCCAGACGCTATGACCGGCTGATTTCGACCATGCGCGACAGCCTGATCTTCATCACGTTGTACACACTCGTGACCTGGGCTGTGCTGGCGCTGTTCCGGAACCAGATCGCCGATCTCTTCGGTGCCACCGGTGAAGCGCGGGAGGTGATCGTCTTCTTCTGCCTGTTCGTCGCCGGCAGCTTCGTGTTCAACGGCATGCTGTTCGTGGCCAATGCGGC
>Ga0114910_1001388_pt1 | contig 11558 bp, 3 predicted proteins | sample MalvireepMed_908_FD_83500 | JGI IMG/M metagenome (GOLD analysis project Ga0114910, IMG submission 83500) | Marine viral communities from the Global Malaspina Expedition - Malaspina viral metaG DeepMed_908 | ecosystem: Environmental > Aquatic > Marine > Oceanic | place: Mediterranean Sea...
CTCCTTGAGGGTCCCACGCCCGACGTTTGAGCACTTGAGCAGCCTGGTGGGATCCACACGGGTCAACTGCTCCAGCGTGTGAATGTTGCACTCGTGAAACGAGGACCTCGCACGCTTCGACCACCTGAAGTCCTGAAACAGATGCAAGCTACTGATCTCATTGATCGCTTCCGGAGGCAGCCCATCACCGATCACGGCCACATCGCTTCCATTGTCACGCATTAGATCTCCTCCTCCTCTTCCATTGCTGCCACGAGCATCCCTCCAACGGGGACACCCTTCTCCACATTGACTTTGATCAGGTCAAGGGTCGCATTGACCAGCGTCTCCGAGTCCCGAATCTCACCGATCGAGGACTTCGTCCCGTCCCACAACCACTCGACCACCTTGTTCGCCTCATCCGGCCCCTTGCACCCAGCATCCATGAGGGCTGCGTTCAGCTGGTCTACTGCCTGCACTTCCTCCTCCACTGCCGGTTGGGATTCCCGGGGGGCAGGGGAGCCCGTAGGGCTTACATTCTCGGGAAGAGCCCAACTCGGCAGCTTCGGAGGAAGCCAAAAGAACCACTTGTCTCCACCGGGGCCCTGGCACTTGGCCCTTCTGGCACCCGGGACCTTGTTGTCATGTATCTCGGCCCAGCCCTCATCAAGGTCATAGAGGTAGCGACCGATCCCCCACTGGCAGGCCGCTCGCTTCATGCTGTCCGAGAGCGCCGACTTCACAGCCTCGATGTCACGGGCTTCTGCACCATCCCACTTGGTGACCCAGTAGCTTGTGTCGTTTCCATCGTCGTCTACACCATAGCACCGGATGGACAGGCCGCAGATCACGCCGCCAGCGGGGCCAGCCTTGTACTCATTGCTCCAGCACTCAGGACCCAGGACATCATCCAGCCTCTGTTGAATCGCCCGATTCGTCACATACGCCAGACACAGTGCCCAGACGTTCCCGTCCTTCTTGCACCCGCTGCGACCGATCCTCCACTCCACCTCCTGCGGTGCAAACGGGGCCTGCAGCCTCTCCCAATCGATAGCGCCGAACATAACATCTTCCCTTTCCTGCTCCATCGTGATCAGGAGCAACTCCTCGGACTCCTCGGCCATTTCCCTGTCGTACTTGTCATCCGACATGCTCAGTCACCTGATCCGCAGAGACGTACTCTTCACCAGTTCGCATCCCGGGACCAACTCGCCTTCCTTCATCGAGGTGAGGATCGCGGACTTGAGGACCTTGACCTCGCCGTGCTCCAGGTACCTCGGGGGGATCATCGTCTGGTCAACGATCTCCACCCGACCCGGGGTCTCCTGAACACGCACGGTGAACAGGTCGTCCTTCACCACGTCCATCTCCATCCCCACCATCTGGTCGTGGACGTAGGCCTTGAGCCATCCCAGCTTCCCCTTGAACGAGTGCTGCTTGGACCTCAACCGGTCGATCTCACCCTTGATCGCATCCACCGAGGACTCCAGCTCCTTGATGATCTTCACGCAGTTGACCACCTTCTCCTTGAAGTCGTCCCCCAGGTGCTGCAGCTCAGCAAGCATCTCGTCGCTGAGGTCGCCATCCTCCGTTGCCATCCGGACCAGATTGTCCAGCCGCCCCGGGTATTCATACAGCTTCATCGAGTTCCTCCTCCTCAACCAACTCCTCTCGGAGCACCTTCACCTCAGCCGGGGCCCTTACACCCAGCTTCACGATGTTGCCACGCAACTCAAGAACCGTGACGACGATGTTGCCACCGATCACCACGGACTCGGATTCCCTTCTGCTCAGCACGAGCATTGCCTTCTCCTTGCCTAATGTGGGTTGCAGCACCACTATAAGGGGCAAAGAGGCTCCTGCAAGCCACAAAATGTAGTGGCTGTGACGCGGTTGCACCACTAAGGAGGCTGCTTAGTGAAAAGTTTCACTAAGCAGCACTTGTTATGGAAGGCCGATGGCGCGGGCTCGCTCCTGCTGGTAGATCTGTTCTGAGTAGTCTGCTGCGGTCGGTGACTCCATCTCGGGGAAGCCCGTGCTGATTCTCTTCCGGGCTGACCGGCGACTCTTTGACAGCTTCTCGCTCAGCTGGTTGCCCAGCTTGGTGTTCCCCTCCTGGTACGCCCGGAGCATCCGCATCTCGTCTCTTTCCGTTCTTCGGATCGCCTCTTCGAGCCTGAACGGGCTCCTGTCGAGCCTCATTTCATCGAGGCTTTTGGTCGCGGACTCGGCCAACTCGGATGCCTTGTTGGTGATCGCCCTCCTCTTTCCCTCGTCCTTGGTCAGCGTCCTGATGTGAAACATGAGCGAGACGGCCCGGGTGGCGTCGTTCAGGAGTGCGTACTCCCGCTCCTGTGTCGGCGTCTCACCCTTCTCCTGATCCCCGTGCCTGGTGAAGACGTATTCAAACTTGTTGTAGAGGTCGTTGATGGGCTTGGTTCGAGTGCCAGCCTTCCCACCCTTGCGGAAGATTCGGCCAACCACCGGGACATCGCTGAAAGACTGCAGCTTCTTCCCGGTGAACAGCTCGTCAATCGACTGGCCAGCCAAGAGGTAGTCCCTGGCGGCTGGACCGGCGATGCTGACGATCGCGTGGTCGATCTGCACCGGGGACAGGTTGAACTGCTTCCCCAGGAACTTGGCTGCAGTGGTGGTGTACTCGTTGTACTGCTGCTCTCTTGGGACCCTGTCCTTGCCACCAGGACCGACAAATGTGGACGAGACCACCGGCCCCCCGAAATACGACTTGCGGTTCAGCCCCAGCTCCATTGCCGTCTTCAACGTGACGCCAAGCGCGTTCGTTGCCGTGAACCGCCACGGTGGCGGCTTCTTGTCCGATAAACCCATCTTGTGGGCGGCTGTCGCACCCAGCCCCTCCACGGGGACATCGATCGGGCTGTGGCTCTCCGCGATGACGCCAAGGTAATCGAGAAGCTCCCCGACCTTCAGGACTTCGCCAGGCTCCCTTGTGTACCATGCGTCAGCAAACGCCACGATCATCCCGGCGAACAGCTGGCCCGAGTCGTGGGCCATGGGGACCTTGACGAGCACATCCTCGCCCATGATGTTGGACGGGTAGAACATGTACAGGTACTTCTCCCGTGCGTTCAGCCGCTTCCACCAATCCTCGTCCTTGTTCTTCCACCACATGGCCAGTGCCAACGCGGCCAGCTGGAGTCCACGGACAGCAAAGTGGACCGGGCCCAGGCTACCCATCCTCACCGGGCGTCGTGCTGCACGGATAGCAGCCCGTGGTCCCTGGATCGCCGCGTTGAAGAACGGGACGTACTGGTTATATGCACGAGAGATCTCACCAGCTGCCGTGAAGTCCACCGTCACCTGCTTGCCAGCGAGGATCAGCTTCTGGGCGATCTCCCCAGTCATGGGCTTGCTGGGGTCCCAGTCGATCTCCTTGGCCACCATCTTGATCTCAGCGATACGGGTTGCCGACTCTGGGAACTGCAACAGGTCTCTCCAGAAGGAGACGAATCCGTGCCAGTCGTTCCAGAGATGCCTCGGGATGTGCTTCGGGTCGGCGACATACCGGACGATGCGGCGTCCGATGTTCTTCGACTCCACCACGTCCCGTGCAGCCTGGGCCGAGAGGTTGGTGTCCTGGCTAAGCGGCAACGCCATCCTGCCACCCAGCTTCAACTGCGTCTTGCTCCACTTGGACCTGTACCGAACCCCGGTGATCCCTGAAAGGAATTCCTCCCCGAAGGACTGCAGGAAGTTCCAGAAGAGCGTCAGCCCGTTAGCACTGCTAGCTGTGTTCAGGTAAAGGGTCTGGAAGTCTCTCAGCGGGTTGGTGACCAGGCCGAACGATGCCCGGTATCCCACGGTACCAGCCCGGAACAGCCGGGCCGTCTGCCTTGGGAACACCCCGAGCGCGTTGATGGCCCACCTGGCTATGTTGTTCCTTCTCAGGAACTCCAGCCCGTCAGCACTCAGGCTCTGAACTGCCTTGTACACTTCCGGGTTCATCCGGTACCAGCGGATGGTGCCGTCTGCATCCTTCATCGGGACGACAGGAACACCGTCCTTCGGGGCGATGGCCAGACCATAGAACTCAATCATCCGGTTCTCGAACTTGACATCGTCCAGCTCCATCGGGAGACCGGCATCGTCGTGCAGCATCGGGTTCACACCCTGGAGATCGTTCAGCTCCTTCCAGACCTGGGCTGCGGCTGACTCGACAGTCCGCAGTGCCTTCAGCTCTTTCCCCCTGACCTCTTGGAAGATGAGGTTACCGAACCCCAGCGGCTGGCTCAATTCGTCGCTGAACCCAACCGTCATCGATATCATCGTGCTGACGACCTTCCTGTTGTGTGCGGCCAGGATGAGCCGCTCGGCATTGGAGATCGCGGTCTGGACCGGGTCCACCACCTGCATCCTCTTGGAGCCTGTCAGGTGAGTGAAGGCGTCCATGAAGCTGACCCGGGTGCCCCCGGACATCTGGGCCATCGCAAGGTTCGCCTCTCGCATGTACCGTCGCAACGGTGCGTAGTCGCCACGGGTCTCTTCCTTCCTCCGGATCCGTTTCACGATTTCAGCGAGGAGGGGGTCTGCCTGGGAAACGTATGTCAGGACCCCGTCGTTCCACTTGTAGAAGATATCGGCACCCGCCTCGAACTTGGGGTACTTCTTGTGAAGCATGTCCACCATGCCCGTGGCCTGCTCAAGCGTGAACGGGGCCGGGATGGGTGCGGGCTTCCGCTTCTCGTTCCCGTGCTCGTCCAGCTTGATGCTGCCATCCTCGTTCCACTCGATCTCCTCGTTGTTGTGTAGTGCTATCGACCTTCTGGCCACGAGGTAGACGGTGAAGTCTCGGTACTCCCCAGTCTTGACGAATGCGTTCAGCTGCTTCAGGTAGACCCCGTCGTGCGTCTCGTTCCTGTCGAAGCCGATCATCCCGTCCTCGACCATGTGGTGCAGGATCGCGGAGTGCTGCAGCCTCAGTGCCTGGCCCCAGAGGTACGGGCTCTTCGAGTCGTCCAGGTCCTTCCCGGTGGTGTTCTTGTACTGCTGCTCAAACATCTCCAATGGCTGCAGGGCGTCCACCCACTGGCGAACCAGGGCCTGCGGAGACAACCGCATCATGTCCTTGAACTCTTGGAACCGCTCCTCCATCGACTGCGGGCTCACAATGGCTGCACGACCCCAGTTCAAAAGACCCTGGTTCCTGGCACGGGTGGTCATGTCATGCAGTACCTGCATCTCCTTCATCGCCCTGGCACCCTTCGGCATCGCGAGAACCGTCTTCTCCCACCACTCAAGGGTCATGGGCGCCCTCTTGGCCAGCTGGCCACGGTCGGTCAGGTACAGGCGGATGAACTCGGCAAACCCCTCCCGCCCATATCCACCCTTCGGCTTCCTCTTCCCGTACAGGTCGAAGCCCATCGTCCTCAACTCGGTGACGATACCCTTGCCCACCCGACCGGCAGTCCACGGGGTCTCCCGGGTAATCTTGCCAGTCGCGGGGCTCTCCGTGAGGCCGTTCCCGAACAACAAGACCTCCAGGGCGTGGCCGATCTCGTGAGCAGCGGTTAGCAAGTTGTCCGCGTCACGGATCTTGATCATCAGCTCTTGCCAGTAGTGCTCACCCAAAGCCTTGGTTGACCTGAGACCACCGACGATTATCGGGAACGCGGTCAGGCCCTTGTAGCCGAACAGCCTCGGAAGGTCGCCCAGCCTGCGGATGATCTTCCATATCGCCTGCGGTCGACCTGTGGCACCCTTGGGATCCTCAACCGTCCAGAACCCGTGGTGGCCCTCAGTGGCACCAGGCGGCATGGGTTCACCCGGATGTCCGGCAGTTTGACCGGGATCCTCGTCCACCCCAGAGATCTCGTCAAAGTCGACATCATCTTCCACCCCGAGCTTCTCACCGATGGCCTCCTCAATCGGCCCCGTGATTTCATTCTGGTACGTCTCCTCGTCCATCTCCTCTGGCTCTACCCCCTCCCCGAACACCTCCTCTTCCATCTTCTCCGATGCCTGCCATGACATGCATACGAGGCATTCTTCTTCCCAAACGGCAGTCGTGACCGGGAAGACAAGGGCCTGTTCCTGCAGGTGCTCTTCCAGCTCGCCTTGGTCAACACCCTCCAGGGGGATGAACACGAGCGGAGTCTCTCTCGAGATGTACTCGATCGAAGGATAAGTTGTCATAATCTCGGATGACTCGATACCAAAACGGTCCAGCTCCAGCATCTGGTGGACGGCGTCGTCCTCCTCCATCGAAAGCAACGCATTAAAGACCTCTGTGGCCTCGTCCTCGGTCATGGCTGGCATCGATTCCTCCATCGCATCCGCCGCCTCTTCGCCTTCGGTGTCAGCTTCAGCGAAGCCATCCATAATCCTGCTGTGGTCCCACCCCGCCTCGGACAGGCGACGCCTCGCCAGGTATCTGTGCACCTTCAGCCTGCCGATACGCCTTCGGAGGTCCACTTCATCGACCGTGGGAGCGGCGGCAGGCCGCAGATCGGTACGATGGCCGCGTTGGCCACTGCCCTCGGGAACTTCTGAGTTGTCCCACGCCCGCTTGACCAAGTCGGCAGCCTTGGCAGGGCTGATCTTTTTCTCTTTGTAAATCCGCTCTGCCGCCTGATTGAACAAGCCCCAGTAGTTAACTCCTTCCTCTCGCAGTTGCCGACCCGGCTCGTTGATCCACGCGCCCAGCTTCTCGATCAACTTTTCTGCCGCCGTCGCCCTCCACTTGTGGATTCCCGTCCGGACCTTCCCTGCCTCTACCTGATCGAGTTCCTTCTCAAGCTCCTCTTCAAACGCTATGACCCTGGCGGTGGCTCCTGTATCTTCCGCCGCCGCCTCGGCGGCAGGCTCGGGCTCCACGATGCCCTCAAGCTCCTCAAGAAGGGCCTTTTCCCGAACATGGGCCGTTTTCATCGACACGAGCAGTTCGCTGGCCTGCTGCTCCTCGACCGCCTCGGTGTTGCTTACGCTGTCAGCCTCCTCGACAGTCTCACCCTCCTCCAGCATGTCCTCGTCAAGGACTTCCGCGAAGAATTCCCTGCTTTCAGGATCTATCTGCACGATCCTCTGAGCCGTCTTGATCAGCTCAACTGCATCGGGGACTATTCCCCCTCCCTCCCAGTCCTGGTGCCAGTCTTTCAACGCCTCTCTGAGATCGGTAACACCTGTGTACTCATCCTGCAGCCTCTCGAGAGTTGTGCCGTCCTCATCTTGCTCGTCCAGGTATTGGCTGATGTGATCGTACAGGCGATCAGCCACGTTTCGGTCATCCTCCTGGGCCTCCACGACCTCTTCCTGCTGCTGCTGCTGATGCGCCTCCTCCAGCTCGGCCGTCTTCGTCGCGGGGGTGTACGACCCCCCGAAGCGAGCCCCCTCCCTCACCTCGACCGGGACCGGGTTGTTGCCCCCCTTGAGCGAAGCGGAGATGACCTCGGGGACAGAGAGACCCTGGTCAGCCGCAAACAGCGAGCCCTTTTGCCCAAACAGGTCTGCCTGGATCCCACTGATGGCTTGACGAAACTTGCGAGGCGAACCCCCAAGCTCGATCAGCAGGTCCAGCATCATGTGGCCTTCCGGGGAGATCTCGTGAACCGGGTCGCCAAAGCCAGGCAACGGCTGTGATGCGATGAACTCAGCAGCATGCCCCCGTGTATCAGTCTGGTTCTTGTGATTCCGGATGAACGTGGCCGCTTCCGCCAGTGCGGCTGTGAGGTCTGCCTCCGGTCTCCTAGACTTGATCAGCACGAGTTCCGGAAGGGCCTGTTCAAGCGAGATTGCGAGCTTCCTTGTCCCTTCCTGGTTGAGCATTCTCAACGCATTGATATCGAACAATTCCGAGAGCACCATGTTCCTGATCAGGTCCCTGCCCGCTTCCGTCAGGTCGCCAGTCTCCGCGTCGAAGTACCTGGGACGCAGCGGCTTCGCCATCGCATCCTCTACTGCCCCAAGAAAATCCTTCCCGTCTTTTGTCTTGAGGAACCCGGCAAGGGTGTCGCCCTCAATGCCCCTCATCATATTGATGAATTTACCCATCCCGACAGCCTTGGCCATCTGGGCCGCATCGGCCTGCGGATCCTGCTCCATCGTCGCGCCGTACTGGCCAGAACTGGCGAATTCCTCTGCCTCCAGGCTTCTGGAGTCCATCTCCACAACCCGCACCAGCACGGGCTGGTCTGTAGATTTCCAATTGGCCGGATCCGTCTGATCCCATAAACCGAACATTTCGAGACTGTCAGTTAGGTGCTCGGTGTACACGTCCATGTTCTCAGCACTCTCGTCCGACAGGGGCGTTCCCCAGGAGCCACTGGCCAGCTGCAGCCCCATCACTCGCCCGTTCCCGTTGATGACCACTCCATCACGGGCAATCACCGGAGGCCCAGCTGTCGCATCAGGGAAGTCGCTGATGAGGTAGGAAGGGTTCATATTCTCAGCGATATCTACAACCTTGGCCTGTTCACCCTCGAGGTCGTAATCACGGGGCTGGTGCGTGCTTCGCGGATCCCTCGTGAAGGTTGGATTAAACCCTTGGCCGCCTGGCTTGACCTGGTGGCTGGGGATCAGGTCGTCCAGCTCCACCAGGGCGTAAACCGCATCGTGTTTCTGATCCGTCCCAGGCACTATGACAGTCGTGCGTTTGCCCTCCGTCATCTCGATGTCTGGAAGCTCGGAGACCGCCGCCTCGGGGGCGTCTTCGCCCAGCCGCACGTCCAGTTTCTCGTATATCTCGTTGCCATGTCTGTCTACACCACCCCCGTCCACCGCAGGGTCGAGAAGAATCAACACGCGGTGCGGCTTCTTGCCCTTCCCGGCCTTCCACCCGCCGATATGCGTCATCGCATCGTAGCCTATCTCCCGTAGGCTCGATTCGATTTCCTGGAACATCTGGACAAACTCATCGCGTGACCATCCCTGCTGATGGCTCACGGTCTCCACGTTTCTACGAAGTGCTTCCCAAATCTGAATTCCAGTGACGGCATCGGGGCCAAGGACCTTCTCTCCAAAATCGAGGGGGAGGGCTCGGACCTCTTCAGGCAGCGAGTCGCGAATAGCGTCAGCGGCATCCTTGGGCAGCGGCTCGTTCAAGTCCAAGACCTTGTTCAAGGTCACCCTCGCGGTGTAGACACTGCGACCTCGCGAGTAGCCTTTGGCGACGCTCTCGTCATCGGTCGTGTACACACCAAGCCCGTACAGCGACTCGATTGCCGTGTGCGAAGATTGCAGGGTCTCTATCTCATTGGCCCCCCCGTGGTACCACGTCTGGTTGTTGATCGACTCGACATCAGGGGCCGTGATCTGAACTTCATCGCCGTCCCGGTTCTCCTCCGTCTGCGTCTTGGCACCCTGGTCCGCCGCCTCGGGGGCGGCCTCTGGCTCGGCGGCTGGCTGCGATGGTACCGAGTATGGTTCGAGCTTCTTCGCGATATTTCTGCCAAGCTCAAAATCGTCCAATGCGTCAATAAATTCACGCATCGCTTGAGCCACGGTCCACAGGTATTCCGCCTCCAGACCGGACTGACGAGCAGGACCCCTTGCGTCTGCTACACTCTGCCTGAGCACCACCTTGACAGGATGGGTCTTATTGACCGTCCCGTCCTTTTTCAGGTTGTCTACAGCCACAAAGCCAAACTCGTCCTTATCCTTGAAGTCGTCCCCCCGGAGGTATTGGCCCTGCTGTGGCGTCAGTTTGACCCCTTCCTCTGGGAAAATTTGTATAGTTCTCTCGGGGGCGGTGGGCGCGGTGGGCGCGGCCTTCGCCTTCCTACTCGCCTCGACCTTCTCAACCAGGCCCAGCCCTTCCGTATCTGCCTCCTTCAGAGCATTCAACACCCTCTTTATAACGGCGTTCTTGACCTGCTTTGTCCCCACACCTGTTTCACTAATCGCGTTCAGAAAGTTCGCGATGACTGCCGGGTCGAACTGTAACGGCAGCGTGAGCGTCCTGGCTTCTCTGTCGTATACCGGGGCAGCGCCTGTCCCAGCTCCTTCAGTGAATCGAAAGATGTCGTGGATTGCACGCGAAACGACACCTAACTGCTTATCGGTCAGATCCACTACTGCAAGGGGAGGCTCCTCGACCGGCTCAACATCCGCTGCCACATCCCTCGCGTCACTAGCCAGATCCTCGGCACTCTCGTACTTTTGCCCTCTTGCGAGTCCATCGACAACTCCCCAAGCGGCTTCATTCTCCCCCAGGAGCCCCTTCGCCTCTTCAAGGACTGCCTCCTCCGTCAGCATCTCCGGGGCATCAGGAGGCGGCCGCTGAACCAGGGGCGGCTCCTCGGGGGCATCCTCGGTCTCAGGGCGTGTCAGAGCAGCCGCCTCGATCTCGACTGGCTCCCCTTCATTGAGGCTGACCTGGACTCGCCCCCCTGGCAGGCCCTCGGTCTTGGTGACCACCCCTGGCACGTTCTTCGGGCCAAACAGGATGGGCTCATCCACCTCAAACGGGGCCTCTGCCTCCTCCTCCTCGACCTCCTGAACCTCCTCGCCTTCCTCAGAAATCCTTTCCATCTCTTTGTGCACGGACTGGAAGAGTTCGTTCAGGTCAAGCTGATCGTTGACTGCAACAACACTGTCAATGATGTTCTCAATATCGTTAACGATGTCGGTCCCGTGCTTCTCGATCAATCTCTTCCTAGCTAGCTCCTCGGTGAAGAATTCCTTCACGTTGGCGACGACTTCAGGGCTGGTGGTTGACTCCTCGCCAAGGTCCTCAACGCCTTTAAGCTCGATCTCTTCCGGTGCTTCAAACTCCTCTCCAACTTCCTCTCCAACTTCCTCGACCGGCTGCTCACCCTTCTCAAAGAAATCTTTGTGCCGCTGCCTTTGACCTTCCAGCTGGGACTCGGCAAGCGGCCCGATCCAATTCCTGGCCAGCCACTTGCGGTGATGCGACTTCTTGGGGTCAAGCTCCTGCTCCTCCAGAACCCACTTCTCCTCGTCCAGGTCAATGGTCTCTTCGCTTGGTATCTCCACCGTCTCCCCGATATAAGGCATCGGGCGCATCGGGTTCGGCTTCCCGTCCTCTTCCTCCGTGTTGTCCCGGTAAACCCTCTCAATGCTGTTCCACTTCGTCCGTGACGGGTTCTTGGCGAACGCCTCCATCTTTTCGATGGGTGCCTTCCTGAGAGCCGCCAAGCCCTTCGGTGCGGACATGCCGCCCCCGACCATCGCGAACGCGGCAACCTCGACACCGATCTGGCCCCATGCCTCAGACCGCTCTTTCGGGTCCGCGCTAAACAGCCTGCCCGTGGTCCCGAAGTCATCGTCTATTCCCGCAAGCCCCCTCGCGACATCGACCAGCCGCTCTTCCTCGACCTCCGCAAGGATCCCGTGCCAACCAACCTTGTTCTTGTAATTAAGGAAATGGCCCAGGCGTGACCTTGGGTTCAAGATCAGCCACCTGTGTGCCGCCGCCTCCATCATCTTGCTGATCCCGGCCTTCTTGGCCAGCACGCCAACGGCACGCCCCAGGCCGAAGCCCCCGGTCATCTCGGATCCCAGCTCGAAGTAGGCAGCCAGCGGCCCCTGCCACGCCGCCTTGACGAACGCCTCTTCGTCACCCTTCAGCGAGTGATGCAGTGCCC
>Ga0114910_1001395_pt1 | contig 11539 bp, 7 predicted proteins | sample MalvireepMed_908_FD_83500 | JGI IMG/M metagenome (GOLD analysis project Ga0114910, IMG submission 83500) | Marine viral communities from the Global Malaspina Expedition - Malaspina viral metaG DeepMed_908 | ecosystem: Environmental > Aquatic > Marine > Oceanic | place: Mediterranean Sea...
AGGAACTTGCGGCCTATTCGCTGAAAATCGCCAATGCCACCAGCTATGTCGGTGCGGGCACGGTCGAGTATCTGATGGATATCGATACGGGTGCGTTCTATTTCATCGAGGTCAATCCACGAATCCAGGTCGAGCACACGGTGACCGAGGAAGTGACCGGCATCGATATCGTCAAGGCGCAGATTCACATTCTGGAAGGCGAAGTCATCGGCACACCGGCATCCGGCGTGCCGCCGCAGTCTGAAATCCGGCTCAATGGCCACGCGCTGCAGTGCCGCATCACCACGGAAGATCCCGAGCAGAATTTCATTCCCGACTACGGCCGGATCACGGCCTATCGCGGTGCCACCGGTTTTGGCATCCGGCTTGATGGCGGTACGGCCTATTCCGGTGCGGTGATCACCCGCTTCTATGATCCGCTTCTGGAAAAGGTGACGGCCTGGGCGCCGACGCCGGAGGAGACAATCCACCGGATGGACCGGGCGTTGCGCGAATTCCGCATCCGGGGCGTGGCAACCAACCTGACGTTTCTGGAAGCCATCATCGGTCACCCGGAATTTCGCAACAACACCTACACGACGCGGTTTATCGACAGCACGCCGGAACTGTTCGAGCAGGTCAAACGGCAGGACCGCGCCACCAAACTGTTGACTTACCTGGCAGATGTGACGGTCAACGGGCATCCCGAGACAAAGGGCCGTCCGCTGCCGCTGGCTGATGCGGCCGCGCCACGGGTCCCGCATGTTGAAAGCGATGTGAAGCCCGGCACAAAGCAATTGCTCGACGAGCACGGTCCAAAGCAGTTCGCCGAATGGATGCGGGCGCAGAAACGGGTGCTGATCACCGACACGACGATGCGCGACGGGCACCAGTCGCTGCTGGCCACCCGGATGCGCACACATGACATTGCGGCCGTCGCAGGAACCTATGCGCGGGCGTTGCCGGACCTGCTGTCGCTGGAATGCTGGGGCGGTGCGACCTTTGACGTATCGATGCGGTTTCTGACCGAAGATCCGTGGGAGCGTCTGGAACTGGTGCGGCAGGGTGCGCCCAATCTGCTGTTGCAGATGCTGCTGCGCGGCGCCAATGGCGTCGGCTACAAGAATTATCCCGACAATGTGGTCAAGCATTTCGTGCGTCAGGCGGCGCAGGGCGGGATAGATCTGTTCCGGGTGTTCGACTGCCTCAACTGGGTCGAGAACATGCGTGTCTCGATGGATGCTGTGGCCGAAGAGAACAAGCTGTGTGAAGCCACCATCTGCTACACCGGTGATATCCTGAACTCGGCGCGGCCGAAATACGACCTGAAATACTATACCGGCCTTGCGACCGAGCTTGAAAAGGCCGGCGCCCATATCATCGCGGTCAAGGACATGGCCGGATTGCTCAAACCAGCCGCAGCGCGGCAATTGTTCAAGGCCCTGCGCGAAGCCACCGACCTGCCGATCCATTTCCATACCCATGACACATCCGGCATTTCGGCTGCGACCGTGCTGGCTGCGGTCGACAGCGGTGTTGATGCCGTGGATGCGGCGATGGATGCGCTGTCGGGCAACACCTCGCAGCCGTGCCTGGGCTCCATTGTCGAAGCGCTCAAGGGTCATGAACGTGATCCCGGCCTTGATACCGAATGGATCCGCCGGATTTCGTTTTACTGGGAGGCCGTGCGCAACCAGTACGCGGCGTTCGAAAGCGACCTCAAGGGACCGGCCTCGGAAGTCTATCTGCATGAGATGCCGGGTGGGCAGTTCACCAATCTCAAGGAGCAGGCGCGCTCGCTGGGGCTGGAAACACGCTGGCATGAAGTGGCGCAGGCCTATGCCGATGCCAACCAGATGTTCGGCGATATCGTCAAGGTGACGCCGTCATCGAAGGTGGTTGGCGACATGGCCTTGATGATGGTCAGCCAGGATTTGAGTGTTGCTGACGTCGAGAACCCGTCCAAGGACGTTTCCTTCCCTGATTCAGTGGTATCGATGATGCGCGGCGATCTGGGTCAGCCGCCGGCCGGATGGCCGAAAGCCTTGCAGAGCAAGGTTCTCAAGGGAGAGGAAGCCTACACCGCGCGTCCCGGCTCCCTGTTGCCGGATGCCGATCTCAAGGCCGAGCGCGCAGACATCGAAACCAAGCTGGAACGTGAGATCAGCGAGAACGAGTTTGCCTCATACCTGATGTATCCGAAGGTGTTTACCGACTTCGCTCTGGCGGCCGAGACCTATGGCCCGGTCAGCATGTTGAACACGCCCGCCTATTTCTACGGAATTCCGGTGGGCGGCGAGCTGTTCGTCGAGATCGAAAAAGGCAAGACGCTGGTGGTCCAGAACCTGGCCCAGGGCGAACCCGACGACAAGGGCATGGTCACCGTTTTCTTCGAGCTCAATGGTCAGCCACGGCGGGTCAAGGTGCCGGACCGGGCGCATGGCGCGTCCGGATCAGCGGTGCGGCGCAAGGCGGAGCTCGGCAATGATGCGCATGTCGGCGCTCCGATGCCGGGTGTGATTTCGACAGTCGCGGTTGCTGCCGGGCAGGAGGTCACGGCTGGCGATGTGCTGGTGTCGATCGAGGCGATGAAGATGGAAACGGCAATCCATGCCGAGCGCGACGGGGTGCTGAGCGAGGTTCTGGTCAAGACCGGCGATCAGATCGACGCCAAGGATCTGCTCGTCGTCTATGCTTCCGGCGAGTGACCGGGACTTAGGCCTGGCGAATTAACCCTGAAGGGCGGCTTGCGCTCGGTGGATTGATTTCGCATTGTCGCCAGCGGCCGCGCCGGGGACGGGGTGCGGCCGGGACGAGGTCCTGTGCTCAGCGCCGTCCATTGCCAAAATGAGGGATTGTCCATGCTCGCCGCCATTCCACTGATGATCATTCCGCTGGTTGCCTACAATCTGGTTCTGTTCGGGTTGATTGGTGGTGGCGTTGCGGGTCTGGGGTCTACGGTCACGTCATTGTCGATGATGTCGGGGGCGACATGGACGATGAGCCTGGGGGACCTGCTGATCGTGGTTTCGCTTGTGCTGCTGTTCATCGAGGTCCTGAAAGCCACCCGCACCGGGCCGTGGTCGGTGATCGACCACATGCTCTCGATGCTGGTGTTCATCGGGTTTCTGGTTGAATTCCTGCTGGTGCGCGATGCCGCAACCCAGGTATTCTTCATCCTGATGGTGATTGCATTTGTCGATGTGATCGCCGGATTTTCCGTCTCGATCCGCTCGGCGGGCCGGGATGTTTCGATCGGGTTGTAATCCGGCGATCATGATTTCACTTGAAATTGCTAGCCTGCGTCGGCTGTGAAGCCTGCGGCTTCAATGCCGGTGATTGCAGCAAGTTCGTCATTGTCGGACGTGTCGCCGGTTATTCCGACTGCGCCGATGATGCCGCCATTGCTGTCCTTGACCAGCACCCCGCCGGGAACGGCAACGATCTTTCCGCCGGAGACAGCTGAGAGGCCTTCAAGGAAATGTGGCCGGGTCTCGGCCTGGGCGTTGAGCCAGCGGGAACCGACGCCAACCGCCAAGGCGCCGTAAGCCTTGCCGCTGGCGATCTCGAACCGCATCATCGAGGCGCCGTCCTGGCGCTGGAAGGCTTTGACGTGGCCACCGGCATCGAGCACCACGACGGCCAGAGGCTTGAGGCCAAGTTCTGCGCCCTTCGCGAGGGCTGCGGTGATGATCTCGAGTGCTTTGGCCAAGGTTAGATCGGTCATGCTGAAAGCCTTTCAGGTCAATGTCAGAAACGGATCAGAAAGCTATAGGCCCTCAACCATGGGCAACGCCACCGGTTCTGCCGTATTTGGCCCCGGCTAGCTGTTTTTCCAAAATGGAAACAATGAAACGGATTATCGCCTGATTGGGCAATCGCACCGTGCGGACGAGGCCCGGGCAAAGGCGAGCATCGGGGGACGCCGGATCAGCTGTCGATGGAGTTGATCTTGTCCTGCAGCTGCTTGAGCTGGGTCTTGAGATCGTCAATATCCTTGGAACTGCCGGACTTCTTCGGGGCCTCTTCGGAGGAAGGGGAATGCGCCAGCGCGAAGGGCGAGAACATCTGCATCGCCTTCTGGAACATTTCGGTGTTGCGGCGAACCTGCTCCTCAACCAGCTGGATCGGAAGCTGGATGTTGCGCGCAACCGGGTTGTCGCCAAAGGATTTGGTGAGTTGTGCGCGGAGTTCATCCTGCTGCCCGGTCAGCGCTGACATCGAATGCTCGAGGTAACTGGGGACCACCATCTGCAACTGATCGCCGTAAATCGCAATCAACTGCCGCAGGAAAGAGACCGGCAGAAGCGTATTTCCGGTCTTGGATTCCTGCTCGAAAATGATCTGGGTGAGAACCGAATGGGTGATGTCGTCGCCGCTCTTGGCGTCGAGGACGACAAAATCCTCGCCCTTTTTGACCATGACCGCCAGATCATCAAGCGTGACATAGGTGCTGGTGCCGGTGTTGTAGAGACGGCGATTGGCGTATTTCTTGATGGTAATGGTGCCAGTGTTCTTTGCCATTTTTCGCTCTCCTCAAAGGTCTCCCCAGACCCGAACCTCATCTTGTAGACCAAGACTGTAGGCGAAAACCGTTGATAAAGACAATTCCTTTGTGCAATGCGGCGAAGAGAGCCGGAAATCGTCAGACTATGGCCGTTATTAAACCGATTGCATGAAAATTTCGGTCTTCAGGCATTTGACAGGATCACCAAGCTCCGTCACGTTCGGAGCAACTCTTCACATCGTAACATGACAGGGAAAATCCATCATGAGCTCTATCGTTATCGCCAGCGCTGCCCGCACACCTGTCGGGTCCTTTAACGGCGCTCTGTCCTCCGTTGCAGCCCACGATCTGGGTGCGGTTGCCATCAAGGCGGCGCTCGAGCGTGCCGGCGTTGCGCCGCAGGACGTCGACGAAGTGATCCTCGGCCAGATCCTCTCGGCCGGTCAGGGACAAAACCCGGCGCGGCAGGCGGCCATGGCTGCCGGCATTCCGCAGGAAGCAACCGCCTGGGGCCTCAACCAGCTTTGTGGTTCGGGCCTGCGCGCGGTCGCGCTCGGCATGCAGCAGATTGCATCTGGCGATGCGAACATCATTGTTGCCGGTGGTCAGGAATCCATGTCGATGGCGCCGCATGCCATGCATCTGCGCAGTGGCGTGAAAATGGGCGCTGCCAGCATGGTCGACACCATGATGCATGATGCTCTGACCGATGCGTTCTACAATTACCTGATGGGCACAACGGCCGAAAATGTTGCCAAGCAGTGGCAGCTGTCGCGTGAAGAACAGGACACATTTGCGGTCAATTCGCAGAACAAGGCCGAAGCTGCGCAGAAGGCCGGCAAGTTCAAGGACGAGATCGCTGCGGTGACGATCAAGGGCCGGAAGGGCGACACGGTTGTCGAGGAAGACGAGTACATCAAGCATGGCGTGACGATTGAAGGCCTTGCCAAGTTGCGGCCCGCCTTCGACAAGGAAGGCACCGTCACCGCCGCCAACGCTTCGGGCATCAATGACGGCGCTGCGGTCACCGTGCTGATGAGTGAAGCCGAGGCCTCCAAGCGCGGCATCAAGCCGATGGCGCGGATTGTGTCCTGGGCGACTGCCGGCGTTGATCCGCAGATCATGGGCACAGGCCCGATCCCGGCATCGCGCAAGGCGCTGGAAAAAGCAGGCTGGAGCGTCGGCGATCTGGATCTGGTGGAAGCCAATGAAGCCTTTGCCGCCCAGGCCTGTGCAGTCAACAAGGACATGGGCTGGGATCCGGCGATCGTCAACGTCAATGGCGGCGCGATTGCCATCGGTCATCCGGTCGGCGCATCGGGCGCGCGTATTCTCAACACGTTGCTGTTCGAAATGGCCCGCCGTGATGCCAAGAAGGCGCTTGCGACATTGTGCATCGGTGGCGGCATGGGCGTTGCACTGTGCGTCGAGCGCGACTGAGTTGAATTGCAATAGCAGCCTTGGAGGAGGAACAGAATGAGCAAAGTCGCAATCGTGACGGGTGGATCACGCGGGATAGGGGCAGCGATCTCGATCGCGTTGAAGGCGGCCGGTTACACGGTCGCCGCCAACTATGCCGGCAATGACGAAGCGGCGGCGGCATTCACCGCTGAAACCGGGATCAAGACCTACAAATGGTCGGTTGCCGATTTTGATGCCTGCGTTGCCGGAATAGCCCAGGTCGAGGCAGATCTCGGTCCTGTGGCGGTGCTGGTCAACAATGCCGGCATCACCCGTGACGGGATGTTCCACAAGATGACCCCGCAGATGTGGGGTGAAGTGATCAACACCAACCTCTCGGGTCTGTTCAACATGACCAACCCGGTGTGGAGCGGCATGCGCGAGCGCAAATTCGGCCGCGTGATCAACATCTCCTCGATCAACGGCCAGAAGGGGCAGGCAGGCCAGGTCAACTATTCTGCCGCCAAGGCCGGCGACATCGGCTTTACCAGGGCGCTGGCCCAGGAAGGCGCGCGTGCCGGCATCACCGTCAATGCGATCTGTCCAGGCTATATCGGCACAGACATGGTCAAGGCGATTGACGAGAAAGTGCTCAATGAGCGGATCATCCCGCAGATCCCGGTCGGGCGCCTTGGCGAACCCGAGGAAATCGCCCGCTGCGTGGTGTTCCTGGCTTCAGACGACGCCGGTTTCATCACTGGGTCGACGATCTCGGCCAATGGCGGTCAGTATTTCAGCTGACAGCACTCAATTGTGATTGGCAAAGCGGCTCCTTCGGGGGCCGTTTTTGTTTCCGGGTGACCCCACCGGGTTTGCGCGAGCGGGGGAAGGTTAATTTCTGCCCGGAAAGCCACGCGTTTCCTGCCGCGGTATCCAGGGAAATGGTGTCCGTGTGCGCCACAAAACCCCATATGTTGCGGTGAACAAACAGCCAACGATGCCAGGTCAGCGATTCGTCGCCGATTCGTTCCGGTGCTGTTCCGGAGGTTAACGCAGGTCTTCAAATGCATCGCGTCGCGTTAACGAAGTGTTTGGAATGTTTAATAAATTACGAACATATGCAGGGCGGTTCGGTGACGGTTGAAAGCCCAAACAGAGATCCCGCGCAAAGGTTAACAGCAGGTCCGGGTTTGACCTTGATCGCGGAAGCCGCGGTTCAGCATGTGGTGGAGAACAGGCGGCGGAACTCCAGATGTTGCGGTGAACAAACAGCCAACAATGCCAGGTCAGCGATTCGTCGCCGATTCGTTCCGGCGCTGTTCCGAAAGTTAACGGGGCCGTTCAAATCCGGACAATCCGGTTAAGCAAATGTTTGGAATGATTAATAAATCCTGACCCCGGAGGCAGTGTAAACGAGCTGATGTCTTGCCGGTCCGGTGTCAAAGGTTAACGCGGCAGCAAGATCCAGGCTGGATCGGGGAATGGCCGGTCAGCATCTGGTGCAGGCTGGCGCTCAAATATCTAAATGCAGCCATGAACAAATGGCCAACAAAGCCAGGTCGGTGATTCGTCGCCGATTCGTTCCGCCACTGTTCCGGAAGTTAACAGGAAGCCTAAAATGGAGCGAGATTGATTTACGAAGTGTTTGGAATTGTTACTAAAATCTAAACATGACTGAAATGGCTTTCAATGCCGGATCCGGATGGGGCCGGGCGATGTGCAAAGGTTAACGCCATCGCTGCGATTGGCCGGATACGCCTTGCGAGCGATTCACCATGTGGTGGCGCGCGACCGGCATCTGGCCAGATGTTGCGGTGAACAAAACCGGAATCAGCGGGAGTCAATGATTCGTCGCTGATTCGTTCCGCCACTGTTCCAATCGTTAAAATGCAAGCTATTGGGGTCTTTGAGATTAGCCCCTGTTTCGCCTGCTTCAATGTGTTAGGTAACACGCGACTTGACCTGAATACGGACGACAATGCCCGCTTTTCGCAGCCATCCCCCAAAGCCGATGAACCTGTCCGGGCGCGGAGTCACCGCCGTGCTGGGGCCGACGAATACCGGCAAGACGCATTTCGCCATTGAACGGATGGCAGCGCATTCATCCGGCGTTATCGGCCTGCCGCTGAGGCTGCTGGCGCGGGAAGTCTATGGCCGGATGGTCGACAAGGTCGGCGTTCAGCATGTGTCACTGATCACCGGCGAAGAGAAGATCACCCCGCCCGGCGCGCGCTATTCGGTCTGCACCGTGGAAGCGATGCCGCAGGAAACCAATGCTGCTTTTGTCGCCATCGATGAAGTGCAGATCGCGGGCGATTTCGAGCGCGGGCATGTGTTTACGGACCGGATTCTGTCGCTGCGGGGGCGGGAAGAGACCCTGCTGCTCGGATCGGCCACGGTGCGCGGTATTCTTGAGCACTTGCTGCCGGGGATCACCATTGTCGAACGGCCGCGTTTGTCGGAGTTGCATTACGCCGGATCGAAGAAGATCACCCGGTTGCCGCGCCGCACGGCGATTGTGGCGTTCTCGGCAGAGGAAGTGTACGCGATTGCCGAGCTGGTGCGGCGTCAGCGTGGTGGTGCCGCAGTGGTGCTCGGGGCGCTCAGCCCGCGCACCCGCAATGCGCAGGTCGAGCTCTACCAGAACGGCGATGTCGATTATCTGGTGGCGACGGACGCCATCGGCATGGGGCTCAATCTCGATGTCGATCACGTGGCATTTGCCCAGGACCGGAAATTCGACGGTTATTCCTACCGGCAGCTGACGGCGTCCGAGTTCGGGCAGATCGCCGGCCGTGCCGGGCGGCATCTGCGCGACGGGACCTTTGGTGTGACCGGCCAGGTCCAGCCCTTGCCCGAAGAGCTGGTGCACCGGCTGGAAAGCCATGTCTTCGAGCCGCTGAAAATTCTGCAGTGGCGGTCCAAGCAGCTGGATTTCTCCACACTCAAGACGCTGCAGGCGAGCCTGGATCAGATTCCGTCAATCCAGGGGCTGACCCGCGCGGTTCCGGCGGTGGACCAGCGCGCGCTTGAGCACCTGGTCAATGATTTCGAAGTGCGTGATCTGGCCAGCACCCCGAAAAATGTTGCGACGCTGTGGGATGTCTGCTCTTTGCCCGATTACAGGCGCATTGCACCGGCGCAACATGCCGATCTGATCGCAACGATTTACCGGGACCTGATCCGCACCGGGGAAGTGAACGAGGATTTTCTGGCAGAACAGGTTCGCAGAACCGATTCCACAGACGGAGAAATCGACACATTGTCGGCCCGGATTTCACAGATCCGGACATGGACTTATATTTCCAACAGACCTGAATGGCTTGCCGATCCGACACACTGGCAGGAAAAGACGCGCGAAATTGAGGATCGTTTGTCCGATGCGCTGCATGAAAGGTTGACGAAACGCTTTGTGGACCGCAGGACATCTGTGCTCATGAGGCGCCTGAGAGAGAACGCGATGCTCGAAGCTGAAATCAGTGTAAACGGTGATGTCTTTGTAGAAGGACATCATATTGGACAATTAGCCGGATTCCGTTTCATGGCGGATGCCTCGGCCGACGGCCCGGACGCCAAGGCCGTGCTGGCGGCTGCGCAGAAAGCGCTGTCGCTGGAATTTGAAGCCCGCGCGGCGCGCCTGCATGCGTCTGGCAATTCCGATTTTGCCATTGGTGCTGACGGAACTGTGCGCTGGCTCGGCGATCCGGTTGCCAAGCTTGTGAGCGGCGATCACATTCTCAAGCCGCGCACCATCCTGCTTGCCGACGAGCAATTGACCGGCAGTGCCCGGGATTTTGTCGTTGCGCGCATCGACCGCTTCGTCAATCACCATATCGCGACCATCCTCAAGCCGCTTGACGATCTCACGCGTGCCGAAGATCTCGATGGTCTTGCGCGCGGTCTTGCATTCCGGATTGCCGAAAACCTCGGTGTCCTGTTCCGCCGCGACGTGGCGGAGATGATCAAGGATCTTGACCAGTCGGCGCGGGCAAGCCTGCGCAAATACGGTATCCGGTTTGGCGCCTATCACATTTTCATGCCGGCGCTGCTCAAGCCTGCGCCCGCCGAGCTGGTGACGCTTTTGTGGGCGCTTGCCAATGACGGGTTTACCAGATCCGGTTATGGCGACGTGACGCCATTGCTGGCGGCCGGGCGCACCTCGGTGGCCACCGATCCCGAAATCGACCGAGAGTTCTATCGTCTGGCCGGTTTCCGGTTCCTTGGCAAACGTGCCGTTCGCATCGATATTCTGGAGCGGCTGGCGGATCTGATCCGTCCGGCGCTGCAATGGAAGCCGGGTACTCAGGGTGCGCGGCCCGAGGCGGCCTATGACGGCCGGCGTTTCATCACCACGACCGGGATGCTGTCGATCCTCGGCGCGACTCAGGATGACATCGAGGAAATCCTCAAGGGACTTGGATACCGCGCCGACACTGTTCCGGCAGAAGAAGCGCAAGCCCATATTGCAGGTCTTGATGCGACACAGGCCGAGACCGCCGGGACAGCCGGCAGCGGACCGGTTGTCGAGGTTGTTGTTTCGCGCACTGCCGCGGATCGTCCGCACAAGCCGGTTTTGCCAGCTGCCGCAGAAGCTGCTCCGGCCGTTGCTGAAGCGGCATCCAGCAGCGCAGAAGCGGGCAATGAAACCGCCGATGCTTCGGGCGAAACATCAGCGGCAAGTGCTGATACGAGCGCTTCATCATCTGAAGCTTCTGCAGAGGTCGCGCCGGCTCAGACGGAAACGCCTGCCGAGAATGCTGCAGCTTCCGAGCCTAAGGATACCCAAACTGCTGGAGCTGAAGAGGCTGAAGCGCCGCGGCCGGTGCTGTTGTGGCGGCCGGGTGGCCGTCAGGACGCCCAGCGCGGTCCGCGCACTGCACCCGGCGAAGGCCGCGGGCGGCGTGACGGCGGTAACCGCAATGCCCGCTCAGGCGAAAAGCAGGATGGCGAAGGTGCGGCGAGCAGCGAAGGCCGGCCCAACAAGGGACACCGCGGAAAGCCTGGTCATCAGGGCAAGGGCGGGGCAGGCAAGGGTGCTCCGGGCAGGGGTGGCCATGGCAAGGGTGGTCAGGGCGGCGATGCCAATCGCGGCAACCGCAATGACCGGCCGGTGCGCAAGGAAAAGCCTGTCGATCCGGATTCACCATTCGCCGCACTCGCTGCGCTGCGTGACCAGCTGAAAAAATAGGCCACTGTCCGGTGGAGCAGACGACGCGGCAACGGATCGACAAATGGCTGTTTTTCGCGCGCGTCATTAAGTCACGGACCCTGGCGGGGAAGTTTGCGGCGGCCGGCAATGTGCGGGTGAACAGCGAAAAGATTGATCAGGCCAGTTTCCTGATCAAGCCGGGGGATGTGCTGACCATCGCGCAGGAGCGCCGCATCCTTGTGCTGAGGATCCTCGGGTGCGGACAGCGCCGTGGCCCGGCGCCGGAAGCGCAGCTGCTTTATGAAGACATAACGCCCAAACCGGTGGCAGCCAGTGAGGCCGAGCCGGTCGCTGCGCAGCGTGAGCCCGGCTCTGGCCGTCCGACCAAGCGGGACAGGCGAAAAATTGATCTGTTCCGCAATCCGGATGATGACGCATGAATATTTCTTGATACCGGCCGCCGTGGAGAAGCGCATTCGCCGATTCTTGCTGTGGCCGGCAGC
>Ga0114910_1001397_pt1 | contig 11534 bp, 16 predicted proteins | sample MalvireepMed_908_FD_83500 | JGI IMG/M metagenome (GOLD analysis project Ga0114910, IMG submission 83500) | Marine viral communities from the Global Malaspina Expedition - Malaspina viral metaG DeepMed_908 | ecosystem: Environmental > Aquatic > Marine > Oceanic | place: Mediterranean Sea...
GGATTGTTCTTCACATAACCATGCGGTGTATGTTTTGGATCGAGCCACACCATGCCCCTGGTTAGCCAAGATCGATGGCGAAATGTACCCAGCCAAGTATTTGTTTACGGTGGATTATGCCGAGAATGAGATTGCAGATGATCCTGCACAGCACAAACAATCGCATGTGATGGAGCTGTTGGACGCAGGACCGTGGACTGGAAATATTGTAGCATTACCAAATAATCGTGTTAGAGTGACCCATCCAGCTTGGTTTGAGACTGGGAAAGGTGCGCCAGATTTTAAACCCTCCCAACATATTCATTACAGCAAGTCGGACTTGGATTATACTTTGGATGTCAATAGAATATTTGACAACCTATACGCAGACAAAGAGTAAGCTATGGCAGTTGAACGCGGTGTAGATGACATTGATAAAGAAGTCCTAGACATTCAAGACAACACCAAAGAGCTTGAAGTCACCGTTGAGGGTGAGGAAATTACCTCAATGTTTGATGGTCTTGAAGATGAAAATATAGAAACTCTTGAGGACGGCACGATGCTAATCGGTGCTCCTCCTATGGAGCAGATGGATCCGGGCGAAGACTTCTATGCCAATCTGGCAGAAACCATCGATGAGTTTGAATTAGGCCGTATTTACAGTAATGCCATGGCTGATTTTCAAGCAGATAAATCTTCTCGAAAGGAGTGGGAGCAGCAATACAAGGAAGGTCTTGAATATCTTGGTATGAAGTTCGAGGACCGCACTGAGCCTTTCGAGGGCGCATCAGGTGTTATCCACCCTCTACTAGCTGAATCAGTGACCCAGTTTCAGGCACAGGCTTACAAAGAGATGTTACCCGCTGGTGGTCCTGTCAGGGCTCAGACTGTTGGCTTCGCCACCCCCGGACTGGATTTACAGGCAGCGCGTGTACAAGAGTACATGAACTATCAACTCACTCAGGTGATGAAAGAGTACGATCCTGAGACAGATCAGTTGCTGTTTTATTTACCGCTATCAGGTAGTGCGTTTAGAAAGGTTCACTTTGATCAGACCTTAAACAGAGCAGTTTCCCGATTTATTCCTTCTGAGAAAATGGTTGTGTCTTATGGCGCAACTAGTTTGGAAAGTGCAAATAGAATTACTCATGTCATTGATATGTCGATCAATGACGTTAAAAAAATGCAGCAATCAGGGTTTTATCGTAAAACCTCGTTATCAAACATCACTGGAAACTCCAATGATCAGGATGGCATTCAGGAAGAGTTGGATGAATTGCAAGGTGTCAAACCCTCATATGCGAACAGTGATGATTGTGAAATCTACGAAATGCATGTTGAGTTGGATATTCCAGGTTACGAAGATGTTGACCAGAATGGTGAGCTGACCGGAATCAAACTTCCCTACATTGTCACACTATCACCTAAAGACTCATCGATTCTTTCGATTCGTAGGAATTACGAGCCCAATGATCCCATGCGTAAGCGTGTCGATTATTTCGTTCATTACAAGTTTTTACCAGGTGTCGGTTTTTATGGCTTTGGCCTGACTCATATGATTGGTGGATTGTCGCGTGGCGCGACCTCCATATTAAGACAGTTAATTGATGCGGGAACTTTAGCCAATTTACCCGGAGGGTTTAAAGCTAGAGGGATTCGCATCAGGGATAGTGATACGCCAATCCAGCCCGGAGAATTCAGGGATATGGATGCCCCCGGAGGGTCATTGCGTGATGCGCTGATGCCGCTTCCTTTTAAAGAGCCAAGTGGTACGTTATTAAATTTATTAGGAATGCTGGTTGAATCAGGCCAGCGTTTCGCTTCCATTGGTGACATGCAGATAGGAGATGGCAATCAGGCCGCTCCTGTAGGTACGACTGTTGCGTTACTGGAGCGCGGTAGTCGTGTCATGAGCGCAATTCATAAACGATTACATTATTCACAGCGTGTTGAGTTTGGATTACTGGCGCAGGTCTTTAAGACTTACATGCCGCCAGTTTATCCGTACATGACAGCCAATGGTAATCAGGCAGTTAAAGAAACTGACTTTGATGATCGTATAGACATTATTCCAGTATCTGATCCTAATATCTTCTCGATGAGCCAGCGCGTGATGATGGCTCAAGAGATGTTACAAATGGTTCAGGCTGCGCCAGAGATTCATGGGCCTATGGGGATTTATGAAGCATACAAGCGTATGTATGAAGCCATGGGAATACAACAGGTTGAACAGTTATTGCCGCCTCCTCCACCCCCACCAGCCCCACTCGGCTCTGCGGAGGAGAACGGCATGTTTGTTAGCGGTCAGCCTTATCAACCTTTTCCTGAACAGAATCATGACGCACACATTGCATCTCATTTATACCTTTATGAGACTGCTCTTGTGCAAATGAATCCTCAGATTCAGTCTATTATCCAAGGTCATATTTATGCTCATATTGGATTAAAGGCTCAACAACTGGCGATGCAGGATCCAGAAGTCATGCAGATGCAACAACAGATGCAACAAGTTCAACAGTTACCTATGGGAATGCCTATGCAACCTGGTATGGCTCCTCCTATGAATCCTCAGTTAGAACAAATGCAGATGCAGATGCAGAACTTAATCGAGAGTAAGGTGTCCGAAATCACTTCTAACTTGATGGAGCAAATCGCACCAAGCTTTGGCCCTCAACAACCTGATGATCCTTTAGTTGAATTAAGAAGACAGGAACTAGCAATCAAAGCTGAAGATGTAGAACGTAAGGCAGAAGATGCAGATCAACGTATTGCTCTGGACAGAGAACGATTAAGAGAGCAAAGTCGCCTTACTGAAGAAAAGATTAATTCATCTGAAGACATTGCTGGTATGAAAGATGAGCGAACCAAAGAAAGGCTTGATCAACAGAAAGAATTAAAGATGGCAGACATGGCAAATAAGTCAATGAAAGACATGACCGATACTTTTTTTGGGAGAAACAAATGAGTAGCGTAAGACAAAAACGTGCAGAAGTTCATAAAGCTGAAGCACGGGAAGCTGAGAGGTTAAGAGTCCACGGTGGCGACATTGTTGAAAAGATTGAAAAACTGGTTGAGGAGGTTGAAGCAACCCCGATTCCAGAAGAAAGCGTAGAGGCTAAAGCGCCAGTTAAAAAGAAAGCTAAGAAAAAGGCTGCTCCAAAAGCCAAGGCTCCAAATAAATCCACATAGGAGGATCGAATGAATCCAATCAAACGTCAGACTTCGTTTCCACAGCCTACAGTTTCTGATAGCAAGGTCAGCATAAAAGACCAAGGCACAGTTGATTTTGCCAAGACAGAAGATGTTGCTAACCCAGGCCCACCTAAACCTTATGGCGCGGGTAAGATGCGTGGTGGAGGTGCGGCAATACGAGGCACTAAATTTGAAGGAATATTCTAAATGATTAGGTCAGGCGGTTTTCGTATTCCAGGCATTGGAGAAATGGAAGGTACAGATATTGATGAAATTATTCGTAGGTATAAACCTGTTTCATCTACTAAGACAAAGACTCCTAAAAAAACAAAACCCGTTGCTAAAGCTAAAGCTAAAACTAAAAATCCTAGAGTTAAAACTAAAAGAAAATCTCCTGTAGGCAGAAGAATAAATATGAGAGGTGGTCCTTTAGGTTTAGAAGATTTAATAAACGATGAACAAACTATAGGACAAGTTCCAGATAGTGTTAGAGAAAGATTTAAGCCTCCTGCTTTTGATCGATCTAAACTAGAAGAAGCAATAGCTAATGCGCGAATAGAAAAAGAAACGGGTGGCGTTGATAGCTCTCCTTTTCCTGAATCGAATAGATTTGATCCTAACGCGCCAAAGCCTGAACCTTTGCCTAGATCTCATCCCTTTTTCCAATCAGAAGCTTACAAAAAATTTACAACACCTAATGCCGATGGCATGGGTCCATTTGTCACTATGGATATGTATACATCTAGTGACGGACATCAATTTGGTTCTGGCAGTGTTGGAAGGATGTATGAGAGGTGGCTAGACGAAAATCCAAGCTATCGTGAAGGAACTCTTGGCCCAAAGGTAGATAGACCACCTCAAAGCAGAGAAGAAATATTAAAATCAATAGCTGGAATTCTGGGTGGTTCAGGATCATCAGGCCCAATAAGAAGTGGGATTTTTAAAGATGCTATTTATCCAGGAGATTCAGGTTACGAAGAAGCATTAGCGGAATCTAAACTAAGTGACTCTGGAGGAGGAGGATTGTTTGGTGGGGGAAGAAATCTTGCTCCAGAACTAATACAAAGAATTAAAGAAGCTCAAGAAGCTAGAAGAGCTACAGGTGGGGGAGGATTATTTGGTTTAATTGGTGGAGGCCAAAGAACACCAGAAGCTAGTTTTCAAAATCCTTTCTTGGGTCAAATGCAAATGCAACAACCAATTAATCCTATAGTTGGTTTTCAGGACGACTCTCAGCCTAAATTTCCAGACATTCCTCAATTTATGCAAAAAGCTGCTGGAGAAACCTTTGGTGGTTATGGTGGTCTTCCATCAATCAAGCCTATTATGCAATACGCTGGGATGGGAGATTCGCCTTCTGCTCCACCAACCATGAATAAACAGAGGCCATTACCAAGACCTCCTTATAATCCTGATGCACAGCCTGGTGGGCCACCCCCTCCTAAACTTATACCCCGTCCATTAGCTAAAATAATGAGGTCTATATTTACCTAAATGGATTCAATCGCATTAGCAGATTACATTTTAAAAAAGTTCAATGATTATGAAGAACGCGCCAAAGACTATTTGTCTGGTGGCGCAATTAAAGACATGGAGGATTACAAATTCGTAATGGGTGAGTTATCAATGCTTCGCACCCTTCGAGAAGATTTAAGAGAAGCATTGCACATTGAAGGAGATATCGATGAGTGAACCCCAAGTGGACACTATCGCACAAACGTCTATTGCAGACGCATACATCGAGCCAGAGAAAAGGGTCTTAGATCCTGAATTACTGGACAAATCGCTCTTAGAGCGCATGCCCAACCCAGCAGGTTATCGATTATTGGTTATGCCTTACAAAGGTAAGGGAATGACTGATGGCGGTATTATGCTAACTCAATCAACCGTAGATAGAGAAAATTTATCCACGATTGTTGCTTATGTTTTAAAAGCTGGCCCCTTGGCTTATCAAGATGAAAGTAAGTTTGGAAATACTCCTTGGTGTAAGGAAGGTGATTGGGTTCTGATTGGTCGTTATGCGGGTGCTCGTTTTGCATTTGAAGACGGCGAAGAAGTAAAAATCATTAACGATGATGAAGTAATTGGGACCATAGCAGATCCCGATGACATCAAATCACTATAGGAGTAAATCATGGCTGAAGAAACCTTAACCGAGGCTCTAGCTAATCTCAATGATGAAAACATTGATAAAGCTGCACTTCCTGAACAAAGGCGCGTTGAAGAGGATACCTCTGAAGAATCAACATTCATTGAACTAAGTGAAGAAGATGTTAACAGCATTGACCCAATTACCGATGATGTAGTTCAAGAAGATTTTGAATCAAAGCCTTTGCCTAATGAAGAAGAATTAAACGAAGTAGAGCGAAAAAGCAAAACTGCTCAAGATCGAATTAATAAGTCGGTTGCACAGGCCAAGGAATATCAACGAAGAGAACTACAAGCATTGCAATATGCCAAAACTCTTCTTGAAAAAAACCAGGAACTTGAAGGTAAATTAAATACAACTCAAAGCGCAGCGGCTGAAGAAAACTTAAAAGTTCAAAAAAACTATGGCGTTGAGTTTGAAAACCGTATTGAGGCTGAAGCAGAAGGAGCAAAGAAAGCTCTGAAAGCAGCAATGGATGCTGGAGACCAAGATGGCTTAGTTGAAGCACAACAATTATTAGCTAGAGCAGAAGCGGATCGAACTGCATTAAATCAATACAATCAGGAAATCGAAGAGTACGAACAAAAACTTAAAGATTACAATGATAAACAAGCTGAAGCGCAAACAGAAAGCCCTGCTCAATTACAGCAAGTTCCTCAACAACCTCAATATCAAGAGCCATCTGACAAAGCAAGACAATGGGCAAATGATAATGAATGGTTTGGAAATGACCGAATTATGACTAATGTGGCAATGGCAATCCATGAAGACCTTGCCCGTACTGGCATTGACTTAGAATCTGACGAGTATTATTCTGAGTTAAATAACCGTATGCGACAAGAATTGCCGCATAAGTTTGATAACGCTACAAACGACAGAAAAAACGTCCAGACTGTCGTTTCAACTACGCGCACAACTGGAAACGGACGCAATCAAAATGATCGTAGGATTGAACTAAGTCCAAGCGAACAGCAATTAGCTAAGAAACTTGGAGTACCGTTCAAAGAATACGCAAAACAAAAGATGAGGTTACAGAATTCATGAGCGAAGAAACAGGAAAAGGATCTAATAGAACCCCAAGAAATGCTTCTTCTCGGTCTACACAGGCTGCAAGAAAACCATGGGCTCCACCTCAAGTCTTAGAGACTCCTGAACCCCCGCCTGGTATGAAGTATAGATGGGTAAGAACATCTATAAGAGGCGAAGATGATAAAACTAATGTTCACATGAGATTCCGCGAGGGATACGAGCCTGTTAAGCCAGAAGAGGTTGTTGGGTATGAATTGCCTACAATCGAAGATGGTAAGCATGCAGGCACTGTTGGCGTTGGTGGTTTGATTCTTTGTAAGATTCCAGAAGAAACGGTGGCAGAAAGGAATGCTCACTTCGAGCGTCAAACAGAAAACCAAATGAAAGCGGTTGATAATGACTTGATGCGAGAAGAGAATCCTGCAATGCCTATCTCTAGGGATAGAAAAACGCAGGTTTCATTTGGGAGTCCTAAAGCGTAGCTTTGGACATTATTTTGATTATGTTTACGGAGAAATAAAAGATGGCTAATAATGATGCCGCTTTTGGGATGCGTCCGACCAGAATGATAGGCGGTGGAGTCTATACTGGTGGACAAAGCCGTTACAGAATCGCCGCAAACTATGGAACAAGTATCTTCCAGGGCGACATGGTTGCTCAGGTTACCGGAGGTGGTGTAGAAGTACACGCTGATGGTGGTACTGTACCTATAGTTGGTGTATTCAACGGGTGTTCATACACAGATCCCACAACTAGTGAGCAGGTTTTTAGTAATTACTACCCTGCTAGTACAAACGCTTCTGACATCATTGCATTTGTGATTGATGATCCGAATGTCGTTTATGAAATTCAAGCAGACGCAGCGTTCCCAGTTGCCGATTTGTTCGGTAACTTTGACATTGTGTACACTTCTTCTGGAAGCACCGTAACTGGTATTTCTGGAGCAGAGCTTGAAGTATCAACTGGTGCAACTACAGCAGCCTTGCCTATAAAAGCGATTGATATCTCAACTGACCCTGAGAATTCAGACGTTGCTTCGGCAAATACAAATGTTTTAGTTGTTATTCAAAACTCAATATTCGGCCAAAAAGGCGCTGGATTAGCATAGGAGGCTAAATAATGGCTATTTCAAGAGCACAGTTAGCCAAAGAGCTAGAGCCAGGTCTCAACGCTTTATTTGGTATGGAGTATGCGCGTTATGAAAACGAGCATGCAGAGATTTTTGAAACTGAATCTTCAGACAGAGCGTTTGAAGAAGAAGTACTAATCGTTGGTTTCGGTAATGCTGAAGTCAAAACTGAAGGGCAGGGCGTTAATTACGACCAAGCTTCTGAAGGTTTTACTGCCAGATATACCCATGAAACTGTCGCCCTAGCATTCTCGTTAACTGAGGAAGCTGTCGAAGATAATTTGTATGACCGCCTTGGCGCACGTTATACCAAAGCTTTGGCTAGAAGTATGGCGCACAGCAAGCAGGTTAAAGCTGCTAACGTATTGAACAATGCGTTTAGCTCAAGCTTTACTGGCGGTGACGGGGTTTCCTTGATCAACACAAGCCATCCATTAGCTGGTGGAGGCACGTTGGCTAATCGAGCATCTACAATGAGTGACCTTAATGAGACCTCATTAGAAAATGCTTTGATTAGCATTAGTACTTTTGTTGATGACAGAAACATGATCTTGGCTCTTCAGGGAACCAAGTTGATTGTTCCTCCTCAACTTCAGTTTGTTGCTGATCGATTGCTTGAAAGCCCTGGAAGGGTTGGTACAGCAGATAACGACATCAACGCTGTAAGGAACATGGGTCTGTTGCCGCAAGGTTATGCAGTCAACCATTTCTTGACAGACACAGATGCGTTTTTCATTCTGACTGACTGTCCTGATGGGTTTAAGCACTTTGAGCGTTCTCCAATATCCACCTCAATGGAAGGTGACTTTGATACTGGTAATGTGCGCTACAAAGCTAGAGAGCGATACAGCTTTGGATTCTCTAATCCAAGAGCCGTATTTGGTTCTCAAGGAGCTTAAAGCAGATAGGGGGCTTTATGCCCCCTTTATTACTGGGATACATTAGCCCTAGCGACTGGCCCAGCAGACGCTTACGAAGACTCTAGGGCGAAACCTTTCGTAAGGAGGAAACCTGATGGCTCAGACAACTTTTGCTGGCCCAATTCGATCCCTGTCTGGCGTTATTAGTGCAGGCTACAGTGGTGTAGTTAGCTTAACTGCTGATACAACTCTTACCGTTGCTGCTCACGCTGGAAGACCGTTACTTTGTAATGATGCAGATGGTAAGTTCACTCTTCCAAGCATTGTTGTGACGGAACCCACTGACAAGAATGATCCAAACCAAACAGCCAATCTAGGAGCTCAGTTCACTTTTATAGTTGTAACTGCTGCGACTGATATGGATATTTTAACTGATGGCACTGACAAGTTTGTTGGTGGCGTTTATACGGGCGTAGATGACGCAACAGGTAAGACCTTTATATCGGGTGCATCTAACGATGTGATTACCCAGAATGGTTCTACAAAAGGCGGTTTGGCAGGAAGCATCATACGAGTGACTGCAATAGCAAGTGCTAAATATGCAGTAGAAGGTTTGATACTAGGTTCTGGTACTTTAGTTACTCCTTTTGCTGACGCTTAATATAGGAGCAAATTGATATGGCTACTCGTATCACGGGCAACGATGTAAAAACTGCAACAGTTACGGCTGATGGAGCATTAGTGGATCACCCTTGCAGATTGCGAGGGTTGATCGTTGCTGGCGGCAGTTCTGATGGCTCTGTTATCTTTTATGATAACGATAGTGCAGCCAGCGGAACTGCGTTATTAACTCTTGGAGTTAACGCCAACACCAACGAAACATTGAACATACCGGACCAGGGTGTCTTTGCTTCTAATGGTGTATTCGCAGATGTCACTAATGTGGATCGTGTAACTATCTTTTTTTCATAGGAAAAAATTATGGCGACATCAGGGTCTAGAGACTTTGAACCAGACGTTGCGGAGTACATAGAAGAAGCGTTTGAGCGGTGCGGTCTTGAGTATCGAACAGGATACGATGGGATCACCGCTCGGCGTTCTTTGAATCTGTTGTTTGCTGACTGGGCCAATAGAGGCTTGAACCAGTGGACGATTACGAACACAGCTACTACGCTATCTAAGTCTGATCAATTTATTGATTTAACATCAACTACAATTGATGTGTTGGATGTTGTTTTGCGTAGAACTGAAAACAACTCAACAACTGACATTCAAATGAGTCAGGTTGGTAGATCCGAGTATTGGAACATTCCAAGTAAAGATACAGAAGCCAGACCTAACCAATGGTTTTTGGACAAACAAATAACTCCAAGACTTTACATATGGCCAGCCTCTGAAAACAGCACTGACCAGTTAGTTATAAACCGATTAGTTAGAATTGAAGATGCAGATGCTGGCGTTAATACATTAGATATGCCTTTTAGGTTTTATCCGTGTTTAGCTGCTGGGTTGTCTTATTACATAGCACTAAAGAAAGCCCCTGATCGAGTAAATATGCTTAAAGGATTTTATGAAGAAGAGTTTGCTAGAGCGGCAGATCAAGACAGTAGCAGAGCTTCTTTAAGAATAGCACCAAGCTTGCGATTTGATAGGCAAGCCTAATGACTTACGCATCAGGCAAACACTCACTTGCCATATGCGACAGATGTGGGTTCAGATATAAATACACTCAGTTAAAAAAAGAATGGACTGGATTCTTTGTTTGTTCTGAATGTTATGAACCTAAAGAACCTCAACTTGATCCGGTTCCTCATGTTGCTGATCCAGAAGCAATAAGAAATCCAAGACCTCAAGTTTCATCATCTCTTGTGGCTGGAGAAGGCGTTGTTAGAACGATAGATGCAAATTCAATGATGACCACAACTGGTGACAGTATTGGTTTTGCATTTAGTATGGATGCATCTACAGGAGAAATAGGCACAGTAACGGTGGTAATAACATGAGTTTTACATTAGCTACTTTAAAAACGGCTGTAAAAGATTACTGCGAAACATCAGAAAGCACTTTTGATACACAGCTAACTACATTCATACAGGAAGCAGAAGAACGCATATTAAAGAATGTTGAGCTTCCTGATTTCAGAAAAAATGTTACAGGCACTTCAACAGCAAGCAGTACTTATCTGTCTGCTCCAAGTGACTTTTTGTCTCCTTATAGTCTGTCTGTGATATCCAGTAATGTTTACCATTACCTGTTGTTTAAGCACGTTTCATTTATTAGAGATTACACAACCAACCCTTCAACCACTGGACTACCAAAATACTATGCAGTGTTTGATGAAAATACTTTTATCCTGGCCCCAACCCCAGATAGCAACTACACCTTTGAATTGCATTACAAACACAGACCTGCATCACTAACCGCAGGTGCTGACAGCGGAACAACCTGGTTATCTACTAACGCACCTGATGCATTATTGTATGGAACTTTAACTGAAGCTGCTACTTTCTTAAAAGTGCCAGAAGAAGTTGTCCAGTACGAACAACGATTTGTTGCTGCAATTACTTCATTAAAACGACTTGGAGAAGGTTACGGTGCTAGAGATGAATTCAGATATGACATTGCGAGATAAAATTAATTATGTTTGAGATAGCCGTTAAATCAAATATGGGAGATGTCGTAGTTAAAACGACAGAAAACCGAGGACTATCTCCTGAAGAGCTCGCAGAAAGAGCAGTAGAACAAATAGTTGGTATATCTGACTCTGTTGATCCTATTGTTAGGCAGCAAGCAGAAGCTTTTAAGAGTCGCATTTATCATGTAATTTTAGGTATCATTAAACAAGCTATTAAGAGTGATAGAACTACTCTTATGAATGAATTTATTCAGCAAGGTCACCCAGACATTGCAGATATATTAAGGAGACTGTAATGGCTATTACGACAGCAATGTGTACTTCTTTTAAGTCTGAGTTACTTCAGGGAATACACAACTTTCATAACGGTTCTGGTGGAGGAACAACAACCACCACAGGAACAGGCAATACTTTTAAGATCGCTTTGTATACCAGTAGTGCAACTTTGGCTGCATCGACTACGGCTTATGCAACAACTAACGAAGTATCTGCTACAGGCACAGGATACACCGCTGGCGGTAATACGCTAACTAATGTAGATCCAACTACATCAGGTACAAC
>Ga0114910_1001399_pt1 | contig 11525 bp, 7 predicted proteins | sample MalvireepMed_908_FD_83500 | JGI IMG/M metagenome (GOLD analysis project Ga0114910, IMG submission 83500) | Marine viral communities from the Global Malaspina Expedition - Malaspina viral metaG DeepMed_908 | ecosystem: Environmental > Aquatic > Marine > Oceanic | place: Mediterranean Sea...
GGCCACCGCGCTCTTCACCTTGGGGTGGAGGTGGCCGGTGTTGACCACCGCGATGCCGGTGCCGAAATCGAGGTAGCGTCGGCCCTCGACATCCCACAGCTCGGACCCTTCGGCGCGGTCGATGAAGATCGGCGCAAGATTGCCCTCGCCGCGCGCCATGGCCGCGTCCTTGCGCTCCTGCCACTGTGCGTTGCCGACGACCTGTGCCTGTACCGCGTTCTGTGCGAGCGTAGCGCTCATGCCGAAAGCCCTCCCATACGAGTATATTTCATTTCGAGATAATCCTCGATCCCGTGGCGCGAGCCTTCGCGGCCCATGCCCGATTGCTTGATCCCGCCAAACGGAGCGGCGACGGAGGAAATGATTCCTTCGTTCAGGCCGACCATCCCGTATTCGAGCGCGTCGCTCATCCGCCACGCGCGACCGAGATCGCGGGTGTAGCAATAGGCTGCGAGGCCGTAGGGCGTGTCGTTGGCCGCCGCGACGACCTCTTCTTCGGTATCGAAGGCGATGATCGGCGCGACGGGGCCGAAGATTTCCTCGCGCACGATGCTGGCATCGCGGGCGACATCCGCCACCACGGTCGGTTCGAAAAACAGGCCTTCCCTGCTCGATCCGCCGGTTTCGATGCGCGCACCGCCTGCGACGGCCTGTTCGAGCAGGCGCGAGACCTTGTCCAAGGCCGCCTGGTTGATCAGCGGGCCGACGTCGGTCCCTTCCTCCGCCCCGTCGCCGACCTTGAGCGCACAGACCCGCTCGACCAGTTTGGCGCAGAAAGCATCGTGGATATCGCGCTGGACGTAGAAGCGGTTGGCGCACACGCAGGTCTGGCCCGCATTGCGATATTTCGAGGCCATAGCCCCGTCGACCGCCGCATCCAGATCGGCATCTGAGAACACGATGAAAGGCGCGTTGCCGCCCAGTTCCATCGAGGTCCGCTTCACCGTGCCCGCGCATTGCGCCAGCAGTTTGCGACCGACTCCGGTCGAGCCGGTGAAGGAGAGTTTGCGCACCAGCTCGCTCTCGGTAAGCGCGCTGCCGACATCCGCCGCGTTGCTGGTGGGGACCACGTTGAACACGCCCGCCGGCACACCTGCCTCGAGCGCCAGCTGCGCAGCCGCGAGCGCGGAGAGTGGCGTGTCTTCGGCCGGTTTTGCAACCATCGTGCACCCAGCCGCCAGCGCCGGTGCAACCTTGCGCATCAGCATGGCGTTGGGGAAATTCCACGGCGTAATCGCCGCGCACACACCAACCGGCTCGCGCGTCACGAAGGCCTTTGCGCCGTCGACGGGCGCGGGAATGATCTCGCCGTAGATCCGCTCGGCCTCCTCGGCGAACCACTTGATGTAGCCCGCGCCGTAGCGCACTTCGCCGAGCGCCTCGGGCAGGGGCTTGCCCATCTCCGCCGTGATCAGCCGCGCGAGCGCGTCTTCCTCGGCGATCATCAGGTCGTACCAGCGGCGCAGGATTGAGCCACGATCCGCCGCCGTGCGCGCGCGCCATGCGGGCAACGCGCGATGCGCCGCGTCGATCGCTGCAAGCGCATCTTCGTGCGAGCAGTCGGCCACCGAGGCGATGGTCTCACCCGTGGCGGGATTGAGCACCGCGAAGGTCTTGCCACCCGACGCATCGCGAGACTCGCCATCGACAATGGCCTGCCACACCTGCTGATCGGCGTCGGAAAATCGCGGCATGTCGTTCATTCTTCGCTCCCTCTCCGCCTGGGTTCCCACCCAGCGCGCCTAGGCGATAGGTCCAGAATTTCTCGAAATCTGGAGCCAGTTATGCGCGCTTGCCCTGATCGAGCACGCGGGCCGGCACCAGCAGCACGACGCCGCTGACGAATAGCGTGGCGATGGCGACATTGATCAGCAGGCCATAGTCGCCGCCTTCACCGAGCAGTTGCCCCGCCACCAGTGGCCCAGAGGCAAGCCCGATCTTCGAGACGAAGCCCGCAGCCGCAGCCGTGCGCCCGGCCCCGTCGAACTGCGCCGCCATGCCGAGCAGGTAGGCCATCACCATGCCCCAGGTGATTCCGGTGCCGCAGTTGGCGATAAGGTAGGCCGCCGGATGCGCGCTCCAATGGAAAATGGCCGTTCCGCCGAGGGTCAGCAGCATGACCAGCGCAAGCGGCACGAACCGCCCGAATTTCGTCCCGATCACGATCACGCACAGCGGCCCGAGCAGCGCGACCCAGGTCGCCAACCCCAGCGCATAGCTGGTGTAGGTTCGGTCCAGATCATAAGCGAGGCCGAGCCGGAAGATGTAGGCCAGCAGGCCCATGTTGGCCGCCTGGAACAGGAAGATCGCCAGCAGCGTGAGGATCAGCGGACGCCACTCGACCTTGCCGGTGCCTAGCGTCACGGTCGGCTTGGGCGGGAAGGCGGGCAGGAACACCAGCATCACCAGACTGGCAAAGCTGAACAGCGCGAGCGCGATGAACAGCGCCTGCGTCCCATAGATCGGGACCAGCTGCGGCAAGGTCATCACGCCGAGCCCGCCGAGGCCGAACTGGACGAACAGCAGGATGCCGAAGGTCCGGTCGGCCTGCGCGGTTCGGGCGATCACGCCGAACGCGATCCCGACCAGCATCCCGCCCACGAGCCCATGCAAGGCGCGTACCGCCAGCAGCACGTTAGCGCTTTCAATCGGCATCGAGACCAGGTCGAGGGCGATCAGAAGAATCAGCAGCGTATAGGCTGCGGGGCGCCAGGGGACCGTCCTGATCAGCGCCACCGAAATCAGCGCACCCACCGATGCGCCGTAGATATTGGCCGACCCGATCAGCCCCGCCTGGCTCTCGCTCAGGCCGAGCCCGGTGATCAGACCGTCGACGATGGCCGCCATGATGTTGACGTAGAACAGCCCCGCCGTCGCCAGGAAGCTGAGCATGATCCCGGCCAGCAACCCCGCCGGATCGACCTTCATTTTAGAGAATGGCGCGGCGCTCATCAGGCTTCCTCACATAGCGGATATTGGTCGTGGATGGCCTTGGCGGAGGCTCCCCAGCGATAGGTCCCCCCATCGCTGACATGCCAATAGAGCCTCTCGCCCGGCAGCAGCGCGGCGGCGAGCCCGCCGAAGCCCGACATCAGCGGAACCCACTGGTCGCTTCGGCAGCCAAGATACGGGCCGGCATTCCACGCCCAGAACCCGTTGCGGTAGCGCTGGTCGTCGCTCGCTGCGCGCAGGCCGTAGGGCGGGTCACCCTGCTGCAGGGCCTCATTCAGCATGGTGGGATCGAGATACGCCTCGCCAGCGATCGTACCGCCGCGCTGGAGGAAAGCGGCGATCCGGGCGAGATCGGCGCGGGTCAGGTAGAGGCCCCAGCCGGAGAAGGGAATCGCGCTCTCGTCATAGGTGCGGCGCGGCGCATCCATCAGCGCCGAAAGGCCCAGCTCATGCCAGATCGGCGCTAGCAGGTCGGTATGCAGGTCGGCGCTCGCATCCTGCCGTTCGGTGCGGAGGATGGCGGTCATGGCGGTGCCAGCGATATAGGTGTCGGCCGTGCGATAGACGAACCGCTTGCCCGGATCGACGCGACGACCGAACGCCTTGCAGGCAATCAGGATCTTATTGGGATGATCTTCGACGAGAAAGAACTGACGCATCAGTTCGGAGCCCTCGTCGACCTCGTGCCTGCGGCTATTGTAGTGACCCGATGTCATGTTGAGGACATGGGAGACTGTCACGTCGCCCCAGCTAGCGGCATCGCAACCGCCCACATAGGGGGCGATCTGGCGCTGCATCGCGCCTGGATAAAGCTGCTCGAGCCGCATCGCGCCAATACCGGCGAATAGCGACTTCGCCCAGCTATAGGATGGCAGCACCAGCTCTGCGCAGAAGGGATAGGACCCCGCACGGGTCGGACATTCCGATACGTAGTGCGTACCGTCCAAGACGGTTCCGTAGGCTGCCAGTTCGCCTGACGGCACCTGATCTTCCGACGCGAGGCGATCGGCAAAGGAGAGCGTGCCAACTGGAACCTCGGGTAGACGCGCAGCCCGTTCGCGTTGATCTGCGGCGATGATGGCTTGCGCATCCGCAACTTGCTTGGCCTTGAACCGTCCTGATAGCTGTGCGCGCATATCGAATTGCAGATAGGCGCAGGTTTCGCTGGCGATCTGAAAATCGATTGCTCTTCCGGGATCGGAGAGATCGATCTTCAGCAATCCATTGTGAACGCAGTTCGCATTGCGCTCCGTCAGCGCCACCGGCAGCGAGAGCCACGTGTCTCCGCCTGACCCTCTCCACACCGTGCCGGGCTGAATGATCCATTCCCAGCTAGGGTGGGTTCCGGGAATGGGCCCACGTTGCACTGGGACGATGCGTGTACCGTCCTGCACCAGATCTACTTGCAGCGCGGGAATCGTGTCGAGCTGCAACGCTGTGCGATCAATTCCGAAGCTGTTCGTATGCAGGTCGAACCAATCTGCCTCAGCTGGGTCCACCACCAAAGTGCCCTCGATCGCTTCTTCCGGGGCAGTTGGAGCCTCGGGCGGCGCGAAATGGGAGGTCGCGAGCAGTCCCCCGCCGGAAGCCAGCGCAGCTCCGGGTATCGTCAGGATCATGCTCCCTACAAAGGCACCGAGCTTCGAAATCATTGGATCACCCCTGCCTGCGACAATCTGTCGAACAGTCCCTTGAAATGCTCTTCGTGGCGACGCCACGCACCGATGGATCGTTCGTGAATGGGTTGGCGAACCTGCGCCGCGCTGGCTGTCGCGGTGGGCGAACTCGCCTTGTGGAAGTCGAGCACGCGCTTGTCCCAGTCGAGGCCCGCAGACCGCAGCAAATCACGGCTTGCGCTCTCTTGATTTCGCACCAGAACCTCATAGCGAACTTCGTGGATTCGATGGCCGATCGTGTCCTGCCAGTGCGACATCAGTCGGTGCTTGGCGATGAGGTAGTCGGCAATATCATCGAGCGAATAGGCAAACGGATAGCCCATCCGAAACAGCGTCTTGTAGACGGCGAAGGCGATATCCATCGGGTCGCGCTCGACGCTGACGATGGTCGCGTTGGGCAGGGCCTTGGCGATAATGCCGAGGTACAGGAAATTGAGCGGCGTCTTGTCGACGGTGCGCGCCGCGTCGGGCGCGCGCCAGGCCACCCGCTGCGCGTAATTCGCGCCGATCGGTTGCGCGGGACCTCGATGCGATTTCTCGATCAGCTCGCGTTTCGAGCCGACCGGGCCGGTCTCCTCCATGATCGCAAGCGCGAGGTCGTTGACCTCCCCCACGCTGGCGACATCGGGGTAGCTGGCGAAGATGCGGTCGACCAGCGTGGTGCCGGAACGCGGCATGCCGACCACGAAGATTGGCGCGGCATCGCTATGGCCCTCGCCCTTGCCATTCTCGGACGAGCACGCCGCGATCTGCTCCATCGTTTCGGCATCGTCCTGCACGCGATATTGCATGGCCCGCCTGCGCAGCGCGTTGCCGTGCTGCAAAGCCCGCCAGCTTTCCGCGTGGTGGCCAAGGTCCTCCAGCTCTTTCGCGAAGGCGAAATGCACCGCGAAGGCATCGCGCCGGCCCTGCATCTGCGGCAAAATGCGCGTGAGGTCGTCCAGATTGTTCCGCTCGGGCGATTGCGTCCGCAGCGTGGAAAGGTTGTAGCGTGCATCGCCATCGAGCGGCTGTGCCTTCAGCGTTGCGCGAAGGTTCTCTTCCGCCTGCCCGAAATCGCCGAGCGCAACCTGCGCGGCGGCCAGATTGAAACGGTAGCGCGGATGGGCAGGTTGCGCTTCGCAGGCGCGCAGCAAGAGAGCTGCCGCAAGTTCGTAATCGGCGATCTGCGTCGCAGTCTGCGCCAGCGCGTCGAGCCGCTCTGCCGGGATCGCAGGGCCATGCGAGCATTCGACGATGCGTTGCCTTGCCGTCGGGATATCGCCCAGCAGCACCAGCGCCTCGAGCTCGAGAGCCTGCGCGCGGGCATCATCCGGCGATGCTGCACGCGCCTTAGCCGCGCTGCGCACCATCGCCGCGAAATCGCTTTGCCGCTGGTAGGCGCGAGCCAGCACGGTCCACTCGGTCGTGCCGCCTTGCGCCTCGGCCAGCGCCGCCTCCAGTATCGCAGAAGCTTTTGCCGGAGCCCCCTTCTCGAGCAGGGTCACGGCTTCGCGCGTTGCCGCAGCCAGCCGATCATCCTGCTCAAGAGAAGTCTCCATGCTAGAACGACACGGTCGCGGTCAGGCCCACCGTCCGGGGGAGTGAGATGAACTCCTTGTTCCCGTTACCGAAATAGCCGAGCGCCGGAGCGGTGCCCATGTAGGCTTCGGTAAAGACCCCGGTAACGCCTTCCTCGTTGAAGATGTTCTTGATCCACGCTGCGATCGTCAGCGGCCCGTTGGAAACGCTCGCCGTGGCGTTGAACAGGGCGAACCCTTCCAGCGGCACATTGAACGTTGCGTTGGTGCCTATCGCATTGCGCGTCTCGGACTGGTAGTTGCCGTCGGTGCGCAGGAAGAGCGACCACCTGTCGCTGATCGGCGTATCGTAGCTGAACGCCCAATTGATCATGTGCTCGGGGGTCCCCGGCAAGCGGTCGCCATCCTGGCCCAGCACGGCACCGTTGGGTGCCAGCACATCGCCGGACAGCTCTGCATTCACGTAGGCGTATCCCAGCTGGTAGCGCAGGCTATCGGAGATATAGCCATCAACCGCCAGTTCGAGCCCATAGGTGCGCGCCGATTCGCCGTTACGAACGGCGAAGAAACCCCAGTTGGTGGTCGCCGTGTTCAGCTGCGGATCGCTCCAGTCGACGTAGAACACGCTCGCATCGTAGGTCACATCGCCGGCACGCCCTTTTACGCCGGCCTCGTAGTTCACCACGCTGTCCGCCGTGTAGATCTGCCATGCGGGGTCTTCTGCAAAAGTGCCGGTCAGCGGGACCGCGTTCGAACCGCCGCGGCGATAGCCTTCGGATACCGTTACGTAGGCCAGCTGGTCGGGACCGAACTTCCAGGAGAGGTTGCCCTTGAACAATACATCGTCTTCGCCAACGGCAAAGGTCGCGTTCGTCGGGTCGGCGAGCGCCGCATAAAGCGGAAGGTTGATGAAGGTGTCATTATTCGACTGGTTGTCGAAATAGCGCGCGCCCACGGTCAGATCGACCGTATCGGTCGCGTGCCAGGTGAGCTCTCCGAAGATCGAAACTTCCTCGAAATCCTCGTCGCGGGCGTAGTCGAAATCCTGGTCGCCGGTCACCGCAGCAGCGGCGAAAGGGAAAGCCGCATCCCACCAGCGCTTGAAGCCGAGAAGGAAGCTCTCCTGCGTGGAGACGATATTCTGATCGCGGTAGAAGCCGCCGATCACGTAGTCGATCGTCTCGTTCCCGTTGGATACCAGACGCACTTCCTGGACGAATGCCGAATCCTCGTACGTCCGCACGGCGGCGGCGGCGGGACGCGGGTAGTTATAATAGAAGCCGAGGAAACCGGCCTGCGCATAGAAGCCGGTATTTTCGCTCGTGCTGCCACCTTCGGTGTCATAATACGAGGTCGAGGAAGTCAGCGTCGCGAAACCAAGATCGATATTGGCTTCGAGCGCGACCAGATCGACCTCCCGATTCGAAGGCTCAAGCTGGATCGAACCGATCTCGTTATCTTCATAGGCATTGCCGAAACCGTCGACTCCGACAGTTTGTGCACGGCGCCCGCCGACATCGTCTTCCTGATGCGCATAGAGGAGCTTGGCGTCGAAATTTGCGCTCGGCTCGAACAGCATCGTCGCGCGAACCATCCACTGTTCGGCGGTGTCGGCATCTTCGACTTCACGGTAGGATGCTGCTGGGTCCAGCACGCCATTGGGTGCCGCCGGGAGGCCCTGCCCGTCAAGCTCGTAGAGGTTCACGTAATCGGTAATGCCGGGATAGTCCGCATATGAGCCGACGACCCTCAATGCGAGCGTGTCGCCGAGCGGTACGTTGACCACCCCATCGAGCGAATAGCCGATGTCCGACGTCCCATCGACATTCGACACCGCGGCGCTGGCATAGCCGCCGAATTCCCCGAGTACGGGATCGCGCGTGATGAAGCGCACCGTGCCGCCGAGCGAACCGGAGCCGTACAGGGTGCCCTGCGGTCCGCGCAGAACTTCGACCCGTTCGATATCGCGCAGCAGAAAGTTCGCGAAGACCGGTGTTTCATTCACATAAGTCGAAACGGTCGCGACCGAAGACGTCGCATAATCGCCAAGCGCATTGCTGTCGACGTTGAGACCGCGAATACGGATCTGATTGACCGTACCGGCGTTCCTGAAGCCCCGATCAACCACGGCCACACCGGGGATCGAGCGCAGAAGCTCCGCGCTGTCGAAGGTCTGCGCCGCTTCGATCTCGTCTCCACTGACCGAGGTGATGTTGTACGGCACGTCGATCACGCGTTCCTGCCGACGGGTAGCAGTCACCGTGATGATCGGTCGCTCGCTGTCTTCCTCGACTGTCTCGTCCGTGTCGGTCGCATCCTGCGCGTGCAGCGGCGAGACAAGGGCGGTCGATGCAAGCAGCACTCCACCCAGCGTGAACATGCGCGTCCGTGTTCTCTGTATCATGGTCGAGACCCCTTATTGTTCTTGATGGACTTTGAAGATCTTTGCTTCGTTTTCGGATGCCCCCTCGGCATCCGCATCGCTTGCCGGAACGGCTAGAGGACCAAGGTCCGACATAGCCTGTCCGCGTGCCTCGGCGCTTTCGTGCAACGGATAACGCAGGGGCGTGTCGCGGAAGCTTTTCATGACCTGACCCAGGCCCTGCCAGCCTTCCTCACGCGCATCGCGCACCTGCTGCAGATCAAGCCTGAAGGCCGCGACGTCGCGTCCCTCGCCGCTCTCGTAGATCGTTTCCCCGCCAGGCCCGAAATAGGCCGATCGGCCATTGCCCAGCATGCCCGCACAATTCACATCAATGAAAAAGCACTGGTTGATGGCGGCATTTGCGCGCGCGATTGCCAGTTCGACATCGCGATCGACCGTGTTGGTCATCGTCGGCAGAACGATGACCTCTGCGCCCATCGCGGCGAGCGTACGCATGGCCTCCGGAAACCACATGTCATAACAGATTGCGACGCCGACACGGCCGATGCCGGGAATTTCGAACACGCAGTAATCCTGCCCGCAGGCGATATCCTTCTCGTAAGGAAGGAAGGGGAAGAACTTGTCGTGCCGGGCAATGATTTCGCCCTGCGGGTCGAATACCGGGGCGACGTTGAAGATGCGTCCGCCACGTTCTTGGTAGAACGATCCCGGGATCAGGTATGTGCCGGTTTCGCGGGCCAGAGCGGACATGCGCCGTTCGAATGCGCCGCCTGCGGGCTCGGCATGCCTGGTGGAAGCGCCGTAAGCGGCCAGTTCGCCAAAGACGACAAGATCGATCCACGGGAACCGCCGCGTCACCGCACGCGTCTCGTGTTCGATCAGATCGATATTGCCGGTCGCTTCGGCGTCGACCTGTATTGCCGCAATTCCCAGCTTTGCCATCAATTCCCCCTCTGACGAGAGAGTCTCGCAGTTGTAGCAAAGTTCTTAGGGCCAGTTTGGTCGGTTTTTTGGGGCCAGTTTCAGGCCTGAGAAGCGGCGATCATGGCCTCGTCGACCCTGCGCCCGTCGTCATCCAGCCAGAATATCCGATTGCCTTCGCGTGCCACGAGGAAGCGTCCCGTCTCGCCATAAGCCCAATCGTTCCACTGACGGCACCAATGGTCACCCTCGACCCACCATCGGCCCTCGTCGCGATCTTCCTGTGCATAGCCCGCGCGGCCACGCATGGTCCCATCGGCAAAGAGCTCGATGACACACGGCTCGCCGTAGACAGTCTGGTAATTGAGCCGCTGATTCGAGAAAAGCTGGCGCAGTCGCGCGCCCGTCAGCGACGACGGCGGGACGCCCTCCGGTGTGCCGACCGCCGACCGCCCGTCTTTCGGCGCGTCCATAAGCTTGTGCATCTCGCGCGACAAAACCTCGATCCCGGGTCGAATCTGCCTCTCGTCGAGGCTGGTGACGCCGAGCCGGAACATGTTCGATCGACCCTGACCGTCCGCGAAATACGGCGTCGCCGGTTCGATCAGCACCCCTGCCCCCTGGGCCACGATCCGCAATTTCTCCGCGTCGAGGTTTTCGGGGCCCCGAACCCAGTAGGATGTGCCGCCGGTCACGGGAGGGATTGCGATCGAGAGCGGACGATAATGGTTGAGCGCGTCGCGCAGCGCGATCAGGCGCCGCTCATAGATGCCGAAATGGTTGCGCAGCATGGCATCGTAGTGTCCCAGCGAAAGGAAAATGCCCGCCGTGCGCTGGGTGATCGGCGATGGTTTGCGCGTTCTCAGATTGCGGAGCCTGCGCGCGGTCCGGATGAAATCGGCAGGCCCGACGAGAAATCCCAGCCGCAAGCCCGGCGAAAGCACTTTCGAGAGCGAGGCGACATAGACCACGCGGCCATCGCGATCGGCGCCCTTGAGCGCGGGAGGGGCATCGGCGAGGAAACCCAGCTCGCATTCGAAATCGTCCTCCACGATCAGCGCGTCATTTCGGTCCGCCTCGGACAGCAGCTCCGCGCGCTGGCTGTCGGGCATCGTCACACCGGTCGGTCGCTGTCGGCTAGGGGAAACGTAAATCAGGTCGATACCATCGAGCCCACCAGATATCTCGACACCCGTGTCGCCGACCGGGAAATAGCGCACGTTGGCTCCACATTCATGGACAAGTGAACGGATATCGGGTTCGCTCGGATCCTCGAGGCCAACCGTGCTGTCCGCCCCGCACAGCAACTCGAAAACCAGGTGCAGCGCCTGCTGCTCCCCGACCGTGACGAGAATTTCATCGGCACCCGCAGCAATGCCGCGCCGAGTAAGGATTTTCTGCCGGAACTGGTCGACCAGCAATTCATCGTCGGCCTCGCCTGTATCGGTCGACCAGCTTTCGACTTCGCTGACGGCGAGCGCCATGCGGCTCGCCTCGCGCCATTCGGCGATCGGAAAAAGAGTGCGATCGTAGAGCCCTTCGATGAAGGGATAGGGGAGCTGACGCCAGTCTGCCGGGCGGCGCAAACCTTCATCGGGCACCACGCGATCAGGGGCCTTGCGCATGATGGCCGATAGTGGACGCTGCGATTTTGGCCCGGCGACAGCGGGCAGTCGCACTGTGCGACTGCCCTGAGCGACATACACGCCGCTTCGCTCGCGCGAGATCAGAAGGCCCGACGCAATCAGCTCCTGATAGGCCAGCGACACAGTGTTCCGGGCGATGCCGAGCTCACCGGCCAGCTTTCGCGACGAAGGAAGCTTCAGTCCCGACGGCAAAACACCGGAGTCGATCGTTTCTACGATGCGCGCCCGCAACTGCGCCTGCAGCGAGCTGCTCGAATCCCGGTCCAGCCGGAACAGGTGAGCAATGGATTGCCTGGCCATTCCCCATGTTCGTGGCGCAATTCTAGCGTTTGCTCAAGCTCGGTCCCGAAATGTGCCGAGGCTTGTGATGCCGGATAGGATTTCCGGGGGGCCAAAAAGGCCGGTGGCGGGGAGAGATCGAGAC
>Ga0114910_1001406_pt1 | contig 11461 bp, 12 predicted proteins | sample MalvireepMed_908_FD_83500 | JGI IMG/M metagenome (GOLD analysis project Ga0114910, IMG submission 83500) | Marine viral communities from the Global Malaspina Expedition - Malaspina viral metaG DeepMed_908 | ecosystem: Environmental > Aquatic > Marine > Oceanic | place: Mediterranean Sea...
GCCCTGGCAAGTGCGATCCGTTCACCGGTGCGCGCCGCTATGGAATTCGAAAGCGCCATGGCGGATGTCCGTAAGGTCGTGGATTTCGACACGCCGGATGGTTTCAGGCGGATGGCGGACGACATCATCGCCATGACACGAACCATTCCCATGGCCGCGACCGAAATCTCCGCGATTGTGGCTGCTGCGGGGCAAGCGGGCATGCAGGGTGCCGAGCTTCTCGCCTTCGCCGAAATGGCAGCCAAGGTAGGGGTAGCGTTCGATATCTCCGCCAACCAGGCCGGCGATAGCCTGGCCAAGATCAAGACGGCGCTCGGCATGACCGTCGCGGATGTGAGCAATCTCTCTGATGCGATCAACCATCTCTCCAACACCAGCGCATCGAGCGCACCGGATCTGCTGAATTTCATGGAGCGCGTCGGGTCGGTGGGCAAGCAATACGGGTTCACGGCGGAGCAGACCGCGGCGCTCGGGTCGGCGATGATTGCCGCCGGCGCGCCGGCGGAGGTGGCGGCGACCTCCTTTCGCAATGTCGGCCGGGCGCTGGCGAAGGGGGAGAGCGCGACAAAGTCCCAGTCGCGCGCGTTCGCAAAGCTCGGGCTCGACGCGGAGCAGGTTGCCAAGCGGCTTAACAAGGATGCGGTCGGCACGCTCAATGATGTGATTGAGCGCATCCGGTCGCTTCCCAAACATGTGCAGGCGTCGACAATTTCTGATCTGTTCGGCGACGAGGCGCGCGCCATCATGCCGCTGATCGAGAATGCCGGGTTGCTCGAAGGCGCTCTCGCCTCTGTCGCCGATCAGGCCTTCTACGCGGGCTCGGCGCAGCAGGAGTTCGAGGTGAGGGCAAGGACAACGGCAAACACCCTGCAGCTCTTGCAAAACCATGTGAAGGAAGTGGCTATCCGTATCGGCACGGCGTTGCTGCCCGCAGTTGAAAGCACGTCTCGTGCGCTGATGCCGGTGCTTGCGGCGATTGCCGGGTGGGTGAAGGCCATTCCGGCGCTGACCGCGCAGATCATCGGTCTTGTCTCGACGCTGGTGGGCCTGCGCATCGCCACACTGGCTGCGCGCTGGGCATTCCTGTTCTTGAAGGGCGGAGTGCTGGACGCGGCAATTGCGGTCGGCCGATCAGCATCGCTGATGATGGCGGCGGGAACGAAGATCGCCGAAACAACCGGAATGGTCCGCAGGTTCGGACTTTCGATGACGCTGCTCTCGGCAACCGGTGGAACCGGGTTCTTCGCGAGCCTGGTCGCCGGCGCGAGCGCTGCTGGATCTGCCATCGCCACCGCGGCGACCGCTATCGGGGCGGCCATTGCCGGTATCACAGCGCCTATCTGGGGCGTGATTGCCGCCGTCGCGGCGCTCGCATTGGTGGTCTACAATTACTGGACGCCGATATCGGAGTTCGTCAACGGCTTTGCTTCGGTTGTGGGCTCGGCGCTGAGCGAGGCGGTCTCGTCCATTGCCGGTGCAGGCGCGCAGATCGCTAACGCTGTCGCGGGGTGGGCGGCCAACAGGATCGTTGATATTGGCGCATTGCTTGGTCTAGAGCCGGCAACTGTTCGCTCTGCCATCGATGCCGCTGCGGCGAGTATCAACGCGGGCGGCGCTGCAGTGATTGCAGCGGTCAAGGCTATCCCGGCGGCGTTGTCCGGTTGGGTTCGCGACATCTTCACGATCAATCAATACACCGAACAGGCTACCGGGGAGTTCCGATCAGCTGGTGAGCGCGTCGGTCGTGCACTGGTCGATGGCATAAAGACCGCTTTCGATGCGCTCTGGGCGTGGCTGAAATCCCTCCCTTCGAAAATCATCGCGGCGATCGGAAGGATCGACCTGTCGGGTCTTATCAAGTGGCCCTCGTTGCCGAGATGGTTGGGCGGCGGCGCGCCGAACCCCGCAAATGACAATGCTGCAATTGCAGGGACAAGAGCCGCCGGTGGGGCCATCGCGGGTGGCCGCACTTACCTTGTGGGCGAGGATGGCCCGGAACTCGTCACACCTTCGCGCTCGGGCTATGTGCACGATGCGGATGCGACATCGTCAATGATGAGCGGACGTGGAGGTGTGATGCCCGGTGGCGGAAGCCAGACGGTCAACATGGGCGGGATTACCATTCAGGTGGTGGCGCAGCCTGGAATGGACCCGCAGGCCATTGCCCGGGCGGTCAATGAGGCGCTCGGGAAGATTGCCGGTGATTCACTGTCGGGCGGACAGTTCGATCAGGAGTGGAGCGTGGCATGAGCCTCTTCATCCTGGGCGGCGTGGTGATGGACACGCGGCCGTTCAATGCTGACAAGTTCGATCGCACGGCTTCAGCCGATCTGGTCGAGAAGGCGGTGATGGGCGGTCTCAAGCCGTCGGAATTCATGGGCCAGGGTGAGGATACGCTCACAATCACCGGTCAGTTGCTGCCGTTCAAGACGGGCGGACTGGCGGAATTCGAGATGCTTGACGAGATGAGGCGCACAGGGGCGCGGTTTCCGGTGATGCGGGGCGACGGCAAGCGGCTCGGCACCTATGCGATCACCGATATCAGCGAGCGTCATGGCCAGCTGATGCGTGACGGCGTGGGCTTCACGGTCAAGTACTCCGTCAGCATGCGCAAGGTGCAGGCCGGCTATGACGGTGGGGCGATAGTCGCGGCACTGATCTCGATCTTCGAGGCGCTGAGGTAGAATGATGGAAACGGTTACGATCCGGGGCGAGGGCATCAGCCTCGATTTGCTGCTGTGGCGTCGATATGGCGTGCGCGGCCAGGAACTGGTGGAGGAGGCGCTTGATGCCAACCCCGGTCTGGCAGGCCTGGGTCCGGTGCTGCCGCTCGGCACGGTAGTGCGGCTTCCGCCGCTGCCTGTCGAGACGCGGGCCTCGGTACAGCTGATCACCCTGTTCGGCTGACCGCAATGTCCTGGCAAAACATCTGGTCGGTTACGATCAACGGGACCGATATTTCCGCCGGCCTGCGCCCGCATCTGACCGCGATCATGGTCACGGACAAGGACGGCACAGCGGGCGACACGCTCTCGATCACGGTCGATGACACAGGAGGGCAGTTCCGCATGCCCGACGAAGGGTCGCGGGTCACCGCCGCCATCAATGGCGTGCGTGTGTTCGAGGGTACTGTCGACAAGGTGCGCAGCCAGGGCTCACGCAGCGCCGGGCTCACGCTCTCGATCAGTGCCAAGGGCTATGACACCAAGGGCAAGGCCAAACAGCCGCAGGCTCTGCACAAGGATGATGCGACGCTTGAGGAATTTCTGGGCGAGGTGGCTGAGAACGCCGGCTACTCGCTCACAATTGACCCGCAGCTTGGTGATATCTCACGCGACTACTGGGCGGCCGACAGTGAATCCTTCCTGCATGTGGGTCAGAAACTGGCGCGCGAGATGAATGCCACCTTCAAGCTGCGCGGTGACAGGGCAGTGTTCGCTAAGCGCGGAAAGGACACATTGGCTGGAATTTCAGCTGCTTACGGAAAGAACCTCATCTCCTGGGACATCGCGCCGCTCACAGGCCGGGGCCTCTATGCGGCTGCCAAGGTCCGCTATTTCGATCGTGAGCAGGCGGCGTTCGAGGAAGAGGAAACTGACTTCAGCGCAATGCGCCCGGCCAAGGCCGTCAACATTATCCGCGCGGCGGTGAAGGACAAGGACCAGGCCAAGCAGGTGGGCGAGGCGCGCAAGGGCGAGGCTGAACGCGAGGGCGGCGAGGGCAGCGCCACGATCGACATCAACCCGGCAGCCCAGACCGAGGCGCTGATTACAATCTCCGGCGCACGGCCCGGTATCGATGGGACCTATCGCATGGTCACTGTCACGCATTCGGGAAGCCGAAGCTCGGGCAACACCACGAGCGTTGAGCTCAAGCAGCCCGGTGGCGGAGCAGGCAGCGACAGCAGATAGACGACCGATTGCGGTGTGAGCCGCACCAACCACAAGGAAATCATTATGCAGACGACACGCGATCTTCAGGAGCGCTTGAAGGCGCTCGGCTATAATCCTGGCATTGTCGACGGCGCCATGGGCCCGAATACGCGCAAGGCGGTCCGAGAGTTTCAGTCCGATCACGGCCTTGGCATCGACGGCATTCCGGGCCCGCGCACATGGGCCGCGCTCGATCGCGCGCTCACCAGAAAGGGCGCGCCTGCCGGCGCTTCCCGTCCCACACCGCCTTGGGTCGACGAGATAATGCGTCGGAAGGGGCTTCACGAAAACCGCGATCACATGATGCTCTCCGCATGGCTTCGGTCGGCGGGCAGCGCTGCCGACCCGGCGCGGACGCCCTGGTGCGGCGATGCGGTCGAGACAGCCATTCTCCGCGCGCTGCCGGATGAGCCGGTTCCCAGCAATCCTATGGCCTCGATCAACTGGCTGAAGTTTGGCCGGGAATTGAAAACCCCGGCCTTCGGTGCGGTCCTTGTGTTCTGGCGCGGATCTCCAAAGGGCTGGCAGGGCCATGTCGGTTTTTATGTAGGCGAGGATTCCACTCACTACCATGTGCTCGGCGGCAACCAGTCGAATGCCATTACCATCACAAAGCTGAAGAAGGGTCGTTTGCGTCCTGGCGGCATCCGTTGGCCTGCAGGCTTCCCGCTGCCCACTGGTGGCCGTGTTGTGGCTGATGGCGGTCGGCTGGTCGAAACCACAAACGAGGCTTAGCCATGCTGGTCCACATTCTGCGGCTGCTAGGTGTTGCGCCGCGCATCGCCGGCAAGTCCGGCAAGCGCGAGGCGGCCTGGCTGGTTTTTGTTTCGGCGGTGATGATGACAGTCCTCGCCATGTGGCTCGGCGCCGAGATGGTCGGAGCGATGACAGCTGTGCTGGTGGTAATATGGCCCACAGCGCTGGGCCTGCTCGGCGCGGCCTACAAGCTCGAATATGACAAGGTGAAAGCCGATCCGACGGAAGCGCTGCCCGAGGGGTGGCCGGAGGATATCGCCGCTCCTGAGCAAACGGACGGGGAGCAGAACCCGTGAGCGGAATGGTCATTGTGAAAGCCCTCTGGCGTATCGTCGGTATCACGATTCCGATCCCGCTGGGCGTGCTCCTCGCTGCTTTGACCTGGCTGCATTTCGACAAGGAATCTGCCATCCGGCACGCGGTCAATGAGCGGGTGATCGAAATGGTAGCCGGTGCTGAGATCGCGGCGCTCGAGGCGCAGCTCGAAGCCGAGAAGCAAATCGCCGCTGCTCGCGGCGCGGCCGCTTCTGAAGCCAATAGACGGCTCTCTGTCGAAATCGTTGCGCGCACCAACCTCGCGGCTCGCCTTGCCGCCATCCAGACAGAAAACGAGATCTTGAGTGATGACTTGGAAGATTTGCTTTCGCGCCCTGTTGATCGGGATTGTGCTGTTGATGACGCTGTCCTTGATCGGCTGCGCGGACGGTAGATTTGTCGCGGCCGAGCGGGAGAGGGCGAATGCAGAGCAGGTTTCGAACGCGCTTTCTGTCGCGGACGAGGAGCGACGGATTGGCCGGGCCCTACCGGAGTACCCGGACGGATGCCGCCGAACTTACCGGTCAGGTGTTGCCGCCGGTGACCGGCTCGACGCAGCGCTCATCAAGACCGATCGGGCGCTGGCCCGCGCCAACGGGCAAATCCGGGAATGTGCCGGCTGGTACGACGAGATGAAAACGGGAATTGAAAGCGGGGCGCAATGACGGAGCCGGCAAGCCTGAACGACATCTACAGATCAATCGGGGAGCTGACCGGTGCCGTGAAAGCCCTCGGCGATACGATCGAGAGCAATGAGAAACGCAATGTTACAGCCATCGCCGAAGCGAACAAGAGCCGCGCGAATGTGCACAAGCGACTCGATGAGATCACTGCCACGGCCGCCGATCTAACCACCCGCACCAGCCATCTGGAATCGGGGATCGCGTCACTGACAAGCGAAGTGGGAGACATGCGCAAGGTCACCGACGATGTGAAGGTGATGCGCGAGCAGGCGCGGGGCGCGGGCACGCTCGGGCACTGGCTGATCAAATTCGGCGGATGGGTGCTTGGTGCGGCGGCGACCGTGGTCAGTGTCTACACCTGGATCACAGGCCGGCCACCACCGTAGGTATTGCCGCTCCCGGGCGGCCATAAGCCCTGGCAGGGGCTCACGACAGCGGGCATATTGGCATTGGAATGCCGCCCGACAGCGCCTGACGTATGGCCGCGCCTGGGCCCTCAATTGCTGCGATGAAGCGTTAGACATCATTCGCACGGGTAGCGCTGTTGCGTCGCTACAATTATGCCGATAGCTTCACCTGTGACCCCCTCATGGAGAGCTTCATGACAGAAGAGGACAGACGGAAGTTGGAACAGGTTCTGTATGTGCGGGGTGCAGTCAAGCGGCTGAGGGAGGTTGCAGAGAAAGAGCAGTTTTCGATGCTAGGATATCTTCTGGATCTTGCTGACCATGAAGCTCAAGAACTCGAATCTCAAATCCGAATTGATCGGGGCGATCCACAAGGACGATAGAGTCTTGAAGGTCACGATCGAATGAATGATGAAGGGGCGGGGGCCGCAGCTTTGAAGATTCGTTTTCATGTCACAGCCAGACTACCCCGTATCACTTCAAACCTTTGGCGATCTGCTGCTGCTTGGCTACAAGCTTTCCGGCCACTGCAGGCGCTGCAGTGTGCATCGGGATATTGATCTGACCGCTGTGCCGGCCGAGCGTTCTTACATCAATGCCCCATTCAAATGTCGCGATTGTGGTGGGAAGGTTGAGATCACGCTCAGCCAGGTTGTGACCAGCACATCCGCTAACTTACCTGGACTGGAGCGTTGGCGGGAGCGGTGACCCCGCATTGGGCGGGGAGCGACAAACGGCCAAATCCACCAAAAGTCGAGAACGGGCGGGGCGCTGACGTTCGCTGGATCGCTTCCCAATGTTGGCCGTACGAACGTTTCTGGGATTTCAGCGATGTAGCAAAAACGATCGTATTCGAAACAGGCAGTCGAAACGGAACTGTCGGGTTCTGTTTCAGCGGCGAGAGTTTCAAGCGACCCGGTGGACGGATTGCTGCCGGTCTCTGGGAAAAGTTAGTTGGGTGGCGCGGTCAATATGAAACGGAATGGGTATCAGGGTTCCATATGTAAACTCAGTCAGCTATCGTTCGTCAGTCTGTAATATTTTTTCATAATTGGATTTCTGAGGATGGCTGACATTGGTAGCGTAAGTTGGACAATCAACGATATCCCCGCCGATCTTGCAGATGAGGTTGCACAAACACTTTTGCGGGCTGGAGACAGACCAAGCGCTACGCAGATATATAATTCCCTGAGAACGCAGCATATCGCTCTGGCCGCGCGCGATCCCGACAACACTGAGTGGCAGCGCGATCTGTGCGTCAGCCATGAAAGGATCGGCGAGATGCTGGCGGCCACCGGGGACGGGGCAGGTGCGCTTGCCGCCTATGGCGAAGCCATGGAGATTGCCCGCACTCTAGCCGCGCGCGATTCCGGCAACACCCTGTGGCAACGCGATCTGTCCGTCAGCCACATCAAGATCGGCGACATGCTGGCGGCCACCGGGGACGGGTCCGGCGCGCTTGCCGCCTATCGTGAAGGCATGGAGATTCGCCGCACTCTGGCCGCGCGCGATCCCGGCAACACTGAGTGGCAGCGCGATCTGTCCGTCAGCCACAACAAGATCGGCGACATGCTGGCCGCCACCGGGGACGGGGCAGGCGCGCTTGCCGCCTATCGTGAAGGCATGGAGATTGCCCGCACTCTGGCCGCGCGCGATCCCGGCAACACCCTGTGGCAGCGCGATCTGTCCGTCAGCCATAACAATATTGGCGACATGCTGGCGGCCACCGGGGACTGGTCCGGTGCGCTTGCCGCCTATGGCGAAGCCATGGAGATTCGCCGCACTCTGGCCGCGCGCGATCCCGGCAACACCCTGTGGCAACGCGATCTGTCCGTCAGCCACATCAAGATCGGCGACATGCTGGCGGCCACCGGGGACGGGTCCGGCGCGTTCACCGCCTATGGCGAAGGCATGGAGATTGCCAGCACTCTGGCCGCGCACGATCCCGGCAACACCCGGTGGCAGCGTGAACTGTCCATCAGCCACATCAAGATCGGCGACATGCTGGCCGCCACCGGGGACAGGTCCGGCGCGCTCACCGCCTATCACGAAGCCATGGAGATTCGCCGCACTCTGGCCGCGCGCGACCCCGGCAACACTGAGTGGCAGCGCGATCTATCCATCAGCCATGACAAGATCGGCGACATGCTGGCCGCCACCGGGGACAGGTCCGGCGCGCTCACCGCCTATGGCGAAGCCATGGAGATTGCCCGCACCCTGGCCGCGCACGATCCCGGCAACACCCAGTGGCAGCGCGATCTGTCCGTCAGCCATGGCAGGATCGGCAAAATGCTGGCCGCCACCGGGGACTGGTCCGGTGCGCTTGCCGCCTATGGCGAAGCCATGGAGATTCACCGCACTCTGGCCGCGCGTGACCCCGGCAACACCCTGTGGCAGCGCGATTTGTCCGTCAGTCATGACAAGATCGGCGACATGCTGGCCGCCACCGGGGACAGGTCCGGTGCGCTTGCTGCCTATGGCGAAGCCATGGAGATTCGCCGCACTCTGGCCGCGCGCGATCCCGGCAACACTGAGTGGCAGCGCGGTCTTTCCATCAGCCACATCAAGATCGGCGACATGCTGGCGGCCACCGGGGACAGGTCCGGCGCGCTCACCGCCTTTGGCGAAGCCATGGAGATTGCCCGCACTCTAACCGTGCACGATCCCGGCAACACTGAGTGGCAACGCGATCTGTCCGTCAGCCATGACAAGATCGGCGACATGCTGGCCGCCACCGGGGACGCGTCCGGCGCGCTTTCTGCCTATGGCGAAAGCATGGAGATTCGCCGCACTCTGGCCGCGCGCGATCCCGGCAACACTGAGTGGCAGCGCGATCTCATAATCGTCCATGTCAAACTCGCCGAAGTAGGCGCGAATGCTGCAAACGAATATGCTGCTGCGCTGAAAATCGCGCACGCGCTGAATGACAAGGGGCATCTCGCTCCAGTCGATAGCTGGATGATCAAAGAGCTGGAACGGCGATTGGATAAACATAAAAAGATATAAAGAAAAACCTCCTGATAGCCTGAATTTACCTCGTCTATCAGATAACTTCTATTCAACCGGTCATTGCGCCTTTTGATCATTTGGCCATTTGAAATTAAATCCGCGATGAGGTGGCAGGAATGCAAGAACTTGACTTTTCGGGTGGGAATAGGAATCGGGACCTCACGAGGCTTAAACGCACCTATGACGATGTGGCAGCGGCTGCCGAGGGGCTACGAGCGGGCACGAAAAATAAAGAACCAATTCATCGTGTTGTTCTCATCCACGCCGAACGCGGGCTTGGTAAAACACGTTTAGCGCTAGAGCTTTACAAACACCTGACAACGGTAGGCGATCCGGAACACTACTGGCCAGGCGATTATGAGCGCCTTTCGGAGCAAGTGGCAGTGATGCCAGCTGGTGAAAATTGCAATTACGCAGGTTCACCACGTTTTGTGTGGTGGGGTCTCGCAGTGGCCGATGGCCCCAACCCAGGCAACACCGTGTTTAGCGGACTAGAAGACCTGCTGCCGCATCTCACATCGGCACACCTTGCTTCGCAACGGCGGAAAAGTGGGAAGGAGTCTGGCAAAGCGTTTGCAGATTTTGCGGCAGATGTCGGAATAGAAATCGCTGACGCCAGCCTCGACGTATTTGGACAAGCCGTCGGCTACGGCTTGGTCAAAAGTATCGGTCTGGCTGCTTGGAAGGTTGGCTCTATTGTTGCCAAGCATCGAAGCGATGGAGACGCACCACTCGATGCCTCAGGAAAGAGAATTGATAGCGTTGTAGATGGGGTGATGAGTGACCTATCGCGGCTTTTCTCTCCAAGGTCGAGCGATTTCGCAGGCATGCCGCTCGTTGTGCTGCTTGACGACGCACAATTCGCTGATCGCGACCGTGCAACAGCCACGTTCATCGAACGATTGATAGCGACCAGTTCACAAGAAGGCTGGCCGCTCCTGCTTTTGATCACGCATTGGAGCCGTCAGCTCAGGCGCTGGCGAGATGGAAACGATATTGAACAGCCACGCAGCCGAATTGCAGATGTTTTGCACCACGCCCGCAAAAAGGCGACAAGCGACCCTGGTCCATTCTCGGGCGTTGGCGGCGGAACGCTTGCCGATGAGAATTTCATCGAGATTGATCTCGGTGAGCCAGTCGACGACCTCGCTCCGTCTTTGCAAGGACAGTTCCCCGGCCTTGCTACAGCAACGATCAAGATAGTTGTCGAAAAGAGCGGTGGTAATCCGCGCAAACTAGAGCAAATTGTAGCACGGATGCGAACGCGCCCGGTTTGGTTTGACGGCATGGACCTCGCAAAAGACCTGACCGGCGCTGGCCGTGACGCGGTGGTTGCTCTCTCCGATTTGCCAATTGACGAAATCGTGTTGCAGAGATTGCATGATATGGCTCCGTCTGTGCGCCGAGCGCTTCTGCTCGCAAGTGTCATGGGGACACGCTTTGTCGTCGATTTAGTGGACCGCTTGGCCCAAGCTCGCTTTGAGAGCAACGTTCGCGACGACCTGGAAGATGGTGAAAGCCGTTATCGGTTTGTGCGTGATGTGCTCGATCGTTCGCGAAATGATGTTGCATCATTTTCGGAAAGACTGTTTTCCGATGCAGCAGAGTCCTATCGGTCATTTGGGATGGCAAAAACCAGCATCGAAAACTGGCCTGACGAGACTGATCTGTACACCGTTCTCGACGATCTTCTTGACATGGTTGTCGCCGATCCGAACGTCTTTGAAAATCTTTCACAAGATGATCGCGCGCATGCAATTTCCCTTGCTGCAGATCGCATGTTGTTTGCAGCCTCGCCCCGGGCTGGGCTTGCGCTTGCGCAGCTGGTCCATGTTGAGAACGCACGCGGTAATCCAGAAGGTGCCTATGAAGCGGCGCAACGCTTTATCGCGGGGTTTTCTGAGGATGGCTGACATTGGTAGCGCAAGTTGGACAATCAACGATATCCCCGCCGATCTTGCAGATGAGGTTGCACAAACCCTTTTGCGGGCTGGAGACAGACCAAGCGCTACGCAGATATATAATTCCCTGAGAACGCAGTATATCGCTCTGGCCGCGCACTATCCCGGAAACACTGAGTGGCAACGAGATCTGTCCATCAGCCATAGCAAGATCGGCGACATGCTGGCGGCCACCGGGGTCGGGGCAGGCGCGCTTGCCGCCTATCTTGAAGGCATGGAGATTTGCCGCACTCTGGCCGCGCGCGATCCCGGAAACACTGAGTGGCAACGAGATCTGTCCGTCAGCCATGAAAAGATCGGCAACATGCTGGCGGCCACCGGGGACGGGGCAGGCGCGCTCACCGCCTATCGTGAAGCCATGGAGATTGCCCGCACTCTGGCCGCGCGCGATCCCGGAA
>Ga0114910_1001414_pt1 | contig 11426 bp, 15 predicted proteins | sample MalvireepMed_908_FD_83500 | JGI IMG/M metagenome (GOLD analysis project Ga0114910, IMG submission 83500) | Marine viral communities from the Global Malaspina Expedition - Malaspina viral metaG DeepMed_908 | ecosystem: Environmental > Aquatic > Marine > Oceanic | place: Mediterranean Sea...
GTCACGTATGATTCAAAGGTCCACAGTAAGGAATATTTGGCGATGTTGAAATCAAAATTTAAAGAAATAAAGCCAAAGACCGCATCTAAGCCAAAAGATTAATTAAACAACCAATATGCCCATGAGAGTTGCCAAGCTCGGCAAGGCATAGTAACAAAGGAGAAACAAAATGGCTGAAACAAAAATTAGAGAATTTGCTGTTGTCGAACGGCTGGGGAAGATGGATGTCGATATTCTCACAGTCACACCGACTATTGAGACATCAACCATTGACGCGAATGATGTCCTGTTCAATCCTGTTGAAATAGCCAACGCTGTATCAGTACCAGGCGGGAGATCGTTATTACATTCTATCTGCTTGATAGACCAGACCAACACATCGGTAGATGCCGGGGTTGAAATTGATCTTGTATTTACTCAGGACTCAACCAATCTCGGGACACTGGATGCGGCTGTATCTTGTGCTGACACGGTATTGGATGGAATATTAGGAATAATAAATATCGGTTCCGGTTCTTATGTGGACATGATCAACGGCCAGATAGCAACGAAAACGAATGTTGGCCTGACGCTGATTGGTGTATCGGCTACTTCCACAAGCGTTTATGTTGGCGGAGTTATCAGAGAAACAGGAACGGCAAGAGCCGCTGATGCGATTGACATCAGGTTAGGAATCATAAAAGACTAATGTTTCCATCTCGATTAGTATCGGTTCTTGGTAAAGGTGCTTTACCCAATAATTATTCGCTGGATTTCGATGGCTCGAATGATTATGTGGCAATAGGAGATGATAATGCTTTTAGTTTTGGTGACGGTGATGATGATTCAGCTTTTAGTATTTCTGCTTGGATTAAGATGGATGTTGCTGCAAACTTTAGAATTGCGTCTAAAGGTCTTGATGGTACAAGTGGTGAATGGCAATTTTATCTTAATTCTTCAGGTTATCTGGGTGTATTGTTAATAGATGAGGATCAGAGTGGTGTATATGAATACACTAATTCCGATTCAACATTGACGACAGGTATATGGTATCATGTGGCTTGTACTTATAATGGGGTAGGTGGTACAAGTGCAAATACAGGAATAAAGTTATATGTAAATGGAGTTGAGCAAGGATATAGTCGTGGTGGTAATGGTGCTTATGATTCTATGGTCAATGGTTCTGCTGATGTTTGGATTGGCAGGCAGGAAAGTACTTATTCAAATGGAAAAATAGACGAAGTCGCAATCTGGAACACCGCCTTGAGTGCCGGAGATGTTGCCGCACTGTATTCGGCCCGTGGCACAGCAGACCTGAACGATGACGGCAATTCATCGAATCTTGTTGGCTGGTGGCGATTTGAAGAAGGTTCCGGCACTTCAGTAACAGACAGTTCCACTAATTCCAATACAGGAACGCTTACTAATGGACCAGCTTATTCAACGGATGTGCCATCATGAGCAGATACGATACAAGAAAATGGGTGATCATCACTCTGGCAGATTACAGTGATAGTCAGTTAAATACATTGATTTCAAATGCCATCCAGACTTCCAAAGATACTTTACGCAAAACATTGGACGGCAATAAAGCGATCCTGAAATGGGATGGCGACACACCGAGCGTATTTGATGGGATGGATACCTATACGCACAGCGAGATTTTAACTGAACTCGCCAAATCAACCTGGACCGAACCAGATGAATAAACGGGAAATAATCGTTATGACTGGACGGTGTGGATAGAATGAAAGATACTCTAAATATTCCTCCGCCTCCTCCTCAGAAAATACGAATTGAGACTCCCATAGGTTCAATCGAAACTATGGATGACAGCCCACTCATGGATGGATTCATAATAATCTTAGTGTTCTTTGCTTTCTGTTTTTTTGTTTGTGTTAAATATTTTAGGAAGAAATAAATGGGATTTTTCGCTGAATACTACCTCCAGGCGGGTGCTGTCGGAATTATAACAATTTTATTCGTTTACATGATTATATCACAGAGTAAGCGACAGACAAGTTCAGATAAGGCTTTAGACGATCTCGCAATTGAGAACCGGGGTCAATCAACGACCATCTCAAACGTTGAGTCGATACTCTTGAAGTTATTGGCGAGAATTGACCGCGAAAAGGATCAGAGAGAAGAATCAACATCAAGACGGCACGAGCAGATTCTATCGGAACTCAACGATCTGAGTGATAGCTGTTCTGAGATCAAAGGCGGATTATTAAGAAAATGAAGATCAACGGCGGCATCATCTCAACTGGCAACCTGATCGTCATGGCTACAATCGTTGTATCGATAGCGATTGCCTGGGGGTCCATGAACACCACGCTCTCACAGCTTGATGAGAAAATAAACGAGAAGGCCGACAAGGATTTGATTGATTACAAGATCGAGGTCATCATGCGGGATATCGGAGAGATCAAAGATATGCTTGATATAATGTTCACAAATGCGAAATAAAGGAAAATAATATGGAATGGATCAGTGAAAATTGGGATAATGTAATTGGAATTGTTACGAGTGTGGTGGGGGCATTTGCAATTATCTCAACGATGACACCTAATCCCAAAGATGATAAGATAGTTAGTCAATTATTAAAATTCATCAACTTTCTTGGAGCCAATTTTGGGAAATCTAAAAATGAGGAAATGGAAAAATGAGTTATTTCAGCAAATGGGTAGATCGGAAGCTTAAGAAAAAAGGACTCACAGGTTGTGTTATGTATATCGTGAAGAAATATGTAAAAATGACACCTTCTAAGATAGATGATGTAGCAGTGGCAAAAGTTGAAGCAGTCATGCGTGAGTTTGAAGAACTCTAAATGATGCCAAAGTTCGGTAAAAGATCCAAGTCAAGGCTGATGGGAGTGAAAACCCCATTAATAAATGTCTTGAATAATACAGTCAAAATTTATGATATATTCGTTATTGAAGGAGTGCGGAGTAAAAGACGGCAAAAGGAGCTATACGATAAAGGAGCCACAAAAGTTCTTCATTCAAAACACATGGACGGATTAGCCGTTGACATTGCTCCATATCCTTATGACCCGGATGATATTAAGAGATTCTTTTATATGGCTGGTATCATCAAGGTGGTATCAAAGAATCTTGGAATATTAATAAGATGGGGCGGTGATTGGAACCAGGACCAGGAATTTGCCGGAAGAGATCCTGAACAGACATTCAATGATTACGTTCATTTTGAATTATTGGAGGATAAATGAGTACAGTAGAGGTTGCATATTCAAATACCACCACGGATCTTGTGGGAATCGTCCCGGATTTAGCGTCTTATGATCAAAAGAACCTCTTGACAAATTGGGCTGTATTCACTGGTAATAAGTATTATACGCAGTCCGGTTTTGTGAGCCAATTGTACATGAACGGAAATGAGCTTGGAGCAGCACAAGGTTCTCTTGGTGCATTAACTGAAAACAATGAATGGTTCTACGATTCAGGACCGGATATTACTTATGTCTACAATTCAAATAATTCACCGAATGAGGACAGGATGGAGGCCGGGATTGATTGGGAGACATTAAAGACCCGTGTCAATAATGAACAGGCTGAAAGATTACGCAGTTTCCTTCCATTTCCTATCGTTTCAAGAAAAGGCGTGGGGACGGCATCAGCATCATCGCGGGATTACGATTGGATCATTATCAAATCCAATGCCACGCTCACCTGCTCTGAATTAGTTCGACCATCGAACCCAGAGTTGGCAGATGAATTAGAGAAAAGAATAATTGACCCGGAAACGAATCTTGGCCTGTTGGATTTGCTGGTAAAAGGCCGATATCATTTATGGAATCAAGGCGAACGGCAGAATCAGGTCCGGGTTATATCAGCCAATGGGTCTACAACGGGCGATATCGTGGATATACGGGGAGAATCAAGCGTGAGTTGGGACTTGATCAAGGTAAAGATAAACGCCACCGGGACGATCACTGCCGGAACAGCCAATACTTCTGTAAAATTTGATAGTTACATTGGCGGTTCAGACGGATTAAAAACGGTTCAATCTGCAAGTGCGGAAGTGATTAACTGCAACTTCCAGCACATCGGAAATAATATCGAAGTGAGATTCAGTCCTGGTGTTTATAATTCGACAAGTGATGAATTCGAGGTGGAGTGTTCAAACATGGAAGATTCCAAGCAGATCAAGGTGGCTAAACTGTGGCGGTAACCTACACCAATATAATTAAAACCAATGTGCTTGACAGCCTGGAGAAGCTTTTGGAAGATGAGTTCAATCTGCCAGTGGGATATAAGAACTCAGGAAACGAATCCATCGCCATCATGCCGCAATCTGATGATATGATCGAATTGATGTCAAACGGTCAGGTCCGTTCTTATTCTGTTTTGATCACTTACGAGATGAACAAAGGCGGAGAATTTGAGAATAATATTGATCATCTATCAAAACGGGCGGAGAGGTGTAAAAGATTGTTGCATAACAATTCAGCGTACTCTCCTTCATCAAGTTACAAGTTCCATGATGGGCGGATCGAGTCGATAGAATATGAGCAAGACCCGGATGTGCCGGAGATTTTAAGAGCAAGCATGGTATTTAATTGTGTAGTTATGGAGTCAATCTAATGAAATACAAAAAAAGAATTGTTAAAGGATATGATAAATTCAATTCAATGACAATAAACAGCGTTCCTTGTTCATCTGATGAATTTAATTCATTGAAGGATGGGAAAAATATGACGCTGTCCAAAGCCGTTGCTGATGAAATGTTGGCGATGGGAATAATCGTAAAAATAAAGGAGAACAAAAATGGCAATTAGCAAAACAGTTCTTGCTCCAAGTACTCCTCTTGTTGGCATAAAAGCTGAACCGAACAGTAGCGGCTATGGTGTATCTATTGATGCAAGCGGTGCAGATGGGACGGCTTATAGACAATTGCCAGTAATACAGGCAACCAGACCATCCATTGAGATTGTCAGAGAATCGAGATTGCTATCTGGGAGAGGATTAGTGAAGCACAAGAGCGATACTTACACCAGTTCAAAAGGAGGAACGGTGACGACACCGTTTGAATTTTGGGCAACACCGAAACTCCTGGCTCAGTTTCTTACTCTTGTGGCACAGGAACATTCTGAATCTGGTTCATATATACACACAACAGAGATCGGCGGTCAAGGTGCTATGATTTCAAGTGTAGGCGGGGCTATAAGCAGCAATATCCCACATTCAGTGAATCTTGCCTATGATACTGGGACAGCGGGTGAAGGTATCCGAATCAATGGAAATATTGTTAATGAATTAACGATGGCATTTTCAGCCGGATCTAATAATAACCTAATGACTTTGAGTGGAAATTTTTATTCAGGTCATAGTTATCAAGGAAGCGGAAATGGATTAAGCACATCTGGAATGGAACAGGATTTTTCAGGCGGAACATGGGTTGCACCAGAAACATCTTATTATTCCATGTCTGATATGGATACCAAACAGTTAGATGTTGATGGAGGTACTTTGCAGGATTTAATTCTGAAGGATTTCAGTTTGACGATCACAAACAATGCAGTTAGATCACCTTCACATAATTCTGTGGGAGATGCGGAATATATAGCGTTAACTGAAATTGCTGTAACTGGATCAATGAGCGTTAAATATGATGCTGAAATAGATTATAGCGGGGCAACGAATGTTCTCCAGGATTTCGTTGATGGTGATACTGTGAGTTTAAAATTTGCCTGGGGTGATGGTACTGTCAGTTCAGCCGGGGAAATGAATATTTTCGCTGAAATTCAGCACGTTTCCATGCCAGATCAGGACTTGAGTGATGCCGGAATATTCCACACACTCAATTTTGAATGTGTACAGGTGGGAACAAGCGATGGAGATGAAGCCTTGCAGATTCAATTATTCAATGGGGAATCACAATCAGCTTGGTAAATAGAAAGGAAGATCATGAAAATAGAAGCACTGGAGCGGACCTGGAAGATCAATTCGATAGACTGGGGGCAGAGGCGTAAGCTCCACGCCGAACACGCTCAGATTTATGCACCGTCATTGTTCAACAATAATGGTGAAGTCGGTGAATTGAGAATTGATTGGGATAAATATTACTCCACAATAGAAATAGTCCTGGGGATAGCATTTGAAGATCCGGAACAGGATTTGAATAATCTGAGCGATCCTGAGATTGACACACTGGCCCAGGCTATTCTCCAGAGGTATCTGAAACAAACAAAAAAAGAGAATGGCGGCTCCGATTAAATGTATGGATCTCCTTCCACGGACTCCCGCAGTCACCAAATCGCTCTGGTGCTTATACAACGGGGTCGCCAACTCTACGGAAAAAGATAAGATATGATGATGCAGAACTTGAGCGTGAATTTATCCGCATCTGTGAAGAAGCAGAAAGATCGAAGTGGAGCGTGGGCCAATCTTTATTCTATCAGATTCCTTTGTTTGGCAATATGTCCAGATGGATGGATAGCGAGTGCCAGGAGATGATCAAGGAATGGAATATCATGAAGCAGTTTAATATTCCCCCGGCTCGATGTATTGATGATTGTGATGCGGAGCGGCTGGATGCCTATGTGATCATATCGGAAGAAATAATGAACTGTCAGAAGAAAGAATCCAATGGCTAAAAATATTATATTAAGAACAAAGCTCGAAGGTGCTGAAAAAACCAAACGAGGTTTGAAAAGCGTTGATGGTGGTCTAAAATCATTAGGTAAATCTGCCATGAAGGTTGGAGGTGCTTTCTTTGCCGCCCAAGGAATAATCAGCGGATTTAGAACTGTTATCGATGCCGCTGCCAGACAGGAACTCGCAGAAAAGAAACTCGAAATTGCATTAGGCAGAACATCCAAGGCTTTATTGAACCAGGCATCTTCTTTACAGAAAATGACCACAGCAGGAGATGAAGCCATCATTGAACAGCAAGCCTTTCTTGCTTCTTTAAAATTCACAGAAGATCAGATCAAGGAAATCATTCCTGTTGCTCTTGATTTATCTGCCGCCACTGGTATCGCATTAGAATCAGCAGTGAGAAACACAGCTAAAACCTTTAGCGGCTTGGCTGGTGAATTAGGTGAACTAATCCCGCAGTTAAGAGGTTTGACAGCAGAAGAAATGAAGGCAGGAGATGCTGTGAAAATAATGGCTGATCTGTTTGGCGGTCAGGCTCAAGCACAGACTAAAACTCTTACTGGTTCATTAGAACAAATGAAAAATGCAATCAGTGATTCTGCTGAAGCACTTGGCGGTGTTCTTGCTCCTGCCGTCATTGGCGTTGCTAATGTAGTCAAGGCATTTGCCGAAGGTTTGAGCGACATTATAAACTTCAGAGAAAATATTGCAAAATTAGCTGTTGATTTTAAGGTCTTATCAGAAGGCGAGTTTCAGGTCATTCAATTAGAACAAGCATTGAAAAAAATGACCAAAGAAGATATTACTGCAAAAATTAAGGAATTGGGTTTAGCTATTGATGCGAATGATGAATCATTTAAAGAAATGACTATCACAGGAGCAGTGTTAACAGATCAACAACAAGCATTAGCAAATATGGCTAAAATATTATTTGATGCTTATCAAACCGCCCCAGATGCTATTGATCCGGCTACTACTGCTTTTGGTGCATTTGTCATAAAACAGAAAGAATTATTGGCTACTCAACAACTGGAAGAAGATCAAATTAAAAGATTAATCGAAAAATATCCTGAATTGGCCAAAGCATTAGGAATGATCAAAAAAGAAAAGGCAAGTCAATTGGAAATTGATCTCAAGTCTGCCGCTCTTACTGGTCAATCAGCTATTCAATCGATGAAGTCAGTTGTCCGTGCCGAATCCATGAAACACGTGGCCAAAGTGATCACGAGTATTTTCAGCAATCCAGCCTTCCCGTATCCAATTAATTTAGTCTTGGCGGCGGGAGCTGGTTCAACCGTTGCGGCCATATTAGATAAAGCCATGTCAGCCATTCCCAATAAATTCGCGGCTGGTGCTGATTTTGTAACTGCCGGGCCAACTCCGATGCTCGTAGGTGAAGCCGGACCGGAGCGAGTCCAGGTGTCTCCATTATCAGGTCCCGCAGGCGCATCCAGTGGTAGCATGACAATCAATATATCCGGCGGAGTAGTAGACGATGATTACGTGAGAAACACATTGATCCCGGCACTGAACAAAGCAACTGGCATGGGTGCAAGGATTAATGCTTAGTTTTGATACATCGTTATCCAACGCATTAACACTCAGCAATACGACAGCGTTCTGGGTTTTAAAATTATATTATAATGCTGATGCGACTGCTTCCAATTTCATTGGCGTAAGCGACACCCATCGCGTAGATGGAACCGATATCTATTACGGTCTTGTTTCATCCTGGGGGCAATATCAGCAGTCTTTAGACTTTTTCAACTTCACCACTTCCACCGGGAATATGACCGTGAAGCTGATCAATACCGACAATTCAATTCAAGGCGGCAGATTCTCCGATCTGTTAGTGAATAATAACTTCGCAAATCGCAAGTGGGAATTGTTCTTGAATACATCCCAGGCCGGAACCTACGATACAGCCGCCAGGATGATCGGGACAGGCATCATTTCCGGTGAAATTGCTTACGATACAAAATTTATATCCTTCACCTTGCTCGATCTTAGTTCCAAACGCCACAAAAGACTTCCAAGCAGTGTGGTCGCATCTGGCACTTATGCAAACGCACCGGAAAATAATATTAACAAACCGATACCGATATTCTTTGGAGATGCACATGACAAGACTGATATCGGAACCATACCGACAAGCGGAGCGAATTTCGACAGGCATTTCACCAAAGGAAAATTCCCGGCAATTATTACGAATCAATGGGATGAAACAAATGCGAGGACAGATGCACTTGTTGACAGCGTGGCTGTTCATACTCTGGATACTGAGAATGTATATATGGCAATCGGAGAGAAATACGGAGCCTGTAATTCTTCCAATGTAACAGAAAGCGAGGCCAATTTTAAAATCACTGCATTGGGCGTGGATTGGCGTGTCTATGTGCCTGTTCAAAAACACAGCACCTATTCCGGTCAAACTAATTATGCAAATATGATGAATGATTCATTCAGTGGGACAGGATATCTTCTTGCCCAGACGGGTGCTGGAGCGACATCAGTGGGATTAAGAGTAGGCAAACTGCCCAACCTTGGAGTATTAACAGCGACATCTTTATTAATAGATTTTGGCAATTTTACTGGTTCTGCACCGAATATCAATTTCAAAGTATCTCCGGGTTCTGGAGCTGGTGGTGCTATAACCGACACTATCACTTGGGACGGTGGTGATCAGACTTTAACTGTTTCGGGATTCTTTGGTAGTGGAGAGCAAACCGCCTGGGATATAGAAAAAGAATTTTTCCTCACTATTGACAATACAGGCGGTTCCGGTAATATGAATGTATATATTAATGAGGTTGGTTTAGAATTCCAGGTAGAGCCAAGCCAGACATTCTCCAAAAAAATAATAGAGCAATATGAAGAGATTACAAGTGCATCAGGCTTGGATATAGGCTATGATGAATCTGATTCAATCCCGGAAACCATCACAAAAACTCGCACAAAAACGATACTGATCCCGGCAACAGTAGACTATTTATATTTTTCCGGCAAAGGCAGAAAATACGGAGCCTGGATAGATGATATTGATGGAGGCACAGATAATCGAACCTCACATAATGGGGACGAACCTGATCCAAATTATACAGAAGGCGACCTAATTGAAAATCCAGTCTATATGATTGAAGATATATTAAGAACAGAATTGAGTTTGGATGGTGATACTGATGGCTCTGATATTGACATTGAATCATTTGACAGATCAGGAAATGCCCAGACGGACAGCACGAAAGGCGATATTGCTTTCACTTTCAATGATGCAATCGCTGACATCCAATTTGCTTTTTCACAATATAAATTCATTAACAGCAAGGACTTAATCGAAAAAATCTGTAAACAGATATGCTCCTGGGTTTGGATCGGCGGTGATGGAAAGTTCAAGATCAGGACATTATTGAGATCAACAGACACCTGGGCAGAAGATAAAACAGTGAACTATAATGATATCAATCTGCAATCGATATCAAAAACACGATTAAATACAGTCAGGAACGATATCACAGTGAATTACAATTACGATTATGTAAAAGACCAAAATTTGAGCAATGTAAATACAACAGACTCAACATCACAAGGAACAACGGTATCGGGCAATAATCAGACCTTAAAGCTTGAAATAGATGCTGACGGGATCATCGATTCTGATACTGCGACACAATTGGCAAATGCTTATAAATCTATTTTTAAAGATCGAAAAGTGGTGTTGGGTTTTGATTGTGTCAGGCCGCTGTACAACGATCTGGAGATTGGCGACATTATCAAATTTTCAAACTGGGATGCAAATATCAAACTATATGGAACGGCGATGGCTACGGATTATTTCATCATTACCGATATCTCCAAATCTGTCAACGGCTGTTCTATTAAAACAATACAGGTGGACTAATGACCTATGGACGAATATTAACTCCAAGATTTTTTGTAGATACTCCAAACTGGCTTATGAGTCGCGGGGTTGCATCATCGGAATTCTCCGTTAAGGCAACGAACACCGGCAATCATTTTGTCGGGCCTGATTCAGGCTTTGTAGATGCCGAATTATTCGATATGAGGCCGAGCAATCAAGGTGTGTTTTCCACAAAGGACGATTCAACATCTCAGGAAGATCATGTGTTAATTGTCATAGATACACAAGGAACAACAGAGCGTAAGCATTTCGTGGCGATATTGAATCACAACATGGCGACAGCTCAAGGAAAATTCAGAGTGGCTACAAGTGCGTCAGATATTACCGCCATTGACCCCACTGTTCGAGGTTGCACAGAAGTTTTTAATGCTGACGAGTCATCAAATATATTTACTCCAGATAGAAACGGGGTCAGTATTGTTACATTAGATTCTGAATCATCAAATAGATATATTGCCATTCAAATTGAAGGATCAAATGGTGATAATTTTGACGCTTCAAACGATCTCAAAATCGGATGTGTGATGGTGGGTGAGTATTTGGACTCGTTTGGCCATGCTCCCGATTTATCAGTGAAACGGAATGTTTCATTTGGAACAAATCTTCAAACATCCATAGGCGGGAGCGAATATTCTAATGCTCAGTGGCTTGAAAATCTGGGTACGGATTCACAAAGCGGACAGCCATTTAGAATAGAAGGAAGTGGAACAGGCGGGACAACTTACTATTATAGAATGGGCGGAAAGATGGGATATGATATGAATTTCAGCTTCGTAGATGATACTAATATTTTATCTTCAGATATGTCATCTGCATTAACTGGTGACACATTTTTGGGCGATGTTTGGATGAGAACAGGCGGAAGCCATATCCCATTTATATTCACTCCTGATTCTACATCAACA
>Ga0114910_1001416_pt1 | contig 11423 bp, 6 predicted proteins | sample MalvireepMed_908_FD_83500 | JGI IMG/M metagenome (GOLD analysis project Ga0114910, IMG submission 83500) | Marine viral communities from the Global Malaspina Expedition - Malaspina viral metaG DeepMed_908 | ecosystem: Environmental > Aquatic > Marine > Oceanic | place: Mediterranean Sea...
GCCATACAAAAAATACATAAAAAATAATGGCAACAACATATTTAGAATTAACTAACGAAGTTCTTCGAGAACTAAATGAAGTGGTATTAACATCTGGTTCATTTGCTTCAGCTACAGGTATTCAAGGATTTGTTAAAGATGCAATTAATAAATCATTATTTGATGTAGCTAATGCAGAACCACAGTTACCGTTTTTTAGTGCTGGAGTAAGTGGTAGTACAGACCCTTTTTATGGTAATGTAACTGTAGCTACTGTAGCAGGACAAAGATGGTATACATTAAAAGATGGTAGTTCTAGTATAACTTCAGATTATGCTGCAGTTGACTGGGATGATTTTTATATTACTACTATTAATGTAAGTGGTGAATCAGCTCCTTTTACATCTACAGGATTAAAATATTTAACACTTGCAGATTGGAAAAGATATTATAGGGATGCAGAGAATGCAGATGATGCTGATACACAATCTTATGGTGAACCTAGATATGTATACAAAAGTCCAGACCATAGAAAGTTTGGATTAAGTCCTATACCTGATAAAGTTTATAATGTGCATTTTTATGCCTTTGAAAAACCAACAGCTTTATCAGCGTATAATGATACTATACCAATGCCAGAACAATATAGCAATGTATTAACAGCTCGAACTAGATATTATGTACATCAGTTTAAAGAAAATATACAACAAGCTGCTATGGCATTAGATGATTATAGAAAAGCTTTACGTCATATGAAAAGTAATTTAATTAATCCACAGCCAAAGTATATGACAGATGATAGGAGATATTTCTAATGGCAGCATCTTTGCCATTTTCAGTACCACTACAAGGTGGTCTTAATAAATCTACTAACTCGTTAGCATTATTAAGAACTCCCGGAGTTGCAACAAAGTTAAGAAACTTTGAGGTATCTATCGAAGGTGGTTACAGAAGAATAAATGGTTATACTGTTTTTGGTGGTGGTAGTGCTGTTAGACCTAATACTGCAGAAGATATAGAAGGTTTAGCAGTTTATGCAGATGGTGCAGTAGTTGTAGCAGGTAATGATATATTTTTTAGTCAAGATGGTACAAGTTATTTACAAATAAATAAAGCTAGTGTAGATGCATCTGGTGATAATTTTAGTACCTTTTCAGGTCGTAGTGAGTTATCATTAACTAATATAGACCAATGTGAGTTTGCATTATTTGAAGGTACTTCAGATTATGGTGAATTAGTTATAACAGATAAGAGTGGTAACAATAAACCTTTCTTATTTAAAATGACAGGTACATCTGCAGTATTAAGTTCAAGAACATTTTTTGTTAGTCAAATAACAATTAGTGGTTCTAAGACAGCAAAGTTTTGTACTATCCATGATAATCACTTAGTTGTATCTGGAGACCCTAGTACACCTAATACTATATATTATAGTGCTACTGGTGATATAGATAGCTTTAGTGGTACAGGTTCAGGTAGTATAACATTAGAAGATAAAGTAGTTGGACTAAAAAGTTTCCGTAACGAACTATTTATATTTTGTCAAAACTCAATATTTAAGTTGCAAAATATAAATAATTCTAGTACCATAGCAGTCGTACCAGTTACTAAAAACGTAGGTTGTGTTGATGGACAAACTATTCAAGAGATTGCTGGTGACTTAGTATTCTTAGCACCAGATGGTTTTAGAACAGTTGCAGGTACAGCAAGAATTGGTGACGTTGAGTTAGGAACTATAAGTCAAGCTATACAACCAATTATAAATGATATTGTAGCAGCTAAGAGTACATTACAATTTAGTAGTGTTGTTATTAGAGATAAATCACAATACAGAATGTTTTACAGTACAGCAACAGATACTGCAGCAACATCAAAAGGAATTATAGGAACATTAAGACCTAATGGTTTTGAATGGTCAGAAACATTAGGCATACAAGCTCCAGCTATTACATCAGGATTTGATAGTAGTGGAGTAGAAAAATTTTATCATGGTGATAGAGACGGACATATTTACAATCACGATACTGGTAATGCTTTTAATCCAGCAGGAACAGCTACAAATATAGAAGCAGAGTATCAATCACCAGATTTTGATTATGGAGATTTAGGTACATTAAAAACTTTGGATTATGCAAAGATTGCCTTTACTCCAGAAGGTGATGCACAGCCAACACTTAGAATTAGATTTGACTATGACAGTTTAGATACCCCACAACCTGCTGACATAGTTTTAACAGAGATACCAGAACCAGCTATTTTTGGTGTAGCTTTATTAGGTACACAAAAGTTTGGAGCATCTGAACAGCCTTTATTAAGACAAAGTTTAACAGGTAGTGGACACAGTAACTTTTTTAAAATTTTTAGTGCAGATACAAATGCACCATATGCAATTAACGGACTATATGTAACGTATAGACCTTCAGGTAGACAATAGGAGATATAAAAGATGGCAGGATATACTAGACAAAGTTCATTTAGTGATGGCGATACCATTACTGCTGCACTTTTTAATAATGAATATAATCAATTAGTAAATGCTTTTAACGTAAGTTCAGGACATACCCATGATGGTAGTACAACTGGTGATGGTGGTCCTATATCTACATTATTTAGTAATACTTTAAGTTTTGGTACAAATGCTGAAAGTGATATTGCTATTACCTTTAATGCTGCATCTAATGATGGAGTATTGACATGGAAAGAAGATGAAGATTACTTTGAGTTTTCTGATGATTTACTAATTGCAACAACAGAAAAAATACAATTTAGAGATACAGCTATATACATCAATTCTAGTACTGATGGACAATTAGACTTAGTAGCTGATACAGAAATACAAATTGCAGCAACAACTATAGATATAAATGGTAATGCTGATATATCTGGTAACTTAGGAATAGGTGGTAATTTAACAGTAACAGGTACTACTACATTTAATGGTGGTACTATTACTATGGGTGATGCAGCTACTGACAACGTAGTCTTTGGAGCTGACGTAGACTCAAACATTATTCCAGATGATGATAATACTTATGACCTAGGTAGTTCTTCACAGGAATGGAAAGATTTATATGTTGATGGTATTGCATACTTAGATGGTATTAACTTTAATGGCACAGCAATTACCTCAACTGCTGCTGAACTAAATATATTAGATGGAGTAACATCCACAGCAGCCGAACTTAATATTCTTGATGGAGTAACTTCTACCACAGCAGAACTAAACATCTTAGACGGTGTTACAGCTAGTGCAACAGATATAAATCTTATAGATGGTATAACAAACGGAACAGTAATAGCAAGTAAAGCTATTATAACAGATTCAAACAAAGACATTACTGGTGGTAGAAATATTACTATTAGTGGTCAACTTGCAGCAGCTACATTAGATATTAGTGGTGATGTAGATGTTGATGGTACATTAGAAGCTGATGCGATTACAGTAAATGGTACAACTTTAGCAGAAACAATTAGTGATACTGTAGGAGCTATGGTAACTTCTAATACAGAAACAAACATTACAGTTACTTATGATGATACTGACAATACACTAGACTTTGTTATCGGTACACTCAACCAAGATACAACAGGTACAGCAGCATTAGCTACAACAGTTACAGTATCTGCAAACAATAGTACAGATGAAACTATTTTTCCAGTATTTGTTGATGGTGCTACAGGAACTCAAGGATTAGAAACTGATACAGGTTTTACATATAATCCATCAACAGGTTTATTAACTGCTACAGGATTTTCTGGTAATTTAACAGGAACACTTCAAACAGCAGCACAAACAAATATTACAAGCCTTGGTACGCTTACAGGTTTAACTGTTGATGGAGATGTAACTTTTACAGGAAGTAGTAGTAATATTGTATTTGATAAATCAGATAATGCATTAGAGTTTTTAGATGATGCTCAAGCTAAATTTGGTACAGGTAATGATTTAACAATTGACCATAGTTCATCAACAAGTGTAAGCAGAATTATTGATAATTCAGGAACTCTTAATATTCAACAAAGTGGTGATGACGGACAAATTAGATTTCAATGTGATGATGGTTCTGGTGGTGTTACAAGTTATTATCAAATTTCAGGTTCGAGTGAAACCAATATATTCTTTAAGGACATAAAACTTGGCGACAATATAACAGCTAATTTTGGTGCTTCTAATGATTTACAGATATTTCATAGTGGGTCAGTAAGTAATATAAAAGATATAGGTACAGGAATATTACAGCTTACAACTAATGGTGATGCTGTTCAAATTTACGATTCAGCAAATACTACAACCATGGCTAGATTCAATACTGGTGGGACAGTAACTTTAAATCATGCTGGAACGCAAAAGTTTCAAACAACAGCTACTGGTATAAATGTTAATGGAACAACAGTAAGTGATGCTGAAACTGCATTTAGTACAGCAGCAAACACTCCAAACGCAAGTTTAGTAGTTGGAAATACTTCTACTACTGTTGCCAATGGAGAATATAAAGGTGCTGTAGGATTTGCAAGAGGTAGTGATACTATACAAGTTCGTTCTGCTATTGTTGGAAAACAAACACATACTTCTGCAAATAGACAAGGATTAGCTTTCTTAGTACATTCAGATACATCTGCAGCAACTTTAAATGAAGCATTGCTTATTACTCACGACAGTAAAATTGGTATAGGAACTACAAGTCCTTCAGAAATATTAACAGTTGCAGGTAATATCGCTAATGTTTCAGGAGATATGACACTAGATGTAGCAGGAGATATTATTTTAGATGCTGATGGAGCTGACATATTACTTAAAGATGCTGGCACTACTTTTGGTGAACTTACAAACTCATCAACAGATTTTGTAATTAAATCTACTACTTCTGATAAAGACATATTGTTTAAAGGTAATGATGGTGGTTCTACAATAACAGCTCTTAAACTTGATATGTCAGATGCAGGTAAAGCTACTTTTTTAAATGGTTTTCTTACTACTGGTACTTCTCATACTTTAGGCAGTGGTTTAGGTACAGATAGTGCATCACTTGAAATAGGTCCTAATAGAAGTGATAATGGTAATGCGTTTATAGACTTAGTAGGTGATACAACTTATACCGACTACGGAGCTAGGTTTATAAGGTCTAATGGTGGAGCTAATACAAGTACAAGTATTTTGCACAGAGGCACAGGTGCATTAAGTATAAAAACACAAGACGCTGGTGCTATAAGCTTTTCCACTAGCGACACAGAAAGGGCTCGTATAAGTTCTGGTGGTAGATTTTTAATAGGTCATTCATCAGCTATTACTGCTGCTGGTGGACAAATCCCTTATAGTCAAGTTATAGGAACTACTGCTTCTACTGCTGGTTTTTCTTTAAATAGATTTTCAGCTGATGCTGATGGTCCAACACAATTTTTTGTAAAGTCAAGAAACGGAACTCCTGGTTCTAATACTATAGTACAAAGTGGTGACACTATAGGCACTATTGATTTTAAAATGGATGATGGTACTAATTACCAAACACAAGTAGCTAGAATAATGGCTAAAATAGATGGCACTCCGGGAGAAAACGATGCTCCCGGCAGACTAACATTCCACACTACAGCAGACGGAGCAGCTACTGTATCTGAAAGAATGAGAATTGATAGTTCAGGAAATGTTGGAATTGCAACGACTAGTCCAACTTCAAAACTTCATATTGATGGTGCAGAAGATAGCACAGGTGGAATTACTTTAACAGCAGGTGCACAAGCACATAATTGGTACTTAGCTTCTGATTTTGTAAATGTTCACGATATTGGAACAGGTAGTAGTTCAGCAGCACATACTTGGCAATTTAATGGTACAGAAACAGTACGCTTTACACCCTCTGCTGTTGGTATAGGAACTTCAAGTCCTGCTAATCTGCTTCATGTAGTGGGTTCAGGCTCTACACCATTTGCTACTCAAAGAGATGTTAATAGTGGTGGCTTTGCAATGATACAGGGTAAAATGGGTGATAGTGCTTCTACTTCAGCAGGTCATGTTTATTCAGCTTTAGTTGCAGGTATTGAAGATAATACCAATGGAGCAGAAGATGGTTATTTTGCAATAGAAGTTTCTGAGGGTGGTTCAGGTAGCGAAAAACTAAGAATTAATTCTTCAGGAAATGTTGGTATAGGAACTTCAAGTCCATCAAAATCATTACACATATTAAATGCCGACCCTGTTATTAGATTAGAAGATTCAAGTCCATCTGCTTATGCAGAAATTGATGGTGCAGGTGGAGACTTAATTATTAGTTGTGATGCAGGAAATGATGATGCAGATTCAGTAATACAATTTAAAGTTGATAATTCTGAGAAAATGCGTCTTGATTCTACAGGAAATTTAGGTCTGGGAACTACAACAATAAGACAAAAATTACATCAACACGTGGGAGATTCAGGTGCAAACTATCATTTATTTACAAACACAACAACAGGCACAGGAACAACAGATGGCTTTTTAGTTGGTATAGATGGAGATGAAAATGCTCTTCTTTGGAATTTTGAAAATACAGTTATGAAATTCACAACTAACAATACAGAAAGAATGCGTATTGATGCTTCAGGCAACTTGTTAATTAATAGAACAACACAAATAGGTACTAATAAATTTTCTCTTAACTATGCAGGTTCAAGCGAAAAAGGTTTAGGAATTAATACATCTGATTCTGGAAATGCTAAACACATAACCTTTTTAACCTCAGGTAATATAAAGGGCACTATATCTACTGATGGCAGTAACGTAGCATACAACACATCATCAGATGCAAGACTTAAAGACGTTACAGGCTCTGCAAGAGGTTTAGAAGTTATCAACGAACTCAACCCAGTAGCTTACAACTGGAAAGCAAATGGTAAAGCAGATGAAGGTTTAATAGCTCAAGAGGTATTAGATGTAGTACCAAATGCTGTATCAGGTTCAGAAGAAGATATGTACCAAATGGATTACAGTAAGTTGGTAGTGCATTTAGTTGCAGGAATGAAAGAACAACAAGAACAGATTGAAGCCTTACAATCTGAAATCAACGAGTTGAAAAACTCATAACAAAGGAGAATAATATGGCAATAGGATATACTTGGGATGTTTCAACAGTTGATACATACCCAACTAAAGATAGTAAAAGTGATGTAGTCTACAACGTACATTGGAGACTTACAGCAACTGATGATACTAATAAGGATAGTGACGGTAATAACTGGACTGCTACTAATTATGGTTCACAAGCTGTTGACACTTCAGACCTTTCAAGCTTTACAGCTTTTGCAGATTTAACTGCAAGTAATGTTCAAGGTTGGGTTGAAGCTGCTTTAGGTGCTGACGAAGTTACAGCTATGAAAACTGCATTAGATGCACAAATAGCTGAAAGCATTACACCTACATCTGTTACTAAAACTATCAGTTAATTATGGAACTAACACCTTATTTATTTTGGAACATCTTTATAACTTTGGTGTTAGCCCCCATACTTTACGGTATTCGTAGAAACGAAGCCGAAGCAAAAAGAATAGACATACTTTTAAATAAAACTCGAGAAGAGATTGCAAAAGACTATGTCACCAAACAAGAAGTAAAAGAAGGAATGAATATCTTAATGGATAGATTAGAAAAACTACATGAAAAGGTTGACAAACTTTTTGAGGTAAAATAATGGCGAAGAAAAAAAATAGAAAACAATATAAACAAAAAGTTACTACTGATAAAAGAGTAGACATGCGTACTGGTGGGCGAGTAAAAGCTCAAGTTGGTGGTATGCAAAGAGTTGTAGGAAGACCAGTAGAACCACCTTTAAGAAGAACTACACCAGAACCAGAACCTGTAATAACATCTCCGGGTGAGAGAGGTCCTGCACTACCAGACCCTATAATGAGAGGAGGTCCAGTAGGACCGGGTGTACCTTTTAATCCTAACGAAAGACCTGATAGAGATAGTGTAATATTTTCTGGTAGAAATAATGCAACACAACAAAATGGCAATACTAGAAGAGATGATAGAAATGATAGAGATGATAGAGATAATCCACCAATAACTCCTCCACCTCCACCGGATGAAATTCCTATAGTAGGAACTCCAGAACAACTAGAAGCTGAAAGAGGTTCAAGAGTTATAAGAACAGGAAGAACTGCAGAACAAATATCTGCTGGTGAAATACCTGAAGGTATGATACCTCAAATGGAAGCAGAACAAATTTCTATGGAAGGTACAGAAGCTGATACTGTTAGATTAGGACAAACACAACAGGCAGAAGCTACTACTTTAGGACAACCAACTCCAGAACAAGTAGCACAAATGACAGCTACAACTGCAAAAACTCCAGAACAAATAGAAGCTGCACAAATGACTGCAGCACAAATTACAGATAAACCTGATGTACAAGCTGCATTAGGAGATTTATCATCTGAAGCATTAGCAAAAGTTAATGAGATTAGAGAACTATCAGGACCTGCAGAGGCTGCAAGAATATCAGAAACTATTGCAAATGCTGCAAAAGCTGATACTGTTGATGGTGTATTATCTGCTGGTGCTTTTGCTCCTGAAGTAACAGGAGTAGGTGCTCAAGTATCAGAAACTCCTGATGCTGAAAGACAAACACGTGAGGCTATAGTTGGTGAAGCTGCTAGTGGTGAAGCTGCACAAATTTTAAATACTGTAAATTACGAATCTGTTAAACAAAGAGTAGTAAAAGGAACTGCTGCTAAAGGTGCTGCTGCATCTATGGTAGCTGAAACAGCTAATATACCAGAACCTATTGCTGCTGCTATTGTAGAAGACCCTGCAACTGTAGAGGCTCAAATAGCTAATGAAGATGTAGAAGTACAGGCTGCTGTTGCTGCTTTACCTCAAGAAGCTTTAGTGTCATCACAAATGGAAACATTACTTGGTGGTATGGAAGATGGTAATATACCACTATGGGCTAAACCAGCAGTTGCTGCAGTTAATCAAGGTATGGCTGCTAGAGGTATTCCAGTATCAACTGTAGGTAGAGATGCATTATTTAATGCTATTATACAAAGTGCTTTACCTATTGCACAAAGTAATGCACAAGCTTTACAAACTAGAGCAGCTCAAAATTTAAGTAATCAACAACAAGCTAACTTAACCGAAGCTACACAAGAACAACAATTAAGATTACAAAATTTATCTAATAGACAAACTGCTGCAAGTCAAACAGCTCAGTTTGCTCAACAGATAGCTGTTCAACAAGGACAATTTAGACAAGAAGCTGTATTAACAACAGCCCAACAACAACAGCAAGTAAGACTACAAAACTTACAAAATAGACAAAATGCTGCTGTTCTTAATGCACAACAACAACAAGATATTAATGCTAGAAATTTAAGTAATCAACAACAAATTAATTTAGCTAACTTACAAATAGAAGCTCAAGTAGAAGGAGCTAATCAAGCTGCAGAAAATCAAGAACAATTAGCAGAGTTTCAAGTAGCTGCAGATTTCTTAGCAAAGAATGCTGCTTTTAAACAAGACATGGAAAGAGCTAATCTTTCTTCAGAACAACAAACAAGACTTGCAAATCTTACAGCACAAAATCAAGCTAGTAGAGATAATTTAACTGCTGCTCAACAAACAGAACTTGCAAATCTTAATAAACAAATGCAGCTTAATATTCGTAATGCTGACTTAGCTCAACAAATGGGTGTAGCTCAACTTAATGTTGACCAACAAACAGCTATGCAACGTGCTACTGTTCAAGCTAATATGGATATGAGTAAGTTTAATGCAGCTCAACAAGTTGAACTAGCTAATAGTAAATTTATGCAAACAGTAGCTATAACAAATATGAATGCAGACCAACAAGCTATTATGCAAAATGCTACAGCTATGGCATCTTTAGATTTAGCAACAGTTGACCAAAGAACTAAACTATCTGTACAGAATGCTCAAGCATTTTTACAAATGGATATGGTTAATTTAAGTAATGAGCAACAAGCTAATATGATGGAGGCACAGCAAGAACAACAAAGATTATTATCTAATCAATCTGCTGAAAATGCATCAAGACAATTTAATGCTGCTAGTGAAAATCAAGTCAATCAATTTATGGCTAGTTTAGCTTCACAAACAGAACAGTTTAATGTAGCTCAAACAAATGCATCAGAGCAGTTTAATGTACAATCTCAAAATGCTGCAAATGCTAGAGATGCTCAAAGAACTGCAGATGTTAATAAAGCTAATGCTGCTATACTAAATCAAGTAAATCAGTTTAATGCTCAGTTAGATTTTAACAGACAACAATGGAATGCTGCTAATGAACAAGCAGTAATTAATTCTAATGTTACTTGGAGAAGACAATCTAACATGGCTAATACTGCTGCACAAAATGCAGTTAATCAACAAAATGTACAAAATGCTTTTGGATTAACTTCATCAGCTTTATCATTCTTATGGCAAGAATTAAGAGACCAAGCTGATTATGATTTTAGATTTGCTGAAAATGATGCAAATAGAAAGTTACAAGCTATGATAGCTGCTGCTAGTTCAGAAGGTGATGCTGCTAAGAACTGGTCTACTAATTTTAAAAACGCATCAAGTACAATAGATAAAATATTTGGATAGGAGAAATAAATGGGACTTTTAAGTAAAATATGGAAAGGTATAAAAAATACTGCTAAAAAGATTGCTAAAGGAGTTAAAAAAACATTTCAAAAAATAGGAAAAGTTTTTGGTAAACTTGGTGTAGCAGGACAAATAGGTATGATGTTTCTTATGCCCTATGCTGCTGGAGCTTTAGGAAGTTTCTTTGGAGGTGCAGGTAAACTAGCAAATTGGTCTACACAACTTTTAAGTAAATCAGGAATTGGAGCTAAAGCTATTGGACATGGTTTAAATATGATTAATAAAGCTGGTACTTTTGTGGGTAATGTTTATAGTACAGTTTCAGAGACTATTGGTAATGCAATAGACAGAGTAACTAATTTTGCAAAAGGAGAAGGTTTTAAATTAAGTGAAGCAGTAGTAACACCTGAAAGTGTGCAATCTACAATTCCATTAGATTCAACAGGTGAAGTTAACTTTAATGAATACTTTAAAAAATCTTTAGAGGATGCAGAAGGATTTGGTACTGCTGATTTTAAAGTAACAGATGTAGGTGGTGAAGTTACAGATAGTTTATTAAAACCTAAATCTCTTGTTGATACTATAAAAGATATACCAAGTGATGTTTTAGAAGGTATTAAAGATTTTGATGTTCAAGAAGCTGTCTCAACTGGACTACAAAGTTCAGTAACTGGTGCATTAAAATTAACAGGAACTCAACAATTATCTAAAGCTTTTGGTTATGAAACACCTGAAGGTCCAAGTAGTTATTTTATTGACATACCAGAAATGGTAGATGCTGGTGTTGCTAGTCCTTCAGTTTTTAATGATGTAGATTTTTCAACACAAAAACAAGGTAATAATTATTTAGTTGGTAACGTAC
>Ga0114910_1001419_pt1 | contig 11406 bp, 10 predicted proteins | sample MalvireepMed_908_FD_83500 | JGI IMG/M metagenome (GOLD analysis project Ga0114910, IMG submission 83500) | Marine viral communities from the Global Malaspina Expedition - Malaspina viral metaG DeepMed_908 | ecosystem: Environmental > Aquatic > Marine > Oceanic | place: Mediterranean Sea...
GACCTGACCCCGCTGATGGACATCGGCGCAGAGCTGGGGGGATTGCTGGGCGATAAATGTGTTGCGGCCCTTGGGATCACCCCCGCGCAGGCCGAAAGCTATGGCAAGGCCGCGATGGTGGGCGAGGGCGGAGAGCTGGAACACGCCGCCGCGATCCTGCACCCGAAACTGGGCGCACCGCTGCGGGTCGCGGTTGAAAAGGGGGCCGCACTGGTGCCGTCGTCGAAAAAGATGGGCGGGCCGGGGCAGGTGCTTGACGTGCCTTTAGGGCACAAGGACGCCGCCTATGTGCGCAGCCATTTCGACGGGATCGAGGTGCGGTTGAACGACGCGCCGCGCGCGGGCGAGATACTGGTGGCCGTGGCTGTCACAGATTCCGGGCGCCCCTTGCCCCGTGTCGGCGGGCTGACCCATGCCGAGGCCGAAGGCAAAGACGGCCTGCGTTAGAGCCTATAGTTTCTCGAGCAGGGCCAGTAGCCGGTCCACTTCGCGCGGGGTGAGGTTGCCGACGGTCTCGGCCGAGATTTCCTGCGCGGTGGCAATCGCCTTGGCGGTCACCGCGATGCCTTCGTCGGTCAGCGAAATCTCCAGCCGCCGCATGTCGGTCTTTGACGGGGTCGAATGGACCAGCCCCTTTTTGCGCAACCGGTCGATCACGCCTTTGGTGGTTGCCGCGTCCATCCCGACCAGACGCCCCAGATGGTTCTGGCTGATCCGCGCCTCGTCGCGCAGCTTGGCCAGTACGGCGAATTGTGTCGGCGTGATATCCGGCATCCGCCGGTTAAAGATCTCAAGGTGGCGCTGGTTCGCGAGGCGCAGCTTGAACCCGATCTGTTGTTCCAACGCATAGTCTGCGGTCAGGGTCAGGTCTTGTGTGGTTTCAACCAAGGTTCTTATCCAGTGCTCTTGGGTCAATGCGTATAGATTAGGCACTATCATCCCACGGTTTCCATCTGGGGTCTATATCAGATGGGGCGCAAGAAATTGTTTGACAGCTAACAATTTTTTGGTCCTTCATGAAGCTGTGCAGAGCAAGGAGTGAACCGATGTCCTTTGTCAGAAACGCTTGGTACGTTGCGGGTTGGTCTACCGATTTTGGCGATGAGCTGGTGCCGCTGACATTGCTTGCGCAGAACCTAGTAGCCTACCGCACCAGCGATAGCCAGATCGCCGTGCTCGAAGATCGCTGCCCGCACCGGCTGCTGCCGCTGTCCAAGGGCAAGCGCATCGGCGACACCATTCAATGCGGCTATCACGGCATGACCTTTGGCGCGGACGGTGCCTGCGTGCGGGTGCCGGGGCAATCGAACCTGCCCAAATCCGCCTATGTTGACAGCTATCCGGTGCTGGAACGCTACGGCATTGTGTTCATCTGGATGGGCGACGCCGACAAGGCCGACCCCGCGCTGGCCTTTGACTTGCCCGAGCTGGGTCAGGAGGGGTGGCACGTCCACCACGGGGACAAGCTGCATATCCGCGCAAATTACCTCAACGTTGCCGAAAACCTTGTGGATCCGGCGCATGTCAGCTTTGTCCACCCGACGACATTGGGCAATGCGGCCTCTGAAAACGTACCCGTGCACGTCAAAACCGCAGACGAGGTGATCGTGGCATGGCGCTGGATCAGAGACGCGGAACCCATCGGGTTTTTCAAGGCATTCGGCGGCTTTAGCGGCAATGTGGACCGCTGGCATTATTACTATCTGCACATGCCCTCGACCGCCGTGATTGACTTTGGGTCGTCTGATGCAAAGCTTGAACTTCCCGAAGATCAGCGCAACAAAGGCGTGCGTATCTTTGCGCTCCATTTCGTCACACCCGTGACAGAGGACTATACGATCGACCACTGGATGCACCTGCGCAACACCGCCCTTGGCGATGACGCCGCGTCGGACCAAATGGACGCGATGTTCCGCGTAGCATTTGCCGAGGACAAGGCGATTTTGGAAGCCGTCCACCAAGAAGAACAGCGCCCCCAAAAACGCAAGCCCATCCGCATCGCTATCGACAAAGCGCCCAACGTCTACCGCAAACGCATCCGCGACCGGATCGAGGCAGAGGCGACGGACGATCTGGGCGACCCCGTCGCACCGGTCTTTGTCCAGCATGACTGATCCATAAAAAGCAAAGCCGCAGCAGACGGCACACCCCAACACGAGAGGACCATCACATGAACAGAAAGACATTCCTGAACAGCGTCATAGGGGCCTTTGCCCTTGGCGTCACCGGCTTTGCCGTATCGGCGCAGTCGGGCGACCCGATCAAAGTCGGAGAGATCAACCACTACAAACGTCTCGCCGCCTTTGCCGAGCCGTATAAACAGGGCATCGAACTGGCGCTTGAGGAAATCAACGCCGATGGCGGTGTGCTGGATCGCCCGCTCGAATTCATCTTCCGCGACGATCAGGGCGACCCCGGTGAAGCGATCAAAATCGCCGAAGAGCTGATGACCAGCGAAGGCACCGTGATGATCACCGGTTCGATCCTATCGAACGTCGGTCTGGCGATCTCCTCGGTCGCGGCGGAAAAGGGCTGGGTGTACCTCGCCGCCGAACCGCTGGCCGATGCCCTGACCTGGAGCCAAGGTAACCCCTGGACCTTCCGCCTGCGGACCTCGACCTATATGCAGGCCGCGATGCTGGCGGAACAGGCCGCCAAGACCGATGCCGTGAAATACGCGACCATCGCGCCGAACTACGCCTACGGCAAAGACGCGGTGGCCGCCTTTAAGGAAGTGCTGACCGAACTGAAGCCCGAGGTCGAATTCGTCGGAGAGCAATGGCCCGCCCTGTTCAAGATCGACGCCGGTGCCGAGGTTCAGGCGCTGGAGCGGTCCAAGCCGGACGCGATCTATAACGTGACCTTCGGCCCCGACCTTGCCAAGTTCGTCCGCGAAGGCACCACCCGTGGTCTGTTCGACGGGCGCACGGTCTATGGCCTGCTTTCGGGCGAGCCGGAATACCTTGAACCACTGGCCGACGAAGCCCCCGAAGGCTGGGTCGTGACCGGCTATCCCTGGTATGACTTCTCGGATGAAGACGGCGCGAACAAGCCTTTCGTTGATGCCTATCAGGCGAAATTCGACGAAACGCCAAAGCTCGGGTCTCTCGTCGGGTATATGACCGCACAAAGCATCGCCGCCGCGATCAGCAAGGCGGGATCGACCGAGGGTGACGCGATCCGTATGGCTTTCGAAGGGCTGGATGTGGCGACGCCCGTGGGCGACATCACCTTCCGCGAGATCGACAATCAGGCCACCATGGGGGCCTTTGTCGGGAAGACCATGCTCAAGGACGGTGCGGGCGTCATGACCGACTGGACCTATCTGGACGGTGCCGACTACCTGCCGTCTGACGAAGAGGTGTCGAAACTGCGTCCGGCAGAATAATCCGGACCCGCAGCCAAGGGGGGAGGCCCCCTTGGGTGCATCTGACCCCATCCCCCAACATCAAGAGGTGCCCATGGGCCTTTTCATCGCACAGATTCTGACTGGGCTTGCCAATGCGGGTGCGCTCTTCATGGTTGCCTCTGGGCTGTCGCTGATCTTTGGCGTCACGCGGGTGGTGAATTTTGCCCATGGGTCGTTCTATATGCTGGGGGCTTATGTCGGCTATTCGCTGATGCAGGTGCTGCCGGGCATGGTCGGCTTCTGGGGAGCGATCCTGCTGGCGGGGCTGATTGTCGGGCTGATCGGGGTGATCGTCGAGATCTGCGTGCTGCGCCCTGTCTACAGCGCGCCTGAACTGTTCCAGCTGGTCGCGACCTTTGGCGTGATCCTTGTCATTCAGGATCTGGCGCTGATGATCTGGGGCCCGCAAGATCTGCTGGGCCCGCGCGCGCCGGGGCTGAAAGGGGTGATCCGCATCATGGGGGAACCCGTGCCGCAATATGACATCGCGCTGATCATCATCACGCCCTTCGTCGCCATCGCCCTGTGGTATCTGATCACGAAAACTCGTGTCGGCACCTTGGTGCGCGCCGCGACGCAAGACCTCGAGATGGTCGGTGCCCTTGGGGTCAATCAGGCGTGGCTGTTCACGGGCGTCTTCTTTCTGGGCTGTGCGCTTGCAGGGCTTGGCGGCGCGTTGCAACTGCCCAAGGGTGGTGCCGATCTGCTGATGGATTTCAGCATTATCGGGTCGGTCTTTGTGGTCGTGGTCATCGGCGGCATGGGGTCGCTGCCGGGGGCCTATCTGGCGGCGGTGATCATCTCGGTCCTGAATGTGTTTGGCGTGACCTATGCGCCGCAATCGACGCTTGTGCTGATGTTTGTCGTCATGGTGATCGTCCTGATGTTCCGCCCCTTCGGCCTGCTCGGGAAAGAGGAGATCGCGGGCGAGCATGGCCAGACCGGAGAGCCGGAGCGCCCGATCAAGCCCGCGGGCAATCGGATGCGCTTGCTGGTGATGGCGGGGCTGTTCATCCTTGCGCTGCTGCCGTTCTACGGCGGGAATTTCGCCGTGGTGCTGGTGACCGACATCATGATCTTCTGTCTCTTCGCCGCCTCGCTGCATTTCATGCTGGGGCAGGGCGGGCTGGTCAGCTTTGGCCATGCGGCCTTCTTTGGCGGGGGGGCCTATGCCGCGGCGCTGTTTGTGACCTATGCCGACACTCCGATGGAGCTGGCGCTGGTGCTGGCCCCAATCTGCGCGGGGCTGGCCGCCGTGGTGATCGGGTGGGTCTGCCTGCGGTCCACCGGTGTCTACTTTGCCATGCTGACGCTGGCCTTCGGGCAACTGCTGTGGAGCCTTGCCTTCCAGTGGGGTGATGTGACGGGGGGCGACGACGGGCTGGTCAACATCTGGCCGTCCGATTGGGCCTCTGACAATGATGTCTATTACTACCTCGCTTTTGTCTTCTGCATCGGGGGCATCCTGCTGCTGCGCCAAGCGGCGCATGCGCCCTTTGGCTATGCCATGCGCGCGGCCCGCGACAGTGCGCGACAAGCCGAGGCGATGGGGATCAACACCAAACGCATCCAATGGGTCGCCTTTACCTTTGCGGGCATCATGGCGGGGCTCGCGGGCGGGTTGTTCGTCTTCTCCAAGGGAAGCATCTTCCCGAACGAGCTTGAAACCGCCCGCAGTTTCGACGCGCTGATCGTGGTGTTTCTGGGCGGGGTGAAGACCCTGTCGGGCGGCTGGGTCGGCGGGGCCTTCTTTGAGGGCGTCAAAGACTATCTGACCCGCTTTGAATATTGGCGCCTCGCCTTGGGCCTGCTGATCATCTTTGTCGTGATCCTTGGCCCCGAAGGTATCGTCGGATCGCTGCGCAAGGCGGGCGAACGCATTGGCCTGCTGAAAACACCGGAGGACGCGAAATGAGCCCGATCCTGTCTGTGCGCAACCTGTCCCGCAATTTCGGTGCCATCAAGGCGGTGGATGACGTGAGCTTTGATCTCGCCAAGGGCGAGCTGCTGGCGCTGATCGACCCCAATGGCGCGGGGAAAAGCACCTGTTTCAATATGCTGATGGGACAGCTCAAGCCGTCGTCGGGCACCGTGCAGCTGATGGGCAAGAACATCGCGGGCATGCAGCCGCGAAAGATCTGGCGCATGGGGGTGGGGCGGACGTTCCAGATCACCGCGACCTATGCCTCGATGACCGTAGTCGAGAACGTGCAGATGGCGCTGATGTCGCATCACAAGCGGCTCTATTCCCTGACCACTTTCGCCCATAAACTCTACCGCGACGAGGCGCTGGCGCTGCTTGATACCGTGGGCATGGCCGACCAGTCCGAACGCCACTGCGCGGTGCTGGCCTATGGCGACCTCAAACGGCTCGAACTGGCGGTTGCGCTGGCCAATGACCCGATCCTGCTGCTGATGGATGAACCCACCGCTGGCATGGCCCCGCGTGAACGGATCGCGCTGATGCAGCTGACCGCCGATATACTAGAGCAACGGGGCATCAGCGTGTTGTTTACCGAACATGACATGGACGTGGTCTTTGCCCATTCGCACCGCATCATGGTGCTGAACCGTGGCCAGCTGATCGCCGACGGCACCGTTGACGAGATCCGCAACAACCCGCAGGTGCAAGAGGTCTATCTGGGCGGCGGCACGCTGTTCAAAGCGCAGGAGGATGCCCATGCTTGAGGTGAACGGCGTCAATTCATTCTACGGCAAGGCGCAGGTGCTGAATGACCTGAACTTTACAGTGGATCGCGGCACTGTCGTCGCCCTGCTGGGGCGCAATGGTGCGGGCAAGACCACGACGATGAAATCCATCATGCAGCTGGTGCGGCCACGGCAGGGCAAGATCATCTATCAGGGCCAAGACATCACCGGCTGGCCCAGCCACAAGGTCGCGCGCAACGGTCTGGGCTATGTCCCCGAGGAACGCCGGATTTTCACCCAGCTTACCGTGCTGGAAAACCTTGAGGTCGGCCGCCAGCCCCCCCGCGACGGCTGCACCACCTGGACCGAGGACATGGTTTTCGACCTCTTCCCCAACCTCGCCGAACGCCGTCACAACCGCGGCAAAGCGCTGTCGGGGGGCGAGCAGCAGATGCTGACCATCGCCCGCACCCTGATGGGCAACCCGGCGTTCATCCTGCTGGATGAACCCTCCGAAGGCATCGCGCCGGTGATCGTCGAACAGATGGCCCGCGTGATCCTGCAACTCAAGGCAGAGGGGCTGACGGTGCTGCTGTCCGAACAGAACCTGCATTTCGCGCAAGCGGTCGCCGATGGCGTGGTGATCATCGAACACGGCACACAGAAATTCGTCGGCACGCTCGCCGCGCTGCAATCGCAGCCGGAAATTCGGGATCAATATCTGTCGGTTTAGGGGTGGTGCCCGCGATCACAAGGCTCGTTCAGGCAAAGGTCTCTGCCACGATTTCTTTCGCGAAAGTCGCATCCAATACGCCGCGGTTCAACAAGCGATACCAGAATGCACCGTGGATCATGGTCGACAATACCTCGACGTTGCGCGCGGGTGAAAGCGCCCCTTGGTCCTGCGCCCGACGCAGCATCAGGGTCATCATCTGCTCGCGCGGCAGAACGAATTTGGCATGGAACGACGCGTGAAACTTCGCGTCTTGCTGTGACGATGCAATCAGCGACCGGATCGTTGCGCCGTCCAGCTTCAGGTGTTCGAAAACCTTGATCAGGAAGTCTTCCAGCTGCGCCCTATAGTCTTGCGCGCGCTCCATATCCGGTTCAGCGGCATAGGAATTCGTCGCCTCGAATATCGCTTCGAGGATGAGGTCCGCCTTTGTATCCCAGCGATTGTAGAGCGTTTGGCGCGCAACGCCCGCCTCGGCAATAATCGCCGCGATAGAGACTTTTTCGTAGCCCGTTTCCCGCACAAGCCGCAGCGCGGCGGCTTTCAAAGCGGCGCTGGCTTCCTCGTTCGCGGGGCGTCCGCCCGACTTCTTTACCGACATGCACAGCTCCTGTTCATCGATGCAGCGTGGTATGACATTGATTGTTAGACTGCGATCTACTAAATGCAAGTAGACCGCAGTCTATTATCCCGTTGGAGCCAAGATGTCTCAAATTTCCTTGTCCTCAAGCCGCGCGTTCGCTGTGACCGCGACCCTCGGCCTGCTCTCCCTTTTTCCGCCATTGGCAACCGACATGTATCTGGCCGCCCTCGGGGATCTTGCGACGTCGATGAACGCCACCCATACGGCGGCCGAGCTCTCGCTTTCTCTCTTTTTTCTGGGGCTCTGTTTCGGGCAAATCCTGATCGGCCCGTTGACCGATACCTACGGGCGCAAGGGGCCGCTTTTGATCGGCACCGTCCTTTTCACCGTGACCTCTCTTGTTCTGCCGTGCTCAGCGACATCGCGTGGTTCAACGCACTTCGTTTCATTCAGGCCATCGGGGCGAGCGCGGGCATGGTCGTGGGGCGCGCCATGATCAAAGACCTGTACGAAGGGCGGAAGGCGGCGAAAGTCATGACGGTACTTGTCATGTTGCTGACGCTGGGCCCCATCGCCTCGCCCACGTTGGGCAGCCTGTTGCTTGAAGCGTTTGGTTGGCGTTCCATCTTTGCGACGATGGCCCTTATCAGCCTTGTCGCGCTGGTCTTGTCCGTGATCACCTTGCCCGAGACACTGCCCACCGAAGGCCGCCAGCCTCGGCCCTTCCGCACGGGTGCAAAAACCGCCAAGCGGCTCCTGTCCGAGCGCGGATTCCTCATCATGGCGCTGGTTGCGGGGCTTATTCAAAGCGGCATGTTCGCGTTTATCACGGGATCCTCTGGGGTCTTCCAAGGGATCTTCGGGCTGAGTTCAATCGGCTTTGGCCTCATGTTCGCGGCTATTGCGACCGCACTTATCATCTTTGGCCGCATCAATGGCATGCTGTTGAACCACTATAGCCCCGAACAGATCCTCACCGCCGTCTTGCCGCTGTTTTTCGCCGCTACTTTGGTGCTGGCGCTGCTGTCGCAGACAAGCTCGCTTCTGGTATTCGCCATTCCGCTGTGGATATCGATTGGTTGCGTCGGGCTGCTTTCCGCGAATGCGATGTCCATCGCGATGTCGCTGACAGAGAAAGGTGCCGGCATGGGATCGGCGTTGCTGGGGGCGATCCAGTTTGCCCTTGCCTTTGCCGTCTCTACCTCTGTCGCGATTGGCGGGACAGCTACGGCGCTCCCCATGTCCCTTGGGCTTGCGATCCCTGCTGGGCTGGCAACGGTGCTGTTCTTCGTGGCAGGGCGCTTCACCGTGCCTTCGTCATCGCGACTGACCTCCTAAGCCCCATGCGTGTAGAGGTGGGCAGTCGCACCCGCCCCGACACGACTTCGCCAATCCGAAACCGCTGAAACGCGCCACCCGACAGCGACATCCAAGCGTTACTGGCACCGCATATATGAGCTGGGATATGGGTCGGGCTGGCCGCTGAGTTGAACAAAACTGCACATAATTACTATTATAAGTTACAGTTTTCGCACAAAGGCGCGACAGGGAACGCGTCCCATTAGACGAGAACTGTCTCCGCTCTCGCCGGCTACAACGAACGTCAGCGATAGCATCCCACGTCTCGACGCGGCTTCAGACGCCGGACGCCCCTATCTGGCGGCGGCCAATGCGGCGCGCAGGGTTGCTCTGTCACCGATATGGTTCGCGAGGATGAGGATCAGGCGGGCGTTGAATGCGTCGCTTTCGTCCTTGCTTCGCACTTCATGTGCGCAAAGCAATTCATCATAGAACCCGTCCGGATCCTTGATGTTCGGTTGAAGGTTGAGCCCCATCGTTACTGCCCCTTTCCTGTTGCGATGTCTACCGCTGACCGGATGTCTGCGGCGCTTGCGCGGGTCCAGCGTGCGGCGACATGCTGGTCCGGGCGGATCAGGTAGATGCCGCAGGGCGTGTCGCCGAGGTAGCGTGCCGCAATGGCTCCGCTGGGATCGTCGGTTTGCGTGTTCAGCGTGACGGTGTTTACCGTGACCCCGCCAACCTCGGCCAGCGCGGGCGGGTCGGTATTGATCGCCAGAACGGTGAACACGCCGCCCACTACATCCAGCAAGAAGCCGTCCCTCAAGGGCGCGTCGCTGCAGGTGGCACCAACACGGCTTGTCGCGGGGCCATTCAGCGCATCGGGGCCGTTCAGTGACAGCCCGTCATAGACACATGGCACGGACAAACGACCGGAATTCACCAAGGGCCTTGCAAAGGGGTGACGGTGTGCGAGGCTCAACACCGCATTGCGGAAAATCTTGCTCATCTCTGTTTTGGGGGTAAGGAAATCCGTTGCGCGGGTGGAATTCAGGATATTCTCGTCAGCGCCGTGGACCCGCTCTTGCGAATAGCTGTCGAGCAGGCGGTCGGGAGCCAAGCCCTTGATCACCAGATCAAGTTTCCACGCCAGATTGTCCGCGTCCTGCACGCCAGAGTTGGCCCCCCGCGCCCCGAAGGGAGAGACCTGATGCGCGCTGTCGCCCGCAAAGAGCACCCTGCCGTGTCGAAACTTTTCCATACGCCGACATTGGAACGTGTAGATCGAGGTCCATTCGAGCTCGTATTCCGCCCCCTCGCCCAACATGGCATCCACGCGGGCGCGGATATTCTCGGGCTTCAGTTCCTTGGCGCGGTCAATGTCCCACCCCAGTTGGAAATCGATCCGCCAGATATCGTCGGGCTGCTTGTGTAGAAGCGCCGACGCGCCGCTGTCTTTGAAGGGCGGCTCGAACCAGAACCAGCGTTCGGTCGGGAAATCGGCCTTCATCTTCACATCGGCGATCAGGAAATTATCCTCGAACACGCGGCCCTCAAAGCTCAGGCCCAGCTTCTCGCGCGTGGGAGACCGTGCGCCATCGCAAGCGACCAGCCAGTCGGCCTCAAGCTGGTAGGGGCCGTCGGGTGTGTTGATATCCAGCACCACGTGATCGCCCTGCGGTGTCACACCCGTGACCGCGTTGCGCCCGCGGATTTCAATGGGCGCGCCGTCAGATTGCGCCACACGGATTTCATCCACGAGGTATTTCTCGAAATAGGGCTGTTGCAGGTTGATAAACGCCGGAGCCCTATGGCCGTCTTCGGGTTGCAGATTGAATTCGAACACCCTTTCATCGCCATGAAACACTTTGCCGACGTTCCACTGAACGCCCTTGTCGATCATCGCTTTGCCCGCGCCAAGGCGGTCGCAGATCTCGAGCGTGCGTTTGGCAAAACAGATGGCGCGACTGCCCTGTCCGACACCTTCATGATCATCCAATACCACAACAGGTGTGCCCTTGCGCCCAAGATCAAGCGCCAGCGCCATCCCGATGGGCCCGCCCCCGACGATCACCACAGGGTGACGCCGGGGGGCAAGATCTTGATCCGCTCCCTTTTGGTAGGGGTATAGTTTGAACGCGAGATCATAGCGCATATCGACCATGGTTTGCCCTCCCAGACCTGGCCTTAGCCCTGCAACTGCGCCCACATTTCCAGATCGCGCTTGTCTGTCCAGATACGCGGATGCCAGATGCCGCGGGCCTCGTCGAAGGCGCGGCTGACGTTGAACGGCAGGCAGTGCTCGTAGATCGCGTAATCCTTGAACTTCGGGTCGCATTCCGCGCGCACCGCATCCCATGCCTCTTTCAACGTGCCGCCTTTCATGGCGACCCGCTGCGCTGGCTTGAAGGTGCTTTCGACGAAATCACGCGTGCTTTCAATCGCACGTTCGACGGCGTCCTTGCCGATCAAGGCGCCCCCCCGACCCGGTGCGATCGCATCCACGTCATAGGCCTTGATGTTATCGAGCGTTTGCCCCCAGTCGCCGAAGTATCCGTCGCCGCAATAGCAGGCCGAATGATCCTCAACGATGTCGCCGGTGAACATGACGTTCTGATCCGGCACATGGATCACCGCATCACCCGCCGTATGGGCGCGGCCGATGTGTTTGATATCAACACGACGTTTGCCCAGATAGACGGTCATGCTGTCGCTGAATGTGGTGGTCGGGTA
>Ga0114910_1001420_pt1 | contig 11405 bp, 10 predicted proteins | sample MalvireepMed_908_FD_83500 | JGI IMG/M metagenome (GOLD analysis project Ga0114910, IMG submission 83500) | Marine viral communities from the Global Malaspina Expedition - Malaspina viral metaG DeepMed_908 | ecosystem: Environmental > Aquatic > Marine > Oceanic | place: Mediterranean Sea...
AGATCGCCACCGAGGCGCGCATCCGCAGCCAGATCGAGGCGCTGGTCGAACCGATTGTGGGCGTGGGCAAGGTGCGCGCGGAAGTTTCCGCCGAGATCGACCGCGACCAAACGCGCGAGGAAGCCGAGGTCTTCGATCCCGACACGCAGGTGATCGCGCGCCAGATTTCGGTCGAAGCGGGCGATCAGAGCCGCGAGAATTCGGCGGCCGACGATGGCGTGACTGTCGGCGCGCAGCTGCCCGAAGGGGCGGATGTCGGCGGCGTCGGCGGCGACAGCCGCGAGAGCGCGCGCAACGAAACGTCCGAAGACATCACCTATCAGAACAGCAGCCGCCGCACGCTGACCACCCGCATGCCGGGCAAGGTTTCGCGCCTGACCGTGGCGGTCATGGTCGATGGCGGCGCGGAGGGCCTGCCCGCCGATCAGGTGCAGCGCCTGACCCGGCTGGTGGAAAATGCGGTCGGCTACGATGCCGAGCGGGGCGACAGCGTGATCGTGGAAAGCATGGCCTTCGCGCAGCCCGACGAAATCGCGGACGCCGAAGAGGGAATGTTCTCCGACCTGCCGATCGGCCCGATCTTCGACCTCGGCAAGCTGCTGGTGATCGCGGCGGTCGGCCTTTTCATCCTGCGGATGCTGCGCCCCAAGGCCGATCCCGCGAAGCCGGCCGGCGAACTGCCGTCGCCCGACCGCGAAGTGATCGACCTGACCCCCGAAGCGCGCGACGGCGAGGCCGACGGTGCCGGGCAGCTCGAAGAGGGCGGGGCGCCTGCCCTGTCCGGCCCGGGCCTCGAAGACGAGATCGCACTCGCCCAGGTCGAAGGCAGCCTCAAGGCCTCCGCCCTCCAGAAAATCGGCGACGCGATCACCGCCAATCCCGGTGAATCCGCCGCCGTCGTCCGCCAATGGCTCAGCGCCTGAAGGAGAGTTTCGTGACCGAAGTCGAACATGACATTTCCGCCGATCCGATCGAACAGAACCCCGAGGCTTTCGTCGATCTGCCCACGCTCGGCGAACCCGCTCCGTCCGCCCCGCTGGAGGATCTGACCGCCTACGAAGCGGGCGGCGGCCAGCTTGGCCTCGATGCGGTGCACGAAGTGCCGGTCAAAATGCAGGCCGTACTGGGCCGGGCCCGCATGACGGTGTCCGAACTGATGCAGATGGCGCCGGGGCGCGTGGTCGAGCTGGACCGCAAGGTAGGCGAGCCGGTCGACATCTTCGTGAGCAACCGGCTGATCGCGCGCGGCGAAGTCGTCCTGATCGACCGGGCGCTGGGCGTGACCCTGACCGAGATCGTGCACGAGGACGATTGATGACCGCTTCGCTTTCCACCCCGGTGCGCATGACGCTGGTCGGCGCGCAACACTCTATTTTCCGCCAGGCGGCGCAGATGGCCCGCGAGACGGGCGCGCTCGTCACCATGGCGGACGACGAGCGCTCGGCGCTCGACCTGCTGCGCCGTGCCGGCGGCGATCTGGTCATGATCGACGTCGCGCTGGACGTGCCGGGCTTCATCGCCTCGCTGCGCGCAGAGCGGATCACCGTGCCCACCATCGCCTGCGGAATCGATGCGAGCGCACAGCGCGCGGTGGCCGCCGTGCGCGGCGGTGCGCGCGACTATCTGCCGCTGCCGCCCGACCGGGACCTGATCGCCGCCGCGATCCTCTCCGTCGCGCGGCCGTCGCGCGAGATGGTCGGCTCCAGCGAAGCCATGCAGCGGGCAACCGAATTCGCCCAGTCGATGGCCGCCACCGCCGCGCCGATCCTGATCCGGGGAGAACAGGGTACGGGCAAGGAAGTGATGGCGCGGCTGATCCACGCAAGCTCCGGCCGGTCGGGCCATTTCGTCACGGTCGAATGCCACGGCGTCGCGCCCGAAATCCTTGAATCCGAGCTGTTCGGCCATGAATCGGGGGACTTCCCCGGTGCGGTCGCGCAGCGGGTGGGGCGGCTGGACGAAGCGCAGGGCGGCACGCTGTTCCTGCGCGGCATCGAAGCGCTCGGCCCCGCATTGCAGGGGCGGCTGCTCGAGGTCGTACAGGCCGGGTCGGCCGGCGCCTTCCCGGCGGACGCGCGCCAGGGCGGGCGGCTGATCACCAGCTCTACCTGCGATCTGCACGCGCTGGTCCAGCAGGGGCGTTTTCGCGCCGACCTGCTTTCGCACCTCGGTCTGGCCGAAATCGGCTTGCCGCCGCTGCGTGAGCGAGGCGAGGACATCATGGCGCTTGCCCGGCATTTCGTTCTGCAATTCGCTCGCCTCTACGAGACGCGCGTGTGCGAATTCGATGACGAGGCATGCCGCGTTCTCGAAGGCTACGCCTGGCCCGGCAACGTCAGCGAGCTGGAATCGACGATTCACCGCGCGATCCTGCTTGCGCGCTGCGGCACCATCGGTGCCGACGCGCTGGTGCGGACCGACGGCTCGCCGCTGCGGCGCGAATGCGAGGACACCGAAGATACAGAAGATGCCGAAGATGCCGAAGATGCCCTTCAAGTCGAACAGCTGGTCGGTCACACGGTCGCCGAGGTCGAGCGCGAGCTGATCCTCCACACGCTGGAGCGGTGCGGTGGCAATCGCACCTCGGCCTCCTCCATCCTCGGCATTTCGGTGCGCACCATGCGCAACAAGATCAACAGCTTCGTGCAGGCGGGCATCGCCGTCGCGCCGTCCAAGTAATGTCCTCCTGACAGGTCGCCCATACCATGCCCCAGACCCTGACCGGCTTCCTCGAGCGCATCGGCGCCAACCGCGACCTCGCGCTGGCGATCGGCGTGATCGGCATCATCGCGATGCTGATCCTGCCGATGCCGGCATGGCTGCTCGATTTCGGCCTCGCGATCTCGATCACGCTGTCGGTGATGATCCTGATGACCTCGCTGTTCATCGAGAAACCGCTGCAGCTTTCCGCATTCCCCACGATCCTGCTGATCGCGACGATGCTGCGGCTGGGCCTCAACCTCGCCTCGACCCGGCTGATCCTGGGCCACGGGCACGAGGGGCCACAGGCCGCAGGGGGCGTGATCGGCGCTTTCGGCCAGTTCCTGATCGGGGGCGAGACGGTCATCGGGCTGACCATCTTCATCATCCTGGTGGTCATCAACTTCGTCGTCATCACCAAGGGCGCGGGGCGTATCGCCGAAGTTGCCGCGCGCTTCAGCCTCGATGCGATGCCGGGCAAGCAGATGGCGATCGACGCCGATCTGGGCGCGGGCATGATCGACGAGGAGCAGGCGCGCGCGCGGCGGCAGGAGCTGGAGGCCGAAAGCGGCTTCTTCGGCGCGATGGACGGTGCCTCCAAGTTCGTGAAGGGCGACGCGATCGCCGGGCTGCTGATCACCGCGATCAACGTGATCGTCGGTCTGGTCGTCGGCGTGGCGATCCATGGCGTCGAATTCGGCGAAGCGGTCACCACTTACACGCTGCTGACCGTGGGCGACGGGCTGGTCAGCCAGATCCCCGCGCTGATCGTCTCGACCGCGGCGGGCCTGCTCGTGTCCAAGGGCGGCATGTCGGGCAAGACCGGCAATGCGCTGGGCGAGCAGCTGGGCCGCTACCCCAAGGCCTTCGCCATGGTCTCGGTGCTGATGGGGGCCTTCGCGCTGATGCCGGGCTTTCCCTTCCTGCCCTTCGCCTTCGTCTCGGCGGCCAGCGGCTATTACGGGTGGTGGCTCAGCCGCAAGCACAAGGCCGACAGCGCGCGTGAGATCGCCGAGAAAGCACAGGCCGAAGTCGCTTCGGCAGAGACCGAAGAGCCGATCTCCAACACCATCGCCATCGACGCGGTGCGGGTGGAGCTGGGCTATGGCCTGATCCCCATCATCAAGGGTTCGGCAGCCGAACCGCGCCTCGACGACCAGGTCCGCGCGCTGCGTCGGCAGATGGCGAGCGACTATGGCTTCGTCCTGCCCTCGGTCCGCATCATCGACAATATGGGGCTGGGCGCGCACGATTATCGCGTCTTCATCCGCGAGACCGAGGTTGCCGCGGGCGAACTGCGGCTCGACAAGCTGATGGTCATCAACCCCGGCGGGGGGGATGTCGGCCTGCCCGGCGATCCTGCGCGCGAGCCGGTGTTCGGCCTGCCCGCGCTGTGGATCGACCGCGAACTGCGCGACGAGGCGGGCCTGCGCAACCTCACCGTGGTCGATTGCGGAACCATCGTGACGACGCATCTGGCCGAACTGGTGAAGGACAATATCGCAGAGCTGCTGTCCTACACCGAAACGCAGAAGCTGCTGAACGAAGTGCATACCGAGGCGGAAAAGCTGGTCGCCGATCTGGTGCCCGCGAAGATCAGCATTTCGGGCATCCAGCGCATCCTGCAGAACCTGCTGGGCGAGGGCGTTTCGATCCGCGACATGGCGACCATCCTGGAAGCGATCGCAGAGACCGCACCGATCACACAGAACCTCACCCATATTACCGAGCATGTCCGCGCGCGGCTGGCACGGCAGATCTCCGCCCAGCAGACCCGCGACGGCGCGATCCCGATCCTGACCCTGTCGCCCGACTGGGACCAGCAATTCGCCGAGAGCATCATCGGCGAGGGCGACGACCGCCACCTCGCCATGGCACCGTCGAACCTGCAACGCTTCATCACGCAGGTGCGCGAGCTCTACGACATGCTCGCCGCGAAGAACGAGATTCCGTGCATTCTGGTCAGTCCGAGCATCCGGCCTTTCGTGCGTTCGATCATCGAACGTGTCCGTCCCGCGACGGTCGTCCTGTCGCAGAACGAGATTCATCCGCGCACCCGCGTCCGTTCGGTCGGCAGCATCGGACAACAAAATGCGCTCGAAGCGCACTAATCCATTTCGCCCTCCTATAATATGTCCAGGCGCCCCCCGGGCGAAAGGATCGCATGACCCAATTCCTCTCGCTCGTACTCGGCAACAGCTCCCCCCTTGGTTTGTCCGGGGGCGCCACCTCTTCCGCAAAACCGGATGTCGCCTTCGCCGATCTCCTGTCGGCAACGCGCACTCCTAACGCTGCGAACCTCCCCTTTTCGGCAGGTCTGCGCACCGGCTCGACCCCGATGCCCGAAGTCGGGGAGCCGCTCGCCCGTCCCCAGCTGCCGCCCGCGCCGCTGGGCACCGGGGTTCCGCTGGTCAAGGCGGTACTTTCGCGCGATCCCGGCACGCCGCCGCCTCCGATGCCGTGCTATCCCGATCCGAAGGTGCCTGCGGATGCGCCTGTCGCCTTGCCGCAAGGTCTCTCGCCAGCGCTGGACGATGGAGGGGGCCCGCCGCCAGAGGCCGGGCTTCTTCCCGTCGAAAGCGAAGACCCGGCGGAGGGTTTGCTTCCTGCCACCATGGCGTTGACGATGATAGCAGGCGGGGCAGAGCCCCAGCCGGCAGTCGCGCCCATGTTGGCACCTGAGACTGCGTCCGAACCGGTTCCGATGGCCCAGACGTTGCTTTCCGGCACGGCAGCTATTGCCGTGGCGTCGAGCGCAACCGGGCCTATCGGAACGGCTCCCTCCGAAATGGCGGCGCTCGCTCCGGAGCAGCCTTCGCCCGGTACAGCCGTGCCGGCACCGCAGCCCGAAGCTATGCCCGAGGCCTCAGATCCTGAGGCCCCGTCGCCCGAGCGTGCGCCTCTCGAGCTCGTGTCGCCCGAGACGACTGGTGGCGAGCGGGGCGAAGCGGCCTCGCGGCCAGCGGTCGCATACGTGCCCACCAGTGCCGATACGCAGCCTGCCCAACCAGCTCAGCCCGATGAGATCGCCTCGCCCGCACAGCCGGGTAACCAGCCTGCCGCACTCGCCGCTATCAAAGGCGTCCAAGACCCCGTCAGCGAGCCGATAGCGCGTCCCGCCGAGAAGGCTGCACCCGGCGTTGGCAGCGGCGCGCCGGTGCCCACGGTTCCTGTTCCTCCTGCAGTTGCGGAGCCGGACGAGCCTCAGCCATCCGAGCCATCGCCAGGCGACGAGCAGCCTTCGCAGGTGACACGCGATGCCAATCGCCCGTCGGCCGAGGCCGTCGCGCTTCGCCCTGCGATGGCGAACGCGCCGGAAGCCGGACGGACCACCGAGTTCGCGCAGGTCCTGCAAGCCGCTGGCGGCGAAAGCGCCGCAGCCTCGGCCGGGGGCGGGGCGGGCACTGCGGAACTGCCGCAGCAGATGCGCGCCGATCCCGCCAGGCCTCTGGCCGAGCCCGTCAGGCCCATGGCGCCCGTGCCTGAGACCGTATCCGCCCGACCGGGCGAGATCGGGCGACAGATGGGCGTCGAGATCGCCCGGCACAGCCTCGATGGGCGCGACAGCCTGACGATCCGGCTCGATCCGGTGGAAATGGGCGAGATCCAGGTGCGCCTCCAGTTCGACGATCGGGGGACCATGCGCGCCCAAGTGACCGCGGAGAGCCCCGTGGCGCTCGAAATGCTTCGCCGCGATAGCGCGGATCTGGTCCGCGCACTCGGCGATGCCGGGGTGCGCACCGATGCGCAGTCCTTCCAGTTCGAATCGCGCAGCCACTCGCGCGGGGACCAGCAGGGGCAGCACGGCCAGCACGGCCAGCAGGGCAGGCCCGATACGCCCGGCCGGCAGGACGCCGGTGCCGCCGAAGCAGAGAATTCCGACCACACCCCGCGAGCAAGGCTGCGCAGCAGTGGCAGCCTCGATCTAATCGCCTGAGGACCATGATATGACAGCAATTTCCGCGATCACGCCCGGCTTGCAGGGCGTCACCGGTGGCAGCGAAGCGGGTGCCGAGCTGACCGCCAATTTCGACATGTTCCTGAAGCTGCTGACCACGCAGATGCAGAACCAGGATCCGCTCGATCCGATGGAAACCTCCGAATATACGCAGCAGCTGACGCAATATTCGCAGGTCGAGCAATCGATTCAGCAGACCGCTGCGCTCAAGGATATCCTTTCCGCCCTGTCGACGCAGGATCTTGCGCAATCCGCGAACTTCATCGGCCAGCGTGCCGAGCTCGACAGCGCGGTCGCGGGCCTTTCCGACCGTGGGCCGGCGCAGTGGAACTGGCAGGCCGATCGTTCGATCCAGACGCTTTCGGCCACGATCACCGATGCCCGCGGCAATGTCGTCGAGACGCGCGAGCTCGATCCGTCGAACGCGGGCAGCTTCGTATGGGACGGTTCGCGCAGCGACGGGCGCAGGGCGCCCGAAGGTGCCTATTCGCTGTCGCTGAGCGCGCAGGATGCGGCAGGCCAAGATGTGCCGGTCGCCATCCGCAGCACGGGCATCGTGGACGAGGTTGCCACGGGCAACGGTGCCGTGACGCTCGGCATCAACGGCCAGAGCTTTCCCGCCGCCGCGCTGATCCGCGTTCTGGCTGCGGGTTAAAATTCGCTTGGCGCACACCGCAGCGCCTGGCGACGTTCTATAATAGAATCACGATCGGCAGTAAGACAGTCTCCTGCTGCCAGATCGAACTTCCGGGGCTCTGCAATCCCTCCCTGATAGCGACGTTGTAGCCCTGGCGTCGCGGCGGGCCCCGGAAGTCCACAACCCCTCCATCGTTTCGAATGCCGAAAGTCGGGCGCCTCGCGCTCTGCACGCGCTCGCGCTACGGCGGCGGACGGGTATTCCCGTCCGTCGCCGCTAGTGCAGGTGCGACTGCTGCCGACTCGCCAGCTCCCGCGCGTGCGCGCAGACCAGGCACAGCTCGGCATAGACGCGATCCCACAGTGCGGCCGGTATCATCAGCGGCTCTTCGTCGTTCAGCTGGTCGATGACCACCGCAGCCTCGGGCTCGGGCTCGAGCTGGAAGCGGGTCGGGAAGGCGCCGCCGATCTCTTCTTCGGGCATGGTGCCGGGCACCGCCAGCCGGGCCGACATGATGTAGCCGAGCAGGATATCAACTCCATGCGCATCGAGCATGATCTGGCCCGAGCGCTGGGCGTTGGGGCGATCGATCAGGACCAGTGCACCGCCGGGATGCGGCTCCACGCTGATCCTCACGACCTCGCCAAAGGGATCGGCGATTTCGCGGACGCGGGGGTAAATCGTAGCCACCAAGAAGGATACCTGTTTTTCGTTCGCGCTGCCGCGATCGGCAGCGTGGGCGGCGCTTCATGCATCGCGCGGCTCGGAAAAAAAAGGGGGCCGGACTTGCGCCCGGCCCCAGGTCGCCTTCCCCCGAGAGAGAGGAAGGACTTCGTCGACCGGATTAACGGAAGAGCGAAGTGACCGTCTGAGGCGCCTGGTTGGCAATCGACAGCGCCTGGACACCCAGCTGCTGCTTGACCTGCAGGGCCTGCAGTTTGGCCGATTCCTTGGCCAGATCGGCATCGACGAGGTTGCCGATACCGCTCTCGATCACGTCGGACAGCTTGCTGTTGAATTCCAGCTGCCCCTCGATCTTGCGCGAAGTCGAGCCCAGCGTGCTGAGCGTCGACGTCACCGTGGCGGTCACGGTGTCGATCTCGGTCAGTGCAGTGTCGGCATCGGCTTTGGTGCCGAGGCCAGTACCAAGAGCGGCGGTGACGTTGGTGTCGAAGGCCTGGTTGGCCACGCTGATCGTGCTCGTGGTATCGAGCGACTGCAGCGCGGAAACCTTACCGGTCGCCGTAGCGTCATCCTTCAGCAGGTTCGTGCCGTTGAACTCCGACGAAGCGATGATCGTGGTGATCTGCTCCTTCAGAGCCGTGTAGTCGGCATTGATTGCGGTACGGCTGTCACCATCAAGGCCGTCATCGGCGGCCTGGATGGCTTTTGCCTTCATCTGGTTGAGGATGTCGGAGATTTGCTCCGTACCCGCAACCGCCACGTCGACGGAGCTTTTCGCCCGGTTGAGCGAAGAACTGACCGCCGAGAGACCACCCACGTCACCGCGGAGAGACTGCGCAATCGTGAACGATGCTGAATCGTCCTTGGTCGATGCGACGTTCAAACCGGTGTTGATACGGCTCTGAACCTGCGACAGACCTTTGTTGGTCTGGTTCAGGCTCTGCAGAGCCGCCATTGCACCATTGTTGGTATTGACTGAGAACGCCATAGTTTGTTTCCTTCTGGGTTAGTCGGACTGCATTCTGCGGTCCGGGCCAGAGGCGCTGGCCTCGACGCCCAAAAAACCTTGGTGCGCCCTTTATTCTGGAAAGAAACAACACCCCATCCCAAGCGGATCGGCGGATTTATTTGCGCCCGCCGATCCAATGAGCATCAGAACGGGAACAGCGCCTCGTAGATCTGCTGGCCCCAGCGGGCCTGCTGCACGTCGGTCAACTGCCCGCGTCCGCCGTAGCTGATCCGCGCTTCGGCGATCTTGGTATGCTGGATAGTGTTGCCATTGCCGATATCCTGCGGGCGCACGATGCCGGTGACGATCAGTTCGCGCAGTTCGAAATTGACGCGCATTTCCTGGCGTCCGCGGATCAGCAGGTTGCCGTTGGGCAGCACCTCGGTAACGATCGCCGCCATCTTCATGTTGATCGTCTCGCTGCGGCTGGTGCGGCCCTGGCCGCCCGAAGCCGAGGTCGACGAGGCATCGACGGCCTGGCCCGGATTGCCCGGGAGAATCTTTTCCAGGCCGAGCAGCGCGCCGATCCCCATGCTTTCCGAGCCATTGCGCGAACGCGAGGTCGAATTGCCGAACTCGGCCTTGTCGGAGATATTGATGTCCACGGTCAGGATGTCGCCGATGCGCGAGGCGCGCTGATCGTGGAACAGCTCGCCCGCGCCCGCGCGAAACAGCGATGCGCTGGGCGCCTGCACCTGCGCTGCCGGTGTGCCCGGCACGGCGCCGCGCTGGCGGGCGGGATCCCGGCTGGCGATCGAAGGCTCGTAGGGAGGGGCGGCATAATCCTCGGCCGGCGACATGGCGGGCGCCTTGCCGACACTCTTGAGGCGGTCGAGCGTGCCGCAGCCCGAGAGCAGCGACGCCGCGACGACGACGGAAACGAGTTTCTTCATCGGTAATTCCTTTGTCATGGCTCAGGGTGCCAGAATGCTGACGACGCCCGTGGCTTCGACGATCCCGTCGAGGGTCTGGTTGGTTGCTTCGTTGAACACGCGCACGCGTTCGCCCAGCGCGCCGTCACCCAGCGCGCGGCCGATGGCACCGATCGTCAGCGCCCCTTCGCGCAAGGTTATCTTGACCGGCTCGCCGCGCTTGACGAGGCGTGGCTCGGTAAGGTCGCTCGCGCGGATGGGCATCCCTTCGCGCAAGGTGCGCCGGGCCTCGAGCCCTGCGGCCTCCTGCGCCGTGATCGTGCCGCGGGCCTGCGCCGCCGTGATTTCCTCGGCCACGAAGTCGCGCGTCGAGACGATCTCCCCGCGCTGGACCACACGGGTGAGAACGTCGGCGACAACGCCGTCCCCCGTCGTCTGCGCATGGAGCGCGCCAGCCGGAACGAGCGCCAGTGCCGCCAGCAGCGGGGCGCGCAAGAGCAGTCGGCGGACCATCAGCGCAGCTGACTCGTCGTGCCGAGCATCTCGTCGGCGGTTTTTACGACGCGGCTGTTCATCTCGTACGCACGCTGCGCGGTGATGAGGGCGGTGATTTCGGCCACCGGATTGACGTTGGAGGCTTCGACGAAGCCCTGCGCCACATTGCCGAAGCCCGGTTCGCCCGGCGGCGCAATGGTCGGCTCGCCCGAGGCTGCGGTAGCGAGGAACAGGTTGTCGCCCTTGGCTTCCAGCCCCGCCTGGTTGACGAAGGTTGCAAGTTCGATCTGGCCCACGGTCTGCAGTTCGGGCTCCCCGGCGAGCTTGATCTGAACCTCGCCGGTGCGCGAGACCACGACATCGACCGCGCCCTGCGGCACGGTGATGCCCGGCTCCACCGGCAGCCCCTGCGAGGTGACCAGCTCGCCCTGATCGGACAGCTGGAACGTGCCGTCGCGGGTATAGGCGATCTCGCCCGTCGGCATCTGGACCTGGAAATAGCCGAGGCCCTGGATCGCAAGGTCGAAGCGGTTGTCGGTCTGCACCAGCGCGCCCTGCTCCGCGATGCGGTAGACGCCGCCGGTGCGCACGCCCGCGCCGATCTGGATGCCCGAGGGCACGCGCGCTTCCGGTCCGCTCGAGGCGGCACCGGGGCGCGACACCTGCTGGTAGAGCAGGTCCTGGAACTGGGCCCGCTGACGCTTGAACCCGGTCGTGTTCATGTTGGCGATGTTGTTGGAGATCACGTCGACATTGGTCTGCTGCGCGAGCATGCCCGTGCCGGCAATCGAAAGAGAGCGCATGGTACTTGTCCTTTACAGGTAGAAGTTTGGTGGATCAGCCGACGCGGCCGAGCCGGTCGAGCGCGCGTTTGCGCATGTCGTTGAGGCTTTCGGACATGCGCACGCTGTTCTGGTAGGATCGCAGGATGTCGATCATCGCGGTGGTTTCCACGATCGGCTGGACGTTCGATCCCTCGACCCCGCCGCTGCGAAGCTTGGTTTCCTCGGCCCCCAGCACCCGGCCCTGTGCGCCGGAGTAGAGCCCGTC